>ENA-ORFA01000006-ORFA01000006.1-marine-metagenome-genome-assembly--contig:-NODE-6-length-166334-cov-6.466080_pt1 | contig 166334 bp, 158 predicted proteins | sample MGYA00248621_ERZ508587 | MGnify/ENA primary metagenome ERZ508587 (study PRJEB26250, sample SAMN06266239) | marine metagenome | isolation source: Columbia River Estuary | place: USA:Columbia River... | reverse complement strand
TACTCTAATTGAACTCCCGTTTGACTTAGACCGTTGTCTCAATTGCGGGGTGCAAAGATATGTACTCTTTTTGGTTCTGCAATGCTTTTTTGAAAGAAATTTTAAAAAATTATTTTCGCGAAAGCACAGTGGTCTAACGATCAAGTATTTGAAAGGTTTCATTTTTTGAATCTTTTTTGTGGAAAGCCTGTATTATCGGCATCTTTGCAAAATATGGTACTTGGAAGAAGGGCTTATTTAAAATCTTTGAACGACGAACAATTGATCGGCGTCTACAAGGATAAGCAGTGGTCGGCTTGCATAGACGAGCTCTACCGTCGCTATGGGCACCTTGTATACGGTGTACAGTTAAAGTATACCAAACAAACTATGGACGCCGAAGACCTCACCATGGAATGCTTTGCCAAACTGCCAGCATTATTACTTCAGCACGATATCGCTTTCTTTAAAGGTTGGTTGTTTGCTGTGGCCCGAAATCTTGCTTTGACTTTTTTAAGAAAAAATAAAGCAGGTATCATGGACCAATTAGACGAACAAAAGCAAGGTCAGATTATAGAAGAAGATACCATCGACATCGAAAGAGAACTTAGCTTGCTCGAATGGGCGCTACCTCAATTAAAAGAGCATCAGAAAATTTGTATTGTGCTGTTCTATATCGAACAAAAGAGCTACGAACAAATCATGGCGCAAACAGGCTACACCTTTAATGAAGTCAAAAGTTATGTCCAAAATGGCAAACGCAAACTGAAATTGCTGATGGAACAAAAAGAAAATTATGAAAGCAAATAGAACGCTCTTTAAGAAATACCTTCAAACCGCTGATCAGCAAACCAAACATCAGGTCGAAAAAAAGTTGACCGATGACGACTTTGCTATGGAAGCACTTGAAGGATTCCAGGGCTATAATGATGCTTGGCAAAGTTTTGAAGGCTTTGATCGAAAGTATCTGCAGAAGAAGCGCATTCAAAGAATGAGTTTGCTGGGTTTTGCGCTCATCTTCTCGATTGTTGCAGGATGGTATTTCATCCCTACTACCCCTGAAACAAAGGAGGTTCGAATTCAAAAAACACCATTAAAAGCTCCGTCGATCAAAATACATCAAAAGGAAGAAATCAATCAGATGAAAACCGCTGCCGTTGCAGTGCGCATTTCTCCTCAACAAGTGCTGATGGAATTGAACACAAGTGCTAGTGAAACTACCCAAAGACCAGAGCCCCTGGAACGGATTCAGCAAATACCAGCCCAGGCTGTTGAAATCAATAAACAGAAAGGGCAACGTTTGGCGTTGAAGATAGGTCGAGAATTATTCATCAAGAATTTCAAAGTGCTTGACTATCGATATTACAGAAAAGAAAACGATGGGGGTCAACAGACATATGTAGAGAATGGCCTAGGGGAACAAACTTTAAAACTACCTTATATCAATTTACTGAATAAGGCAATTGTAGATTTTTCTAAAGAGGACTACAAACTTGCATTGTTACACTTTGATGAAATCCTTAACGCTTACCCAGATGATGCAAATGCATTATTCTATGGCGCCATGTGCTTATATAACCTTCAAGAATATGGCCAGGCTGAAGGTAGGTTTCTAAAGCTGCAGAATATACCTTTTGCCAATTTTAGTGAAGAAGGAAATTGGTATTTACTGCACGTCTACCAACAGACAAAAAAAGAGGCTGCATTTAGCAGCCTCAGAAATTCAGTAATTGAAGAAAAAGGATTCTACGCTCAAAAAGCAGAAAACCTAAAGTTTCACTAGCGTTGTAAACTAATTGGGGCCGAGTAAGCTTTGTTTCCGACAAAGAAATGGACTACATAAAGACCATTCGGCAAATGCGAAGGAAGCGATACCCATTCTTGATTGTTGCCTACCTCTGTAGCGCCCAGTTTTTTGGAGAAAACCGATTTGCCTTCAAGATTTACTAGATTCAAGGACGTAGGTAGAATAGATAAGGTCGCATACGAAATAAGGACCGCGTCTTTTTCAGCAGAATACCCAACGTTAAAATTGTTTTCTTTAACAGACTCGTCAAGACTTGCGTCGTCATTCAAGAAAACATGCTGCGATAAGTAAATGAGATCGCCGTTGTCGTTATTGTTGTTATTGGCTTTGTTGGTGGCTACATAAAACGTGACCGCACCTTCGGAAGTAGCTGGGGCAACCCATGTCCAAGACCAAACTTGCGTAGCAGCTGTATTGGAAGTGTTTTTGTGAGTGGCGTATTTGCGTTGCCCACCACTAATGGTTGCCGTTTTTAACTGTGTATTTGTGCCAGCAATAAAGTTACCTGCCATGGCATTCGCACCATTGAGTGCAGTTACTTGAAATCCTTTCTTTGCTGGATTACTCGCCATAGAAAGATTAACGGTGTAAGTGGCACCGGGCGTATATTGCGTCATTCCCATACCTAAGTCATTATTGAGTATAAGTAGGTTTTCAGCGCTGCCATTTTGCGTGGAGCCACTATGGCAACTGGTGCAATTTTGTTCGCCTGGGGCGCCGCTCTGGCCTCCTGATGGTCCGTTTGCATTTAATGGTGCTGCTTTAAAACCATTGGGTTCTTGGGTTCGAAACGAGTAAATACCAAAACTTACAGTGAACAGTGCGAAAGGTAAAATTATTTTTTTCATAACAATGAAATATGAGTTAAGAGAAGGGTTAGTTATCCAGCTTGCCTTGGTTGATCCAGCAGGTTATTTTTTGAATAAGAGAGTCCGGTAGGGCTGGCCCGCCGATGGGCATCAATTGATAGCCATTGGCTTTAACAGAACCAATAATTGCATTCGAATTGGCCGAAATAGAGGTGTAAGTACTAAAGTCATAACCGCCCGAAGCATTTCCTTGATCGTGGCAACCGATGCAATTTGCTTGCATGATGGGCATGATGTCGTTTGAAAAAGAAATCGTGTCATTGCATTGTGCAGCTACAGGCGTCACCTTTTCACGGGTGCATGAAAAAAGTGCAAAAGAACAAGAAGAAAAGGTAATTAAACCTGCGATAAATAGAACTGTTATTTTCATATCAAACTATTTGCCCTGTGCAGGGATTTCAAAATTGACTTTCATGATGTCGGGAACAGCCGTACTCTTTTTGCCGACTTTGAAATCGATGCGGTTGACATTGAAGGTTCCTTTGAAGGTGATTTTGCTTCCTGATTTGGAGTAGTTGGCAGGAACCGTAACTGTTTTGGTAATGCCTTTAATGGTGAGGTTCCCCGTTATGTTGTATAGATTGCCTTCTTTTTTCTCAACTTTGGTTGACTTGAATTTAGCAAATGGGTGTTTAGCTGAATCAAACCATTCTGGCGTTTGTGCTTTTTTGGTCATCATGCCGTTGCCGGTTGAGATTGAACGCACATCGATTTTGAAATCGAAATTTGAGTTAGCGAGGTCTTTTTCGTCGAAATCAATTTGACCTTCCATGATTTTAAAGGAACCTGAAGGGTCTTTACTTTTGAATTCGATAGAGAAATCTTTGGTGACTTCGTAGTGTTCTAGTACAACAAGTGTAAAGGCTGTCAGGCCAATTATGGCTAACAAAGCAAGGAGGTAATTTTTTGTTTTCATGATGTTTTTAATTAAAGGCGTTTATTCAATTACAAATTTCCTGCCAACGGTGAAGCCAAGTCTGAATTGGCCGTCTTGCCATTGTTCTGTGGTGTAAGGGATGAATTGTGTTTCGCCGATGCCTCCTGAGTTGGTGATATTTATAGTGAAGTTGTGGCCGAAGGTGAACCATTCGAGTGCGATGGCACCGCTATTGGTGAAGCCACTTTGACGCGTTTGGCTGCCGTTGAAACAATGGTAGTACTCGCCAATTAAGGCAAAACGAGAGGTCAGGCGAATGCGGCCTGAAACACCCAATGCAAAAAGTTCGTTGGCGTCGGTATTGGCAACGTAGTTGCGATGCACAAGTGTGGGCGAAAGCTGCAAAGCACCGCGGTCTGAAAAATGATGTGCGATATTGACTTGCGCAAAATAATTAAGTCTATGAACCGCCTTCGGAAAATGAGTCACTAAGCCTTCGTCCGCAGAAGCCGTCATGTAGGTGAAACTCGAACCTGCAATAGCGGTGATGCTAATTGGTGATTTTTTAGGTTCTTGACTAATGACTTTATATTTGATAAAGCCGTCCACCAAAGAACGATAAGGGGCGCCTGTACCTTTAGAACGGCCAAAACCAAGCATTAACTGATCCGTGACACCATATTCAAGCGCAATGCGCATATCTGATAGGTTATCAAAACCAAACATGTTTTGAATGCCTCCATTGACGCCAGCGATGTCGCCAAAACGGTGCTCAATGCGGAATTCGTAGGTGCCCTTACTTAGGGTTTCTACTGAATGGCCATTAATGACGCGCGTAGAGGAGAAGGTGCTGATTGGTTCGCTGTATTCCTCTTCGGTGCTTACTTCAGTAGGTTCTTGTGCAAATATGCTAAGCGGAAAAATAAATGCTAGTGGAAGAATGTTGTAAATTTTCATTTGGAAAGTATTGAACCAATAATTAGACGCAAAGTTGTTTAAAAAGTTGGGTACTAGAGTTAAACGCTCAGAAACTTGCAAAAACTATGATTTTTTTCGTTTATCGGCGAGCCATTTCGGTACAACTGCTTCTTGGGCTTGAGGTGTCTCGAGTAGTTTTTCGAGGAGGTCGGGGCGTTTGGCTTTTTGCAGGCGCTGACGGATCCAGTCTTTATTTTCTTTTTTATACCAGAAAAAATAACGGTTTTGGTTGAGTTTTTCTTCCCTGGTCTTGACCGTATTGACAGGTTTTAATGTGTAAGGATGCACGCCTGTATAATAAATAACCTCAGCAACAGTCATGGGTGTTGGCGTAAAATCTTGAACTTGCTCTAACTGAAAGCCCATGTCTTTGGTCTCGGCAGCGAGGTTGGCCATATCGATTTCTTCACAACCTGGGTGCGAAGAAATGAAATACGGAATGAGTTGTTGTTTGAGGCCGTGTTTGGCAGATAAACGGTCGTATTTTTCCTTGAACTTATGGAAATATTGAAACGAAGGCTTGCGCATCACTTTGAGTGTGGCGTCAGAGGTGTGTTCAGGCGCAACTTTCAAGCGGCCCGAAACGTGACGGGTAATGACTTGCTCGATGTATTCGTCGTGGTTGCCGTCTTCGTTGTTTTTGTTGAAGTCGTCTACGAGAAGGTCGTAGCGGATACCCGAACCTACAAATGCTTTTTTGACCCCAGGGAATTTGTCAATTTTGCGATAGAGCTCGGTCATTTGTTTGTGCGAGGTATCGAGGTTATGACAAATGACAGGATGGATACAACTTGGCGAAACACACTTGGCGCATATGGCTTCGTCTTTGCCTTTCATGCGGTACATGTTGGCTGAAGGGCCTCCGATGTCTGATAAATAACCTTTGAACTCGGGGTGTTTGGTGAGTTCTTCTACTTCCTTGAGGATTGACTTTTCACTGCGCGAAGCAATGAACTTGCCTTGGTGGGCAGAAATGGTACAAAAACTACAGCCGCCAAAACAACCTCGGTGTGTATTGACCGAGAATTTGATCATGTCGTAGGCAGGGATGGCGCCGCGCTTTTTGTATTTAGGATGCGGTAGCCTGGTGTAAGGTAAGTCGTAGGAACCGTCCATTTCCTTTTCAGTCATGGTTTTGAACGGCGGATTAATAACCAGCGTTTGGCTGCCAACTTGTTGAATAATGCGGTTGGCTGCCCATTTATTGGACTCGACTTCTACAATTTTGAAGTTGGCTGCATATTTGAGTTTGTCTTGTAAGCAGACTTCATGGCTGGCTAGCTCGACGGTTTCCCAATTTTTATTTTTAGGAAGTTCCGACGCTGCATTTTGCAAGAAAGCCACCTGATTGATGGTTTTGGCTTGTTCAAACGGCACTCCTCTTTTGAGAAGGCGCAGCAAGGTTCTGAGCGGTTGTTCACCCATTCCGTATACCAGTAAATCGGCTCGGGCGTCCACGAGAATGGACGGCATGAGTTGGTCTTTCCAGTAGTCGTAGTGGGTGACGCGACGCAAAGATGCTTCTATGCCACCGAGTAAAACCGGGACGTCTGGGTAAATGTCTTTGAGGATATTGCTATATACAATACTTGCGTAGTCTGGGCGAAAACCCGCTTGCCCGCCTGGGGTGTAGGCATCTGTTGAACGCAAACGCTTATTAGCGGTGTAGTGATTGACCATGGAGTCCATGCAGCCAGCGGTTACGCCAAAGAAATACTTGGGTTTGCCTAGCTTTTTGAAATCGCGGAGGTCGTCTTGCCAATTGGGCTGAGCAACGATGCCGATCCGAAATCCTTCGCTTTCTATGATGCGGCCAATGACGGCCGTGCCAAAGCTAGGGTGGTCGACATAGGCATCGCCGGAAATGAGGATGACATCAAAGGCCTCCCAGCCTCTTTTTTCAGCTTCTTTTAAAGATAAAGGTAGCCAATCGGAAATCGGGCGTTCAGAGTTCATGTTACAAAGATACACCAAGAACAATGCGTCCTGAATTTTGTTGTAATTTTGTCGAAGAAATCTATCAATATTCACCTTAAAAACAAGATCAAAATGGCTTTTGAACTTCCAACACTACCTTATGCTTACACAGCGCTAGAGCCGCACATCGATGCTCGTACAATGGAAATCCACCATAGCAAGCACCATCAAGCATACACTACCAACCTCAACAATGCAATTGCAGGTACCGACATGGAAAGCATGTCTATCGAAGCTATTTTAAAAGTTTGCAAAGACAAACCAGCTGTTCGCAATAACGGTGGCGGTTTCTGGAACCACAATCTTTTTTGGGAAATCATGGCGCCAAATGCAGGCGGTAATCCAAGTGGTGAACTCGCAGCAGCAATCGATAGCGCTTTTGGTTCTTACGAAGCATTCAAAGACGAATTCGCGAAAGCAGCCACCACACGTTTTGGCTCAGGCTGGGCTTGGTTGTGTGTAACCAACGGCGCACTCGAAATTTGCTCTACTGCCAACCAAGACAACCCACTCATGGGCGAAGGCTGCAACGGAACCCCAATTCTTTGCCTAGACGTTTGGGAACACGCTTACTACCTCAACTACCAAAACCGTCGTCCAGATTACATCAATGCTTTCTTTAACGTCATCAACTGGGATGTTGTTGGTGCTAAATTTGCTGCTGCAAAGTAAGGAGCTAATTACTTTATATATAAAAAGGGCGGCCATTGGCCGCCCTTTTTATTATGGATATATTCCGGTTATTTAAAAATTCACTTGCGCTTGAATTCTCAATAAATTACCTCGTTGGAAATTAGTTGGGTTGACAGCATCTTCAAAACGACGAGCCGACATGGTATACATGACTACTAATTCAAAGTTTTTGTTTGGTTGCCATTCAGCACCAATTTCTAATTCTTTTACTTCATAGCTGCGTGCATCGAGCTCATGTTTTTTGCCGCCATCATAATATTGAAATCTAGAAAAAGGGATTAAAGTCTGTCCGTTGAAATCCAGCTTGTAACTCGCTGTAATAAATCCTCCTTTAAGCGGAGCTTCAATGATTGAGTTTGTAAACTTGTCATACTCTGGACCACGACCGATGTTGTACTCCGCTAAAATTCCAAAAGGTTTTGGATATAAGACAAATGTTGCTCCTACGCGCTCATCATTGTAAAGTTTATCCGTATAAGTATCTACACCTGATGTTGTCGACAAAAGCGTGAATTGTCCTTTGTAGGCTTGCACGCCTGCTTCAATCACTTGATTTTTGAATTGAAAAGGATATGAAGCACGTGCCACAATGTGTTTGTTTGCATTTAATTCAGGGCGATTGGCTGTTTGTCCGTTGTAGACACCGATTCCTAACACACCGTAATCGCCAGATCCTTTCAAACCTTCACTCACCAAAGTCGAGAACAATTTACGTGTTTTGGCAGGTGCCCAATAAAAGAACACACCGAGGTCGCGTTCGTTGGTAACCGCACTATTCATGGCGTCTGCACGGTCTAAAGGCAAACGATTTTGGGAAGATTGCATGTTTTCAAAACCATAAGGAACTTTGGATTGGCCAATGCGGAAACGGAATTCATTCTTTTGATCAAGACCAACGTCAAAATAAGCATCGCGCAATTGACCAAAATGCATCGCACTTGAGGATGGTGCGCTGGCAAAATCTGGTTGAATGTAAAAATACACTCGGGGGCTTACTTGACCGTAAAAAATCAAGCGCATACGGCGGACAAAGAAGTCGTTGTCTCCGCCCCAGCTTTTGTCACATTGTTCACATTCCAAGTCTTCATTTGTCTGAAGCAGTCCGTTGTAACGCACTTGCATGTAGCCACGCATCTGAACACTTTCATACCATTTTTTTGTAGGAGCGGGGGCTTTCGCTTTGATAGTGTCCGCTGGTTGTTGTGCAAATGAACCGACCGATATCAAGAGGCCAATCATTGCCGAATAAAATTTTGTCATTTTTTCTCGCTTTAATTTTCGAGGCCAAAATTATATCCTTCACATTGAGATAACATTAAATTTATTTTCATTTAACTTTTATATAATGTTCTTAACATTTATATAATATTACACCTAGCGTTTTCGAGGAGTAAAAGTAGACTCCCTTGATATTTATAAGTAAGCCTACGAGCAATGTTATGTTTACGTTAACAAACTGCATGGTTCTTCGGTATACATGTGGATAAGCCTACATTTGCTCCATTAAATCAAAAATTATGGCAGGAATTTTAAGTTATTTTTTACCAAAAGACAAGGTGTTCTATTCGTTATTTGAAGACGCCAGTAACAACTTAGAGCTGATCGCTCAGAAACTTCTACAAGTAGTTCATGAGCCTGAGTTCAACAAACGTGCAGCATTAATCAACGAAATGCGCGATATCGAACACCAAAACGACAATATCACCCATGAAATATTTATCGAACTCGGTAAAAACTTCATTACACCGTTTGACCGCGAAGACATTCACGCGCTTGCATCTGCTTTAGACGATATCGCTGACTACATCTATGCATCAGGAAAGAAAATCAACTTCTATAAAATTGATCCGATTTCTGATCAGGGTATTCAAAAAACAGCAGCAGCTATCAACGACGCTGTAATTGCTGTGAAAGCTGCCGTGATGGAATTGCGCAACCTTAAAAACACCCAAAAAATCATTGAGTGTGTGATCAAAATCAATAGCATCGAAAACAATGCCGACAATATCTTTGACATGAGCATTGAGCAACTATTCAACTCTGACGTTGACGCCAAAGAACTCATCAAAAGACGCGAGTTGTACATGGTAATGGAAACTGCTACTGACAAATGTGAAGACGCGGGTAACGTAATCGAATCTATCGTAGTTAAATACGCTTAAGCGATTCTATTCATTTTTTAAAGCAAAACAAATGTTTACTTTATTACTCATCGTAATTGGCATCGCGCTGCTTTTTGACTTAGTCAATGGGTTTCACGACGCAGCCAATTCCATTGCAACGGTTGTTTCTACTAAAGTACTCACGCCTTTTCAGGCCGTACTTTGGGCAGCCATGTTTAACGTCATCGCATTCTGGGTTTTCGACATGAGTGTCGGTAATACAGTTGCAAAAACAGTAGACAACAACGCCATCGACCTCTGGGTTATCCTTGCAGGCCTTTTAGCCGCTACTTTCTGGAATTTACTTACCTGGTGGCTCGGGATTCCCTCCTCTTCCTCTCACACACTCATTGGTGGTTTTGCGGGTGCAGCAGTTGCTCACGCAGGTTTTGGAGTTATTGAAGGTGGAGAAATCCTTAAAGTTGTGTTGTTCATCTTTTTAGCACCAATTATTGGCGGGTTCATTGCTTATCTGATTGCTGTAGTGACCATATCAAGATCATTCTGGAAAAAAATGCTCGTTATTTTGCTCCTTTCTGGCGTAACTATTGCCGTAATGGAGTACATGATTGAATTCATCGACATGAAACCAATCATGATGTATATCGTCATCGGCATGATCGCAGTGTTTATCTTAGTTTATATCTGGTTTGAAATTGCCTATGGGTCTAAGCGTCCTTCAGCTGTGAAAGAAGCGAACATGCACAAGAAACTTCAGCTTTTATCTTCAGCGGCCTTTTCTTTAGGCCATGGTGGTGCCGACTCCCAAAAAGTAATGGGTATTATTTGTGCGGCGTTACTTGTGTACGGTAATATGGGTCGCGAAGGAAAACTAGACAAACCAGTTCCGAAAGATCTACAAATCACTGAGCTCATGCAAATTGAATTCAATGATGAAAGTGGCAAAAAACACAAGTTCAAACCTGAAGTTGCCGAAGTTGACGGTAACATTTACTTCATCGACCATAAATCTGTTATCGATGCAGCAACTGGAACTTCACTTTATTCAGAAGAAGGAAAAACAATCACAAGTGTTCAAGGCGCACCTTCATTCAAAGCTATTGACAGCGAAATGCACAAAATCGAAATTTTTACTTTCGGCGATGCGCTTTGTGATGCTAAAACTAACGACACCATCTTTGTGGATAAAACAATTGATACAACCTATAAATATGCAAGTGTTTTTAGCGAGTATATCGATGGTAGTACTGGAGAATTACGAGAAGGTCATAAAATCAAAACAAAAGTACATTCTGATACCATGCCTTTTTGGGTAGCTTTCGGATGTTACCTCATGATTGGCATCGGAACCTTAATGGGTGGTTGGAAGATTGTCAAAACAATGGGAACTAAGATCACCAAGGTGACGCCGCTGGAAGGTGTTTGCGCCGAAACAGCAGGGGCCCTGACCCTGTTTACGGTATCTCAGTTTGGAATCCCAGTTTCGACAACCCACACCATTACGGGTTCAATTATTGGCGTTGGCGCCACCAAACGACTCAGCGCGGTGCGTTGGGGCGTAACCATCAATTTACTTTGGGCCTGGATTCTCACTATCCCGGTAAGTGGTTTATTAGCTGCTATTTTTTATTACTTGATTATTTGGTTTAAATAGTTAGATAAAAATTATCGATAAAAAAGGGCGCACAAGCGCCCTTTTTTGCTAAATATTCATTCATATTTGTTTAAATTTCAAAAATCCTTAACTTTAGGGTCAAATCTAAAAAATCAACTATGAAAAAACTTTTACTTACAATCAGTGCAGTAGTGCTTAGCGCAACTACATATGCACAGGTGATTGCTGCGGGTATTTCGCCACAAAGTATTGTCGCCAACTACGCCCACACATGGGCAGACCCTGCAGGTGGTTGGGGCACACCTGACTTTAATATCCCAGGTACGTATGTACAGGATACCCTTAAAATTGTAGATGACGGTTCTACAGGCTTAAATGCTCAAGGCAATCCAATTTCTGCTGAAGGCTGTAACCCACTCATCAACGACCTAACAGGTAAAATTGCCGTTGTATTCCGCAATACTTGTGAGTTCGGTGCAAAAGCATTGAACGCTCAAAACGCTGGTGCAGTTGGTGTCATTGTTGTGAACCGCAACCCAGGTGAGGTTATCGCAATGGGTGCAGGTGCTTCGGGTGCTAACGTTACTATTCCAGTTGTCATGCTAGACCTCACAGACGGTTTGGCACTCATCGCTGAAATGGCAAATGGCCCTGTTGTAATGTTCTTAGGTAACAAAACCGGACTTTTCCCTAACGATGGTGGTATTTCAGGTGCAGCTACTTTATTGCCGCGCCAAGCCATGATTCCATCTCAGTTGGCTCAAAACGGAACTGAATTTAACTTTGACCTCGGTTCACGCGTTTACAACTATGGTAACCAAGCGCAAAATGGCATGTCATTGAATGCTAAAATTACCAATCCTTCAGGTGCTACAGTTTATGACAACACAGCATCAGGAATCAACCTAGCAGCTGGCGACTCACTTGATGTTTTCCCTGGCGGTGCTTCTACTTTGCCTAATTTCTCTTTGGCTTCTTACCCAGCAGGTACGTACACACTTACTTATACTTTAGCGTTAAGTGGTGCAGATGACTACAATGCAGATAATATCCTCGTAACTACATTTAAAGTTACAGATTCATTGTTCAGCTACGCGCAAGCAGATGCAACAACAGGAACACCTTCAGGTGGCAACTACTACCGCCCAGGCACTAACAACCAAACGTATTCTGCATGTCAAGTAATCGACAACGCAAATGCAAGCCGCTTAAAAGCAAACGGTATTTGGTTCTCTGCAACAACAGCAACAGCTTCAGGTGTGCTTTTGACTGGCGAAGAAATGGCGCTTTACCTTTACAAATGGGAAGACGTTTTTGCTGACCTCAACGACGCTAACTTAGCGTTCAATACCCTTACAGAAGTTGCAAGTGGTTTCTATTATTTCCCTGGTGACCTTCAAGGCGAGACAGTATATGGTGCCTTCACTACGCCAGTAGCTCTTGAAGACAACCAACGTTACCTTGCTTGTGTACAAACAGTAAACCTCAGCCTTTACATGGGTCATGAGAACGGAACAAACCTTACTTGGAACGAAGCTTACTATCTACAACCAATGGCGCCTAACGAAAGCGACGGTACTTGGTATGCAGCTGGTTTCGGATCTGACCTTCCAAGCTCTTTAGCTATCGCAGTTTCTGACAACGACGTAAACGTTGCAGAATTGAACACTGTTGCTGGCAAGGCCTTCCCTAACCCAGCTAACGATGTAGTTACTGTTGCTATTGAAGGCGAAGGTGCTGCTCAATTAACTGTTACTGACGTTGCAGGAAAAGTTGCAATGGCAACTACTTTAAACCTTGCAGCTGGTCAAGACAACGTAAACATCAATGCATTGCAGTCAGGTCTTTACATTTTCAACGTAACACTTGAAAACGGTAAAACTGCACAATTCAATGTTGTGAAAAAATAAGTTCAACTCCACTTGAACTGTAAAGGGACGGGCAACCGTCCCTTTTTTATTTGCTATCTTTGTGGTATGTCGAAAGCAACTTATACCGTTACCGCAGCACTTCCCTATGCCAATGGGCCACTTCATTTAGGTCATGTGGCTGGTGTCTATTTACCCGCAGACATCTTTGTGCGTTTTTTGCGCATGAATGGCCACGACGTCGCATTTATATGTGGTTCAGACGAACACGGCGCAGCCATTACGCTACGCGCCAAAAAAGAAGGGCTCAGCCCTAAAGATATCGTCGATAAATACGACGGCATCATTCGCCAAGCTTTTTCAGATTTCAATATTAGTTTTGACATCTTTCACCGCACTTCAAGCGCACTTCACCACCAAACATCTGCCGACTTCTTTAAGCGCCTCTATGACCAAGGCCAATTTACTGAAGAAGTTTCCGAACAATATTTTGATGAAGAATTCCAACAATTTTTAGCAGACCGCTACATCACCGGAACCTGTCCTAAATGTCAGAGTGCGGGTGCTTACGGCGATCAATGCGAAAAATGTGGTAGTGACCTCAGCCCTACCGACTTAATCAAACCAATCTCTACGCTCAGCGGCAAAACCCCTGTTCTTAGAACAACCTCTCATTGGTACTTGCCAATGAACCAACACGAAACCTGGCTCAAAGAATGGATTCAGGAGGGAATCTTAGACGGCGAACAACAACACAATCCCAAAGAGTGGCGCAATCAAGTCATTGGTCAATGTATGTCCTGGATCAATGGCGGGCTACGGCCACGCGCCATGACCCGCGACTTAGACTGGGGTGTCAAAGTACCACTTCCTGGCGCCGATGGCAAAGTACTTTACGTGTGGCTAGACGCACCCATTGGTTATATTTCGGCCACCAAACAATGGGCCCTCGACAACGGCAAAGACTGGGAGCAATACTGGCTCAAATCCAAAGCCAAAGACCGCAAATTAGTCCACTTTATTGGCAAAGACAATATTGTATTTCACGCCATTATCTTCCCGATACTTCTCAAAAACCACGGCGATTTTATTTTACCAGACAACGTACCAGCCTACGAGTTCTTGAATCTAGAGGGCGATAAATTCTCGACATCTAGAAACTGGGCGGTTTGGCTCCATGAATACATCGCAGCCTATCCCGACAAAATAGACGAACTCAAGTATGTCTTAAGTGCCATTGCTCCAGAAACCAAAGACGCCGAATTTACCTGGAAAGAATTCCAAACCCGCGTCAACTCCGAACTCGCCGATATCATGGGCAACTTCGTGAACCGCACTTTGGTGCTCACCAACAAATACTACGAAGGTAAAGTGCCAGTGGCGGGCGCATATACGCCTGAAGACGCTCAAATTATTGCTCAAATTAAAGAAATCCCAAACCGCATCTCCAAATTAGCCTACGCCTACAAATTGCGCGAGGCTCAGGCCGAAATGATGCAGTTTGCACGCTTCGGCAACAAATATTTAGCCGACAACGAGCCCTGGAAACTGGTCAAGACCGATCCGGAACGCGTTCAGACCATCATGCATCTCGCCTTGCAAATCACCGCTAACTTGCAAATTGCCTGTCAGCTCTTTTTACCTGCAACCGCAGAGAAACTATCCAAAATGCTCAACGCCTCTTGGGCTCATTTCTCAGATCTCGGCCGCACCGACCTCCTTGCGGCTGGGCACCAAATAGGAGAAGTCCAAATCTTATTTGCAAAAATCGAAGACGCGCTCGTAGAAACCGAAGTTGCTAAACTCAAGGCTACAGCTGCCCCAACCTCTAAATTCCCACCCATGAAAGACGCCATCGCATTCGACGATTTCACCAAAATGGACCTCCGTATGGGCACTATTTTAAGCGCCCAAAAAGTCGAAAAAGCAGACAAACTACTCCAACTGACCGTAGACACCGGCCTAGACCACCGCACCATCGTATCCGGAATTGCCGAACACTACGCCCCTGAGGACATCATCGGCAAAACGGTACTCGTTCTTTTGAATTTAGAACCCAGAAAAATACGAGGCATCGAATCACAGGGCATGATCCTAATGGCTGAAAACGAGGAAGGTAAACTCAGCTTCTTGTCCTCCGAAAAAGAATTTGGCGCTGGCCCTACTGTACGTTAAGATTTTTTGCTCAACTTAATTTTGCGGAACCCAAAAAAGTTCGTATCTTTGTAGTCCCAATACGGAAAACAACACGTTTCAAGATATATTGCGGGGTGGAGCAGTTGGTAGCTCGTCGGGCTCATAACCCGAAGGCCACAGGTTCGAGTCCTGTCCCCGCTACTAAGAAAAGCCAGTCAAATTTGACTGGCTTTTTTATTGGATTAAACTGAATCAAGCTTTGCTTGGATGAAGGTTAAGACAATAAAAAAGGAAGAACGCGCAGCGGTCTGTGCTTTTCTTAGTAAAGCCCCTTAATGAGGTCCATCCGAAATGAAATGGAGGATAGTCCTGTCCCCGCTACTCAGAAAGCCTAGTCATGAGAGGTCAACAACAACCGTTGCTCTAAATCAATGGTTTAGCACTTTACTGATTTCCTTTTTCAATATAAATTGATTATCCGGACCAATACCTGTAGACACATATTGTACAATACCTTTTTGATCGATGATTACATTTGTTGGGTAGCCCTTGATTCCAAATACTTCTGCAAGTGCAGGGCCATCCGGAAATACTTGATACATAAACTTGTTTTGTTTGAGGAATCCTTTGACCTCATTTTTACCATTCAAAGCAATCGCTAAAAAAACAACATCTTGGTTTTGGAATTCGTTAACTAACATATTCAGTTCTGGAATTTCCATTACACAAGGTTTACACTCGATAAACCAAAAATTGATAACAACAACTTTACCCGCTAGGTCTGAAAATTTGAGTTCCTTTCCTTTAACATCTTTCAATTCAAAATCTTTAACCTTTTGACCTACCAAAGCACTGGCCTCCGAATCCATACCTGGTCCTTGCTCTTGAAATCTGGCCATCATTTTCAATTCTTCCGAGGTTGCTTTTCGCAATACAAAAGCCTTGATATTTTTTTGTGCATCCAAATATGGTTGCGGAACATATTGATTGGACATCATGTATTTTGGAAACTCTTCAGCTGTAATTCTTCGCAAGCTATCATTGAAACAAGGCGTTTTATTCGGATCCAACATGATGGGTGTTCCGGGAGGAATATCACCTGGGGCAGCTATTACAAGACCTTCCAATGGGTTGGTTTGATTCCCGCCCTGCTGTGCAATAAGCATTGTTGAATTCAGCATATAAAACACACCGAAAAGCAAAGACGCTTTCCAAACAAAATTGACTTTTCTTAATTTCATTTCTGATGCAAGTTTAAGTTTGATTGAATACTTTTGTTTCCAATACAAACCTAATAGAATTTGATAATCCAATGGTTATTTTAACTCTATTAAACCATTGACAATGAAAAAAATAGTACTCAAGAAGTAAGACTTCATTCAGAAGTAAATTTTTATAGAAGCGTATACACCGTCCAAATATGCACAACAGCAATGAGCACATTGCTAATGACAAAAGGATGTTTGAGTGTTTTGACCGTAAATGGCGTCAAGAGCTTATATACGATCTGCACAAGCAAAAGCGCAATGGCAAACTTTGTATCGGGATAAATCAATAAGAAAATAGAGGCCGCAAGAATTGTCGTATATATAGCTAGAAGAATTCCTCTTGCTGGGTTGAATTCACCCAAAGTTTCGACTATTCTGACGTTATTGGTCAGCATCAGGTAGCAGATGGGAATAAGGACAAGGATGTTGAGAAGGAGGGAAAGTGTGAGCATATGCATGGTTAATTAGTTCATTCTTGATTAGTCAATCCAAAACTAATCTTTTCAAACCGAATAAATCCTATCCAACTGCTTCCTATTAACAGCTGCTGGTGTTGCTCTCAATACCATTTTGACGATAGTTTTCATCAAGCCGGAAGTGTTGGTCATTTGAGAAAAGAGCCACGACGTATTGGTGATGAATTTGGCTTTTTCAATGCGTCTTTTTTGAAAATTTACCAGGCTTTTTTCAATGTTAGCATTTGCGCTCACTTCTTCGGCTAGCACCCACGCATCTTCAATAGCTTGGCAAGCGCCCTGCCCTAAATTTGGTGTAGTTGCATGCGCAGCATCGCCGATGAGGGCAACGCGGCCATCTGTCCATTTTTGAATGGGTTTGAAGTCGAACAGATCTGTTTGGATGATTTCCTTTTCGTCTACCGCTTCAATCAAATCAGTAAGCGTTTTTGAAAAGGGCTTACAAATAGCTACCAAGTAATTTTTTATGTTCTTATCAATATGAGAAGCAGCATGCTTTTTATTATTAGTGATGTACACATAAACACGTTTGTCATCAATTTTGGAATACCCAACGCGCAATCCTTTTGTATTAGCCCAAACTTCGTACATATTATCTTGCTCCTCTTTTGGCAAATCAAAGGCCGTAGCAAAGCGCCAGCAAGTTTGGCCTGAATCTCTTAAATTTTGTGGCCCATGCATTTGAATTCTCGCTTTTGACTTGAGGCCATCTGCACAGATCAGAAAGTCAGCTACAGCTGTGCTACCATCTTCAAAATATACCGTGACAGCAGTGCCATTTTGCTCGTAGTGTTTGAATGCTTTATTCAAGTGAAGGTGCTCAGGGTGCACTTTGGAAGCTAAAATTTGCTGAAGGCTTGCCCGATGAATGGCAATTGTGCCAAATTGGTGTTTGGCTTCAATTTCTGCGCCGTCAATTACAGATATCGGTTTGTAATTCAGGTCAACTACACTGATGCGCTTTAGTTTTGTACCTGCAGCAGCAACTTCTTGTGCAATTCCGAGTTTGTCAAAAATTTGCATGCCATTTGGTGCAATCCAAACGCCTGCGCCTACTTCCTTGATTTCACTGGCTCTCTCATAAATTTGAACTTGAATGCCTTTTTGTGCCAAAGCAATTGCGGTGGTGAGCCCTCCTATTCCAGCCCCGATAATGATTCCTTTTTTCATTTCAATTCTTTTATAATTGGGGCACGTAAATGTTCCATTTTCTAGAAGAAATTATTGTTCCTCAATGATGGATGTGCCTTTAGATTTGTCGCCAGAAGTCCATTCCCAGCGCTCGTGCAGGCGGATTTTTCCATTGGGTAATATTTCAGGAGTAGATTGGCAAGTCCCGGTCATTAATTCACCGTTGTTATTCACTTGATGGTAGCGCATGTCGATATTTCCGAGTTCATCTACCAAGCCAATCAAATGTCCCTTTTGAATTTGACCACCTTCATATTCGGCTGTCAGAATTTGACCTATTTGCTTGTAATGAAAAACCGTCTGCTCTGAGGTTTCTCCGTTGGCGGTATTGGAAATGGGTCTGAATATTTTGTTGTGGTAGTTCATTGGAGTGCTTTTCTGAATGTCAATTCCAAAAGTTAACAATGCTCTAAATGTACTCAAAATGGTCGATTAGACTTATAAAATAGGATTGGGTAATGCTTCTTATTTTTCATATCCTGACCAATTTTCGGTACTTTTATTTTCGCTAAACATCCATGGAAAATAAACAATATTGAATGCTCGAAAAGTACAAGCCAAATAGCATCCGGGGCACTTTTGAACGCAATAAATTTTTTGAAGGATGGTTTCAAAAGGTCTATTCCAAAGCGCACAAGGCGTCTTTTATTCTTATCTACGGGTACGCGACACACAATTCAGATGATGAGTTCGGATTTTTGCAAATACTCATTCCAAATCAAACACCTCAGATCGTTTATTTTCCTAAAAATGAGGTAACCTGCGATATTGAACAGCACATTTTCCGCATGGGGAAAAACCTATTGACAACGGAGTTGATACGCATCGAAACAAATGGACTGAGCATTGACCTGAACATGAACAATACGCAGCCCTTTCGAACATTTAAAAATTCGATGGGTTACACCTACTTCATTCCGAATCTGCCGTGTTACCACTCTGTTTTGAATTCAGCACAAAGCGTTTCAGGCAAAATACAACACAAAGGTGTGTGCTATACTTTGGATCATGAAATGGGATATCTCGAGAAAAACTGGGGAACGACATTTCCTGAAAGCTATTTTTGGGTGCATGCCATTGACCCCAACAATCCAACAATAAGTCTGCTATTCTCGAGGGCGAAAATTGTATGGCTCGGCAAAACTTATATCAAACATGTCGGTTATCTGCGATTCGATGGGCAGCAAATTGAATTGCGCGCGTTAAAAAATGTCACGGTTTCCAATAGCAACATGAGTCCAGAAAATAGCAGCGTTCAAATCAGGAGCGCTTCAGCCCAACTCGATCTGGCACTCGAATTTGGACGCGAAGTACTATTCAAAGGGCCAAAAGATGGCGCATTATCTAGGATGATAGCGCATCAAACCGATGCCAAGGTCGAAGTTTCACTCACCTATGAAAACCGCAGGCATCAGTTTCAAATGGTGGGTAATTTTGAAGATATTGGTTCGTTTTAAATCTTGAAAGAAATTAGTGTTGTTCAATAAGTATCGCATGTTGTCGTAAATTTGGGTTGTTCTATCTTAGTTGCAATGAAACGACTCTATTTCTTTTTGATCTTTATTGCGGTGCTCGTTTTAAGCTCCTGCGGGATAAAGACGGCTCAGGAAGTAGGCCTGCAATTTTCTACCGAACAATCTGCGTTGCCGGATTCTCTGATTTGGAGAAACATTGGGTTTGCCAAAGAGTTGATCAATCAAAAAGAAATGATGGTGGTAATTAGTGGTGGTAGTAACCCCATTCCGTTAGAACAATGGAATCAATTCAAAGCTGCCTTTCCATATCAAAAAAATATTGACCGACATTTGCTTTTTGAACAAACTGCCTTTTATCGTTCGCCGAATACAGCTGTCAATTGCAAAGAAGCTGATTGTATCAAAGAGCGAACATATAAGCATTATACTTGGGTAGAAATGGCACAACCCATTTGTGTCGATTTTATTGGAGGCAAAACAGACATGCTTAAACCAGCAAAAGGACATTTAGTTGTAAAAACCATCCAGAAATGTCAAGCAGTCCGGTTTACCGATCATATTTTTCAATTGACTGACCACAAAGGAAACTATTACGCAATGCATGCCACTGAAAATGGCAACCCCGACACCTCTGTAGTTTTGCCAAGTGGTTGGGAGCTTAAAAAAGTAGCGCTGCAAGAACCCCTCATCATCTCTCCTTTTGGCGGAGGCAATACATGTTACTTTAACATCGTTGGAGACCATCTTGGGCAAGGTTATCATCAGTATATTTTTGCTGATTCGGTATATTCAGGAAATTAAATAACGGTTAGTTATTAAATCAAAAACAGCATGAAAACAGCATTTAATAAATATTTATACATTGGTTTTGTCATTTTAGGATTCTACCAAGCAATTGTGAACCATGACTATATTCAAGCCGCCTCTTCCCTCGGTATCGGTATGGCATTTGACCCCTTCAATCCCGAACAAAAATGGAATGAGCGTCCTTTTTGGCAAAAAGCAGTTTTGATTGTTCATCTTGCTTTAGTGGCTGCACTGTTAGGTTTTGGGATTGGATTGGATGATAAGTAATCAAATCGTATTTTTCAGTTGATTTGATTTTCGTAACTTCATTTAATATTCCAACCTGGGATGGTAACAACAAGTTATTTGCGAACTTGCTTTTGGGCTTGAAGTTTTCTTGGAAGTAAGAATACTTTCATATTTAGGTGTTTCGCTGCTAGGTTTGCGGCGTAAATTCACTATTTTTACCGCAAAATATGCGGCGATAAATGTATATTCATGAAATAAAAAGTTGGACTGATTTTACATGGGATAATGAAAAGTTATCGCCCATGCTTGCAGCTGTTCGTTATCTTCAAGGGAGATTATTGGGCAGAATGGAAAGTTTGGGTTTTAATTTTACGGATCAAGCTACTTTAGAATCACTTATTTTAGATGTTGTTGATACGTCTAGAATTGAGGGTGAAATATTAAATACAGAACATGTCCGTTCCTCAATTGCAAAAAAATTAGGGCTCGAACATTCAGAATTTATTCAGACACCTCGTCATATAGACGGTATTGTTGATGTAATTCTTGACGCAACACAAAATTTCGAGCGGACCTTAACTAAAGAGCGACTTCTTGGTTGGCATCATTCTCTTTTTCAAAGTGGGTACAGTGGGTACACACCTATCGATGTTGCACAATATCGAACAGGCGGAATGAAAGTTATATCAGGTAATTTTGGGAAAGAAAAAATCCATTTTATTGCACCTGCGGCAGACAAAGTGCCACTTGAAATGGATAGCTTTCTTGAATGGATAAATAACGATCAAGAGCATGACCTCGTACTTAAAGCACTTATTGCTCATTTTTGGTTTGTAACTATTCATCCTTTTGATGACGGAAATGGAAGAATTGCAAGAGCAATTTTAGATATGATTCTTACCAGGAGTGATCAAAGCAAAATTCGCTTCTATAGTTTATCGAATCAGATTTTTAAGGAACATAAGGAATATAATAAAATTATTGAAACCACTCAAAAAGGCGACCGTGATATTACGCTATATCTTAAATGGTTTTTAGGTTGTTTTCAAAGGGCTCTATTGGCTAGTGAGCAAAATTTAGAACTAATTTTGGACAAAGCACAATTTTGGGATGTTCATCGTGCAACAACTGTGAATGACAGACAACGGTTTGTGCTCAATTTTATGTACGATCATTATGCTAAAGAACTGGGTTATCTAAGAACCTCTACATATGCAAAACTTGTCAAAACATCCAATGATACAGCACTTAGAGATTTACAGGATTTAGTTGTAAAAGGAATGATGCATACCGAGGGAACCGGAAAGAAAACCAATTATTTAGTGATGAGTCCAAAAAACCTCAGAATTCCTAAAATTATTGAATCAAAAAGCATAAAACGATGAAAAAACTACTCTACCTCACACTTGGGCTTGCCCTACTCACCAACCTTCACGCCCAGCAAGTCAAGCCCATCTTTAAAGAAGGACAAGCGCAAATTGTGCCCGAATTCAGTACGCCTTCTGAGTGGATCAAAGAAGAATTATGGGTGCAGACCAACTTTGACAGCGATGCCAATGGCAAGCTAGACCGCATGCACGTCTTCTTGACACGCCCTGTACAAACCAATACGCAAGGGCTCAAGTTGCCCGTGATTTATATGACAAGTCCGTACTTTGCAGGTACAGGCGGCGATTCAAAAAGCTATTTTTGGGATGTCAAGCACGAAATCGGGCAAACGCCACCAGCACATGAACACGCTGTTGCGAAAAGAAAAGAAAATAGGCCAATGGATGCTTATTTTCAGGACCTCACTTGGGTCAAAAGAGGTTATATCACTGTTTATTCTTCATCACCCGGCACGGGTTTTTCTGACGGCGCGCCGACTATCGGTGGTGAAAACGAAAAACTCGCCCCAGCAGCCGTCATTGATTGGCTCTGCGGTAGAGCCGTCGGCTACACCTCGCGCACCGGCATGGACACGGTTAGCGCTTTTTGGTCAACAGGAAAAGTGGGCATGATGGGCACTTCCTACAACGGCACCTTGTGCTTGGCTGCGGCGTGCACCGGCGTTAAAGGCCTCGAAGCAATCATTCCAAATGCGCCCGTGAGTTCTTGGTATTTGTATTACCGTTCCAATGGCTTAGTGCGCTCACCTGGTGGTTATTTGGGCGAAGACACCGATATCTTATACGACTTTGTGCACAGCGGCGACCCTGAAAACCGTGCGCACAACGACGCCATTGTTCGGGACAAAATTTTAGTGCCCGGCCAAGACCGGATCACCGGCGACTACAACGATTTTTGGGCCTCCAGAGACTACCTCACTCAAATGGACAGCATGAAAGCTGCTTTGTTCATGTGCCATGGTTTTGAAGACTGGAACGTGATGGCTGAACACAGTTTTCGTTTCTATGAACAAGCCAAAAAAATGGGTCTGCCCTCCAAAATTTACTACAACCAATTGGGGCACGGCTACCCGCCGCCACTTTGGATGATGAACAAATGGTTTACCAAATATTTACATGGCGTTAATAACGGGGTCGAAAGACTAGCCGATGCTTGGATTGTTCCAAAAGGTGAAGAAAACGCGCACCCACAGCCTGCTTTCCCCGATCCGAAAGCCAAAGCCTTGCGCTTGTATCCACAAACAACGGAAGGCAATACCGGAACACTAGCAACTGTAAAAAGCGAGGCAAAATCTTTGACCTTAACCGACGATGCCAGCTTCACTGCCCTGCAACTCATTTCGCCTAAAAAGGCAGATAACAGACTCTTGTTTTGGGGCAAGACCTTAGAACAACCCTTACACCTTTCGGGCACTGGCCGCATTCATGTGCAGGTGGCGAGTAGTAAAGCCGCTGCCAATCTTTCGGTCTACCTAATTGCAGTACCGAAAAACTACGACCCCAAGAAAATCAAAATGGAAGATATTTTAGTCAACCGCGCTTGGGGCGACCCTCAAAATCACGGTTCTCTAGAAAAAGGCGAAGCACTACAGCCCGGTAAATTCTACGACCTTACTTTTAATTTCCAACCCGATGATCAAATTATTCCGCGTGGATATCAACTTGGGCTACTCATCTTTTCTAGCGACAAAGAGTTTACACTCCAACCTAAAAAAGGAACACAGTTGACCTTAAACCTCAGCGAAACGTGGATTGAAGTAATGGCGGTAGAGTAACGAAATAAACTAGTTCTTTACAAAACCTCTGCTCGCCAACTTATTGTCTACAGAATTCAGCATGTAAAAGCCTGCAGGGAGTATTGATACATCAAAAGTGTTATTACCTAAGCTTTTGAAATCATAAGATTTTCCACTTAAATCAGCTACTTGAATGACTTCAAATGCGGCTTCACCTAAAATACGCAACTCATTTTGAACTGGGTTTTCAAATGTAATTTCGAGTCCTAATTCTTCAAGACCAGCACCAGGGCCGTATTTGAGAATTGTACCCAACAGAACTGTACAACTTGAATCGTAGATTTGGTAATTGATGAGGCCTTTAATGATGTCATCGTAGCCGTCGATGATGACGGATTCTATTCCCGCTGAGTCGAGGTCGCAAAAGCAATTGCTGAGCAACGAATAGTTCATGTTCGTGTTGTTGTTCACTGCAAAATTGATGTTTCCACAAATTTCGTTGTTGTAGATTTGAGGGCTGTCTTGTACGCTCGATACATTCGAGATGATTAGGCCGCCCATATTGTTGTTGATTTGGTTGTCGTGAATTTCTGAATCGACAGACGCTTCAATAGCAAGTTCATTGTAGAAAAATTCGTTGTTAAGGATCTCACAGTAATAAGCAGCTTGAATAGCGGTGCCGTTGTCAGAGAACACACAATTCTCAACCTTTCCGTTGTTAGGATAATTGAGCGCCAAACCATTGTTGAGGAATTCGCAAGTTGAAATGACAATTGAGTCTACAGCATTCGACAAAAAGGAGGCTCCGATTTGGTTGTCGATAAAACTACAATTGCTCATTGCAAAAGCGCTGGCGTAAATATAGAGTGAAGTAGTATTGTCTTTGAAAAGGCAATTGTTGATATTGAAATTTGCCCAACCATAAACCCCTACTTCATTATCAATGAATTCACAGCCTGATAAATTGAGGTTGGTACCTACCGTAACAGCCTGAAAGCAGCGGATAAATTTGCTATTGGTATAGGAAAGTGTAGCGGGAATGGCTTCGTAAGAAAAAGGGAAATAGGCATTAGAAATCTCGACACGATCGGCATTTAAAACACCACCTTGCGTGCTCGTACAAACAAAACCTTGCCAAGCCACCGTACTCATGGTATCGTATAACGCATGGATTTTAATAGGTTGCGCATCTGTGCCGATACAATTAATAGTACCGCGTGTCTCGATGTAGATGTTGGTATTGTTCTGATTGTTGATTTGAATTTCTACACCAGGTTCGATGGTTAAGGTTTTGCCGGGAAAAACAACAATAGAACCGTTCACCACATATGGGCTTCCGGCCAAAGACCAAGTTGCGTTTTGATAGATACCACCAGATACGTTAGTTTGAGCCAATGAGAGAAAAGAAACGATATAAAACAGGACTGTAAAAAGTATTGTTTTTGACATAATTTATGTTTTAAAACAAAACAAGCGCAGGACTCATTTGTTTAAACGGAAACACAACTTGAATATTAAAAGAACTTGACGTATGCATAAGCAATTCTCCATTGCTTGGATTCTCATCCTGCCTATCCTCTTCTCTAGCTCCATATTAGGGCAAACATCTTTTACACCCAATTGTGACCCGACAGGAAATTGGATACTCTTTGCCAATTACGATGGTGGTAACCTCAACATTGTTGTCGATCAGAACATCCCGAATCTTAAAATCGGCATTTGTACCTATGAGCCAGTGAATGTGACCTTTAGTGGCCCATTTGTGAATTCGGTAACAGAAGTTCTGTACGCCGGATTCAACTCCGCACAAAACAATAACAATTGTAGTTTTCCAATCACTACCTCGAGTTTTACGGGAATCAACCCAGCCATACTTACGGTGAATGTAGCGCCTCCCGTCACTATTATTAGCCCTCCAAACCCAAATTATTTCAATATTCCGAATGGCTGGAATAACGGAATTATTTGTTTGTACAGTTGCAACGTAGACGCCAACCAAGGTGGCTGCAATACGGTAGACCAAGTGCTGGCCTATTTTCAGAACCAATTTGGCGGCGTGCTTAGGGGCTTGAATGTACAGTATCCTTGCTGGGATAGCAGCACAAACTACACAGTGAGCGCTCAAACCGGTAACTGTTGCGGCGCGTGTGTGCCAGATGCAGTGAGTATCAATCAGACGGTTTGCAACGATCAATTTCCCTACTTGTGGAACGGCCTTACCTTTAATGGGCCCGGCACACAAAGCGTAACACTTACCAATACCTCAGGTTGCGATTCTGTAGTGACTTTAGATTTAAGCGTTAGTTCAAACAACATTGGCACAGATGCACAAACTGCCTGCGGAAGTTTTACTTGGATGGACGGCAACACTTACACGAGTTCGACGAATACGCCCATGTATACCATGGTTGCTGGAAATAGCAATGGCTGCGATAGCACGGTCAATTTGAATTTAACGATCAATCAAGCGAGCTCCAATACCATCAATATAAATTCTTGCGGCCCTTATTTCGCGGCAAACGGGCAAACCTACACCGAAAGCACTTCGTTTACTTATACCATTCCCAATGGCAGCGGTTGCGACAGCAATATTACGGTCAATTTAACGGTCTCTGCAGAACCAATTGCAGCATTTACAAGTACGCCAGAACTCATCGAATACGGCCTCTCAGAAATCCAGATGCTAGACCAATCTACTGGCCAAATCTCTACTTGGAACTGGACCTACACTACAGAAAATGGAAGCATTCAAAACAGCGCTTTACAAAACCCGATTTTCAATATCCCCAATAACGCCAGTGGCAATCAAATCTTCCAATTAGTGGTGAGCACCGACCAAGGTTGTACTAATGAAATCACAAGTATTTTGAATATCATTGAAGACGCCGCTATTTACATTCCAAATTCTTTTAGTCCGGACGGCGATGGCGTCAATAATACGTTTCATGTAGCTGGCCGAAATATTGAAAGCGCCTATTTTGAACTGACTATTTACAACCGTTGGGGCGAACTCATTTTTATGAGTCAAGATCCAAACATCGGTTGGGATGGCGCAGTCGCTGATCAAGGAATTGCTCCAGTTGGTGTTTATACCTATCAAGTCTCGTATCGCTTTACCAATCAAGAAAAAAACCAAACCATCACTGGCCATCTGAATCTGTTGAGATAAGCAAAACCAAATAAGACTTTTATTTCTTTTTCTCGTCTTTGCCCATAAAATCATTGATGGCCGAACCGAGCTCCTCCATGTCCTGGTTCAATTCAAATTTGAAGGCTTCCCATTTGGTTTTGGAATCGAACTTGAAATTGTCCAGACGCATTTTTAGGTCTGTATTTTTCCTATTTAAATCATCTACTTTTTTCTCGTAGTCTGCTTTTGCATCCGCTTTTTGGATTTTTACTCTTGCTTTAAATTCTGCGATTTTTAACTCATTCGCTGCGATTTTTTCTTCGGATGTTTTTCTGTATTCAGTCATTTCTTTCTCGTATTCTTGTTTAGCAATTCTTAATTCCTTTTTTGCTTGTTTTTCGTTGTCCTTCGCTTTATCTAAATCTTCGGCAGGTGTTGTACAACTCGTAAAGAGAGAACCTACCATTAGCATCGATGCCAAACTCATTTTCATATAACTAACCATGTCTTTAATTTTTTAAACATAACACCATTGTTATGTCAAGACAAAGGTCTTTAAACACTGTTTGCTTTTATTGCATTTTATTGATGGAAAATTGTAAGTTTCTTGCTTATGTTTTTCATAATATAGTTTAATGTTGAGTCGTCAATAAACAAGAAGTATTGGCACGACCTTTGACTTTCAAAGTCAAATTTTAAAAATGAAACAACTCTTATTGATTTCAGTATTTGCTGCAGGAGTGGCGAGCTGTACAGTAGTAAAGCCGCATCAGGTTGCGGTTAAAAGTAAATTAGGCAAGATTGATGAGAAAGTCCGGATGCCGGGCCCCGTAGCCTACAACCCATTTGTCACGAAGGTGGTGAAGGTCAATGTTCGCACCATGAATTTGTCTATCAAGGAAAATCTCCCTTCCAAAGAAGGTTTAACAATTCTCTCCGAGAGTTCTATTTTGTATCATATCAAAGCCGAAGATGTACCTAAAATCATCAGAGAAACTGGCCTCAATTATGAAGAGAACCTCATCTTGCCAGTATTCCGCTCTGCTGCTTCAGATGTGTGTTCGCGTTATTACGCCAAAGACATGCACAGTGCCAAGCGTTTAGAAATTGAACAAGAAATCAGAAAGCGATTGGCTGAAGTTTGTGAAGAAAAAGGATTTGTCATTGAGGCGGTCTTATTGAAAAGCATCAGCCTTCCGCAAGGTTTGACCCGCTCCATTGAGGCCAAACTAGAGGCAGAACAAGAAGCGCTCAGAATGGAATTTGTACTCGACCGTCAGAAAAAAGAAATGGACCGTCAGCTTATTGAAGCAGAAGGCGCTAAGAAAAACTCTATTATTCAGGCGGAGGCAAGAGCAGAAACCGTCAAAATTGAAGCTGAAGGGCGAGCAAAAGGAATCGAGATAGAAGCCAAAGCCAATAAAGCGGCCAACGACATGCTCAATTCCAGCCTGACACCGAATGTGTTAAAAATGAATCAAATTCAGGCCTTTATGAAGCTATCGACCTCACCGAATACCAAGACAATCATTACTGATGGAAAAGGTGGAGTGATCAATATGCTAGACGATAAATAACTCGGATTGTTGTTTAGATATAAAAAATGAAAAAAGCCCCTGAAATTCAGGGGCTTTTGTACCTCGGGCCGGGATCGAACCGGCACTCCCGAAAGAACAGGATTTTGAATCCAGCGCGTCTACCAGTTCCGCCACCGAGGCATTCTTTTCGACTTTCAGGGCCACAAAGATACAAACAAAAAAGTAACCAACCAACAGTATATAAGTTTGATGTAAATTAAATATTAGCTAAATTTAAAGGAAGCCAAAAGGGCACAAAATTCAGTATTCATTAAAATCTTGCACCATGAAACGCATCTTATACAAATGGGACAAATTCAAGTTAGGACGTCGCTTACACTACCTTCAAAAAAGACTAAACCGCGCCGAAGAAAATGGATACCAAGAAAAGATCAATAACTACAATCGCCTGATCAGAGACGTTCAGGAAAAGTTAAAACACATTAAAGAATAAGCTATAAGTTACCTAGGTAATTGATGTAGTGTAGACCTCTTCTTGATTGATCAGCTCTATCCATTCGTCCACGCTTTTTGCATGCTCCATCTTGAAGTTTCCAGACTGCGTTCTGCGCAGCGCAATGAGCGTGGCTCCTGAATTCAGACGGGTGCCGAAATCACTGGCAATACTTCTGATATAAGTGCCTTTGCTACACGTAATTTGAAAGTCTACCTCAGGGAAGCGCGTGTTGTCTATACTAAAATCAAGAATTTCGATTTGGCTTTGCTTCATTTCAACGGTCTTCCCTGCGCGGGCAATGTCATATGCGCGCTTGCCATCTATTTGCTTTGCTGAATAAATTGGAGGTGTTTGCAGTTGAACGCCCATAAAAGAAGCACGCACGCTTTCAAGTAGTGCAGCATCGATGTGTGCGGTTTCGAAATCTTGGTTGTATTCGGTTTCTAAATCGAAAGAAGGGGTGGTTTTACCCACTAAAAATGTACCGGTATAGGTTTTGGTATCGTTGGTGAGCCCTTCGATAAGCTTGGTGTGTTTGCCCAAACAAAGCACCAACAAACCTGTAGCCAGGGGGTCGAGCGTGCCAGCATGCCCAACTTTCACGTTTTTAACACCCAACTTCTTTTTGAGGTTCCAACGGATTTTATTGACTACGTCGAAGGAAGTCCATTGGTAGGGTTTGTCGACTAAAATGGTGAGGCCGTCTTGTATATCGAGCATTAGCCAGCCATTTGAAGGTCAACGCCCATAGCGAGCAAAATAAGTAAGGCCGCGCCAAGTGCAATTCGGTACCAACCAAAGGCACGGAAACCTTTCTTTTGCAGAAAAGAAATGAACGATTTGATGGCGAGGTAGGCCACAATAAAAGCTACAATATTGCCAACCAACAAAAGCAACCATTCGTGACCGCTAGACTGCAAGAGCAATTCTTTTTCATCATACATGCTTTTGAGTGTAGCCGCACACATGGTGGGTACTGCTAAAAAGAACGAAAACTCTGCGGCTGCTTTGCGGGTGAGCTTTTGACTCAGTCCGCCAATTATGGTTGCTGCCGAGCGCGACACACCAGGTATCATAGCGATGCTCTGAACTGTTCCGATGATGATGGCAGATTTGAAATCGAGTGGTTTTTCTTCTGTTTGGCTTTCGTTGTCGGCAAAAAAGCGGTCGACGAACAACAAAACAACGCCTCCAATGAGCAAAGACCAAGCCACCACAGCTACATTTTCTAGGAGTGCGTCGATGTGTTTTTTAGCCAACAAACCGATGATGCCTGTAGGGATAAAAGCAGCGCCGAGCAACAAATAAAAACGAAAAGACTGTATGAATTTCTGAAAATAAACCAATACCACAGAGAGTATGGCACCAAACTGAATGGCGACCGTGAAGAGCTTGACAAAGCTGTCGCTGGCATTGCCCATCAAAGTGGAGGCAATGATCATGTGGCCGGTGGACGAAATGGGCAAAAACTCGGTCAGGCCTTCGATGATGGCCAAAAGTATAGCATCGAGAAAAGTCATGGTTTAAGCTTCTGTTTGGTCTTTTTTATTGCGCTTCATGATGGCATAGAAAATCACGATGTAGCCAGCAACAATAAGTATTGGGGCCAAAGTAATGCGCACAAAACTGAACAATTCGTCTTCCTTAAATACATTGGGGTCGTCTGAGCCGCCGCCAATCATGAGGAGAAAGCCAAGTATGTTAATAGCTAAGCCAATGTAAAGCCATTTGTAGTTGGCAGGGTCAAAGCCAAAGTGTTTGATAGGGTCCTTCATAATTAATAAAGATCATCTAATTTCATACGAAGATACTTGTTTAAGGCAAACCACGTAGATAACATTGTAATAAAAACGCCAATCACAAAGAGCAAACCGATGAGTAGCAAGAAGCTTTCAAGGGTGTAAGCAATTTGAATGGTTTCGAGCAAATTGTTGAGGCCGTAAAAAACAGTTAGTAACAAAGCCAAGCCAATGAGCGATGACAAAAGCCCTTGAAATAACGCCTGACCTAAAAACGGTTTGCGGATATACATGGAGGTGGCGCCCACTAATTGCATGGTCTTGATGGTAAAGCGTTTGGAGTACAAAGCCAAGCGAATGGTGTTGTTGATCATGGCTACCGCAATAATGATCAAGAGGAGGGCTACCGCTAAAAATAAAATAGCAAACTGCTTGAATCCTAAATTGACATTGGCTACACTCGATTTGTCGTAGTTGACTTCGTCAATCTCTTCCTTGAACCGACTCATTAACTTTCTTTTGATGCCTGCCATTCCGGATCGGCTGGCGTATTCCATTTTTGGCTTGATCCCAATGGTGGCTGGCAGTGGGTTTTCTGCATCAAACAGCGACAGCACTTCTTTTTCTACTTCACTTTCACCAGCAAATTCTTGGATGGCACGCTCTGGTGAAATAAAGAAGACATCTGAAAATTCTGGCCAAGATTTGAGTTGTTCTTCTATTTGCTTGATATCGGCATCGTTGAGTTCAGATTTGAAAAAGATATCGGCTTGAATATTTTCTTTGGCTTGCTTTTCGATACTGCGCAAGCCGAAAATGCCGCCCAATACCAAGCCAATCATGAAAATAACCAAGGAAATTCCGATAACTGTAGAAACATAACCGGTACGAATACCGCGCTTGCTATAGATGTCTGCTTTATTTGCCATGATTCAAAAATAAGTGCAAGTTTGCAACATAAGGACCCCGCCCCACTTTAGTTTTGAAGATTCAAATGTTTATTTAGTGCTCCGGGTTCATTTTAGCGTTGATGGTCCAGCCAATAACAGCTGCGCGTTGCTTGGCTTGCTGAGCTAATTCTCCTTCAAATAACTCGTCAATGGTTTGGTTAAAAAGCGCTTGCCAGCGGTCAAAATGGGCTTTTTGGAGTGGCATTTGCATGTGCTTTTCAGTGACATTTGTGGTGTAACCTGCCTCAGACAATAGCGCAAAACGCCAAAATTGCTCCATTTTAGGTAAATGAGCCGCAAAATCTAGTCTCGCAAAAAATGGCGCAAGCACTTCGTCTTGCAGCACTTTGTCATAGAACTCCGAAACAAGTTGGTGAATGTCTTCGGCGGTTTCGAGTTGTTTCATAGTCAAATTTACTGCGATTTTTTACGTACTTTAGTGACCTAATGTACAAACTATTATCATTCTTTTTAATAGGCTTTGCCTTACCACATTTTGTTTCAGCCCAATCCTATACGGGGCAGCAAAAGCCAACTGTCCAAACCCAAAATAAAGGCGCCAATTGCCCTCCTCCCAACCACAGCACTTTCATGGAACTGAATAATGTGCGCGCCATGGTGCACACAGCGGGCAATTTGTGGCAAATCCCCAATCAAAACTATTCGATGTACGAGGTCCCCAAGAACTCCGGCATCAATGCACTTTTTACGGCAGCGCTATGGCTAGGCGGCACTGACGTTAACAACCAATTGAAACTAGCTGCTTTGCGCTACCGCAACGGCCAAGACTACTGGACCGGTCCACTCTCCAAAGTATTTGCCGAAACCACCTACGACAACTGTTCTAAGTTCGACAAACATTTTGTATCGAGCCAAGATGAAATCCGTGAATTCAACGCGTGGTACGAAGCCGGTATCTACGACATGCAGAACGGCACCAATACGCAAGGTGATCTTTTCCCGAACTACACCGTTCCAAAAATCATCAAAGAATGGCCTGCACATGGCGATGTGTCGCAGGGTCAAGACTACTACCTCGCTCCTTTCTACGACTACAACAACGATGGCACCTACAACTGGCAAGACGGCGATTTTCCTTGGTACGACATCAAAAAAACTAAAGATTGTAGCACTGAACGTAAAATCTCTCTATACGGTGACCTCAACTATTGGTGGGTTATGAACGACAAGGGCAACATCCATACCGAAACCGGCGCCGACCCTATCGGAATGGAAATCAGGGCACAAGCCTTTGCTTTTGCTTCCAACGACGAAGTCAATAACATGACTTTCTACAACTACGAACTCATTAACCGCGGCACCCAAACACTCTACAACACCTATTTTGGCTTCTTTACCGACGGCGCGCTTGGCGACCCCTACGACGACTACGTAGGCTGCGATGTCAACCGAGGTTTAGGCTATTACTACAACGGCGACAACTACGATGGCGACAACTCTGGTTTCAAAGGTTACGGCTACTCACCCCCTGCGGTTGGAGTCGACTTCTTTGAGGGCCCTTATCAAGACAACGACGGCATAGACAACGCCTTTGGTATTTGGGAAAACGAAGCGCTCAATGGGATTGGTTACGGCGATGGCGTTGTAGACAACGAACGCTTCGGTATGCGTCGCTTTTTGTATTATTCGAATACTACAAATGGCGCCAACCCTAACCAAACCGACCCAGTCTATTCCGGCGACTACTACAACTACCTGCGTGGTTTCTGGAAAGACGGCACCAAATTCGTTTACGGCGGGAGCGGACACATCTCAGACCCAGAGGCCGATCCAAACACACCCTGCGACTTCATGTTCCCAGGCAATACAGATCCGCTCGGTTGGGGCACCGGCGGTAACCCGCAAGCCAACTGGACCGAACAAACCGCCAACAACACCCCCAACGACCGTCGTTTTGTGCAGTCGGCCGGGCCATTTATCTTGAAACCGGGCGCTGTCAACAACATTACCGTTGGCGTAGTTTGGGCGCGCTCCAGCAACGGCGACCCCTTTGCATCAGTAGAAACGCTACGCAGGGCTGACGACAAAGCCCAAGCGCTTTTTGAAAACTGCTTTAAAGTGCTTGACGGGCCCCACGCACCTGAGGTGCAAACCCAAGAATTGGCCAATGAAGTGATCATCATGTTGTCCAATCCAGTGAATTCCAATAATTACAAAGAAGAATACGAAGAATTCGATCCTTTTATTGTAGCCGCAGACCCGAACGCTGACAAAACCTATAATTTCCAAGGTTACCAAATTTATCAATTGGCCAATTCAAAGGTCTCGAGCTCTGAATTACAAGACCCCGATCAAGCCCGTTTAGTGGCGCAATGCGACATCAAAGACGGCATCGGCAAAATCATCAATTTTGAATTCAGCGACGAGCTCGGTGCTTCCATCCCAGTTCAGCGTGTCAATGGCGAAGACAAGGGCATTCAGCATAGCTTCCGCGTTCAGACCGACCAATTTGCCCAAGGCGACAAAAAACTCGTGAATTTCAAGCGCTATTATTACATGGCTATTGCCTATGCGCACAACAATTTCAAAGATTACTCGCCCAACGACCCACTTTCGCTAGACGGCCAAAAGAAACGCTACATTGCCAGCCGCAAAGCCGCAGTTGGTGAAGTCAAACCCATTGAAGTGATCCCACACAACCCCATGCCAGAAGCTGGTGGAACAGCCCAACTCATTGCCTACGGTTCATCTCCTCAAATTACCCGCCTCGACGGCTACGGCAATGGCAACAGAAGCCTAGAACTTACTGCAGCGAGCATGAAAACCATCCTTACCGATGGCTACATGGCCAACCCAACCTACGATTACGGTGCAGGTCCAATAAATATTAAGGTGGTGGATCCGCTCAACTTGGCAAACGGTTACTTCACTTGTAAGTTCCGCGACTACACTGCCCCTGCAATAGGTAATAGTGCAGACACCGCAAGCTGGGTCATTTACCGCCACGTCAGCAAAGACGACCTCACTATTCTAGACTCCGTGAGCTCAGAGCGCACCATTAAATCAGACAACGAGCAAATTATTCCGCAATGGGGTATCTCTGTTCAGATTTTCCAAACGAAGTACTATGGCGGTCAGGGTATCAATACCAAAAGGACTGACATGATCGATGCCAGCATGGAATTCGAAGACTCTTCGAAGCGCTGGCTAACGGGCATCAAAGACAACGATGCCTTTTTCCCAACCAATTGGATCCGTTCAGGAGATTTTAAATCAAACACTGACCCAGAAGATGATGCTTTTGAATGTTTACCGAATGGTCAAAATTACCTAGATCCTTGTTTTTATGACGATGAAATTGGTGCCGACCCAAACCAAGCATACGAAAAAGTACTGAATGGCATTATTGCACCACACCGGTTGGTGGGTTACCAAGCAGATTATATGCCATTAAGTTACTATGGTAGTTACACTGCTTCCAGTAAATTAAATGCGTCCATCTCATTTTTACCTAGTGTAAATATTGTCATTACAAAAGACCAAAACCTCTGGACCCGTTGCCCAGTTGTAGAACTCGGGCGCAAAGCTGGACTCAATGTTGGTGGCGCACAACCTGGTGGGTTGCGCAAGAGCCCAAGCGTCGATAAAAACGGCAACCCTGATGGTACGGGTACAGGTATGGGTTGGTTCCCAGGTTACGCTGTAGACCTCGAATCAGGAGCACGACTTTACATGGCCTTCGGAGAGAACTCTTTCCTAGGTGGTGAAAACGGCGCCGACATGATCTGGAACCCAACTGACCGCTTGGTAAGCAACGTTGGTACGCCACTCATGGGCGGGATGCATCCGGTTTACGTGTTCAGCTACAACCAAGCAAGCATCAATGGATTTAGCAACGGGTTTGATTTCCCGGCATATAATCCTGCGAGTGCCATTTATAATACAAATAATGTCGCCTACAACAAGTTTCTTGAGATAGAGGCCAATCCTAACAGCACGACTCCCAAGCGCCAACTTTATGGTTCGCTATCCTGGATAGCCTATCCACTTCTTGAACAAGACCAAGAATTACTTTCTACAGACGTGACCATCCGTTTGCGTGTGAACAAAGAATACAAGAACTTTACAGGTACTGGTGAAAACGCAGGTAAGCCAATGTATGGTTGGAGTATGGATCAGATTGCCACACAAATTGGCTCGCAGGACATGCTCAAAGAAGCGCTAGACCTCATCAATGTGGTGCCAAATCCTTATTACGCTTTCTCGGAATATGAGCGCAACAAACTAGACAACCGCATCAAGATCACGAACTTGCCTGAAAAGTGCCAGATCCGCATTTATTCTTCCAACGGCAAACTCATTCGAAATATCAAAAAAGACAGCCCGCAAACCTTCCAAGATTGGGACCTCACCAATCACGCTGGAATTCCTGTTGCATCTGGCGTTTACCTTATCCATGTGGAGGTGCCAAATGTGGGCGAGCGCGTACTCAAGGCATTTATTGCCATGCGCATGGTCGATTTGCAAAATATTTAACGAGTCTTTAACAAGTGGCCGTAGCAAGATGAGGTAATTTTACACTTCAAACAAATACTTATGAAACCGCTGTTTTTTTTACTCCCCTTCTTGACCCTATTTTCTTTCTTTGCCTCTGCTCAGGTCTACACCCTCCCTAATTTACCTTTTGCAGCCAGCGCATACGAGCCTTTCGTAGATGCACAAACCATGGAAATTCACCACGGTAAGCACCACGCGGCCTACGTCAACAACCTTAATAAAGCCATTACAGGCACTGCCATGGAGAAAATCAGCATGAACGACCTTCTTATGTACGCGAGTTTTCGTTCAGCAAGCGTGCGCAACAACGCGGGTGGTCATTACAACCATAGTCTGTTTTGGGATATTCTAGCACCAACAGCAGCGCAAAAACCGATCTCTTCAACCTTAGAAACCGCTATCATTAATCAATTTAAAAGTCTAGATTCTGTGAAAGCGGCTATCAATGCTGCTGCTACAACTCGTTTTGGAAGCGGTTGGGCTTGGTTGGTCGTCACACCAGAAGGCAAACTAGCCGTTTACAGCACTGCCAATCAAGACAATCCTATTATGGACATCAGTAAAGACCGCGGTATTCCAATCCTCGGCATTGACGTCTGGGAACACGCTTATTATCTAAAGTACCAAAACAAGCGTGCCGATTACCTCAGCGGTATTTGGAACCTCATCAATTGGGGAGCTGTTTCGGATAAATACGCTGCTGCGCTAACCGATCCTCTTTTAAAAGAATTAGAAAAAGACAACTGGTTGGCTATCAAAGATTTTCACAAAGTAATGGCGCAAACTTTTCATCCTGCAGAAGAAAAAAACTTTGCTCCTTTGCGCACACGAAGCGGTGAACTCTACGCCAAAGCGATCTTATTGAAAAATTCCACACCACCAGCATCTGCCAATAACGAACGCGTTCAGGAAGCCCTTACCCGTCTTGAAAAACAATGTTTGGACATCCATACTTTAGTGCAGAAGCCAAGCAAAAATATAGAGGCTCAAAATACACTTTTGTTAGAAAAAATTACCAAAGCGCACGATATATTTCATGAGGTAGAGGGCCTCTGCCACGACTAATTCGGACAGAACTTAACCTTGCGTTAAAACCTTTGCAACTCAATTCCGTATCTTTGTAAAAAAAGAAGCCGGTGCGTTTTGAGTTAACCAAAGAATTTATTGCCGAACTGCGTCAAAAAATTGTCGCGGCAGATCAACTTTGGATCCAAGAGCAGGTCTTGGAACTCCACTACGCCGAAATCGCCGAAATTCTCGATAAGCTCACCAACGACGAAGCCAAATTCATCTACTTCATGGTAGACGAAGACACCCAGGCCGACATCTTAATGGAGCTAGAAGAAGAAGTACGCGATCGCTTCTTGGCCTCGCTCTCTAGTAAAGAGATGGCCGACCAGCTCGAAAACCTCGACTCCGACGACGCCGCCGACATCCTCGGTGACCTCCCCGATGACAAAATTCAGGAAGTCATCTCCCACATGGAAGACGACGAAGCTGCCGAAGATATCGTCGACCTCCTCAACTACGACGACGACACCGCAGGGGGGCTCATGCAAAAGGAGTTCTTTCAGGCCAACGTAGAATGGCCTGTGAATCGTGCCATCATCGAACTTCGTAAGCAAGCCGCTGACGTAGAAAAAGTTTACAATATTTTTGTGGTCGACGACGACGAACACCTCCTTGGAGTGCTCTCGCTCAAACGCCTGCTTTTTGCAAATGCCCGCACCAAAATTGGAAGCATTTACCAAAGTAAAAAAATCATTTCTGTCAAGGCCAGCGACACCGCTGAGTTGGTTTCTAAAGTCATGGAAAAATACGACCTCGTATCGGTTCCGGTGGTCGACTACCAAAACAAACTTGTTGGACGCATTACCCTCGACGACGTCGTGGACTACATCAAAGAAGAAGCAGACAAAGACTTCCAAATGGCAACGGGTATCTCCGACAAAGTAGATTCTGACGCTCCAATTTGGAAATTGAGTTTTTCTCGCCTGCCTTGGCTGATCATCGCCATGTTTGGTGGTACTATTGGCGCAAAAGTGATTTCTAATTTTGAAGCGAGCATAACAGCCATTCCAGCCATGGCCTTCTTTATTCCGCTAATTACTGCAATGGGTGGTAATGTAGGCGTGCAGTCATCGGCAATCGTAGTTCAATCGCTTGCTAGAGGCGACAAAGACCTCGGAAGAATTTTACCAAAAGTAATCAGAGAAGGAAGCGTAGGCCTCATGAACGGACTCATCCTCTCAAGCCTCATCTTTTTAGTCGCCACCGTTTTTGTTGACATCCATTTAGGGGTAGTGGTTAGTTTGTCGCTCTTTACCGTGATTTTATTTGCAGCTATTTTTGGAACAATCTTCCCAATGCTCCTGAACCGCTACAAAATTGACCCCGCACTAGCCATTGGCCCATTTGTAACCACCCTTAACGATGTCATTGGCATCTTCATTTATTTCTCGATTGGCTTGTTGTTGATGTAATGAGCGTAAAACAACTTGGCCTCAAAGAAAATTGGCAACAATTTAGTTTACTCGTTTTGGTTAACGCCTTTGTAGGCGGCATGGTGGGCATGGAGCGTAGCATTCTGCCGGAATTAGCCGAAACAGAATTTCACCTCGCTGCTAAAACCGCTATTCTTTCATTTATTGTCGTGTTTGGGATTACCAAAGCGCTCACCAATTATTTTGCAGGTGCACTTGCCAATCAATACGGCCGAAAGAAATTACTTGTGATCGGCTGGGTATTTGCCCTACCAGTTCCCTTCCTTTTGATTTATGCACCCAGTTGGTCCTGGATTATCTTTGCCAATGTGTTCTTAGGAATCAACCAAGGCCTAGCTTGGAGCAGTACGGTGGTCATGAAAATCGATTTAGTAGGCCCTAAAAACCGCGGCTTCGCCATGGGCATCAATGAAGCGGCTGGCTACCTTGCTGTTGGCGCAGTTGCTTATTTGAGTGCAAGTCTTGCCAATAATTACGCAATTCGACCATACCCTTTTTACATTGGCATTCTCCTTGCAATTCTTGGGCTGCTAACTAGTGTTTTTTTAATCAAAGATACACGCGGGTTTGTCCAACTTGAAAGTGAAAAAAGCAATGTTCCTTTGCTTGCTCATATTTTTAAAGAAACGACCTGGAAACATCGCAATTTAGGGAGTATTAGCCAAGGGGGCTTGGTCAACAACCTCAACGACGGCATGATCTGGGGTTTGTTTCCTATGCTCTTACTAAATAAAGGTTTTTCAATAGCCGAACTTGCCCAAATTATCGCCATTTACCCAAGTGTTTGGGGTCTCAGCCAATTATTTACGGGCAAACTCGCCGATAAATTCCCTAAAAAAACACTTTTGTTTTGGGGCATGCTCTTGCAAGGATTCGCCATACTTGGCTTCATTTGGGCACAAACCTTCTTTGCTTTCGCAAGCCTCAGCGTGGTGCTTGGGCTCGGCACTGCGGTGGTTTACCCCACATTTTTAGCAGCTATCGCAGACAATACCCACCCAAGCCAGCGCGCGCAAAGTATAGGCGTGTATCGCCTCTGGCGAGACCTCGGCTACGCAGTGGGCGCCATCCTCACCGGCCTTCTCGCCGATTTTTGGTCTGTGAATACCGCCATTTTTGCCATTGGCAGCATCACAGTCCTTTCAGCACTTGTGATCCAATTGCGCATGCGTCCGGTTTCCTAGAATCAAAAAAGCTTTGTATCTTTGCACTCCACTAAATACCTGGAGAGGTGTCCGAGTGGTTGAAGGAGCACGCCTGGAAAGTGTGTATAGGTCTAAAGCTTATCGCGGGTTCGAATCCCGCCCTCTCCGCTGATAAAAAGAGCCCCAATCACTTGGGGCTTTTTCTTTGTAAATCAATTACTTAGCCTTTTACTAAATTTCCCGAAATCCTCCTCTAAAACTCCTTTATCAAAGGCAGGTATTCAATCGACTTCATAAAAGGAAATAACGGCAAGGTAGCCATCAATTCTTGAGCTTTGGGTTCATCAATATCTTTGAAAACCAAAACCGCACCGTTTCGAGTAGGACGCAAGAATAAATGCTCCAAAATGCCTTCCACTTTCCATTGAGCGACGACTTCTTGTTCATGCTGAATGATTTCTTGAAAATGACCAGGTAATTGATCCGTATTGATTGTGAAAATCACTAATATATTTTGCTTCATGAATATGATTTTAATTTTTTATAAAAAAGGATAATCTACATAACCTTTATCCGTTCCGCCATACATTGTGGATTGGTCAAGCGCATTGAGTGCTGCACCAAAACCAAAGCGTTGTGGTAAATCAGGATTGGCTAAAAATAAGGTTCCGAAAGAAATCATTGCGGCGATTCCTTTATTGAGTTCTGCTTCGCCTGATACTTGATTGTAGCCGCAGTTGGCAATAACAGGGTGAATAGATTCCTTCCCAAATTCTTCAACAGAATTAAGTGGGTAATGTGGCAATTGAGCAACTGGAAAAGGGACGTTCATGATGTGGATATAAGCCAATGGCAGCTTGTTCAACTCCTTGATCAATAAATGAAATTGCTCAATTGGGTTTTCATGCTTGATTGTATTATAAGTACTCGTTGGCGAAATGCGAACAGCCACTTTATCTGCCCCAATTTCATTGACCATTTCAGTTAGAATTTCAACAACAAATCGGTTCCTGTTTTCATGACTACCCCCATATTGATCCGTGCGCTGATTTGCACTCTCTGCTAAAAACTGATTGGGTAAATATCCAAATGCTGCATGGAGTTCAACGCCATCAAATCCAGCTTCTATCGCGTTGACTGCTCCTTGTTTATATTGCTGAATAATCATTTCAATTTCTTCAATTTCTAGCGCCCTCGGAACTTCATAATCTTTCATTCCTTCCACGGTAAAATGTTGTTGACCTTGAATGGCTATAGCCGATGGTGCCACGGGTTGTTCTCCGTCTTTAACGAGCGAATGTCCGACCCTTCCAGTATGCCATAATTGCGCAAAAATTAGCCCCTTTTTCTCATGAACTGCTTGCGAAATATTTTTCCAAGCAGCGATTTGATCTTGCGTATAAATTCCGGGGGTAAGCGGACTTCCAAGTGCTTGTTTTGAAATATTAATGGCTTCGCTTATGATCAAACCTGCTGTTGATCGTTGGGCATAATAAACTGCCGTTGAATTTCCAACGATTCCATGCTGATCTGCACGAGAACGCGTCATGGGCGCCATGACCATGCGATTTTTTAACTCATGTGCGCCTAATTTGAATGCTTCTAGTAACTTCATTTTCTTTCTTTTCTTGCAAAGTTAGACACAATGCTTTACTTTTGAAAGTAGTTACACTTTTGTATAGTATTGACACTATATACAGCTTTAAGTAAAATCAATGGTTGATGGAGAAAAATAATGTGAAGATTTCTGAAAAGTCCTGTTCGCTAAGAGAAGTATTAGATATCATTGGAGGAAAATGGTCCATGCCCATCATTTATATTCTCTCAAAAGGCAAAATGCGTTTCAAGGAAATTGAACGCAGTGTGGAGGGCATCAATACGCGCATGTTGGTAAAAGAACTCAAAAACATGGAGGCGAATGGTATCGTTACACGAGAAGTATTTGCCACTGTGCCCCCAGCTGTTGAATACACCTTAACTGAAAAGGGGCAAAAATTACTGCCAAGTATTGTTTCATTACATCAATGGGGGGAAGAGTTTGGTGATGAGCGTCAATAAATCAATATTAATTACATTTACATCATGCAAAACCTACTCTACATCCTTTTCGTTCTTGCCATTTTTCCCTTGGCGTTGTTGGCTAAAAAGCAACCAAACAATACATATATCAAGATAGGATATGTGGCAATTGTATTAATTTCGATGGGGTATTTATCCTTTGACTATCTTCAAAACCCGAAAGAATCTTCTGCTTTTACCTTGATTTTACTACTTGTTTTAGTTTCAACTAACAAGCTATTTCGTCCAAACACTTCGAGGTAGTTTCAACACCATACACCTCCTACTCCTTAGTTTCCTTTCACGCGAACAAATGTTTTACATTAGTGCTGAGGACGTTTAGAGAACTCTCCAGATATATCAGACGCATATCTAGTCTTTGAATAAACTTCTATGTTTTCCTCGTTGACAGGATTTTTAATCTGTTCAGATCCTTTTATTGCAATGTCAAATTCAATATCTAAGGCTTTCTGTAACTTTGCTAACGTCATTAAATTCAAAAGTTTATGACCTCTATATAGCTGTGTGATGTAACTCGCTGAAGTGCCAATTTTTTGGGCTAAATCTTTCTTTTTGAGCCCTTTTTGAGCCGCAATTTCTTGAATCTTTTCTAAAAACTTGGCCATTATAATCTTTGCCTCTAATTCAAGCTGATCCTGCTCATTATCAAAGGATAAGATAGTTTTAAACGCTGTTTCGATTTCTTCGTGTGCTCTATTCGATGATTTCGTATTCATAACCAGCTACTTTTTCAATTAATTTTTTGGTTTTTTGGTTGACCCCTTGCGTTTTTTTCTTTTCGAGAAGTTCAGCCATAATGATCACAAAAGTTTTATCTTTTACGGTCAGTTCTTTACAGTATATCCTATCGTTAGATTGTCCTTTAAAAAATTTCATGGCTGTAACACCTTTACTTTTTTTATTGATATCCTCCTTGTCATATACCTCCGTATTTCGGATCCGATAAAGAACTAGGTTAACGATAAAATTAAACTTCTTCTTGTGGCGCGCATCCTTTGTAAGAAATTCAAGAATTGGTTTAAAATTTTGAACATCGATACAAACAGCCACTGTCCCTTCCTCATTGGTTCGAATTATCTTGGCCTTTCGTTTCACAAAATTAAGCTATTAGTTCATTTTTACCTAATTTGAAATCTAAATTCAAAAGCTAGTATGTAAATGCTAACGATAATTTTGACCCGTATTGTACGAAAAGGGCTGCTATGATGTCAATCAAGCCTGTAAATAGTAAAGAAATGTAAATGAGCTTCAGTAGAAATACAGAATCTTTTAAGAGAACATAACTACATCACCTCCGTCGTATTCCCCTTCTCACCCAACAACGGCTTCCCCTTCAAGGCCTGAATCAAGGTTGACAGCGCCAAAAGTCCATAGAGTAGTGCTACTACAATAGTCAGTTTTGTATTCTTTAAAACATAAAACGATAGTACTGGCAACACCTGCAAAGCATGCATACCAATAAAATGTGCAACTCTTAGGTCGCCGACGGTTTTGCTCCAGCCGAGGATAAATAAATTCGAGTTGTCGTTTAAGGCGCCAACGGTGTGGCTCAGTCGCGAACCCATAGCAAAGCCTTCAAAAGAAAAGATGACAAACAAAACGATGGACAAACGGATGGCCCAAACATAATAAGTGGGTAGCTCAGGGAAACTATTGCTAAAAAAAAGAAAACCCACATACGCAGTATAAATTGTGACCGCAGAGGCTGCAAGCGCCATCATAGAAAAAAGCACGGAATAAACTGGCGTACTCAGGTTATAATGCGATAACTGCCCTCGGCCTGCTTGCAAAGCAATATAGGCGATCTCAAAGCCCAATAGAATGATAACAGTCCAATTAAAGAGCGACACATTGAAATTCGGTAAATAGGCACAATACCAAGCCATTGCCCAGGCAAAAGTCAAGGTAGAAAAAGCAAATTTAAAGGGTTTATACCAAGCGTTTACCCCATAAACTTGTGTGGTTGTCGTTTTGGCTAAAATCAAAAAAAGCACGGAAAGTACCAGACATGCCACACCGAAATAAAACATGGTTTCATTGCGGAATTTGAGTTGTTGTAGAAATGAAATCATTTGAAATAGCGTTTATTTAATTCGTGGCACAACCAAGCACTTCCCGCGCCCACCAAAGCGCCCACAAGTACGTCGCTCGGGTAGTGTACACCCAAATGCATGCGCGAGTAACCAGCGGCACTAGCCCACAAAAAAGACGGGGCAATGACATACCATTTCGGGAAGGCTAAACTTAATGAAGTTGCCGTTGCAAATGCTTCAGAGGTGTGTCCTGAAGGAAAGGACGGGCTGCCGGCTCCGGTAAGTTTTTGGATGTCGGGGTAGGTGACAAAGGGGCGGTCTCGTTGGATGGCATACTTCATGGAAATTGTAACAAAACCAGAAACCAAAATAGATTCAGCCAAGTAAATCCCCTTCATTTTTAGAGCGCTATCATTGGTAAAATATCCGGTGGAAAAAGAAATGACTGGCGCAGCAAGCCCCATAGGCGAAACCGAATTGGTGATCAATTTAAACGTTGGGTCTAGCGCTGGATTTCGATCTAAATTGATTTTTCGAAGTAAATCGATGTCGAGGTTTTGGGAGTAGTTGGTGTTTCCAAAAACAAAGAAAATAACGATAAAAATTCCAATTTTTTTCATGTGAACAATACTATTTTACTGATAATCAGGGTTCGGAAATAAACGATACAAATGATCTGTATCTACTTCATCGCCAAACTGATAACGATGTTTGATGGTGGCTTCTTTTTGAAAACCAAAGATTTCCATGAGGCGATTTGATGCGGCGTTATCAGTGGCTACAAAGGCTTCAATTCTGCGGAGTTGCATTTCGTTTTTACCGTAGTCTAAAATAGGAATAAGCGCTTCTTTCATGTACCCTTTTCTCTTGAATTCATCCGCTTTCAAACTATAGAAAAGTTCTGCGCGGTGGTGCTGCTTGGCCCAGGAATGATAACCCGCCCAACCGATGACCAAATTGCTGCTTTTCTCGACTAATTGAAAAAATTGTATGGTCAAATTGTACGTTGAAAAACCACCTTTGTAACGGCTGCATTCGAGTTCGTATTCTTCGTCGTTTTGATGACCAAATATTTGCATGATTTCTTGCTTTGAAGCTTGTGCAAAAATGTCATCGTAAGTGTTTTGATCGAAAGAATTTAAGTTCAATCTGGGAGTTGCTAACAATGGTTGAAAAGTCTTCACCAAACGAAGGTACTCATTCACTTTCAACTGAGAAAAAATCATGTAGAATTACTACCTTTGTTATTATGCGCAATCTCATCGCTTTTTTGCAACGTTTCCGGATCTTCTTGGTCTTTGCTGTGCTGCAAATTTTAGCCCTCACCTGGTACGTTACCTACCTGAGTTTTCCGCGCAATCAATTCCTCACCACCAACAACAACATCGCCATTCAATTCCTCGAATGGGAGCACGACCTCACCAAACATTTCAACCTCAGCAAAAACAACTCCCAATTACAATGGGAGAACATTTACTGGCGCAAAAGACAACCGCAATTTATGTACCAGCTGTCTAGATCAAAAGTCAAGGTCAACGACACCATTTACGAGCAACAATACACCTACATTCCTGCTGAGGTAATTAACTCTAGCATTGACCGCCGAAACAACTATTTTACACTCAATGTAGGAACGGCTCAAGGCATCAAGCGCGGTATGGGCGTTTTTTGTCAGCAAGGAGTTGTAGGCGTCATTCACTACGCAAGTAAGCATTACAGCTTAGTCAAAACGGTGCTCACCAAAGACATCAACATCGACGTCAATATCCACATGAAAAAAACTGATTTACCCGGTTTGCTCAAATGGGACGGCCGCGATGCACGCTATGGCATGATTACCGGTATCAACAACGACCTTCGCATCAAAAAGTGGTCTAAGGTTGAAACACGCGGGGGATCGGGCATTTTCCCGAAAGGAATTCCCGTAGGTAAAGTAAGTTTTACAGAACCCATCGAAGGGCAAGCACTTTGGAAAGTCGAAATTCGTTATGCAGCAGACTACCGCCGTTTGCAACGCGTCTATGTGATCAAAAATCTACATTTAGCAGAGCAAACAGCACTCGAAGCACGCATTCCAGATGATGAATAAGCCATGAACGTCGTGTACAAACATATCATCCGCTTCGTCGTTTTTGCTTTTTTGCAAGCATTGGTTTTCAACCAACTCAATATCGGTTTTGGCATTCACCTCATGATCCAGCCGCTTTTCATCATGTTACTTCCTTTTGAGCTTACCGTAATCCCCATGATGGGCATTGCCTTTTTGATGGGCTTGGTCATCGATATTTTTTCCAATACTTACGGCCTCAACACCTCCTCACTAGTTTTAATGGCTTATTTACGGCCTATCGTCTTTAAATTCTACGGGCCGCGCGAAGGTTACGACCCGCTCAAAGAACCAACCTCCCAAGACATGGGCTCCAATTGGTTTACCGTAGTTTACAGCATTCTCCTTGGATTGCATACATTTTGGTTCTTTTTACTCGAAATTTTCGAAATCGGCCGTTTGGGTTTCATCTTGCAAAAAACATTGCTAAGCGGGGGTCTTTCTTTCCTGTTAGCGCTACTCATTCAAAGTTTCATTTTGAATAGCAAACAGAAAAAATGAACCTAGACGCACGCAGAAATGTCATTCTCAGTTTCATCTTTTTGGTGGTAGGCATCTACCTCGTTCGCTTGTTTTACATGCAAGTCATCGACGACACCTGGACACTCCGCGCTCAAGAAATTGCCGAAAAACGCAAAGAAATCTTCCCGCCAAGAGGCGTCATCTTCGACCGCAACGGCAAAAAAATCGTCACCAACCAAACCTACTACAACCTCATGATGGTCGAGGACAGCATTGTCAATCTCGACACCGCTGCTTTTGCCAAACTCATCGGTTGGACCAAACAAGAAGTGCGCAACCGCTTCAAAGAAATTGTCAAAGGGGAAGGGTCTTACTACAACAAAATAACAGGCAAGCGTACACCCAATTACCAAACCATTCGAGCATATCCGTTTCTAAAAGAACTCACGCTAGAAGAAATGTCCCAAATTGCGCCGCACCTCGCCAACTTTAAAGGATTCTATGAAGAAGCCACCAGCGCACGCAACTACCCTTACAAAAGTGCCGCTAACATCTTAGGTTACCTGTCTGAAGTTTATCGCGAAGAAATCGAAGTAGACCGCTTCTACAAGCCAGGCAACAACATTGGCCGTGCTGGCATTGAGCGTTTTTACGAAAAAGAACTGCGCGGCATCAAAGGCATCAAATATATTGTCACTTCGGCGCTCAACAACGCCATCGAATCCTACGCTGATGGCAAATACGACACCACTGCACGCCAAGCCGATCCTTTAAAAATGGGTATGGACGTCGAGTTGCAAACCTACGGAGAAGCACTCATGAGCAAGAAAAAAGGCTGTATTGTCGCCATTGAACCTTCAACTGGCGAAATCCTCAGTATGGTTTCTGCGCCCTCTTATGACCCCAATTTACTGGTCGGCAAGCGCAATATCAGCGCCAATTATCCGAAACTTGCTAGGGACCCTAACCTACCGCTCTTCCCGCGTCCGTTGCAAGCTGAGTACCCGCCAGGTTCCATTTTCAAATTAGTGCAAAGTCTTATTGCCATGCAAGAAGGTGTCATTACCGCCAACACCGGCTTTCCTTGCGACAAAAGCCTAGTGGGTTGCCACAACCATCCATCGGCCAGCAATATTGCCGAAGCCATTCAATATTCTTGCAACCCTTACTACTACATGGCAGTGCGCCGCATCATCCAGCAAGGTGTTAAAAAAAGCACCAATGCCGATGCCGAATACGGTCTCAACAAATGGTATAAATACATTCGCAGCTTTGGTTTAGGCGATATCTTCGATACTGACGTAAGTGGCCAACGACCCGGCCTTATTCCAAACCCGGCCTTCTACGACAAATGGTATGGTCATCACGCTTGGGCATTTTCAACCATTCGCTCTATTTCTATTGGACAAGGAGAAGTCAAACTCACCCCTTTACAAATGGCCAATATTGTAGCAGTCATTGCCAACAAAGGTTGGTACTACACCCCTCACTTTGTGAGGTCAATTGGAAAAAAAGGATCTTTACCTCAATTCAGAAAAAAACGTTGGACCATGATCAACTACCAACACTTTGATCCGGTCATTGAAGGAATGCGCAGGGTTGTTAACGAAGCAGGAGGAACAGGAAAAATGGCGCGCTTAGAGGACATCATGGTTTGTGGCAAAACCGGAACAGTTCAAAACCCACATGGTGAAGACCACTCCGTATTTTTTGCCTTCGCTCCCATGAAAAATCCAAAAATTGCTATTGCAGTTTTTGTCGAAAATGCTGGATGGGGCGGGACTTGGGCTGCACCAATTAGCGCCTTAATGATCGAGAAATACCTTAAGGGCAAGATCTCCGATCCGGATAAAGAAAAACGCATCATGGAAGCGCAAATTGCTTATCAATCTTCGAATTAATGCGCAAACAAGAAAGCCTCACCGAACACCTCGACTGGCCACTTTTTGGCGCACTCATCACGATGCTCATCATGGGTTTAGCAACGGTCTATTCTGTAGCCTACAACGAAGAAGCACCCTCTCTATTCAACTTTTCCGAAAAATATGGCAGACAGCTTTTCTGGATCATCTTTTCTTTGTTTTTAGGTCTACTTGTTTTTTTAATAGATTCAGATATCTACCGCAAGTTTGCCATTCCCATTTATCTATCCACCTTGGTGCTGCTTGTCATTGTGCTTTTTATGCCAGCAGTGCACGGCGCACATGCCTGGTTGGGAGTAGGCTCATTTGGCGTCCAACCTGCTGAGTTTGCCAAAATTTCGACCTCACTCTTACTCGCCAAATATATCAGCGGACTTACCGTAAAGCAACAAACAACAGGTACCGTACTTACGGCAAGCAGCATTCTACTGATTCCGATGGTGCTCATTTTATTGCAACCCGATGCCGGAACATTCGTCGTTTTCACCTCCTTTTTATTTGTAATGTACCGCGAAGGGCTCACTTTTGACCCCATTCTCCTGAACTTTGTCAATGCCATTCCCGGTGTTCGCTACAAAGAAACATGGGTGGGCTCCCACTTTATTCCTATTCTCTTCGCACTGGTATTTCTCAGTATTATTACTCTTTTGCTCGATAGCGTTGTTTTCAATGTCAACCTCTTCGGTTGGGACCTCGAACTTAGTGGCTCATCGGGTGTCATCTTTGGACTCTTACTTATTTATGCGCTTTCATGGCTGCTCATGCAGCGTTTCAGTACGCGACGGGAGCGTTCGCGCATGATGGTCGTACTTACCCTTGGCTTACTCATTGCCAGCGCCATTAGTTTTACGGTTGACAAAGGGTTTGACATGCTCCGCGCGCATCAGAAAGACCGCATTGAACTCTTTTTAGGGCTTCGAGAAGACCCCAACGGCGATGACTACAACCGCAACCGCGCCATGGCAGCTGTTGGCTCGGGTGGCTTTTTGGGAAAAGGGTACCGAGAAGCCTCCGTTTCTAGTGTGCGCTCCAACCACGTGCCCGAAAGCGAAACCGACTTCATTTTCTGTCCTTTCGCCGAAGAATGGGGTTTTGTAGGTGTTGTGATCATCTTTGCGCTTTACTTCTTTGTTTTGTTTCGCATCATTATCATTGCTGAAAGGCAACGCGCTGCATTCAACAGAATCTATGCCTATTGCGTTGCCATGATTTTATTCTACCACTTTGCAATCAATATTGGCATGAACATCGGTTTTGCGCCGGTAATTGGTATACCCTTACCGTTTTTTAGTTACGGGGGCTCTTCCATGATGTCGTTTAGTGTGATGCTATTTATCTTATTGAAACTCGATGCACAACGCAAAGATGTTTTACGTTAATTCGTTGTAATAATGAACTTATGAAAAAAAATACAACTGTTTTGAATGAGCAAGAACAAAAAAAGATGACCAAATTGTTCTGGATTTTAGCCTTGCTGCCATTCTTTTTGGTGGCAAGCATTCTTTTGCTACAGTCCGAAGACGACCTTCCACCGGTTTCCATGCTAGACAACCCACCAGAACTTCAGGCCTCGCTGATTCTCGCCAAAAAGAGCGTCAAAGAAGACACCGTTATTGGTCGTTTTTGGCAAGTCAACCGCACGAGTGTGAAGTATCGCGAGATTTCTCCATTTGTAACCGATGCCCTCATTTCTACTGAAGACGAGCGTTTCATCCAACACTCTGGAGTAGATTTTCGAGCTTTGGCTCGTTCTTTCACCTCATTTGGCCGTTCGGGAGGTGCTTCCACCATTCCGCAACAGTTGGCTAAATTGCTTTTTACCTTACAGCAGCGCCAACGCGAAGAAATCGCTCGTGCCAGCGGTACGCGTCTCGAACTCCCTTATGTAGGTGGTATCCTTGGTAAATTCCGACGCGTCAGCGAAAAAGCCCGTGAAAACATCATTGCAAAGCGTCTTGAAGAACGCTTTACCAAAGAAGAAATCATCACGATGTACCTCAATCAGTTCGATTTCTTGTACAATGCAGTAGGCATCGAAAATGCCTCTAGGGTCTATTTCAACAAAAGTCCGAAGGACCTCAGCAAATCAGAAGCTGCTACCTTGGTTGGTCTTTGTAAGAACCCAACGATCTACAACCCGTACAGCTATCAAATTCGCAATTACCGCGCAAAAATTGCTGAAAACAAAGGCGTGGCGCTAAGTGCTGTAACTAAAGACGAAATTTTAGTGGCCCGCGCCAAAGACTCCACCACTGCGCATTCACGTCGCAACCAAGTATTGTTTCAGTGGCTCAAAAACAGCGAAAAAGGCAACGAAGCGTTGCGTACCAAAATTACTCGCGAAGAATACAACAAACTAATTCAAACACCTATTGTGATCCGCTACCGCTCTTTGGACCACAAAGAAGGAATGGCGCCTTACTTCAGAAAAGAGCTTCGCACAGAGGTGCAGTCTATTTTGTTAGCCAAAAAGGCAGACGGCACCTTTAAATACTTGCGCGAAGATGGCAACCCGTACGACATCGACGCCGATGGCCTCAAAATCTACACCACTATTAACCCTACCATGCAGCGCTACGCTGAAGCCGCGGTCGAAAGACACATCAAAGATGAACTTCAGCCTCAATTCGACCTCAATAACAAAGGCCTTAAAAACTATCCGTTCTCCAATAGTATCAAGCCAGAAATTGTTGAACAAATCATGACCTCTGCGCGCCATAACTCAGACCGCTACAAGAAATTAGTGGCCCTAGGCCTTACAGAAGCAGATATCAATAAAGAATTCAATCTGCCTGTCGAAATGACAGTTTTCAGTTTAAAAGGCGAACGCGATACCGTCATGAGCCCCAATGACTCTATCCGCTACTATAAAGCTTTCTTACATGCCGGAATGGTTTCCGTTGACCCACGTACCGGTTTTGTGAAAGCCTGGGTGGGTGGTATCAATTTCAAGCACTTCGGCTACGACCACGTTCGCCAGGGGAAACGCCAGGTTGGTTCAACCATCAAGCCATTTGTATATGCAGCAGCGCTTTCCATGAAAGTCGTGAATCCTTGCACTGGCTTTTCTGCCGACGAATATTGCCTCGACCTCGTAGACCACAACACCAATAAAGTGGTAGGCCAATACTGCCCAGCGGGGCCAGCTGCGCCAACAGTGCGCGATGGACTTGCGCAATCTTCTAATAAGGTGACAGTTGCCGTAATGGGGCGGATGGGCAATTTCAATCCAGTGCAAAAAACAGGTGGCCCATACCAAATTGAGAAACTACTCAAGAAAATGGAGATCGAACTCAACCCCAACGACGTCGTTCCTTCCATGTGCCTAGGCAGCATGGACCTCTCCCTTTTGCAAATGGTAGCTGCGCAATGTGTATTCCCAAATAACGGAATTTACATCCGTCCTACTTTTATAGAACGCATCACAGACCGCAACGGAAAAGTCATCTACAGCGCCACCGAACACCGCGAGCAAGCGCTCAACGCAACTGTTGCCTACGAAATGCTCCAAATGATGAAAGGTGTCGTTAACTTCGGAACAGCAGGTAGTCTTCGCGGCGGCCGCAGCTGGGGTGGCATTACTGCACCAACAGCTGGCAAAACTGGAACTACACAAAACAACTCTGACGGTTGGTTTGTAGGAATTACCCCAGAATTAGTTACTGGCGTTTGGGTTGGTGCCGAAGACCGCGCTGTACGCTTTAAAAGCATGACCTGGGGCCAAGGTGGTCGTATGGCACTTCCAATTTATGGTTATTATATGCAGCGCGTCTACAAGGACCCCGGCATAGCGCTTTCTACCCGAGACTTCGACCAACCAGCTGACTACGACCCATCGGTCTACGACTGCACTGCAGCTCCTCAACCCGAAACTGTAGACGAATCAGAGGTTCCATTTGAATTTTAAGACATGAATAAAGTAGTAAAAGACCCAGCAGCAGCGCTCGACGGCATTCAAGACGGCATGACCCTCATGGTTGGCGGTTTTGGCTTGTGCGGGATTCCAGAAAACTCCATTGCCCAACTCGTCAAGATGGGCACCAAAAACCTCACTTGCATTTCCAACAACGCCGGCGTCGATGACTTCGGCCTAGGGCTTTTATTGCAAGCAAAGCAAGTCAAAAAAATGATCAGTTCCTACGTCGGTGAAAACGATGAATTCGAGCGTCAAATGCTCAGCGGTGAACTCGAAGTAGACCTCATCCCGCAAGGTTCTTTGGCAGAACGCTGCCGCGCTGGTGGTGCAGGCATTCCTGCATTTTTTACTCCCGCTGGTTACGGAACCGAGGTAGCTGAAGGCAAAGAAGTGCGTGTTTTTAACGGAAAACCACACATTTTAGAGAGTGCGCTTACCGCAGACTACGCCATTGTCAAGGCCTGGAAAGGCGATACCGAGGGCAACCTCATCTACAAAGCTACTGCCCGCAACTTCAATCCAATGATGGCGATGGCTGGCAAGATAACCATTGCCGAAGTAGAAGAACTCGTGCCGGCTGGCACGCTGGACCCAAACCAAATCCATACGCCGGGCATCTTCGTTCAGCGCATTTTCCAAGGAGAAAAATTTGAAAAACGCATCGAACAACGCACTGTTCGTTCTAAACAATAAGCTCATGGCACTCGATAAAACAGGCATTGCCAAGCGCATTGCACAAGAATTACAAGATGGTTGGTATGTCAATCTCGGCATCGGCATTCCTACGCTCGTTGCCAACTACATTCCCGAAGGCATTGAAGTAGAGTTTCAGTCAGAAAACGGCATTTTAGGCATGGGGCCTTTTCCATTTGAAGGCGAAGAAGACCCAGACCTCATCAATGCTGGCAAACAAACCATCACAGCTCGTGAAGGTGCTTCATTCTTTGATTCAGCGATGTCTTTTGCAATGATACGCGGCCAACATGTGCAACTTACCGTACTTGGCGCCATGGAGGTTTCTCAAAATGGCGATATCGCCAATTGGAAAATCCCCGGCAAAATGGTCAAAGGAATGGGTGGCGCCATGGACCTCGTTGCGTCGGCCGAGAACATCATTGTAGCCATGATGCACAGCAACAAAGCAGGTGAATCAAAAATATTAAAAGAATGTACCTTACCCCTTACAGGTGTGGGCTGTGTACGCAAAGTTGTAACTGAACTTGCGGTGCTTGAAATCAAAGAAGGTAAATTCCATTTACTAGAGCGCGCGCCAGGTGTAAGTGTCGAAGAAATTATCGCCAAAACAGAAGGTGAGTTAGTCGTGCCCGAATTTGTTCCCGAAATGCAACTCTAATTGCAACAGTTTCCTGAAGCATACCACTCCGCTATTACAGCTGCACTTGCTGCAAGTAAGGCTATCATGGCCATTTACGAACAAAATTTCGAAAGCCAAGACAAAGCTGATGGTTCTCCGGTTACTGCCGCAGACCTCGCTGCGAGTGCTTGTATTGAAGAAATATTAGCACCACTTGGCATACCAATCACCGGCGAAGAAAGCGACAAAGCGCCCTTTGAACAGAGACAACATTGGCAACAGTGTTGGTGCATAGACCCACTAGACGGCACTAAGGAATTCATCAAGCGCAATGGTGAATTCGCTGTGAATATCGCACTCATTGAATATGGCAAGCCAATTTTTGGACTCATCGCCTCCCCTGTTCAAGAAGAAATTTTATTGGGTTCTAAAGAAACCGGCGTTTTTGTTTTGCATTTTAAAGATGTAGATCAAATTGGAAATTGGAAACAATTAGGTATACCTGAAAAAATAAACGAACCGCTGGTCATGACCTGCTCACGAAGCCACCACAGTGGGCCAGTTTTACAAATCATCAATGCACTTAAGGAAAAAGGCCAGGATCTAGACTATATCAAAAAAGGGTCGGCGCTCAAATTCTTTGATTTAGCATCGGGTAGAGCTGATATTTATCCGCGCTTTGCTCCCACCATGGAATGGGATATCGCTGCTGGGCAAGCTATTTTAGAAGCATTAGGTGGTGAAGTAGTGCACGCCGAAACAGGTGAGCCGCTTCGTTACAACAAAGCCAATTTGGTCAATCCGTATTTCATAGCTCGAACCCAAGCCATGAAAAACTGCAAGCGTTAACGCTTCGCCAAACAATCGATTTCTACAGTTGGGCCTACCATACAAATGCTCATCATTCCAACTTCATGGTATTTGACCCAAACTTTCATGCCGTCGGTTGGAGTAATATTGAAATCATTGAGGTTGGTTGGTTCAAGAACATCGCCATTCTGAAGCTTGATCACCAAACCACAACCATCTAAACCAGTGTAATCTTCGATAGTAGCGGCTTGGGCATTTTCACATGAAGTGCGATCGCAGGAGACAAAGAATAAAGAAATGGTAATTGAAACAATTACAGAGGGTAGGAAAAACTTTTTCATGAGCTTAGTTTTCTTTTTCCAAAAATACACTTCTTCTACTTATCCAAAGCATAAAAACTGCAATTAGCGCGCCTAAAACGATTAATATAATGCGCTCCCATCCTTCTAATGAGAAAGAAATACGCGCTAAAAAAGTGGCCAGCACATACCCTGAATTTCTAATAATGAGGATCGTATTCTGAAGATTTTTAGCGCTACTCAAAAGCAGGAGAACATCGACAAAAGTGAGTAAAGTGAAGAACTCTGTATAAAAAATATGAGATGGGTCCATTAGAGCAGCATGGTTGTCGGCATATTTGACTAAATCGACCAACCAAGTGGAGAAAGAATAGAAGGAGAGTGCAAAGAAAACCAACAAAAGAAATACAGACATGCGCTCTTTGAGTTTGATAAAGGCTGCCGTGAGTTCGTATTTGATTTCTGTGCGTTTGGCGTCTAGATGATAAAAAATCCACACCAATAAGAGCAGCGCTACAAAACCAGAGAGGTCCTTGAGTAATTCGCTATTCAATAGCGAAACTTTGCCTTCGGTAAGTTGGCCAATATCTTTAAAGCAGTTGCGCAAGAGGATAAGCGCCATGATTTCTAGTTGCTTGGCTACACTTTTGGTATAACTCTGGCGCAGGTAGAAAATCAACAAATACACTTCGTAAACAAGCAAAGAACTAAAAGGAGAGAACAAGGCTGCAAAAGGGTTTCCAAAGAGATTTTCTGGAAAATATTGCGGATTCAATAGCTCCAAGCGCAAAGCAAAAATGATCGCCGAATGCACTAAAAATGCTGTAATACCGAAATAAAGCGTCAGCTTCTCAAAGCGAGACTTGAAAGAATTAGTGAACATCAGCAATGGATTTAATCCATTGAAAGTAAGTCAATTAATCGACAATTATTGTAAAATATACAATTTTGTTTGTTACGCTTTCTTTACAAACTCTGACTTAAGTGCCATTGCGCCAAAACCATCGATTTTGCAATCAATGTTGTGGTCGCCGTCGCTCAGGCGGATGTTCTTCACTTTTGTGCCGGCTTTGATGACTGGTTTGGGAGCGCCTTTCACAGGTAAATCTTTGACAACAACTACTGAGTCTCCTGTTTGAAGGCGAGCGCCATTGGCATCTAAAACAACGAGTTCATCGGCAGCAGCTACATCTGCTAGCTTCCACTCGAAAGCACATTCTGGGCAAGTATATTGACCTTCTCCGCTCTCGTATCCGTAGGGTGATTCACACGAGGGACATTTTTGTAATTCCTCTGACATAAATTATATTTATAACAAAGATAAAATTTACTTCTTCAAGTTATACTCATATAGTGCTATCCATTGTGCTGCTGTCATTTTTTGCATGAGCTGAGCCATTAAATCGTATGGAATATGCTCGGGTTTTTTAAAACGAATGCAGCTCTTTCCCATATCCAATTTCTGCTTGCTGTGCTTAGGATATTCAGCAACGAACCATTCCATCAATGCAGGATCCATGTAGATACCCATATGGTAAAAACTGATGCTGCTCTTTTGAGAAGCTATACTTGCAAAGGGCAAAGGCTCTGATGGTTTGCAATGATAGCCTGCTGGATAAAGGTGATGCGGAATAACGTAACCTAACATGCCGTAGCTAATGCCCGGCTCAAAACCTTCGGGTAAATTGGATACTATCGTTTGATGCAGTTTGGTAACCGCTTCCTTTCTATCCTCAGGGATATTATCTAAAATTTCTTGCACCCTAGACATTCACCCCAAATAATGAACCAACACCTGCAGAAAGTGCCATAGCGATGCTTCCCCAGATGGTGATGCGCAAAATTGCTTTTCCAATGCTAGAACCACCTGTACGAGCGGCAGTGGCGCCTAATAATACCAAAGCAACAATAGTAAAGCCATACAGCCAGAATTCCATGCCCTTCAGTGGGGCAAATAAGATGACCAATAATGGAAAAACACCACCAACAGAAAACGCCGCGCCAGAAGCAAGTGCCGCTTGAATCGGATTGGCTTGCGTAATTTCGTTGATGCCGAGTTCGTCGCGCACGTGGGCAGCTAAAGCGTCGTGGGCAGTAAGTTCTTGGGCAACGATGAGTGCGGTTTCTTTCTTGAGCCCGCGTTGCTCATAAATTTGAGCCAAAATTTGAAGTTCTTCTTCAGGCATTTCGGCCAATTCTTGCTTTTCTCTTTCGATATCAGCCTGTTCGGTATCCATCTGAGAACTCACAGAAACGTATTCGCCGGCAGCCATAGACAGCGCACCTGCTACCAACCCAGCTACAGTAGCCAAAATAATGGGCTCACGGGTTGAACTCGCAGCCGCTACACCAATTGCTAAACTAGATACGGAAATAATGCCGTCGTTGGCACCAAGTACGGCCGCACGCAACCAATTGCTGCGATGGATGTAGTGGCTATCTAAATAGTTATCAATATTGATTTCGCTCATGGTGTAGTCTATTTTTGATCTGGGCAAAGTTAGCTATAAACTTCCTTGTTTTGATGAGGACTACCTTGTCAAAGCATTCCTTATTCTATCATTATTTTACTTTGATACAAACCTTGCAGGGTCTGCGTTTGCAGCATATAAATACCAGGTGGTAATTCATCAAGGAGGAATGCGTTGTTTTGAATCTGCTGTTGGTCAAAGGTGGCCACTTCTGCCCCTGCTAAATTGACAAGGCGCAGGCTTTTCACCACATTGCCTTCTGGAAGCCGCAAAGAAAATGAAGTACGCGCTGGATTTGGATAAACTAAGAGCGATTCATAAGCATTCTTTGACTCCAAAACGTTGGCATTGATGACTTCAAAATTGATGTGATAATTGATGGTGTCTCCATTACTTACAAATGCAAACTGCAAGGAATCTGCCCCACAACGATCGTCATTTAATAAAGAATCCGTTTCATAAATATCAGTGCTAACCATATTATCATTGACAAAATGCGCATCGCGATTCGATTGTATAGTGCTTCCTCGCGAAACAGCCACTAATTTTTGGAAATCTGAAAAATAGTATGTCACCATGTAGGCTGTCCAGTCATTGATGATATACATTCCAGCATAATAGGGCGGTGCATTTGTAGATAAAATATCTTGCCAAGTTTGGCCGTAATCCTCGGTGCGATACAATCTATGATGCTCTAAAGGCGTTCTCAAAACCATAAAACCCACGCCATCGTTCACAAATTTCAAATCTACACAAGTTGGGGTATACGGTAAGCTTGCCGATCCGCTGTACACCTCTACGCCGTCACGGTAAACTTTAAATCCGCCTTGCTCGGACAACTGATTGAACCAATTGGAATAAGTGTAATTGATCGACATCGCGTCAGGGCAATAATTGTGGTCAAAACCCAAAAATTGCATTTGCCCAACAGCCAAGCTGCTGCCAAAAACAAGAAGTAGTAGATAGATGATTTTCATAAGGATTAAATTAATGAAAAACTTCGGTTTTTTAGGAGGCCTATCCGTGGGAACATAACATTAAAATTGATAGCGTAACGCTCATGCTTATTGTTTCACAAATACGTACTGAAATCCATCAAAAACCTCATCGCTCAACATCAGTGTATCATGATGAATTTGACATGACTGAGTCAGTTGCTGCGATGCCCCGCCGTAATGAACCAGGAGTTGATCGGTTTGACTCGTAATACTCGGGCCTAATTGCAGTGAAAAACTCATTTGATCAAGGAGCTGCCCCCCTTTGCGGTGCGAAAAAGTCCCGTTTTCTTCGTATTCGTAAGTATCGGTAGCATCATAACTCGAATTTCCGCCACCCGAAAAACCGCCGCTACTATATACGAAACGCCAAGTACCAAAAATCTTTTCCGACTCCGCGTTTGGTGTGTCTATTTTTCCGCAGCCGAAGAGCAGAACGGCCAATAGACTTAGTAAAATTGTTTTTTTCATCATTTAATTTCTTAAAATTTTCTCCATCGACTTGCCTTTTGCCAATTCGTCGACGAGTTTGTCAAGATAACGTACTTTTTGTGTCAAGGGGTTGTCGAGGGCTTCTATTCGGTAGCCGCAGATGAGCCCTGTGATGAGGTGCGCATTCGGATGCAAGTTGGCGCGTTCAAAAAAGGTTTCAAACGTGACTTTTTCAGCGATTAAAAGTAGTTGTTTTTGGCGATCAAAACCTGTTAACCACTCCACAACAAGCTGCAGCTCCTCTTCGGTTCTTCCCTTACGCTCCACTTTTGCGAGATAAAGCGGATATACAGCAGCAAAAGTTAGTTTGGCAATTTTGGCATTATGTTCGGGTGTTGGTGTCATTTATGTCTTAATTCTATTTCAAACGCAACAAAACGCCCTTGCGCTTTACAATATGCTTGTAATCCCATTGAATATTTATGGCCTTTTCCAACCAACGCTTGAGGTCTTCTTGCTGAATTTCCGAAGCTTGGTTATAAAAAATGGAGGCGTCTTTAAACTTGCCTGCTCTCACTATTAAATCAGCTTCTTCAAAATCTGCACCGCTCCAAAACATCAGACGAATACCCGGTTTTTGCTTGCTATAACCCACAATCGGGTTACCGTCCAAGAACCACACGGGGTGCCCATGCCAAATTTTACTTTCTGACTGCGGAAGGTTGGCTGTAATCATCGCAGCTAGCGAGGTGCAAATTTGCACATGTTCGGCTTCGAACTGTTGGTGATAGTTTTGTATTTCAGTCATAGGTGGTATTAAAATGATAAGGGAAAAGCTACTGTCAGAAATGCCCAACTTAAATAGGCCCAAAACAGCGAAAGAAAAACGAACATATTGAAATTCTTAATCTTCATGCATTTCAATTTCAAGGGATAGCCGGAGGTTAATTGCGTATGGACTAATATACCATTGATTTTTAGAAATCATTGGATGTAGCTTTGCCAACTTGAGGACGCAAATTGCGACCTCAAGATTCAACTCACCAAAGTTCCAAAACAATTTTGAGGTTTTCTCTAACTTGAGGAGCGAGGTGGTCTGGAAGTTTGCCAAGTTTTCGTACTAGCCTTCGCTTGTCTATTGCTCGGATTTGATCAATCATGATGTCCGATGGTATTTTTGTACCTGAAATGCCAATTGGAATGTGCACACGTAATAATTGACTGCTTTCCAATACATTGGACGTAATTGGACAAATGAGTACGGAAGGATGAATAGGATTTAACAAATTGGTTTGGACTACAAGAACTGGGCGTATTTTACCAGGCTCGGTGCCTAATTGTGGATTCAAATCGGCAAGCCAAATTTCATGAAATTTCGGTTGCATCGTCTTGAAGATTTTCAAATTCTTGGAGTACCTCAAGCGAATGCATTCCAACTAATTTAGATTCATATGCCAATTGGTTGGCAATTATTTTTCTTTTGTTAATAGCATTATAAAATGCAAGTGCCTCATTGATATAGCGATTGCGAGGTTTATCCAACTGCATGATTATCTTTTCAGTTTCGTCAAAAACGTCGAGATCTAATTTGAGGGAAAGCGTTTTCATAATGTCCGTTTTAGTATATATCAAAGGTATATACTTTATCGCGCTTTTAGAAATATTCATACTTATAATTTTATTATTTTAATTTTTATACCCCAACTGTTCGCGGTTTGCTTGCTGGTTATTCGAATGATCCTTTTGCAATAAATACTTGAGCACTTGATCGATGTCGTTGAACTTTTGGTTGTGTTGTTGTTCAAGCGCGGCAAGTTTATCAGACAATTCTTGATAAGTCAATGCCCATTGTCGGATCATGACAAAAGCGCGCATGATAGTAATATTCATTTGTATGGCTTTTTTACTTTTTAACAACGATGACATCATCGCAACGCCTTGTTCGGTAAAAGCAAATGGAGGATGTCTATGTCCGCCCCAACTTGATATCACAAATTGTGATGTCAAGTTTGACCATTCTTCTTTTGTCAATTGAAACATGAAATCCTCTGGAAACCCAACACAAAAGGCGGCCTGCGGCCGCCTTTTGGATCGTTTGGTTGGTGGGTGCTGTCTAGGGCAATACAACGAGGTCGTTGATTTCGACTTCGGTGACGAAGCGGCGCTGGCCGCCGAAGCGGTAGAAGCGCCCAACGAGTTTGCCTTCGATGGCGAGGTGAACGCCTTTGGCGCCGAATTCTTCGACAACTTTGGCCCAGCGGCCCCAGGCGCTGAGGAGGTGCCATTGGCTGCGTTGGCGCATGATGCCGTCGGCGTCGAGGTATTGTTCTTTGGTGGCGAGCGTGAAGCGCATGAGCTGCTTGCCGTCTTCGAGCTGAACGTGGCGCGCCTCGGCGGTCATGTAGCCGATGAGGTTGACGTGGTTCATGTGCAAGTTGGGGTTGGCCGACATACGGGGCAACTCAGGCTGCGTTTTCGGTGCTTGCTGCTTCATGGTTGGCTTTTTTGGGTTGAACCATGATGAAATCATAGAGCTCGATGATGGTGGCAAAACGTTTTTCGCCCGCTTTGTTTTCGTATTGTTGGTTGACCAGCTTGCCCTCCACGACTACCTCCATGCCCTTTTCGAGCTTTTCGCCGACTTTTTCGGCAATTTTACCCCAGGCGTTGATGGTGTGCCACTGGGTGTAGTCGTGCCATTCGCCGTTTTTGTCTTTGAAATTTTCGTGGGTAGCCAGCGAAAAACGCGCGAGCAAACGCCCTGAATCGAATTTGACAATTTCTGGTTGGCCGCCCAAGCGCCCCATCAGGCTGACTTTGTTTTTAAAAGCATTCATAACTAAAAATTTAATTGGTGAATGCCAAAGTTCAGGCGAGTGGCAGCCAAGAGTCGGTAGTTAAGTACTTAATGTCGGATAATTATAGCCGCGGCCCATTTTTCTTTCACAAATGCTGAGCTAACAAAGGTTTTGCGACTTTATCCAATAAAATTGCGTCCTTTGCGTTTGTAGCAAAAAAACACGACCATGTCTAAAATCAAAAACAATCTGTATTTCAAAATTGGCGGTATCGTCCTGATCGCCTTGCTTTTACTCATCCCGACTGGCATGATCAAAAGTATCATTTACGAACGCGAACAAACCCAAAGAGAAGCCATCGACGAAGTCAGTGAAAAATGGGGCGGCGAGCAAACCTTACAAGGGCCGGTGCTCACCATTCCGTATACGCGTTACGTCAAAGAAGTGGACAAAGCATCAGGCAAAGAAACCTTAGTTCAGATCACTGAAAGATTGCACGTATTGCCGAGTAAACTCGATATTCAAGCAAGTGTGAAACCAGACCGCCGCCACCGTGGAGTTTATGAAATTGTCGTTTATAATTCAGTATTACACGTCAGTGGTGAGTTCACCAAATTGGATTTCAAAGACCTCGAAACAAAAGGCCATATTTTCAAATTCAATGAAGCAACCCTCAATGCAGGAATTGACGATTTGCGTGGCATCGAAAAACAAATCGACCTCAATTGGGAAGGAAAAAAGCTTCCGTTTAATCCAGGGGTGAGCAATCAGGATATTTTTTATTCTGGGATCAATGCCAAAGTGAATGTTTCGCCAACAGACGACCACCTGTATCGTTTCAGTTTTGACGTCGAGCTCAAAGGTAGCCAGCAATTATACTTTACGCCTGTCGGGAAAGAAACCGATGTAGTTTTGAATTCTGATTGGCAAACGCCTAAATTCGATGGTGCTTTCTTGCCAGACCAACACAAAACCGATAAATCGGGCTTTAAAGCACATTGGAATGTCTTGAACCTCAACCGCAACTATCCGCAAAGCTGGACGGGTTCAGCTTACAAATTGCGCGACTCCTCTTTTGGTGTCGATTTGAAATTACCGGTAGACAACTACCAGAAATCGCACCGAACTATTCACTACGCTTTGCTTTTCATCGGCCTGACTTTCTTGGTTTTCTTCTTTATTGAAATATTCCAATCTTCAGGAATTCACCCGATTCAATATATTTTGGTGGGTATTGCGCTTGTGGTCTTCTACACCCTATTGCTTTCTATTTCCGAACATATTCAGTTCAACAGCGCCTTCTTGCTATCGGCTATGGCTACGGTCATACTGATCAGTACTTATGTACGTGCCATTTTAAGATCCTTAAAAATGAGTTTGTTCATTGCAGGGCTTTTGTCAATGCTGTACATTTTCATATTTGTGATCATTCAGCTAGAAGATTTAGCGCTTTTGATTGGTAGTATTGGGGTGTTCATCATTCTAGGACTCGTGATGTATTTCTCCAGAAAGATTGACTGGTACAACCTCAATCAGCAAAACCCAGAAGCTTAACGCGTCCAGATCTCATAACTCTTTAAGGCTTGGTGCTGCAGCATGGACAAACCGTTCATTACTGCGGCACCTTGTGCTTTAGCGCGTTTCATGAGTTCTGTTTGGGCCGGATTATACACCAAATCAATCACTAAATGTGCAGGGGTCAGGAATTCAAAAGGAAGCTCAATGCATGCATCGACGTTCGGAAAAGTACCGATGGGCGTACAGTTCACTAAAACTTTACAGGCCTTCAACATATGTTCGTTGATGTCGGAGTATGTATAAACCCGATTTTGGTGATCTGGTTGGCGAGAAATATAAAAAACCTCAAGACCCAATTGCTTGAATACATGCGCCACCGCTTTGGAAGCGCCGCCGGTCCCGAAAATGAGTGCGCGCTCGTGCTCAAAAGTCAAAAAGGGCTTGATGCTTTGGGCAAAACCATACGCATCAGTATTGTAACCCACCTTCTCTCCGTTTTCAAAAGCAATGACATTCACAGCTCCAATTTGGGCAGCGCTGTCGTCTAGGCGATCTAAAAAAGGAAGGACACTTTCTTTGTAAGGAAAAGTAACATTGAGTCCGGATAAGTTTTGATCGAAAATAGACGAGATTTCTTCTATAACCTTCAATTCGAAATTGGAATACGTCGCAGTGATATTATTTTTCTCAAAGTAGTCCTTGAAAAAAGCTGCCGAAAACGAATGCCCGAGGGTTTTGCCGATAAGGCCGAAGTGTTTTGTCATGATTATTGGATCGAAAAAATGATTGGCAAGCGAAAATACATCGCTACAGGCTGACCATTCAATAAACCTGGCGACCATTTAGGCATGCTTCTGACCAAACGCAGTGCCTCTTTGTTGCACGGTGGGCAGTAGTCGCTTGCTCTGTCTATTGTGGCGCGCTCTACAATTCCTTCTCTGTTCACCACAAACCTGACGAACACCTTGTTGTACATTTCGTTGTCGGTAAATCCGATGATGGAATCCATCCTGATGTTGTCAATGATAAACCTTCTTAACGAATCGGTTCCACCTGGAAATTCGGCGTCTTGTTCGACAATATCATAGATTTTATTGGTGTCGAGTTTTGTTATGGGCTCTTGGCCAAATGCAAATGCACTTAGACTGGATAGAAAAAGGAGGATGTAAACTTGTTTCATTATAAGCTAAGAATGATGGGGAGGCGAACAGATGAGCGGACATTTAGACCTGCATTCTGAGCGGGTTGCCATTTGGGCATGGCCTTTACAATACGCAAGACTTCGGCGTTACAAGGAGGACAAGATTCGCTTGCCTTTTCGATTTTAATATCGGTTATACTTCCATCTTTTTCAACAACAAAGCTAACCACAATGCGTTCATCTAATTTTCCGAAGTCACCGCAGCCCGTAACACGGGAATTATAATTGTCATTTATATATTTCATTTGGGCATCAAGACCTCCTGGAAATTCGGCCTCGACAAAGGCTTCGAAAGTAAAATCAATAGGAATACGAGCTGAAGTCAGCTGAGGCTTTCCATCTAATTTTGCTGGTGTCCAACGAGGCATACTTTCAACCAAGCGCAGGGCTTCTTTTTGGCAAGCCAAGCAATTAGCTGATGATTTTTCTACAATTGCATTACTGATTGATCCGTCTTTTTCTATGTCAAATCTGACGATTACTTTAGTATTGACTAATGGTTCGGTTGCGGTGTTCAATATGGAAGTTAAATCCATGTTGTCACTGATATAAGTCTGAAGCTTTTCATATCCGCCTGAAAATTCGGCATCTTCCAAAGGGTCAATAAAAACTTCAGTGTCAAGAACTTCATCATCGGGCACAACTACAGGCAATGTGCGGCATGCAGTGAGGCTTAACCCAAGAAGGATGATGAAAGTTGTTTTCATTGTACAAACATACAAATGTTTACCTTTACAGGATGCAAGGGCTCGTTCTGAAATCGACTGGAAAATGGTATCAAGTTTTACTTGAAGACCAGCAAATTGTGCAGGCAAGTATCCGTGGTAAATTGCGCTTGGAAGGACTCAAAACCACCAACCCAATTGCTGCTGGTGATCGCGTTATTATTGAAGCCGGCTCAGATGAAAGTTGGGCCATCCTTTCTGTTGAACCCCGACACAACTATATTGTGCGCAAGGCCACCAACCTCAGCAAACAAATGCAAATTTTGGCCGCTAACGTAGACCGCGCTTATTTGGTAGTCACGCTCAAATCTCCCGTAACACAAATTGCGTTTATCGACCGCTTTTTGGTAGCTGCAGAGTCTTTTCGGATCCCGACTACCCTACTTTTCAATAAAATCGACCTCTACGACCAAGACGACCAAGACTACTTTGAAGCCTTGCAATATATCTATGGCAATTTAGGTTATCCGTGCCACGGCATTACTTCTGAAGACCCCAACACCATTGCTTTTCTTAGAGCTGAAATTGCGGGCAAGCAAGTCATGATTTCTGGCAACTCAGGCGTGGGCAAAACCACACTTGTCAATGGCCTCGACCCCAATTTAGACCTCCGCACCGGTGAAATTTCTAAAGCCCACGAACAAGGCAAGCACACCACCACTTTTGCCGAAATGCATGCGCTTTGGAGCGGCGGCTACATCATAGACACACCCGGTATTCGCGCATTTGGCTTGGTAGACCTCGAAAAAGAACACTACGCGCACTACTTTCCTGAAATGCGCGCGCTATTGGGCGAGTGCCGCTTCAACAACTGCAAGCACCTCAATGAACCGCATTGCGCTGTAAAAGCGGCAGTTGAAGAAGAACTCATTGCTGCCCACCGCTACCAAACCTATTTGCAGCTGATGCACGAAGATGCCTCTGACCCCTACCGCAGAAGTGAATTTTAACATTTTATTGGAACCATGAGAGTTGTTGTACAACGTGTTAAAAAAGCAGCTGTTGAAATTGAAGGTCAATTAGTTGGCGACATTCAAAAAGGTTTACTCGTATTGTTAGGCATTGAACACGAGGATGGACAAGATGACGCGAAGTACCTCATTCAAAAATTGACTCAACTCCGAATTTTCTCAGATGCCGACGGTAAAATGAACCTCAGTATTCAAGACATTGGCGGCCAATTTTTAGTGGTGAGTCAGTTTACTTTGCACGCGGCTACCCGCAAAGGAAACCGCCCAAGTTATATCAGGGCCGCACGCCCCGAACAAGCCATTCCACTTTACGAGTACTTTTTAGCGGAGCTCCAAAAACTATCGACTACCGAAGTGCAAACAGGCCGTTTCGGGGCCGATATGCAAGTTGCGTTGGTCAACGACGGGCCGGTAACAATTATTATGGATTCAAAAGGAGAGATTTAGCCTTGTTACTTCATGTTAAAGATGATTGGAATGCGTACCCATGTGCGCACAGGCCGACCGTTCTTTTGCCCTGGTTTCCACTTCGGCATGGCTTGAATAACTCTAATTGCCTCCTTATTACATGGTGGACAATAGGCAGAAGCAGATTCAACATGAACATGTGAAAGTGAACCGTCTTTTTCGACGACAAATCTGACGACGATCCTGTTATTTTCTGAAAAATTTTTTTTTGCCGTCCATTTATCCACTTCGTCCCATTTGAGTTCTTTACCGATATACTTTGAAAGTTTATCATATCCGCCCCTGAATTCAGGATCAATATCTGGTGCATCAGCGATATCTATGGTGTCATTTACTAGACTGTCTTTTGCTAAAGTTATCGGCACTTGAGAAAATGCCGCACTCGCGAAACAGATCGAAACAAAAAGATGCGCAAATTTCATTTGAAAGTAATTTGAATTTAAAATTATTGAATTTATGTTTTGGTCCGTGTTTTTACTTTGTTAAAAAGGGATTTGTACGTATTTTTGCTTTATAATTTATACGTATGAACACCAAGCTCACCCTTTCCATTGAAGAAAGTATCATCCTGAAAGCCAAAGCTTTTGCAAAAGAAAATGGCAAAAGCTTATCACAGCTTGTTGAAAATTACCTAAACTCTTTGGTTCAGTCTAAAAGTCAACGTCTTGAAGAACCTTCTGTACTTTACCAGTTAAAAGGTGCTTTCAAAGACCATGAAATTGGTGACTACAAAGAAGAACTTGCCAAGGCACTTGCTAAAAAATACCTTTCTGAATGAAGTCAGTTTTAATAGATACAGATGTCTTGTTAGATTTCTATTTAGATCGCAAACCATTTTCTGAAGACAGCCTTCAACTTTTACTCAAATGTGAACAAAAACAATTTCGTGCGTTTATAACTCCAGTCATTGTCGCCAATACTTATTACATTTTACGGAGACATGCAACGCATCATTATGTTGTCGAAAGACTTCAAATTTTACTTCACACAATTTCCGTTATAGCAATGGACCAAAAACAAGTGTTGGCAGCTCTGGAATCCAAATTCACTGATTTTGAAGATGCGTTGCAATATTTTTCTGCTGTCAACAGCAACAAGATAGATGCCATAATTACCCGCAATATCAAAGACTTCAAGAAATCCGCACTACCTGTATTTACACCACAAGAATATCTTGCAACCTTCTTATAGCCCTACCCCGCCAACTCCAAATGGGCTTTCAATGAAGCCAACGCGTAGTCGATGACAAGCAGCTGGAAATCATTTGAATCGTGGTGAAGCTGGACTTTTTCTAGCGCAGTGTAATAGGCTAATCTGCTTTTCTTTCCGCCTTTGATATTGACAGTTGTAAAGCCATTTTGCCATAAAATGAAGTTCATGACCAAACGTGCCGTACGGCCATTGCCATCAATGAACGGATGGATAGTAACCAAGCGCTCGTGCATTTCGGCGGCTAAAATAACGGGGTGTAAACGCCCAAGGTTTTGTTCGTAGAATAGGAAGTAGTCTTCCATGAGTTTGTCGAGCAAATAAGGCGCTGGCGGCACATGCTTGCTGCCTGATATCAGCACAGGTACACTGCGGTATTTGCCCGCATGTTGGTCTTGTATACCTTTTAAAATGAGTTGGTGAATTTGCTTGAGCACATGGCTATTCAGTCGCATTTGATCTTGAACTAAATCTTTGATGAAATGAATAGCTTGCTGATGATTGACAGCTTCTAGATGCTCGTGCATACTTTTACCACCAATAGTGATGCCTTCATTGATCACCAAATGGGTTTCTTGAAGTGTGAGCGTATTGCCTTCAATCCGATTGGACTCAAAGGTGTAGGCCGTATGAAAGTAGCCTTGCATTTTTTCCAATTGCAGCGCATCTAGCGGTTTGGCTGTTTGCCACGCTTTCAAGAGTTCGTCTAGCTGAGCTAGTTTCGTTTTGATTTTTTTGGATGGTTTAGCACTTTGAAAATCTGCATCTTTTAATAAATAACTGACCCGCTCTTCGGCAAGATGTAAGATTTGGGGTGCCAACAGCGGATATTGCTGGACAATTTGAACTATTTCTTGTGATAAATAATGTGTCAGGACATCGCTGTGCGAAAGTTCTAACGCAACTGCTATTTTTTGAATCTGGAGCGCCGTAGGCTTTCGTTTACCTGCCAGAATACGACTCATGAGGCTGGAGTCGATGCCCACCTGCTGTGCAATTTCATGCACTTTATAGCCCTTATGTCGGCAGATTTCTTGTAGATTCATATCATGACATTTTTTGTCATGATAAATTTAAACATTTTAAACTTCCTGGGCAAGAATATCCATTAATTCCTCTCCTGCCTCCACATGCGCCATATGCCCGCAATCGAGTAAATGGATGCTTGGGCCAGCAATTTTAGCCTGAAGTTCTTCTACACTCACCAAACGATCTAACTTGCCGTGAATAAAAATGAAGCGTTCGGGGTTGGCATTGACAAATTCGGTGAAGTCAGTTCTTTCGCGCATGGCGAGTGCTGCAAACGCGATGGCTTCAGGGGTCATGCAATTCGCTTCTTCGATGAGTGCCTGAATCTCTTGGCCTTGTTCAGCCGGATTTGAAAACAAGTTAGGTATGGCCTCTCTGATAAAATGGGACTTGGCTTTCATGACAATTGATGCCACGCGAAGGCGGTCTTGCTTTTTTTGTTCGGAGTCGGACCAACAATTGGAGTTCAGTAAAATGAGCCGTTCGAAACCCTTCAATTGAGAAAGTTCCAAGCCCACGTATGCGCCCATGGAATGCCCTACAACGGTAAAGTTCTCAATAGATAAATGAGCTAAAATCCGTTGAACTTCTTGTGCCATTAATTGGATGGAAGGCGTGTTTAAAAGTTCAAAAGACCACCCATGACCCGGTAAATCGATGCGGATTTGCTGAATAGGAAGTTCGGCCAGAGGAAGGTAGTCCCACATAGTGGACGACTCTAAAAAGCCATGCAAGAAAACCCAAGCGGGGCCTTCGCCATGGACATTATAATGTAAATTAAACGGAAATTCAGGCATTCATCAGCGCTTCAATTTCGTCGGCCTCGATCGGGATATTGCCCATGAGGTTGAACGGCGCGCCGCTGGCCTGAACCACAACGTCGTCTTCTAGGCGGATGCCCAAGCCTTCTGCAGGAATATAGATGCCAGGCTCTACGGTAAAGACCATATTGGCGGCAATTGGCTCGTGCCACAATCCGACGTCGTGGGTGTCGAGACCCAAGAAGTGAGAAGTGCCGTGCATGAAGTATTTTTTGTAGGCTGGCCAGGCTGGATCTTGGTTTTTGATATCCTCCATAGAAATCAGGCCTAAATTAACCAATTGTTCTTCCATTAAAGTACCAACTTGTTTGTGGTATTCGGCCATGATTGTACCTGGAACCAAAAGTTTGGTGGCTTCGTTTTTGACGTGAAGAACCGCGTTGTAGACAGCTTTCTGACGAGTCGTGAAGCGACCGTTTACCGGAATACAGCGCGTAAGATCAGAAGAGTAGTTAGCGTATTCGGCCCCTACATCTAGTAGGATGAGGTCGCCGTCTAGACATTGTTGGTTGTTTTCGATGTAGTGCAACACACAAGCGTTTTTTCCCGAAGCGATGATTGGCGTGTAAGCAAAACCTTTGGAGCGCTTGCGCAAAAATTCATGGGCAAGTTCGGCTTCAATTTCGTATTCCCAAACACCAGGCTTAATGAAGCTTAGTAGTCGGCGCACACCAGCTTCGGTAATGTTGCAAGCTGTTTGCATCAAATCGAGTTCTATCGCTTCTTTTACAGAGCGAATTTTGTGCATAATTGGGGCCGATTTGTGTACTTGGTGTGCAGGGTAGTCTTGCTTGACTTGTTTGATGAAGCGGTCTTCGCGAGTTTCTACCTCAGTATTGGCACGCAAGTGTTCGTTGGTGTTTAAATAGATGCCGCTGGCCTCTGACATCATTTGCTTGAAAATAGTAGGGAATTGGTGGAGCCAATAGACGGTCTGGATACCTGAGGTTTCAAAAGCAGTTTGTTTGGTGAGCTTCTCGCCTTCCCAGATGGCGATGAGCTCGCTTGTTTCTTTTAAAAAGAGTACCTCGCGGTGGGCAGGGTTACTGGCATTTGGAAAGAGCACTAAAATAGATTCTTCTTGATCTACGCCAGACAGATATAAGATGTCGCGGTGCTGGGCAAAAGGCAAGGTGCTGTCTGCAGATACCGGATAGATATCATTCGAATTGAAAATAGCAAGTGAGCCAGCTGCCATTTGAGCAGTAAATTTTTGACGGTTTGCAATATAAAGTGCCTTATCGATGCGGTCGTATTTCATGAAAAAAAGGTTTGAAAGTAAATTTAAGGGTTCTCTTTGAACCAACTAGAATAAAGCACATAATTGTTGGCAATGCGCTGTACTTCACCGGCAAATAATTCTGGAGAAAGCGTCTTGATTTTTTTGGCAGGGATACCTGCATAGATAGCCCAAGACTCTACGCGTGTGCCTTCGGTTAAAACCGCACCTGCCGCAACAATACTGTTGGCTTCGATGTAACAGTTGTCCATGACAATAGAGCCCATGCCGATGAGGACGTTGTCTTCTATAGTGCAGCCATGAACCAAGGCGTTGTGACCAATAGAGACATTGTTGCCGATATGAAGCTTCGTTTTTTCGTAGGTGCAATGCAAAACCGCGCCATCTTGGATATTGACTTGCTCGCCCATGCGGATGCTATTGACATCGCCACGAACCACTGCCGAGAACCAAACGGAGCAGCGTGCGCCCATCTGGACGTCGCCGACCACCGTAGCGTTTTCAGCCAAAAAACAATCCGGACCAATTTGGGGTTCGAAGCCCCTACATGCTTTTATGAGTGCCATAAAGGCAAAGGTAGTAAAATGCGTTTAGTCTTTTTGCGCTGCCGGCCGACGCATGTAAAAAACAGGGAAGCTTTCGAATTGCTGTTGGTGATAAGCCTCAAAACCATAGCGCTTGTAGACAACCATATTGCGTGCAATGCTGGTCTCGGCTAAAATGGCCGCATTTTTTTCTAGCGCTAAATCAAAAAGGTTGTGGAGTAACTCACGGGCTGTTTTTCCGCCAAGGCCTTTGTCTGAAACGGCATAAAACCAAACATAAAGGTCGCCAGGCTGAACATGGCGCAGCGCCTTGACTTTTTTTTCGGTGCGGGCTATGGCAAAAATGTTGCGCAGGTTGAAACAGCGCACAACCATCCAGTACTGCGCGCATTTCTCGGTAAAACTGAGCGGGAGTTTGTCTGCTTCAAATACGATCAAAACGCCCTCTCCGTCTTTGGACAAATAAACACCTTGTCTTTTCATTGCTATGTCGATCACGTGGGAGGTCATGATAGCGATTTTCTCACGAAGCCTAGATTTGCCCAATAAATAACAAATATGAGGATTGTCGATGAACGCCTCCTGGAAGATGGAAATAATTCGCTCGGTATCTTTTGGCGTAGCTAAGTTCATGATGAACAATATTACTTGTGATTTTCGTCAAAATGAAACCATATTTTACAAGTAAAATTTAGTTTGTTGCGAAAAACGCAAGTTGTAACCAAAGGCTGAGCATTGCGTATAAGGCCCGTTCTTATTCAAATACATGAAACGCATCCTTCAAAGCAAGTGGTTTAAAATTCCGTACAAAATTGTCCTTTACGGTTTCGCTGCCTACGGCGTAGCGCTCGTAGGTATTTTTGTAGCGCTCAAACTGCGCCTTACCGACGACAAAGGCCTTGTAGACAACAACAACCGCTATTTTCAGTCGATGCACGACAAATACAATCAGGATTTTAAAGTGGACAGCGCCTCCATTGTAGCGTATCGCAATGAGATTTTGCAGCGCATCAATTTAGTGAATGAATATTATCCGAAAAATGCGCGCATTATTCTAGATGCATGGGCACAGTCTAAGTCAGAAAAAACAGCCCTTCAAATGCTCTCTGCCTTCGACCTCAAACTCAAAGACAACAAAAGCTACCAGCGCAAATTGCGTGCGCTCCTTGCCAAAAACAAAACGTCAACAAAAGCCAAAGGTGGCAACGCTTTTGAATGGATGGACTATATTGAGTGGTCCTACTTCAAAGAAGCCGTGGCTAAAGACAAGCGATACATTGATTCGGCAGCTGCAGCCTGCGGAATAGAACCACGCATGATTGTGGCTTGTTTGGTGGGCGAACAAGTGCGGCTTTTCAATTCGAGAAGAGAGCGCTTCAAAGATTTTGTAGCGCCCTTGAAAACCTTGGCGCTGGAAACAAATATGTCTTTTGGTGTGACGGGCATCAAGGAAAACACCGCTCGCAACATCGAAAACTACCTCAAAGACCCAAGCAGCCCGTTTTATTGCGGGGCTAAATACGAACACATACTTGATTACGACTCTAGCCGCAACTACAGCAACCAACACAACGACACCATGAGCCTGCGCGTTAAGCGCTTGGTGCAATACAAAGACCACTATTATTCTTACTTATATGCGGGTATTTTCATCCGTCAAATTGCAGCTCAATGGGAAAAAGCAGGTTATCCTATTGACGAGCGCCCAGAAATTTTGGCTTCCATATTCAATCTTGGTTACAATAAATCGAAACCTAAAAAGTATCCCGCAGCGGGTGGTTCGAATTTTAAAATTCGAGAAAAAGACTACACTTTTGGTGGGGTCGCTTTCGATTTTTACTACTCAGGCGAAATGCTTGAAGAGTTCCCGTACGCAGAGGTGAAGATCAGTAAGTAAGCGGGGTCAGCAAAGACCTCATTTTTTGCTCATCAGACTTCGAAATCCGAAACGAGAGTTTACATTTCTCCGCAAGTTCCTGACTGATAATTTGCGCCCTTTCTTTTTTCAAGAGGTCCATCACTAGATGCATTTTATCGTAAGCAAAAGTAATATGGAGTTCGAGCTCTTCTTCTTTTTCGATTATTTGAGCCGCTTCTAATGCTTCTTTTGCGGCAGTTCTGTAGGCTGATATGAGCCCACCCACTCCTAAATTGGTGCCGCCATAGTAGCGCACCACTGCAATCAGGATATTGGTGAGTTCATAAGCCTGGATTTGACCAAGAATGGGAGGGCCGGCAGAATTAGAGGGTTCGCCGTCGTCCGAAGCCCTGAACAATTTGTGGTCGGCACCGATGCGAAACGCCGAACAAACATGAACTGCTTGGTGGTGTTCTTTGCGTTTTTGGGCTATAAACGCTTTCACTTCAGCTTCAGAAGAGACCGGCACAGCAAAAGCTAGGAATTTGGATCCTTTTTCTTTGTAGAAGCCTTCGCTGCTCTTTGCAAGTGTTTTGTAGGTAGCCACCTCGCGAAATTACATGCATTATCCGTAATTTCGGAGTATGAACTTCAAAATCGTTTACATCTGTGTGTTGCTTAGTTTGGCCTTTGCCTGTGGCGATGACCCCATTGTACCTACACCAACTGGCCCGCAGCAATACGGCACACCACTTACAAATGTGCCTGATGTAGACAAAGCAACCATCTATGAAGTGAATTTACGAGCGCAATCTTCCGAAGGAACACTTCAGGGTGTAATTTCCAAATTAGACCATATCAAAAGTTTAGGTACGAACATCATTTGGCTGATGCCTATTTACGAGCAAGGTGTAGTTAATAGTGTTGGTTCGCCTTACAGCGTCAAAGATTATCAAAAGGTGAGCGCAGAATATGGCAGCCTTGCCGACTTGCGAGCCCTCACCGACCAAGCCCATGCTTTAGGGATGGCGGTAATTTTAGACTGGGTTGCCAACCACACCGCCTGGGATCACCCTTGGATTAGCGCACACCCAGAATGGTATAGCCAAAATGCAAACGGACAAATCATTATTCCGCCCGGCACCAACTGGAACGACGTTGCAGACCTCAACTTTGATCAAACGGCCATGCGCAAGGCTCAAATAGACGCCATGAAATACTGGATTTTGGAAGCCAATGTGGACGGATTTCGCTGCGACTACGCAGACGGCGTGCCCTTCGATTTTTGGACCGAAGCTGTTTCGACACTCAAAGCCTTGCCTAAAAGAGATGTGCTAATGCTGGCTGAGGGCACCCGCTCAGATCACTACCAAGCCGGCTTTGACCTCACCTACGGCTGGAACTATTATGCCGCTATTAAAAACGTCTGGACAGGAGCTTCTACCGCAACGCTAACCACTGCCAACCAACTCGAATATGGCAATATTCCGTCGGGTAAAGGTAAAGTGCGCTTCACCACCAACCACGATGAATCTGCCTGGGATGCCTCGCCAATGACACTCTTTAACGGTAAAAACGGTGCCATTGCCGCAAGTGTGGTCAATATTTTTTCTGGCGGTGTTCCCTTATTGTACACGGGGCAAGAAGTCGGTAAAACAGGAACCACCCCGTTCTTTAATAATTCGAATATCAACTGGACCGCCAATGCCGACATGCTAGCAGCGTATCAAAAACTTTATGAAGTCTACAGCACTGAAGCAGCCGCACGTGGCAATAGTATTTCAGCATATCAGCTTTCTAATGACCTGATTTGTTGGAAAAAAACAAGTGGAACATCCTCTATACTTGTGCTCGTTAATGTCAGAAATTCAGCAATTAATGTTACCCTTCCTCCAGTACTCACGGGCAACTTCACAAACCTTTTTTCAGGCCAAAGCGAAACCGTAAGCACGAGCCTTTCGCTTACACCCTACGCGTTTCGCATCTATAAAATGAACTAATTTTACGCTCATGAACATGAAAGTACTGCTCTTTTTATTCCTTTTGTTACCCTTCTTGAATTTGGCTCAACGCGCAAAGCAAAATGTGGTTTATGACGTCGTTAAACTAAAGACCGGACAAATCTTGTATGGCCAAATGCTTGCTATGGACAACAATTATGTCCTGACCTTCAAAGACCAATACAACAGGACATATATCTTATCGAAGGAAATGTACGAATACATTGAAGAAGACCGCAACTTTAGCCAACGCGTCAAAATGGTCGACTCCTTGGTAAGACCGCGCAAGATCAACGAATTTGATTTCCATGTTGGGCTCAATGCCATGATGGCCGGTTACAACACAGGTTTTGTTGCCGACAACAACTATCTATCGACTAACAGCAATGGCATGTTTTACGAAACGCCTATTTGCTTGAGTTTAGGCGCCGGAAAATACTTCCAACGACAGCATTATGTTGGCGCAAGCCTAGACCTCCGCGCAATGGGTGGCCCCGCTATGTTTTCACAATACAGCGCAAATTACCGCTATCTATACGATCGAAATAAAAGCAATACAGCACGCTATATTCCCATCACGCTTGGTTTTCAGCAAAGCACGTCTATTGAATATTTCTACGTTCCAGACCTCACCATGCCCCCTTTTCCTATCAATGACCCTAAAGAATTTGAAACCAATGTGTCGAGCATGTATTTAGGTATTGGTCATGGCTTTTCATTTATTGGCAAGGACTTGCATTATTTCAATCTCGAAGTCCTGCTCTACAAAGGTCTTTGGGCCAAGCACTCCATGATCACCAACGAATTATATTTGCCCAACCTCAATTACCAAACGGCTGGCGCTCAACTCAAATTGAGTTACCATTTTTAAATAAATCATCGTATCTTCAGCAAATGGAACTCCTTTGGACCATTCTCGGCTTTATCTTTATCCTAGCAGGTTTAGCAGGTAGTTTCTTACCTGTCTTACCCGGCCCACCCATTTCATTCACTGGGCTCTTGCTGCTTCATTTTCTTGGCGGTCACCCACTTTCAACCCCCATCTTAATCGCCTACGCGGTGTTATCGGTAATTCTACTAGTCCTCGACTACTCCCTCCCCGTCTGGACTACCAAAAAATACGGCGGCAGCAAAGCCGGTCAGTGGGGCGCCACTATCGGCGTACTCATTGGCCTTTTCGCCGGCCCTTGGGGCATCATCCTCGGCCCACTCATCGGCGCTTATATTGGCGAACTCATCACTGGCCGCAACAACCAAGATGCTTGGCAATCCGCAAAAGGTGCTTTTTTGGGCTTCTTACTCGGAACCGGGCTCAAAATCATGTTGGTTGGCGCCATGTTGTGGAGTGCGGTGGGGAGTTTAGCGGAGTAGGTTGACGTGCCCAACAAAAGTCTGGACCTCCTGGCTTTGTAAGACTTCTAAACTGATTTTCCAAGTGTAAGTACCGTCTTGGCAAACTTGATGGTGGAAACCAAAAAAACCATCCCAGCCTACATTTGGATCCATAGACTCAAATACGAGCTCACCCCACCGATCAAAAATCATTAAATGGTAGCTATCTCTTTTGTACCCGCCTGAAATAATAGGTAAGAAAACTTGATTTTTTTCGTCGTCGTTTGGTGTAAATGTATTTGGCACATATAATGCAAAATCTTCCCAAACTGTTATGGTCAAGGTTGCGGTATCGATACAGCCTATTTCGTTAAATGCAGTTAAGACAATCAGGTAACTAGCAGGTTCAAAAGAATATACATGGGTGGGGTTGACTGCTAAACTGGTTGTTCCGTCACCGAAATCCCACGCATAAGAAGATGCATTCATCGATAAATTGTAAAACTGTACAATTGGCTCCAATGAAGACAACACTAAATCTGATACTGAAAAATCGGCTATGGCCTCTTCAAAAATACAAACTGCACTCGTAAGCAATACCGAAGAGGAGCATTGTTGCTGATTGGTGACAGTAAGGCTGATGTCGTAGCAACCGGATGTAGCAAATTGGTAACCTGTTGACCCAACTTGTGTCGTGGTTACACCGTTTCCGAAATCCCAGAGGTAGTCCCAACTTAAATTAGCTGAACTAGCGATAAAGTTGACATCTAAGTAACCACAGCCAATACTATCTGAAAGAACAAAACTAGCGTCTGGGCTTTGAGAAATGGTAAGAGGTAATTCAAATAAATTTGAACAACCCGTCAAAGGATCAAGTCCAAGAAGTTGTACTTGATAGCTGCCAGCCAGTGCATAGGTATGCAATGGGTTATTTAATATGCTTGAATCTCCGTCGCCGAAAGTCCAAAGAAAATCTAAAATTCCAACTGAATTATTGACAAATTGAACCGGAGCTAAGTCGCATAGAACTGTAGATGCTGTTGTAAAATTGACTATTGGCAACGGGTTTACAGTGACAATTGCGCTTGTTACAGGCCCTACACATGCATACGGAACAGAAATTGGTGTAATTTGATACTGGACTTGCTGAGCAAGCTGTGTATTTTGTATCAATTGGTCATTAATCAGTGAAGAAGTTTGTATTGGGCTTACTGTTTCGCCATAAACATTTAGTGTTGGTGTGGCAGTCCAGCTAAAACTACTTAAAACCGTTGCATTGAGCGCTAAATTGGTGAAATCACCCGAACAAATTTCAATGTCATTTACCACAACTTGTGGAGTTGGATTTACTTGTATAGTAAAATCTAAGGACTGACCTGGGCAAGTAATCCCTGAACCTGTATAAGTCGCGAGAAGATTGACCGTTCCTTGAATTGGTAGCAGCGTATTATTGGTGGCAACAAAAATAGGAATGTCGCCATTGCCAATAATAGGTAAGCCAATAGCAGGATTTGAGTTGGTCCATGAATAAATTGCATTAGGAATTGATCCGGCGACGTTGATTTGTGATGTTGAGCTCCCGTTACAAATACTAAGGTCTGGTATGTTGTATAGCGTAGCAGCAGGATTGACTACAATTTGAAAATCTGTTGGGTTTCCAATACATGTTGTATTGTAAAACGAAAAAGATGTAGTTATTGCAATTGTAGCAATTAGTGGCGTAGAGGTGCCGTTTTGTGCAATAAACCCAGGTATATTGGCGGTGCCTGCTTGTTGTGGAATTCCGATTGAAATGTTATTTGTTGACCAATTATAAATAGCACCATTTACGCTGCCCAATACTGTAAATGGTGCAGCAATTTGTCCAACGCAATAAGCGGTATCTGGAATAGCTGCAATAATTGGAATAGGATTGACATATACTACTACATCAAAAATTGGACTCGAACAACCATTAGAAGTAGAGGTGCCCACAACATGGTAATTCACCTGCTCTACTGATGTCCCTGAATTGGTAAGCACATCAGTTATTGTAGAACCAGATACATTACTCAAGGATTCACCGGTAACCGTCACATTTTGATCCGCATACCAAACAAATGATACATTTGTATTAGCTACTAAATCGAGGTTTACTGCCGTACCACTACAAATAGCAATTGTATCAGCCGAAAGCAAGTCAAGTGGAGGTTTTACGGTTACAGTTATGGTTTGTGCTATGCCATTACAAGAACCCTCAATTGATGTGGGGAATACTGCATAAACTACTATTTGATTGAATGCACTGTTGTTCACCAAAACATCGTTAATAATTGGGTTTATGCTTGTTGTAATAGATTCACCCGTAACGTTTGGATTATCTAAAGTAACAAACCAACTAAAGTTTGATGGGACATTCGCATTGAGTATAGCATTGACAGGCAAGCCACTACAAATTTCTATGTTTGTTGGGATCGATAAGGTGACATTTGGCTGTATTTGGACTACAAAAGAACTATCTGGTCCTGCACAGCCAGTCGGAAATGCCGTTGGGGAAATAGTATACGTCACAAACTGAGGCAAACTACTCAAATTGGAAATAGAGTCTTGTATGAGGTTGTTTGTTTGAGGCGTATTTAATTCGCCATTGACTTGTGCGTTATTACTTGCTGACCAAATATAATTAGCGTTGATGTCGCTGTCTATAAGCACATTTAAACTGCCATAATTGCAAAGAATAGTGTCGGGAATGTAAGTGATATGAGGCAGTGGGTGCACCAGTATGAATGCCGTCGTTGTATCGCCAACACATGTTAAATTATAATTGCTGAAAAGAGGAATGAGTTTTATTTCGGCAGTATCAGTAATTAACGACGTATTTTGAGCGAAAAAGGAAGGAAGTTGGTTAAGTCCTTGAGGGCCTAAGCCAATATTGGTATTGGTATTATACCATTGATATTGCGTAGCCGAACCACTTATTGTGACCACACTTGCTTGCTCTTGATGGCAATAAATCATAGGTAAAATTGTATCCGTAACAGGGATTGGATTCACGTAAAATGGCACGGAAATAATTGGGCCTGGACAGGATAAATTACCCGTAGTATAAAAAGGTGTGATACTAAAAGTCGTACTGAGAGTTAGCGTTCCTGTATTCATTGTTTCAAAAACAGGAATACTATTTTGTCCAGAAAGTGGATTGCCAATTAGTGTTTGATTGGCTGACCAAGAATAATTAGTGGCAGTGCCATTAAAAATCAAGAGATTACTGGAATCTTGAGCACAATATACTTGCGGGCCTGGATTGTTAACAACCGGTGTGGGATTGATCTGAATGAGAAGTGTATCGATTGTGCCATTGCAACTTACATTATTTTGCATGTAAACAGGTAACGCAGTAATTTGAGCTACTGTTTGACTATTTGTATTGTTAAGCGCAGTAAATGGAAGGATGTTACCTACACCTGAACTTGATAAACCAATATTTGGTAAAGAGTTTGACCATTGATATTGCGCACCAACAACAGGGCCAGAAAATGTAATTGTGTCGGTGAGGGCACCATTGCAAATGAGTTGGTTACTAGATGCAACTACACTTGGGATTGGCAAAATAGCCATTTGAAAAGATTGCGATAATCCTTGACAAGAATTGAGACCTTGATTAAAATACGGAGTAATTGTAATTGTTGCATTAACAGTAGCGATAGACTGATTGAGCGCAATAAAACTATTTAAATCACCCTGACCCGCTGATGGTAAGCCTATGCCAGGATTAGAATTTGTCCAAATGTATTGGTTAGCTGTGCCTGAAAAAGAAAGCGATGGCACTGTTGTTCCTGCACAATAAGTTAAATTGGCTGGTGGGGTCACAATTGGTGTTGGGTGCACTGTAATCGTAAAAAGCTCGGGGCTGCCATAACAAGTAAGATTGGCATTTGTAAGGGCTGGCGTAACCGTAAATTGGGCTATCTGATTCATTGAACTGCTCGGATTTTGAGCTGCAAAACTGAGGATATTCCCTGTGCCGCTTGAAGCAAGTCCAATGAATGAATTGCTGTTCGTCCATTCATAAAAGACACCATTAGGCTGACCTGTGAAAAGTACAGGTTGTGTATTGCTATTTGCACACAAGGCCTGATTCGCTATTGTATCAATTATTGGTATTGGGTTGACGGTAATTGTAAAACTAGTTGTTGTGCCTGGGCATGCAGTTGAACCACCGGTAAAAATAGGCTCTATTGTAATGGTTGCAACTTGAGGTGTGAGTCCTGTATTGGCACCTATAAATACACCAATATTGCCTTGTCCGTTTGCGGGCAAACCTATACTTGTATTTGTATTGGTCCAGTTATAAGAGGTCGCGTTTCCACTAAAAATGACCGCATTGGTTTGGTTATTGGCACAAAGAACTTGGTGTAATGGTGTAGTTAATCCAGGAGTTGGATTGATCGCAAATGTGATGTTTTCGGGCGTTCCAGGACAACTAATGCTATTTAATGTAAATATTGGCGTGACGACAACTGAAGCGCTAAGAATTGCCGCGCCAGTATTTTGAGCAACAAACGATGGTATCGACCCAACACCATTTGCGCCTAAACCAATGCTAGTCTGTAAATTAGACCAAGAATAAGAGGTTCCAGTTCCGGTAAAAACAACCAAACTGCTGGTGTCTCCGTTACAGAGTGTTTGATTACTAAGTGGATTTAAGATTGTCTGCGGCAATACATTAATAGAAAAATTGACGGTATTGCCAGGGCAAGAAAGGTTGTTATTTGTATAAATAGCCGTTGCCGTAATTGTGGAAATATTTGGATTGCTAGTAGAACCATTCTGAACAAATAGACTTGGAATGTTGCCACTACCCGAAATAGGAATACCCGTAGTTGCGTTGGTATTCAACCATTGATAGGAGGACGCTGTACCCAAAAATGCAATTGGCACAGTGGCATTATTATGGCAAATCGTTTGATCAGATATAGGTAATACTGTTGGTATCGGATTCACGACAATTTGCTGCGCTGAAGGCAGGCCAATACAACTTACGCTATTAAAAGTATAAATCGGCGTCCAGGAAATAGTACTCGAGAGAGGCAATGAAGTGCTGTTCTGAGTAGTAAATGGATTGATAGCGCCAGAACCAGTAGTGCTTGTTAACCCTACACTAGGGTTGGTCTGAGTCCAGGTATAAGTAGTTGCTGTTCCTTGAGGGTTAATTGTTGGTGTGAGGTCATTTGTACAAAAAGTAAGGGTGGCGCCAGGATTTACAATTGGAATTGGATTCACTGTAAACTGAAATGACTGCGGTGTACCTGGACAGCTGACATTATTATTGCTGTAGAAGGGAGTAACAGTGATGGTGGTTGTGGAAACTTGACTATTTGAGCTATTGAGTGCTGTAAAAGAAGAGATGTTGCCAGACCCGCTGGAAGAAAGTCCAACTGTTGAATTGGTATTTTGCCATTCATAACTTGTAGCAAAAGTGCTCGTAAATTGAACCGGGTTTGTCGTTTGATTATGGCAAATCGTTTGATCTGGAGGATCAGCCATTGTTGGTAGTGGATTGACAGTAATGGTATATGTACTCCCTCCACCAAGGCAAGTAGCCTGACCTGTTGTGCTCGCATTTGCAACAAACTGTATGGTTTGTGCTTGGTTGCTAGAATTACTTAATGTAAAAGAAGGTATTGTATTTGGGTTAGAGGCTGCGCCGCTCGATGGTGTCAGGCCAGAAATACTCGCCGGAACAGATGAAGCAATCCAAGAAATGGTTGCAGCAGCAGTTGGGGTATTTAGCACCACCGATGCGCTAGACTGACCAGAACAAATCGTTTGAGCACTTAAGCTAAACTGAACCAGCGGGCTTGGGTTGACCGTGATGTCAAATGAAATTGGATTACCCAAACAACTTGTATTTCCATTAACTACAAGAGGCGTGACGGTAAAATTAGCTGTGACAGGGTTATTCCCACTATTCTGAAGAACTGCTGGGAGGATATTGCCTTGGCCGGAAGCTCCTATTCCAATGGTACTGAGGTTATTTGACCAGTTATAGGTAGTGCCTGATATAGTACCTGTTAAATTGATGAGCGTGCTCGTTTCGCCATTGCAATAAGTATAGTTGCCAGGATTGACTACGGTTGGAATTGGCAGAACAACTATACTTGTGATCGTTGGGAGCCCAAAACAAGATGTTGAGCCTTGGGTAAATTCTGGTATAATTTCGATGGAAGCAGTTAGGTTTGAGATGCCAGTATTGGATGTTTGGAAACTTGGAATAGAAGCGCCACTACCAGAAATCGGTAATCCTACGCTAGTATTATTATTGGTCCAGGTATAGTTAGTGCCTGTGCCGCTAAAAGGAATGGCTGCAGTATTTTGACCTGAGCAATAACTCGAATTTGGTGGAGCATTCAGTGTTGGTGTTGGTAATATGGCAATCAAGAAATTATCGCTTGGGCCTAAACAGGCAACGTTGGCATAGGTATAGTTTGGCGTTACAGAGATCGTACTTGTAGCTACACTTGTATTTGATGTATTTGAGCCTGTAAAACCAGGAACTGAACCCACCCCGCTTCCATTACTCAGCCCAATAGACATATTGCTATTGAGCCATGTATAGGTAACGGCTGAAATGTTGGAAGTAAAGTTGATTGCACTAACAAGTTGTCCGTTGCAACTAGTTACATCAGCTGTAGCTACTATTTGTGGCAAGGGCACTATTTCAAGTAGCATCGTTTGACTTGCGCCAACACAAGAAACCAGATTGTTAGTGTAAGTTGGCGTATAGGTAATTTGTGCAGAGGAAACACTGGCTGTAGTATTACTCGTTGTAAAACTGATCGCCCCACTACCAGCACTAGCTAAACCTATGTTTGCATTTGTATTTGTCCAAAGATAGGACATACCTGAAAAAATGTTAGCACTTGGGATCAGGTTAAAAGTGCTGCCGTGGCAAAGTATAGTATCGGCGTTAGGGTCTAGTATAGGAATTGGATTGACAGTAAAAATTGCCGATTGAGGTAATCCTTGACATGTAGTACCCCCAAAAGTAGCTACTGGGCTCACTTGAATGGTGCTGCTAGCTGTTAAATTAGTGGTATTTAAACCCGTAAAAGGCAGAATATTTCCTATTCCGCTAGCGGCCAGACCAATTGACGGATTGGTATTTAACCAGTTAAATGTCGTGTTCGCAACATTACTGACAAATATAAGGGTGTCAAAATTAGCGCCGGCGCATATAGTTTGGTTTTGAATTGCAGCCATTGTTGGGCTTGGATGCACGGTAATTAAAAAAGTATCTGCAGTTCCTAAACAGTTTGCCCCGGCAAAATTGAAATTAGGATTCACAATTATCGTTGCACCTAAATCTACAAAAGTTGAATTGAGTGCTGTAAAATTAATTGGGCCCGAACCTGTACTTGGAAGGCCTATCGAAGAATTGCTATTTTGCCATGAATATGAAATGCCGGGAATACCTGGATTAGAAGCAAAATTTAAGGTGAGCGTATTGCCAGCACATATGGAGGTATCTGGAACAGGCGAGAGCTGCGGTATTGGGTTGACAATAATTGCAAACTCTTCTGAGGTGCCAACACAAAGATGATTATTGTAGGTGTAGCTTGGTGTAACTGAAAAATTGGCAATAATTGGACTTGAATTGGCATTGACAATTGTTGCTGACGGAATAGTACTGCTACCGGTAGAAGGAATACCGATTGATGTGTTGTCGTTGGTCCAGGTATAACTCGTACCAGGAATATTGCCTGTAGGCACGACAGCGGCAGAACTTATACCAGAGCAAAATGCCTGATCTGGAATAGAATCTACGGTTGGCATGGGATTCACCGTGATTACAAAACTTGTAGGGCTACCAATACAGGTTACGCCATTATTGGTATAATATGGAGTAACTGATACCGTTCCTGTTATTGGGCTAGTACTGCTATTCGTTGAAGTAAAAAAGTGGGAGCCCGTACCTCCAGCAATTAGACCTATAGCTGTGTTAGAATTGGTCCAGATATAAGTTGTACCCAAACCAATTATTGGATTAATACTGGTGAACTGATTAGAACCGGTCTCCGTTGCACACAAAGTGTAGTCAGGCAACGGATTGACATCGGGCATTGGGTTTATTGTTATTGCAAAAGGCACACTAGCTCCCAAACACTGCACGTTGTTGTTGGTAAATACAGGCGTGACAATAAAATTGGAAGTGAGGGGCTGGTTGGTGTCGTTAACAGCTGCAAAAGATAAGCCACTATTACTGGAGCCACTGCTACCGATACCAATGAGCGAGTTATCGTTGGTCCAGTTGTAGGTCATTCCGGTGCCAATATTACTGGTAAAATTGACGTTAACCTGAGCATATTCACAAAACACACTTAATGGTGTTAAGGTGCCAATTTGCGGAATTGGATTGATGCTAATGGTGTAATTTTGAATGTTGCCATTGCAGGTGAGATTGTTATAGCTATAAGAGGGAATGAGCGACATGGTGCCTGTCACGACACTTTGGGATGTATTGTTAGCGGTAAATCCTGGTACAATTAAACCACTGCCGGTTGTAGTACTCAGGCCCATATTTGCATTAGAAAAACTCCAAGAAAGGTTTGCACTGAGTGGCTGAAGACTAAGTACTTGTGCAAGTACTGGTGTATTATGGCAAACCGTAAGGTTAGGCGGCGAATTAACTTGGGAGATAGGCAGTACAAATATTTCAAATGCTTGAGTAGCGCCAATACAACCATTGAGTGTCGGGGTTACGGTAATGGTGATCGAGTCAAGGACTAACGATTGATTGGAAGTTGTAAAGGAAGATATTGAGCCCGTGCCATTAGTACTAGTCAAACCTAAATTAGAATTATTGCTGCTCCAAGCTAAAGTAGTCAGTGGATTAGGTGCCGTAATTGCTATTACGCCTGTGCTTTGGTTAGAACAGTAGGTTAAGTCTGGAATGATGTTGATACTTGGTAAAGGCGTTACACTGATATTAAAAGTATCTGTAAGGCCTTGGCAAGCGTTGGCAATAGGTGTGAGAATTACTGTCGAAGTTTGAGATATTTGACTAAGGTTTGTGGCTACAAAGCTTGGGATTAAGATTCCTGTTCCACTCACTAAACCAATACTTGTATTACTGCTTATCCAGCTAAAGCTCGTGTTAGCCACATTATTACTTAGGACAAATGACATGGCCGCGCTCGTTTGACCATGGCAAAAATTAAGATCTGGAGCACCTGCCAACTGAGGAATTGGATTTACTGTTATGGTAAAGGTTTGTGAAATACCAGGGCAACCCAAACTGTTTGGGGTAACAGTGATGCTAGCAATTGCTGGTGTATTTGAAGTGTTGATAGTTGTAAATGCAGAAATGTTACCTGTTCCATTACTTGAAAGGCCAATTGCCGCATTGTTATTGGTCCAGGTGTATGTATTGCTAGCAGGGCTACCGGTAAACATTACGGACGTCGAGGCTGTGCCTGCGCAGATTACTTGGTTAGAAATTGGGTTCAGAACAGGACCAGGAACTACTGTAATTGTGAAAGCATCTGGGGTTCCAGAACAACCATTAGCGATTGGTGTAACTGTAATACTGGCAATAATATTAGCTGTACTGCCATTTACAGCTGTAAAAGAACTAATAGCCCCTGAGCCACTTGAGGGAAGACCTATGCTGGGCTGAGAGTTGGTCCAGTTGTAGGTTGTGTTGCTCACAATTGGGTTACTTGCAAAAAGAATAGTGTTAGTTGTTGTACCGCTGCAGAGAATAGTATCGTTATTTGCCAACACATTTGGCAAGGGATTCACACTAATAACAACAAGCTCTTGAGGACCTGTACACCCATTGCTGATTGGTGTAAAAGTTAATGTAGTACTCGCAATTACATTACTATTGTTCAAGGTAGTAAAAGGGGATATGGAACCGCTTCCAAAAGCAGCAAGAAGCCCTATTGTTGTATTGCTACTCGTCCAAGAAAATGTTGTGTTGACGACACTACTTGTTGGTACAATTTGACTAGTTTGTTGGCCTGCACAAAGCGTTTGATCGTTAATAGCAACAATAATAGGTAACGGATTGACCGTGATGCTAAAAGTTTGTATCGGCCCTGGGCAATTATTGAGGAGCGCTTGCACCGAAATTGTGGCGCTGATAGTTGAAGCGCCTGAATTGGTTGTCGTAAAACTAGGTAAATTACCAGTGCCGTTTGCAGCTAAGCCTATAGCCGTATTGGAATTTGTCCATTGAATTGTACTACCTGTAATTGTACTTGAAAAATTGACGATAGAACTTTGGTCACCTGCACAAAAAACTTGATTGGGCACATTGGCTATACTTGCAATTGGGTTGACGGTAATTGTAAAGGAAGTTGGTGTGCCTTGGCAAATTCCAACAGTTGGTGTAACACTTATTTGACCTAAAATTGGAACACTGCCAGTATTGTTAGCAACAAAAGCAGCAATGTTACCAGTGCCTCCTGCAGCTAAACCTATTGCTGCATTGGTATTGGTCCAGGCAAAAGTAGCAGGGTTTAGATTAGAAGTAAAAGAAATTGCCCCTTGCGTATTTCCTGCACAAAGCGATAGATTCGGTAAAGCACCGATGGTGATTGGAGGCAACAGTGTTAATGTAAATTGGATGGTATCAGGACAAGACCCAATCGCTGAACTTGCAATAACAGTATACGTTACCGTCTGGCTCGTTGTGGAATTATTAATCAGTAAATCTGTTATGTTAGTAGAATTTTGAGGGCTGGTTGTCTCGCCGCTTACATTTGGATTTTGATTCGCATACCAAGTAAAGGATGCAGGTACATTTGCACTCAAGGGGATAGATAAAGCTAAATTATGGCAAGCGTTTAAACTAGTTGGTGTGGTAATGACTACCGCCGGATAAACGCTTACTGTTTGGGTGCAGGTACTACTGCAGTTGGGAGTTGACCATGGACTAGTAACATTGTACTCCATAGGGGTAACCGTTAAGGTAAGTACAAAGTTTTGGATGGTATTGGTATTATTAAGAAGCGTGAAATTGGGCTGCGTTGCTCCCTGAGAAGAAATAGTGCTGCTTGTGCCTGTTGCCGGATTACTAACCGCCCAATTGTAAGCGACATTGATTGGGGAGCCATCGCAAGTTGGAATCGTGCTGGTGTTGAGGGTAGAAACAACCGATGGTGAGCACGCCGGACTCGGGCTAGCGGTAAAGTTGCAAATTGGAGGCTCTATGACACAAATATTGCGAATGAAGGTGTCGCGTTCACAACTGTTGTGGTAGATCTGCGTAATCGTATAATAACCGGCATTATTAAAAGTGATGGCAAGTGAATTGGAACCAATACCAGAATTTGCCTGCGGACCGGTATAATTTGTATTATTTGAACCAAGTGTGCCTGAGGTAAGATTGTAATCGATACCGGCAATTCCGCCTGTAATTGTCCAATAAAACTTCCCTTGAGTTGTACAATTATAAGGACTAGAAGAACCAATTATTTGCCCAGAACTGCCTTGATTAGTAACGGTGATGCTCTGTCCTTCGCATAGGGTGGAATCGGTGACAACAAATTGAGCAATGGGATCATTGGAGACAGTAATTGGACTTACGGATGAGACTGTTTGGCCACAGGCATTTTCAGCAACTACTTGCGCATAAAAGGTATTGTTAGGGAAATTAGTACCCGGATTGGAATTACCACAAGACGTAGAATCAAAAATATAGTTAACGTATTCATCTAGTGTCAGGTCATTGAATACTTGACTAAAGCCAGCGTCATCGCTGATTGTTAAGGTATATGTTGTTCCGGGCGGATTAAAAATACCTGGAGATACTGTCGGGTCAATCACGAATAGAACGGAGTCTCCCATGCACAAACCAGTTGTATTTGCAGCACCTAGCGAAACATAAGGATTAGAGCCGGAGTAAATATCTATTGTGTCAACTAAAGTACAGGTACCTGATGTAGCTGTTAAGATAAAATAATTAGAGCCAAAATAAACCTGAGTATCAAGACTATCCAATATAGGTTGGCTTGCTGCTCCAATTTGTTGGATAGTGTAAGTGGTCCCTGGAGGATTGGTAGCATTGAAAAATGAAGTATTTTCGATGGTAATATTTGGGCTGCTGATTCCCGAACAAATAGGGTAAGTAACCACGCCATTGATGGTATCTTGCGTAAAATAGGCACTGCTTATCGAGACATACGGAGCTTCGAGTGTGAGCCCTAAAATTTCGATTGTCTGACTAATATTCGACTGACAGGCGCCATTTACTGCCGTTGAGCTTACGGTGTAAATACCCCCATTTGTGAATTCAAAAGTAGGCGAGCTTGTGTTGACGCCTGAAATGAGGACTCCTGGCGCAGGGTTTACATTCCAATTATAGCTCACACCTGTTTCAACATTCGAGATGCCACCTAAAATAGTGGTTTGTGGACATCCTGTCGTGGGTAAAGTAATCGAAGGTAACGTAGGATTAAGTGTGAGGGTGGTATTGGCCGAGAATGAGCAGTTACCACCATTGCCATTTATTGAATTGTTTAAAATGGCACTCACTGAATAGCTTCCCTGATTAGACAAACTAAAATTAGAAATTGATGGATTTTGGAGAGTTGAGCTGTAAGCGTTTGGGCCAGTCCAAGAATAACTAATTGAACCTGAAGGTGTGGGGACAAGTTGTGCAACAAGTGAAGTAGATGAACCTGGAGCTAAACATTGGGGTGCAGATAAAGAAACAGACCCAGTATAATTCACAACACTCACTACGTTGGAGGCACTGGAACACAAGCCATTTCCACTACTCACGTTAGCTATGCGCTGATAAAAGGTAGTTTGGCTACTTGGTCCGGGATTGTAAGTAAGACCTGTAGCTCCGGCAATGTTTGTCCAAGGACCTGCTGAGCTTGAGGATTGTTGCCATTGGTAAGTAATGCTGCCAAGCCCCGAAGGGGTAAGTGTAGCGGCACTTATTGAGGTAAGTAAATTTGGATCGCCGTTATTGCATATAATTTGGTCGGGGCCTATTGAGCCTGCCGACAATGTTGCAAGGCCTATGATAATGGTGTCGCTGACCACACAGCTATTGCCAAGGTCAATTTGAATGATGAAGGTATCGGCACTGGTAGCTAAATAAGTTGGAGTGGTGGCAATTGTGCTTCCGTTTTGAATCCATTGGTAACCAATTGGTGAAAGGCCAGATGGAGCTAAAGTAGGCGAAAGTGTAATGTTTGTTGAGGTACAAATGTATTGGTCGGGGCCTAAACTAACGGATTGCCCGGTGCACTGAGCATGAGCCCAACCGATTAAAGTTAGAATCCAAAATGTAAGGCGTAATTTTAATCCCATATTCTTGTACAAAATTACGAATATTTAAGGGGCGTGTTTTTACTGAAAATGTGATTGTTGTCAGTAAATTCCCTTACCTCTATTCAACTTAACGTATGTTCTTTAAAAGGGTTGTGATTTTTCCCTATTTTTACACCACTAATGTTCCGATTTTTACTTTTTTTCTTGGTTTTGAGTCCTTTAGTTTCCGCTCAAAGCATTTTTGACCTCGCGCGTTCAGGGTCTGTCAAAGAAATGCAGACCTACCTTAAAAAACATCCGGAGCAGCTGAATCTGATTTCAGAACATGGTGCAAGTCCCTTTTTATTGGCAGCTTATCGAGGCAATAATGAGGTAGCGCAATTACTTCTTGATAAGGGTGCCGATGTGCACTACTGTTACGCAGAAGGATCGGCTATTTATGCGCTCATCTACAAAAATAACCTTGCTTTAATCGAGGAACTCCTCAAAAGAGGTGTCGATCCAAACGACACCTGCCAATTCGAGCAGTTGGGTTATCCACTGCACCTTGCGCTTTCTCTTCAACGTTACGACGCACTAGCGCTTCTTCTTGAAAACAAGGCAAGTCTTGAGGTCAAAGATCCTCAAGGAAGATCTATTGCCCAATTATTGCAGCTTTATAACGATCCTAAATTGAACGAAATAATTAAAAAATATGAAAAGTAGTTTTATTCTTTTAGTAGTATTGATCCTTTCTTTTGGTCAGGGTTTTGTAGCCCAAACCTACACCACCGGCGTGGTTAATTTGAGCTCAACGGCAGGCCTAGCCATGACTGCCAAAATTGATGTCACTACTCAGGTAACGCTGACACTAACGGGCCCTGCTGGGCGTTGGTTTGCACTTGGCTTCAATGCCAGTTCCATGACCAACGGTACTGACGTCGTTGGGGTTCATAGCGCTGGTACACTGAGTGCTTTTGATTGCAAACTCATCGGTTTTGCTGCACCGGTTACCGATGCACAACAAAACTGGACCATTACATCAGATGTCGTCTCTGCGGGGACGCGCACCATTATTGCAACGCGCGCACTCAATACCGGCGATGCCAATGACTATATTTTCCCCTCTACGCCAACCTTCATAAGTCTCATTTGGGCGCGTTCGGGCTCTGCTTCATTCAGCTATAGTAACCATGGCGGCAGCAATCGCGGCATTGCCTCGGCAACATTTACATTTGTAGCGCCTCCAACGCCACCCCCAGCTCCAACCGGAGCCGCCAGTCAAACCTTTTGTGCAGGTGTAACATTGGCACAATTGAGTGCAACAGGAACAGCCCTTCAATGGTACGCCACTCCTACCGGCGGTACTGCCTTGCCAAGTACTACTGTTTTAGTGAGCGGAACAACCTACTATGCCAGCCAAACTGTCAATGGTCTAGAGTCTACCAATCGTTTGGCCGTAACCGTAACACTCAATACAGCTCCTGCTGCGCCAAGTGCCATCAATGGTGCGGTACATTTTTGCTACAGTGGCGGCGTGCAACAATTCAGCACTGCTAATGTGCCAGGGGCAAGTTCTTATGTCTGGACAACACCACAAGGTGCAACAGGTTCAAGTACCGGAACCAACCTAAGCTTGATCTTTTCACCAAGTTTTCAGTCAGGAACACTTTCTGTTTTAGCGCAAAATACCTGCGGACAAAGTGCTCCGATTAGTGTAGTTATCAATCAACACTTGCAATCAAGTACAACACTCAATATCACAACTTGTGATCCTTACGCTTTTAACGGGCAAACTTACGCCCAAAGTGGCTCCTACGTTTATCAAGGAACAACTGTTTGGGGTTGTGATTCATCGGTTACCTTGAACCTCACCATTACGCCGGCCATTACCACTTCTGTCAATGCCGATGCTTGTGGTTCCTATCCATGGAACGGTCAAACCTACTGGGCGAGCGGCGTGTATACTGATTCTTTACAAACCATCGCGGGTTGCGATTCAATAGTTACGCTCAACCTCAATGTATATCCAATTTCTGCAATCGTCATAGACAGCACCGTGCTTGACTCCTTCACTTGGAATGGCGTCGATTACGCAACATCTGGTAGTTACACCCAATTCTTCACGTCTATTCACGGTTGCGATAGCAGCGTTACGATCAATTTAACAATCGAAGACAGCGGACTCGACAACTTACAGATCAACAGTCTTAAAGTGGGGCCCAATCCGATAATCAGTGGTCAGACCCTTCACATCATTGGCATCCAAACCAAGTTGCCTTTTGAGATTTTCAATCAAGAAGGAAAACTCGTGCAAAGCGGCCACACCAATGGGCAACTATTTTTAAGTAAGGAATTGATTTCAGGGACATACTATATAAAAATCAACAAGCAGTCCATACCGCTGATCATTAGCAAATAGCCTTAATGTGGTTTCTGATAACTCTTGTGCATGTAATAGACATGCGGGAAACTCAGTGCAGATAAAAAGATAAAAACCTGCCCCCAATTGGGTTCTTGTATCAAATACAAATAGGCCCCAAACAACCCCAATGCTCCTAAAGTAAATGGCAAGGCTTGTAACCACATTTTTTGGTGGTTCAACTTGAGTTTCTCGCGCAAATGTAGCCAACCATGTAAACTGTGCTGGAACACAAAATAACAGACAAAAGCAGGAAGCAATGGCAGCCACAGACCTAAAATAAGGACAACAATAGTTTCAATTATTCTTGAAAAAAAAGATCTGGTGAATAGCAATAACAAGCCTAAAATAGCTAGCAACCCAGTAATAGTTTGACTGAAGTCAAAAGAAAAATCAATATACTTTGGGATTTCAATACCCATTTGATTGAGAATTTGATTTGTTTCAAGCCAATGACTCCCCAAAATAAGCGCGAGAACGAGGCTCCCCCAAACGAAGCTTTTGAGACCGCTTCTCCACTTCCAAATTTCAAAATCAGCTTGCCCGAAATGCCAAGCGGTATAAGCTAAAAATATCAAAAGTGCGATAACAGGTAAAAGGTACCAAAGAAGCAGGACCAACAAACCCAGACCGAGGTAAACACCAACAAAACGCCACGGAATGCGAAGTTTATTTGATACCGAATAGAGGTGATCAAGCGCACCATGAGGTAAACCAATAGATAGTAAACCAACTATCAAAATGAGGTTACTGAGCATCCCAAATTGAAATTGTTGAATTACTAAAAGTGTAATGGTCATGTAAAACGCTACACTGCGCTTTGCTAAAAAACTGCGAAACTTACCTATCGCGTCGAAAAGTGCTGCATTCAAAAACAAAAGAATAGGCAACGTAGACATCAGCCTCAGTTCCTGAAATGGCGTCGATTTTTCATCCAAGAAATTCAGGACCTTAGCAGCAGTATTGTGTTGAAAGAGTTTGGTAAAAATCTCCTTTCCCTTTTCTGGCTTTTTTGCAATTATATTTAAAAGCAAGCGATCGTAATACGAAAATCGCTGTGGGCTTTTGCGCCGATTTAATTTGGCGGCGTTCAAGCCTAAGGACTTCACGATGCGATGTGCATCCGTCAAACTTCTCACAAACGAATAGCCCGTACTCGGCTTCAGCTGCCCGCTGCCCGCTCCTGTTCTGAACCAATTCTTTGGCAACGCTTCATTTTGCAGCGCCGCACTACACATCGGAATACAGCCCTGCTCTTTTTCTAAAATCTGAAATGGCGTGTTCCGGTCTTCTAAAAACTTTTCTATGATGTAGGTCGCCTCCTGTTCTGAAATAAGCACCTCCCCAAATCGGGTGGGTTCTATCAACGCTTGCCGGGTATCAAAAGGCAAGACATATAAAAATTGGGTATGTCCATTTTGAGGAATGGAAAAATCCATCATCGTAAAGACTTCAGGGTCAAAAATTGGCGCTTCGGTCTCGACCAACCAGCCATAAAAACTTTGGCTGATCTGAACATCGATTTGATGATTTAAATCAAAATGAGGCGGCCTGGAATCAAAAACAAAATGGGCTAATGCTTCGGGATAGTCTTGAAGTAACTCTCGACGCAAGGTGACGTCGTATTGCGAAAGTAATTGTGAAGTATGGGCATAAAGTGCATCGGCCCTCAAATAGAAATATTTTTTACCTGCCAAAGATTGGGCGCTGAGCTCATTGACCTTAACAGCAGACCAACTATGACTCACGATTTTGTCTAATCCTGCATCTTGCAAAACTTTTGGTTCTAACCAAAAACAAAAAGTACGGTCATTGGCTTTTTTTTGCTCAGGCTCATACACCAAGATGCGCTTCCCTGCCAGAAGTCCAGCGCGATCGAGCTCCAACAAAATTAAGGAGTTGGCACAGCCCATGCCAATGAAGGCATAATCGTATGGCAGTTCTTGAAGGGGCAATTAGTAGGTTTAGGTTATAAATATAACCCATTGTGCGTCAAAATGTTTAATAATAAAGTCTTTAGAATTTAATTGGATACGCACGGTAAGGCAAAACAATCATGGCTGCAGTTACTTTTCCAGGTTTTAGAAAACGTTCATAGAGGTCTGGATGTGCTGCTTTAAATGCCATCATATTTATTTCACTTTTATCGGCTTTCAGACAGCGTTTCCAAGTACAAACTCCTTCAATTCCCTCAAATTCAGCCGTAAGAACTTTTAATTCTAGTTCTAATTCAAATAATTCCCATTCCAAGCGGCTCAGGTGTGCTTTGTGTAAGATGAGGTCGTAATGTAATTTTTCTACTGCCGAATTGCGGACTTTTGGTTTTTTCTTTAGGGTTTTGATATCAATTTTTACACGCTGCAATTGCTTTAATTGTGTATGTAGTTCAGGATCGATATTTTGTAATTTAAGTCCATGATGAATAGACCAGCTTCCTTTAATACCCTCGCCAGGCTTATTCTCTAAGTACGTGTCAAGCAATTGCTTATGGGATGGGTCTGCGTTAAGAAATACTGCTTTATCAAAAGTAGGATTGCTATTTTTCTCTTGAATCGTAATAACGCCTTCAATACCAAAGCACTGATCCATTGCTTGTTTGAGTAAGGTATCATTCAACTCAACAAGTCCTTCATGTATCAGCTGTTCTGATTTCAGCGCAACATAAGCATTATAAACTTGCTGAGTCTTTCTATCTAATGGGCGCATTCTGCCATTTGATACCTGTTGGGCAAATTCCAAAACTGAACAATGAACTGGAAGGAGTTTAGTTTGGCGCTTAATATAGATCTTTGCTAAAGAAATAACTTCTTTAAGCTCTTTATCTTCCAATACAAACCACTCACCACTGATCCACCGAGGGCCATATAAATAATGTAGACGAGTTTCAAGGTCCTCCACGAAAGGAGCATAATAGGTTTGTTGGTCGAAAATTTCTCGAGGATTTCCTGTTTGATGTTCTGAAATTCGAGTAGAAGTTTGTTTGTCGTTTCGGACAAGACCAATTTTAACATAGGGGCTTATTTGACCCGTGAGATAATCCCTTTCGCGAAGAAAGTAAATGCTACCTGGAGTTGTTACCATAAAATAGAAGTTTAATTTTCAACAAAGCTAAAATGTAGCTCCGTAATTTTTTTACGGTTCTAGAATCTCAAATTGATCGCGAAAGCGCGCAAGCTGAAAATCAAGCTCAACAGTTTTACGAACGCGAATTTCAATATCGACATGGTCTATTTGCATATCTATGACACGTTGGGAGTGATGTAATTTACGATTCAATACATGAGATTTAGCCCATGATTTGAAACGAATTCGAATATTCCGTGCCGGATTTTTATCTGCAATAATGCCTAATGAATCTTGATATCGATGATGTAGCTCCGTGAGTCGGCATAGCTCTTGATGGTTAAAGTGAATATAAAACCCTTCATCCTCAATATTTTCGTCTGGCGCAGGTGCAATACGGCTATCTAGAATTTGATCAAGTGGATAAGTTCCGAAGTCCTGCTTGAAAGTATAGTCGTCATTCATCTCGCAACCTATGAGATAATAGCGCCCTTCAAAGTAACGAATTTGCAATGGAGCTATATGTTTCCAAAGATGTGTGCCCTCATCATTGACTTTTTTATAGGTGAATTGAATAACCTCTTGACGGTCGATATGACCAATAATCTCCATGGATAAGGCCAATAATTTTTCATGCTCATTAATGATTGGATGGGAAATCACAAAATGTGCTGCACGTGCATAGTGGCGCGTATCAATTTGATGATCAGTGCGCAACATTTCTTTTAGCCATTTTACCGCTTCTAAATCATCATAGATATCCATTAACCGCAATAAAAAGCCCAATCCATGTTTCTCATTTTCAGTTAAGAAAGGGACATACTCTTGATTTTGCAGCCTATATAGATGGACACCATTTTCGACAAAATGCTCGATTTCGAATTCCAAATTTTCGCGCATTTGTTTAAGCGTTTTCTCAAAGGTACTTTTCCCATATCCGTTTTTGGCAGCAACTCCATCTAATTGTTCCTCTAGTCGGTTGTTGACATAGGTCATTATATCTGAAAGGGTTGCTGCTTTACGCTCTTTCAAGCAATTGATAATCAAGTGTTGACGAACGACTTCAGGCTTCTTTTTAAACATAAATCAAAAGTACAAAAAGAACTCCGTAATTTTTTTATGGTGTTTGAAAATAATTTTGCTGAAAATTAAAAAATATGAAAAACTGGTTAATTGAATTTAGTCGCAAACCGCGCAAGGATGGCTTTATTGAAGAGCTCAAGGCAGAGGGGCCTTTGATCCGCGAATTTCAGCAATTTTTGGGCGTTAATGAGGTCAAAACTCAAATTTTAGCTTTGGTTTGCTTTTTGAAAACAAGAAAAGGCACAAGTATTGCAGAGGTATTGGGCATATTATCAGAATATATAGACAGCCGCTTATTAGAATTTTATCTTGAAGAACTAATTGCCGACGGATGGTTAATTGCTCAGAACTATAGAGATGAAGAAACCTTAAACCTCTCAAGGCATGTAGAAGTAGCCCTTAAAAAATCCAATCCTGAGCTGCTCCCAGACCCTTCACGACTTCAAAAAAATCGTGTGCTTCGCCGCTTGTGTGTGGCTGCAAATAGCCTGAGTAGACGTAGTAAATCCATGTATGATTGGGATCAATTCGTTAAAACCCTAATGCAAGATGGTCGTATTAAATTAGTGCGTTATTTAAAGAGCTATAAGTTAAATTTAGAGCAATTGAGTTTAGTTTTATTCATTACAGCACAATACATAAATGAACAAGAGGAAATTGACACCAATAAACTAGCATCCATCTTTACAACCGATGCAATTTCCTTATTCTATTTTAAAAATCGGATACTTCACCCTCAAAATCCAATGGTGCAAGACGGGCTGCTTCAGACCGATCAAAACTTCCGTTCGGATTTAGCATTCTATCCGAGTCCGGGCTTGTTACAAGTCTGTCTTCCTGGTTTGTTGCAACATGATACGTCACCACAAATGCATGAATCTTTACAAAAGATGGCCACACAACAATTTCGCTCAAAAAAACTCTATTATAATGCCAATGACCAAAAACAAATCGAGCTTATCCGACAAATTTTAGATCCTTCTAGACAAAAAGAATACCAACAACTCATATCTGAACAAGAACAATTTAAGGGACTAACTTTTCTTGTTTCAGGTGGTCCGGGTGTGGGTAAAACAGAATTAGTGAAGCAAATTGCCATTGCTAGTGGTAGAGATCTTTTCCTTTTTCAACCAAGTAAACAACGCAATAAATGGTATGGAGACAGTGAAAAAGCAATACAAGCTGTTTTTGACGATTATAAAAAGGCGGCAGCTCAAGCCAAACTAACTCCTATATTATTTTTTAATGAGGCAGATTCGATTATACACAAACGCAGTGAAATGGAGCATTCTGCAACGAATACTGAAAATGTAGTGCAAACCATTTTATTGCAAGAACTCGAGCAATTCGATGGCATTCTGATTTGCACCACAAATCGCCCCGACTCATTTGATGAAGCCTTTTACAGACGATTCCTATTTCAGTTACAAATTTCGGCACCAAATCAAGCTACACGCCTCGAGCTATTACAACACTATTTTCCTGAGCTAAATGCTCAAGATGCAGAAATTAATAGCCATTTTGAATTTACAGCTGCTGAACTAGACAATTTCAAAAAGCAAAGACTCATTGAAAAACTTGCTAGTGCCACACCAACAGCAATTGAATTCGCATTGAAGCAATTTCTAGTGGAGCTTAAAAATATTCAACCAACAAATAAAATCGGATACCAATGAAAAACTATCATCCAGAAAACGCAGCTGTTTATAGTACATGGGAACAACAGCTCGCCACAAATCTCAATCCGCTAGGGCTCTATCGCCAGAAGGAACTCAAGGCCAATCTCCTTTTTTATGTTCAAACCTATTGCAGCCTGCTCAGCCGCTACGACCACTTAGAAATCGAAGAGCTCAGCCCTTGCCGTTCTGACGACTACCTCATTGGACTTGAAGTACGAGTACCGCATCGTCAATTTCATTTTCGCGCAACGCTCAACTACGAATTACAAGGGACGCTGCTCATCGGTAAACTCTCCTATTATAGCACCTCTAGCGATCAGCCGAGGTACAAACAACTACCCGCCAACAACCACCAACATCAAGCCAAGCACCTCGTAGACCTACTCAACACATGCTTCCTTGAAGAATTAAAAAGCAATTTGTAGATTTATGGAAAAGATAACTATGGAACTATTCTCTTTTCAGGATATTGAAAATAAAGACCACTCAAGATTAAGCAATCAGCGCAAGGTGGGTTTATATTTTTGGGGGCTTAGCCTCCAAGATGATCAAAAACCTGAAAATGAAGCCGAGTTTGCCCTACTCTATTTAGGAAAATCGCAAATAAATGTCTTTGAACGGTTAATGCAAGAATTTTCGCAACTCATTTTTGGCGGTTTTGGTACTTTATTCAATATCGAGTATTTAAGGAAGCATAACTTTTGTTTCAACTTGAATCAAATCAATCAAGATACGGAAAATGAGGTTCACAAACCTAAAATTGTTTATTCACCAAAAAACATGGTTGAGCTTAGCACATTCCATTTGGCACCATCAGCAGATTGCATTCAAACTTTAGAATATTACAAGCGTAATCTTTACTACTCATACTTAGAATTACCCCATTCTGAAATCCAAAAAGGAGAGAACATCATTCATCAAGTTGTTAGGCCACATATTACCGGCTTGGGTAAGATAAAGTATCCAATTAAAAATGCAAAAGCCTTGACTACAGCCACAAATGAATGGGAAGTATTCAAAAACAAACACTCCAAAAATCTAAATCCTATCATCGTAAAGTGGGTTGATACATGTATGAAAAAAAATAACTTATAGTATGGAAAAATCACCAGCATTAACTATGGAGGATCTATACTCTGCACTTTATGAGCCATTAGATTCAACTGACAATCCCAATGAAAAAAGAGAGCGTTGTTTAAGTCTTTTAATTGGTAATAATGATTTAAAAGAGCTTTTGTCAAAATATGAAACCGAACAAGATGCTATAGATATAATTGAGGGGGTGGAAACTAAAGCCCATTCCAACAATACGGCAGAATTTGAAGAAGTAATCAATTTCTGGAAGTTAAAAGATTTTTGGGAAGGTCTTAACAGGCTTTATTGCAATTATATTGAACGGTTAAAGAACAAAACGATAGATAAAATCATTATTTACGAAGCGCCGCCTATGCCAAAAGAAGGGAAAATAAACTATCTCCTTCATGAGAATCCAAAAGGCGCTTGGTCAGATTGTATAAAAAAACTAGTCGATAAAAAGGGCCATAAAGATAGTATTGAAGATATTTTAGTCAATAGTGGCATCCTTTTTCTCGATCTTTGTACGCTTCCATTGCCTTTAACCTCCTTAATAAGGAAAGATGTTTGGGGCAAATGTATCTTCGATTCTAAACCACTTTCCGTTATTCTTTTAGAATTGGCATTTAGACATGTTATAGAAAAAGGCGTTAGGTTTGCGGAAAAACCTATTATTGCAATGGGCGCACCTTCAGTAACTTCACAATCTATATACCTTTATTATGCAAATAATAAATCGGAATTATCAGAAAATTGTCTAAAAATCAATTTATCGAAGCTAATGGAGACTAATCATAAATATGAGAAGGAAGGACAAATATTGCCTTTGTACAGATCAAATATTTTGAGCGGCAACAATTACCCAAATTCTGATTTACTTAAACGAATATTTAATAAACATGCCTAAATCCTTCTCCCGCACTGCTGTTGATCTTTTTTGTGAGTGCCCGCGTTGTTTTTACCTTTTACATAAAAAAGGGTTGAGGCGGCCGGCTGGGTATCCGTTTACTTTGAATGCTGCTGTGGATAAATTGGCAAAGGTAGAATTTGATGGCTATCGAGAGCGGCAAGTTCCCCATCCAATAATGGAAGGTTTAGATATGGTTCCACTTCAACATGATGAATTAGAAAATTGGCGAAATAATAAAATTGGCATTGCCTGTGAATACGAGGGATACAGATTTTATGGAGCGGTAGATGACGTTTGGAAGGACTCTTTAGATCCTGAGCTTTGGCATGTCGTAGATTATAAAGCAACTGCGAAAAAAGATCCTGTTATATCGCTTGATGCAAGTGCCGCGCATCATCAATCTTATCAGCGGCAGGTTAGTTTTTATACTTGGCTATTTACCCAAAATAATTATCCTGTTTCTGAAATCTCCTATTTCTATTATGTCACTGGCGACAATACACTTGATCGTTTTGAAGATACATTGCACTTTCGAACCCACCTCATCGCTTATAATTGTGACTTGAATTGGATTGAACCAACTGTTCAAGCATTGATCCATTGTTTTGAAAGTGCTGATATCCCTTCAGCTTCAGAAAATTGCGGCCATTGCAAGTTTGTAGCAGAATATACCGCCCTGGTTTAAGTCTGACAGGATTAAATCACACCCCACTACAACTCAACATTTTCGCATTGCGGTAGCGCGCATGTCGAACAGACCTGAAAATCCCGATAGGAAGCGTGACTATGTAGGTTGGATAAAAAATAATGCTAAATCCGAGCATACGGCGCGTGTTTTTGCGGTACTTATAACGGTGACCAAGGTCGAGGTCACGGCCTAGGTCATAGATTCCTTCGGATCTTTTGATCATGTTCAAAGGGAGTGAATAAACATCGGGCTTGCCAGATAGTCTAAAAAAGAGCAGGCCATTTGACATGAAATAATAGTCTGCGAGATAATAAATGCAGCCAGAGGCATCATACAAGATTTTTTGAGGTATTTCTCCAAAAGTTGCATCTGGATTGTACATTTTTGGCTTATTCCAAGAGAACATGGTGTCGATATCCTGAGGCTTTTCTATTTCTTTAGCTGGTTCGATTTTTCTTGCATTGACAGTCAATAACGGTACATGTAAATAATAATCATAGAATCGGTCGAGTTTTCTAGAATAAAACATACGCGTTGCGATCCGGGCTCCTTTTTTCTGAAATTGGTAATCCTTACCTACGGAAAAAGTTGGTGGATAGACGTCAGCTAAGGCGTACTTGACCACTTTTAGGGACGGATGCTCCCGGAAGTATAAGGTGTCTTCTGAACGAAAATAATAGCGCATACAGGTGATTACCGTATCTGAATTTCTAACGTAAAGTTGTTTCCACTCTGCTTCCGGCGGGTAATGTACAGGGTCGAGCTGTTGTGCAAAACTCAAGTTGGAACTCAATAAGGCAATAAAAAGAAGGATATACGTTCGCATGTTGGTCATTTTGACCAAAAATACAGCGGCAAACGCAACTAGCCGAACTTGATTTTACAACTAAAAATTATTGATTTGCGAAAATCGCAACTGTGCACATTCTAGATTTCACCGTCGTCACCTACTTCATCTGATTGAAAGGGAAGGGCTCTGATAAGTTCTACCCGATGATAGCGGTAACCACTTGGGGCTTCTGCTTGAATTTTAAAAGGTACTTCTTCGTCCGGTCCGCCGTATTTATATACGGTGTAAACTTTGGAGCCAAGCGCAGTTTTGGTTTCGGAAAGAAAGGTGACGCGGATATCAAAGTTCATGAACGTCGCATACTTTGCGCTATTTTGAATATGACCGTAGTACTCCTCCTTGCCAGCAAACCAACGATAGGTGTGTTCGTAGTCGAGCGATAAATAATCAAGTGGGTGATTTTCTTCTTTCTTTCGGAGGTCTTTTTCTAATTTAGCCTGTTGCTGCTCAAGCGTAAGTGGGGGCGTAAGGTCTTTTTTAGCAGCTTTTTGTTCGGCTTCATTCAGTTCTTTTTGAGTTTCGCGCAACACCATACGCAAAGAATCGGCTTCAGTTTGTGCTGGGGTAACGGTATCTTGTCTTGGCCCACCAAAAAGTTTATAAACGCCACCGATGAGCACTAAGGTAAGTGCAGCACCAATTAATATTTTGGTCCAGGACCATCTTGAGCTATTTTGTACAGCTGCCATAATAAGTTGATTTATACGAAAGTAAGCAATTAAAAAATAGGTTCATTAGATGCTCGGCTAGCCCTTTTTCACAATCTTTTGAATTTCTGTCTCTGTCTGCTGCAGCTTTGTTTGGCAATATTCGACAAGTTCGTTGGCACGCGCAACTGTAGCTGCCAACTCATCAATTTTAACTTCTTTATTTTCGAGTTTCTTGACAATCACTTGCAGTTGAGATAGCGCCTCTTCGTAACTTAATTTTTCTTCCATGCTATTTTTGAATTTTTGTAATGGTACTGTAAATGGTGATTTGATCGGTAAGTGTCTGTAGTTCTTTGCCGATGTATTCACCTGAATAATGCGCCAAATCAATATGATCAATACTGCTTATGGTATAACCTACTTTCAACAGCTTGAGCGGATTAAGCAATTCTATTTTATCCCGCATACCGTTCATTTCCAAGCGACTTATTTCGATCAGGTTCTGCGCATTGACCAAAATTCGATCGAGGGTTCCGGGCAGTTCAATTTCGCGCAGCACCCTGAGGTGATTCACAGATGCCGTGCCCCCCCGATTCAAAGCGAGTTCTAGCAGGGCGCGCTCCTCAGCAAGAGTATCGGCAGTGAATAATTGAATGAGGTGTAACTTAGACTGTAGATCTGTGCGGTATTCGGTAATGATATTCTGAAAATAATGAGACAAGAACTTATTGGTAGTGGTAAACTGCTCGGTTGCCCTGGCCATTTGGCTGAGTGCTTGCGTCAAGACGCGGTCGAGACCAGTTTGAAGGTCAGCTCTAAAAGTTCCGACCCGAACATATAAAAACTTGGCAACCGCCGTTGGTGTAATTTGACGTGTATTGGCAACGAGGTCTGCAACCACCTCATCGGTTTCATGGCCAATTCCTGTAATTAAAGGCAAGCGCAAACCTGCAATTACACTACAAATTTGATAATCATTGAAAACGTTGAGATCCATTTTGCTCCCCCCGCCGCGGATGAGTACAATTGCATCTGCATCGAAGGTGTCGGCTTCTTGCAATGCCGCACAAATTTCTGTGACTGCTCTATCGCCTTGCACAGTTGTCGCAATCTGCTGAATGGTGAAATTCCGAAAGATATTATTGGTGGTCATTTCGGTCAGAAAATCACGGTATCCAGAGGTGTCTGGTGAACCAATTAAAACAACGCGCTTGACAATTAGCGGAAGTCTAAGTTGCTTTTGTAAATCATACAAACCTTCTTGCTTGAGCCGCTCAATGGTTTGTTTCTTTTTGAGCTCAATTTCACCGTAAGTAAAAGCGGGATCGAGATCTAGGATGGTTAAGGAAAGGCCGTAGATTTCATGAAAAGTAACCGAAACCCTGAATAACAAGCGATTGCCGGGTTGCATTAGTTGCTTGAATTCTTCACCTAAATTGGTTTGCAAGGCCAAAACTTGGGTGCGCCAAACCACTGCTTTCATTTGGGCCGTATTGAAACCCTCCACGGAATCTGCCAACTCTAGGTAATAATGCCCCCCCTTGATATTGAGTTTCACAAGTTCGGCCGTTACCCAATACGCACTTTCACTGTAAGCCCGGTTGATGACGCTTTTAACGCTGTCTACAAGTTGGGTAAGGGTGTAGGTTTTTTTGGTCATTGAAGTTGCCGCAATTATTTAGCGAGCAGAGCTTGCTGATGGATTTTCTTTTGATCGTGGATAGAATTGGCAAGCACATAAGTGAGCGCACCTGGCGAAGCAAAAGTGATGATATACCCCACCACAAAATCGGTATCTAGTAAAAATGCGGCACCAGCTCCGCCTAACATGAGTCCGAGGCCAACCCCCATCGCAACCTTCAAAGGCTTTAAATTTTTTGAAGACCTATTGAAATGATGGTACTTGCCATAGGGTAAATAGAAACTTGAATTGAGGTCAGCGGTAGCTACTTTATAATTGATATGATCGCTTTTTGACTTGAAGAAGAGGGTGTCATCCGAAACAAAATGCAATTTGGTGTAGCGGTAAGCGGTGCCTGATTTCAAGATGAGGGTTTTAAATTGGGCATTAGCTCCGAAACCCCAAAATAAGATGCTGAAAAGAAGGAGATATTTCATATTGTAAACTTAATAGAATAATCCTTAATTTCGATCAATTGAAACCTGTCAGATGAAACATTTACTACCTTTTCTATTCTTATTTTGCCTTCCAGTTTTGGCGCAAATCCCGAGCTATGTTCCAGTTTCAGGTTTACAATGTTACTACCCCTTTAACGGCAACGGTAACGACGCAAGTGTGCTCAATAACCACCTCACCAACAACGGTGCAGTGCTTACCACCGATCGTTTTGGCAGCACCGATGCCGCCTATAATTTCAATGGAAGCACTCAATTTCTGATCCGCAACACCCCAAGTTTTACTTTTAACCCAACTTCCACCTTTACGGTTTCCTTATGGCACAACCGCAACACGAGCTCGGTTGTGGGCATTCCAATCATGCATGCCACCAACGCGGCAGGTAACTTTATCTGGATTTTTCAAACAGGTGCCACAAATATGCAATTTGGCACCAACAAACAGCAATCTGCCTGGATTTGGGCGCAAAGCACCAGCACTACAAATGTTTGGACGCATATTGTATTGGTGTACAATGCTGGCGCCATGACGCTCTACAAAGACAATGTTGCCGTTGCTACTGGTACGTTTAACCATACTGGTGTAACGAGTGCCACACTTCCACTCTATGTTGGTCGAGGAATTGGCGGGTCTTACTTCAATGGTAAAATCGACGACATCGGCATCTGGAACCGTTGTTTGTCTGCCTGCGAAATCAACGATCTTTTTACGGCTACCAATACCCTCACCACAGTGAGTGCAGGCCCTGATTTATATGCCTGCAACGGTGGTGCAGTAACCCTCACCGGAACTGGCGCTCAGACCTATTCCTGGACCCCAAATGTAGCAAACGGCAGTACTTTTACACCGAGTATCAATCAAGCGTATACACTCACAGGTTTTGATGCCAATGGTTGCTCCGCCTGGGATCAAACCAATATTTTACTAGAGAATTTCAGTATCGATGCAGGCCAAAACCTCACGGTGTGTCAAGGCGACAGCGCGGTGCTCATAGCTACCGGCTCGCCAAATATTATTTGGAACAACAACGACGTCAGCAATGGCATACCATTTTACCCTTTAAACAGCGGCTACATTACCGCATTTGCCACCAGTGCAAACGGTTGTTTGGCCAGTGACTCCGTTCTACTCACTATAAACCCTGCGCCATCCATAGATGCCGGACAAGATTACTTCACTTGCCCAGGAGATAGCATAACGCTATTAGCCAGCGGCGGCAATAACCTCATCTGGAATGGAACCATTGCCAACGACACCACTTTTGTACCGAACGCGAGTGCTACCTATGTAGCGAGTGGCGAAAGCAGCTTGGGTTGTATTGGTTCAGATACCCTTCAAGTATTTTATGGCACTTTTCCTGACCTCAATGCAGGTCAAGACCAATCAGTTTGCTTTGGTGATGAAGTCATCTTGTACGGCACCGGAGGCATCTTTATGTATTGGAGCAACAACATCGCCGACAGCATTCCATTTGTACCGCAACAAAGTGGTTCATACGTATTAACAGGCGCGAGCAATGAAGGTTGTGTTGGCACCGATACCGTTTATGTCAGTGTCAACGACGCAAGCAGCAATACCATTACTGCTTCGGCAATTGATAGTTACACACTCAACGGACAAACCTACACCGCTTCCGGTACATACTCGCAAATCCTCACAAACGCAGCTGGCTGCGATAGCTTGCTTACCCTCAATCTTTCTTTAGATTTTACTGGTCTGCAAGAAAATGTAGGTACTTCGCTTTTGGTTTATCCAAATCCGGCTCAAGATTTTATATTTTTAGAGGTTGACACTGATTTAATTGGATCAAACGTGATGATTTGCGATGCCCTTGGAAGAATTATACTTGAAACCACCCTTCAAAAAGAAGAAACAAGCATTGAACTTCGTGAATTCACTTCCGGAACTTATTTAATCAAGGTTGGTCCACAAACGAAACGATTGGAGATTTTGAGGTAAATTATCTCTTTGATGTCAGTGAATTCCGCAAATTGGTATAACCAACAATATGTAACCTGACCGTGCCGACAGGCAATTGTGCCTTTACCAATACCGGTAATTTGTTGTCGTCGGCCGTGACCCAAAACACGACATCTTCTTCGTCTTTGAAGTAACGCCCCGTTTGCACGAGCGGAACGAACTTATGGCATTTGAACTTGCCTTTGTCTGTACTGATGACTTGGTCTCCTAGGTATTTGATTTTAAGTGTAAAGATTTCATTATCTATAAAAACAGGAAAGCTGAAAGTCTTGCCTTTACTAGCGTTCTTAAAGTTAAGGGTGCGGGCATAATAAAACGCAGAAATCATGTCTTGGGTGCCCATCGGGATTTTGAAGGTTTTGCCTTTGTTGGTCTCTACACTTTCACTCTGATGATGAAAAGTGTAGTCCTGGCTTATCTTATAGCCGCCTTCATCTACTCTTCTTTTAAAAAACCAAGGCATAATGCTGCGCTGATCTAAAAAGGTTTCATAGGTGTCGTCGACCTTAAAAACATGATCAAAAGTATTGATAGAATAGCCTTTGCCCACCGCATGATACAGCGGCCTGCCATGTCCTTTGCGATCGGTCCATTTTAAATAGAGCGTGACTTCTCCAGCATCTATAATACCATAACTCAGGCGGTAACGGAGCTTTTCACCAACGCCAAAAGCTTCGTTTTCTACAACAGGGAAAATTTCTTTAGAAGAGCTGCACAAAAGGAGTAAGATTACACCTAATGCTAAAAATCGAGGGTAAAAGCGCCACATAGTATTTGTTTTGTAGCGGCAAGGCAAAGTTTATGCCAAAACTAAGCTTCTACTAGTAAGATGTAATTATTCTTTTTACCCTTTCCTAACAAGGCATAACGACCATTGATGAGGTGTTCTGGAAGTAAAATGAAGTCTTCGCCCACCTTTTCTTTATTGACTGAAATGGCATTGGATTTGAGTTCGCGCCGTGCCTCGCCATTTGAACTTAAAAAACCAGTTTTAGCAGCGAGTGCCTCCACAATACTGATACCTGTACCAAAATCGGCAAGTGAGATACTCGCCTGTGGAACGCCCTCAAATACAGCAAAGAAATCTTTTTCTGAAAGTGAACGGAGGTCTTCGGCCGTAGACTTGCCAAAAAGAATATTGCTTGCAGCAATTGCTGTTTGCAAAGCAGCAGCGCCATGCACGCGCGTAGTGATGTCTTCGGCGATGGCTTTTTGCAAGACGCGCAAATGTGGTGCTAGTGCGTGTTCGGCCTCGAGTGCTTCAATTTCTTCTTTAGCGCGAAGGGTAAAAATGCGGATGTAATTGGCGGCATCGGCATCAGAGGCATTGAGCCAAAACTGATAGAAGGCATAGGGGCTCGTTTTCTCGGGATCGAGCCAAACAGAACCGCTCTCGGTTTTACCAAACTTGGTGCCATCGGCTTTTTTGATCAATGGAGTGGTTACGGCATAGGCCTCGCCTCCTGATTTGCGACGGATGAGCTCTGTACCTGTAACGATGTTGCCCCATTGGTCTGAGCCTCCCAATTGAAGGATACAATTATGGTGCTTGTTGAGGTGATAAAAGTCATAGCCCTGCACTAATTGATAGGAGAACTCGGTAAATGACATGCCGGTTTCGAGTCTTTTTTTGACGGAATCTTTGGCCATCATGTAATTGACCGAAATATGCTTGCCGACGTCGCGAATGAAGTCGAGAAAAGACATGTTTTGAAACCAGTCGTAGTTGTTGACCATTTCGGCAGCGGTTTCGCCGCTATTAAAATCGAGGAAAGCCTCGAGTTGTTGGCGCACACAAGCTACATTATGATTGAGGGTGTCGGCATCGAGCAAATTGCGTTCTTGACTTTTGCCAGAAGGGTCGCCTACCATGCCAGTAGCACCTCCAACAAGCGCATAAGGCTTGTGGCCAGCGCGCTGAAAATGCACGAGTGTCATGATTTGAACCAAATGCCCGACATGTAAGGAGTCGGCGGTTGGGTCAAAACCGATATACCCAGCAGATACTTTTTTAAGTAGTGCTTCTTCGGTTCCGGGCATGATGTCGTGGATCATGCCGCGCCATTGGAGTTCTGCGATAAAGTTGCTGGGCATTTTATTTTGTTAATTCTTTGAATACTTCTTCTAGTGTTTTTTGCTCTAGGCGCAAGGACAACACAAGCCAACCTTGCTGTTGGGCAAATTGTGCCACCTCTTTGCGGAGGTCGTTGCCTGAATTAGATCCTAGCAACCAGCCTTTTTCAAATGCTTCTATTTGCTGTACTCCTGCAATTTTGCGAAGCTGGGCTTTAGTGATTTGCGCATCGAATTCGACATAAACTGTTTGGTGTTCGAGTTCTTGTTGGAGTGTTTTGGCGGTGTCGTCGGCTACAATTTGACCTTTAGAAATGATGATGACGCGGTCGCAGATGGCTTCTACCTCTTGCATGATATGCGTTGAAAGGATGACTGTTTTTTCTTTTCCGATGCTTCGGATGAGCTCGCGAATTTCGACCAATTGGTTAGGGTCGAGGCCTGTGGTGGGCTCGTCTAAAATAAGTACCTCTGGATCGTGGATAATAGCCTGTGCCAAACCTACGCGCTGGCGGTAACCTTTAGAAAGGGCGCCAATTTTTTTGTGTTGTTCGACATCTAGACCCACAGCATGAATCATTTCGGAGACGCGGGCTTTTAAATTTTTGATTTTGTAAATGCGGCCGACAAATTCGAGGTACTCGCGCACATACATATCGGTATAAAGCGGATTGTTCTCAGGTAAATAACCAATGATTTGGCGGGTATCGAGCTTATCGATATCGACCTTTTTGCCACAGATAAAGACCTCTCCTTCACTGGCAGGCATGAAGCCTGTCATGATTTTCATGGTGGTAGATTTGCCAGCACCATTTGGACCTAAAAAAGCGACGATTTCACCTTTTTTGATCGAAAAACTGACGTCGCGAACAGCAGCTTGCTCGCCGTAATACTTATAGAGATTTTTGACTTCTATCGACATGGTATGCGAAGTTACTCAATTTTTCAAAGAAACGTTTAACCGACCACCCTGCGGGAGTAAAACGAGAAAAAGAAGGCAAAAATTGTGAGGCCCATTTGCGTTTCTAAACCATCTTCGATGAAAAGTGTAAGCATCAAACTGCTGCCAATGAGCAGGCCTTGTAATTGTCGGTAATGCAATTGTTGCTTGATGAACAGCAGTAGTAAGCCCACAAATAAAACAAAACCCAGCAAACCCTGATTGAGCCAAGTGGTGAGGTAGTAGTTATGCGGACGCAAACGGCGATCAGGGCGCAATTGAGAGCTGCGTTCGTTATAGCGTTGTTGTATTTGATCGCTGACATCTCCTACACCCACGCCGAGCAGCCAGTTGTCGGCTATGAGTGAGGTGGCATTTTGCCAATATTCAATGCGCTCCAATAAAGAGTGGTCATTGGGATTATTGCTGTGGTGCAGTTGAAAGCGCAAGCCAAAAAGCCGGGCTTGTAAGCCCCCTTGTGCCTCGCGTACATCGGCAAAACCAAGTTCAATCAGTCGAATATCTTCAGAAGTCAAATGCTGGACCCCATAGCCGGATGCACAACCATTTTTACTTCTTACGTATCTTTCTATGGTAGCTGCTAGGTCTTGGCCTCGCAAGTCTTGACCTTCAAAAGGAAGCTTGGAACGTTTTTGCCAAGCCGACGCCATACTTGTTAAATTGGTTGGGCAAGTTTCGCGGCTTTCTATTGGTTGGGCTAAATAATACACCAAGGAAACAAGCAATAGCAATGAAAAAGCGCAGATACCAAAAACCCAAACTACTTTTCGTTTTTGAAGTAAGAAATGTATGGTATGGCCCAGCAAGACGATGACCACGGTGAGTACCCCAGACAAAGCTTGGCTGTCAAAGGTGTAATACAAAAACCATAAAGCCAAAAGCCCATACCACCAATTAGAGGCGAACCTAAACAACGCCAAAGACAAGCCAAAACCTATTAAGATCCCAAAACGAATATGAGAACCAAATAGAGACATATCGCGGATATCAATAAGCTGGAGTTGTTCGGCAAAAAAATGATAAGAAATGCTATTGATAAGTGAACTCAAAAGCAGCGCGCCCAGAAAAAAACTCCACAGACCTTCTGTTTTTTTAGCTGTAGGCAAAGGCCGCGCAGCAATAATCAACGGAATCAATAGCAAACTAGTGAGGCGCCGCAATTGATCAAAGCCCTCCGTCCAATTTTGGCTCCAGAGCAAGCTGATCCAAAAAAGAAAGTAAAACAGGAGCAGTAGATGTACAAGTCGGTTCTCTGATAAACGGCGGTAATAGGTTTTGAAATCGGCCTCGAGTAAAAAATTGAGCGCGCCCAAAAGCAAGCCCATAGACATGAGGAACTTGCTGCAGACCATCCCTACAACAAAAAGGAGTAAGGTGAAGTAATGAAGTCTTGAATGGGCCTTGGCCCCGAACCAACGTTGCAGCATTTGTTACTAACGCTTAAATCTTCAGAATAGTATTGTACTGAGTTGGAGCTTGTAAAATTTCTAAACCTTTTTGTACAACCGGGTCGGCTTGCAATTGTTGCTTGGCGCGTCCTTCTTGGAAATAATAGCGAGAAATGATTTCGTCTTCGAGGAGTTCACTGATCTCTTTTTTGAATTTATCGAGGTCGCGGTCTTTGGAAGGAGTTACTTTTTCAAGCATTTGATTGTACTGCGCAGCTACATCTTCAAAATAGCCTTCTTTTTCAGCGGTTTCTTTCATTTTTCGCAGCGCCTCTTCAGATGCTGTTGTGTAATCAAAATCTGACTGAGCCATGACGTAAGTCTTGAAAGCGGCATAGTCAGCGTCGCTGAGTTTAAAGGTGCCCGCTGCGGCAATTGTTGGATTTTGAGCTGCAAATTGCGTCGCATAATTGAAAATGTGATGCTTGACCAAAAGCATGGCCGACAACCTGCTGAGGTCTTCGAACGCAACTTCGATGTCGGGGTCTATGCCGCGACCATCAATCACCGGACGGCCATTTTTGGTGTAGAAAGTTTTGAGTAAGGAATCGGCGACTTCTTTGGGTTTATCGCCATTTTCTTTGTCGTAATATTCTAAGCGCTGCACGCAACGGCCAGATGGCGTATAGTATTTGGCAATCGTTATTTTGATTTTTGACCCGTACTTGAGGTCGTAGGTGCGCTGCACCAAACCTTTGCCATAGCTTGTTTCACCAATGACAACAGCGCGGTCTAAATCTTGCAAACTACCTGCTAAAATTTCTGAAGCAGAAGCCGAGCCGCCATCGATGAGCACTACGAGTGGCATGTTGGGTGCAAACGGATCTTCAAGGGTTTTGTAGGTGCGGTTTTCTTCGGCAACGCGGCCTTTGGTGGTCACGACGACTTGGTTTTTTGCCACAAAGAAATTAACGATTTTGACAGCCTCTATAAGCAAACCACCACCGTTTCCGCGGAGGTCTAGCACGAGTTCTTGCATGCCCTGAGCCTGCAGCTTTTCAATGGCACTTTTGACATCGGCGGCAGCAGTTTGGGTAAAGGAATTGAGTTTGACGTAACCCACTTTGTTTTGCAACATGCCAAAATATGGCACATCTGGAAGTTTGATTTCGTCGCGGGTAATCTTGAAGTTTTTCTTGCCTTCGCCTGTTCTTTCGACCACCAATTCGAAAGACGTGCCTTTAGGGCCCTTTAGTGCATCTGAAACCTCTTCTGTGGTTTTCTTTTCCATGCTTTTGCCATCGATGCTGATGATTTTGTCGCCGGCCTTCAAGCCAGCCGCTTGCGCAGGCTTGCCTTCGTAGGGCTCGGCAATAAAACTGAAATCGCCCATTTTGCGAATGAGCGCACCGATGCCGCCATATTGGCCAGTGGTCATGAGGCGGTAATCTTCAATATTGGATTCGTGGTAGTAAACTGTGTACGGATCTAATTCTTTGAGCATGGCGTCGATACCTGTTTTGGCCAGCTGACCATTTTTGGTTTCATCGACAAAATAGAGGTCGAGGTGCTCATAGATTTGATCCATGATTTCCAAACTCTTGAGGGTTTCAAACGAATTGGTTTGGGCATGTCCTATTTGCAGACTCAGTAAAAAGGAAAGAAATAAGAAAGGTAATTTGGTCAATTTCATGGGTTGATTTCTTTAATAAGTTGGTCTAAGGCCTTACACAACTTTTGTTCCAAAAGTTGAAAGGTAGGACGTTCATCGGCAACAAAAGTTAACGAAAAAATAAGTTTTTTATTGTTTGTTTGGAGCGCATCTATCACTGCAGCTTTGTTCTTGCGCAATACTTCTCTCATCAAGCGCTTGATGTAGTTTCTGTCGTGGGCTCTTTTGAACCTGCGCTTAGGCGCTGAAAAGAGTACTTGAAAGGGTGCTTCTGACACTTCGCTTGGCGACTGTTCTTCAAGAATGTACATTAAACGAATGGGGTAAGCCTTGAGGAGCTGCCCCTGCGCAAAAAGCTGTTCAATTTTTTTGAGACTGCACAACTTGAATGCTTTTGGCAAACGTTCATCGATATGTTCCTGCTGGTTAGTCAAGGTGCTTGTCTGAAACTTCTTCGTAATCTGTAAATTGATCGTAGTCTTGGTGCTGATTGGCATCAAGATCAGATTTGGGTGGCTTTGGCCTAAAAATACGCAGTAAGCGAAACAGGATGCTCAATACAAAAAAGAAGCCCAGCATTTGAAAGATAAAGCCTAAAAGAAAAGCTTTTTCTAAACTGCTCATATTTGCTTCAAACCAATTCAAAATTCCGATTTCGGTCAAACTTGGATTTAAATACAAGCCCGTAAAAGTGAGCGCAGACAATACGAGCAGCGCAATTTCTAAGTTCTTTGAATAGGGCTTTTGTTGCATTGGCAACTGAAAACCAGCCAAAAATTGAATTTGCTCTTGTTGCTTTTGAAACTTGCCGAGTAAATAAAGCATAAGGATAAGGCCTCCAGGCACCAATTTTTGCCAATTGAGCACATAAACAGGTTCATTTGGGGCAAATTCTAGGCAATAAGAAAAGGTGATGCTCACGAGGAAAATGTACTTGAGCGCTTTTAAGATATAGTGTTCAGCCAAAAATGGTGGACGCATTCCGGTGAGCATTTTGTGTACCAACTCCAAAAAAAACCAGATGAAGTTAAAGATGGCAAAACGCACACCTAACTTGAAAACGAGGGTGAGTAAAATCATAAGCCTAAGTTACGAAGTTTAGGTAAGCTGCCTTGAAAGAAATTGCCATCGACGTAGGTCTCTATACCGTGTACGACCATTTTTTCTGAAAATTGATAGAAAGTCCAAGGCAAATGAGCTACTTTATGGTGCGGGCCATACGACGCAATCCAAAGTGGATAACCGTTAATGCTCCCCTTCAAGTAACGCTCATAAAAATACCGACCAGTGTAGACAATTGGTTTGCAGTGATAATGATTTTCAATGATGCGCAGCCAATTCTGCACTCCTTTGCGCAAATTAGCTGGCCCAAGCGGAGACATATGTTCGATGTCGAGAACTGGCGGAAAGTCACCTTTCACTAGGCTGACATTGGCTATGAAATTGTTGGCTTGTTCTGTGGAATTCTCAAATGGTCGATAATAGTGATATACACCACGTTGTAGGCCTACTCTTTTTAAAGCTTCCCAATTTTGTACAAATTGGACATCACGTCCATTGCGGCCCATAGTAGCTCTGACAATGGCAAAACGCAACGGATGTTTGGTCAGCAACACCTCATCCCAATTGATTTGACCTTGATATTGCGACACATCAATGCCGAAACAATAGGTTTGGTCGTCTGCAAGAGCCGTTTCAGAAAGAGTTTCTACGGTGTTGTTGCGCAAGACTGGCCGCAGCAAGTCGATACGGTCATAGAAGCGGATGAAAACAAAAACATATCCAATAAAACCGAGCGCCAACAACCATGGTAGATAAGGTTTTTTTCTGCGCCATGTCTTTTTGGTCCAGACCAAGATCAAGGTCAGGATCAAAAATACACCCAAAACATATTGCGGGTGATTGAGCAACCATAAAACGATAATGCGTAACAAGGACATGCGCAAAGATACTAATCCAAACACTTACAAGGCGGGTCAATCAGCACTTTCGTTTGGGGCAAGCGCGCCATCAATTGTTTGGCAAAAACGGTACCGTACATCACGCCTTCAATATTGAGGACTTGAAGTGCAGGTAGTAAGAATATCCCCTCCCCAAAGTGCTCAATGCCGTTTGCATACAGATCTAAATATTCAAGTACTTGGAGGTCTGCAATTTGTTCTGGAAGCAAGGTAATTTGATTTCTATCCAAGTATAATGTTTTCAAAAGAGGAAGCTGACAAATTACCAGTGGAAAATTTTCAAATTTATTTCGACCTAAATCGAGTTTTTCGAGGTTATCAAAAGTTTGAAATGCTTGGGGTAAGGCACTGAACTTGTTTTTGGAGAGGTCCAATTCTTTCAAGTTTGTAAATTGAAATATTTCCATAGGTAGGCTATCCCACTTTTGGCCCGAACAATCTAAACTCGTCACGTTTTTTGGGTCTAGTTTGAGTGCTTCTTCCCATTTGATGCCTTGGGAGAAAACCTGGCTAAAAGCCAATAAACAATACAAAAAAACAACAGCGCGAATAGACATAAGAGCGAAGGTATTAAAAATAATTTCTTGCCCGCACAAGTAATTATTGTACATTTAACAATATCTAATCCTATTACTGCTCCAAAATGAGACTACTTTTTACCTTACTTCTTGCGTTTTCAACACAATTATTATTTGCGCAAGCAGGCCCCATAGATTTTGAACCAAACGGTTTTGGCGCCAATTGGGCCTGGACTACCTTTGAAAATGGCCCTAATGCACCACTAGAAATCATTGCCAACCCGAACCCAACTGGTATCAATCCTTCTAGCACGGTTAGTAAATTTGTAGCACTAATCAATGGTGCCCCTTGGGCTGGCTTTGAATCAGTCCACGGACAAGGTATTGGTGTTTTTAATCTCACTGCTGCCAATTGCCAAATCAAAATGATGGTATACAAATCGGTTATTAGCAATGTTGGGCTCAAATTTGCAACACCATCAGGGGCCTCCTCAGGTGAAATTCTCGTGAGTAACACAGTCGTTAACCAATGGGAAGAACTTACTTTTAACTTCACCAACGTCCTCAGTAATCCTACTTCGACAGGAATAGATCAAATCATCATCTTTCCAGATTTTGGCCAACGATCAGACAACAATATTTGCTACATCGACAACATCAAGTTTTCCAACCAAGACGGCTCACAAAGTGCAGCACCAATGGTGCCGGCACCAACTCCTACTTATCCTGCTGCAGCAGTAATCTCTATGTTCAGCAATCCTTATACAAATGTGAGCGTAGACACATGGCAAGCACCATGGTCAAGTGCTCAGCTAACAGATTTGCAAATTCAAGGCAACGACACCAAGCGCTACAGCGCCATGAATTTTGCTGGGATTGAAACGCTTGGCGGCAATCAATTAGACCTCAGCAGCATGACTCACTTTCGCATAGATTACTGGACGGCCAATATGAATCCGTTCAAGGTCAAACTTGTCGATTTCGGCAATAATGGGCAATATGCAGGGGGCGACGACAGCGAAAGTGAATTGAGTTTTCAGCCTGTTTCACAAACTTGGAACACTTTAGAAATTCCGCTCTCGCAATTTACAGCACTCAATAGCCTGAGTCATTTTTCACAGCTCATTTTATCAGGTGAACCAGTCGGAACTGGCGTAGTATTTATTGACAACGTATTGTTTTTTGATGAAAGTCAAACTGGGCTTGAAACAACTGCAGTAAACCCGGTGGTTTTATTTCCGAATCCTTGTGAAGATGAACTTCAAATAAAGGGAAAAGAAATGATCAGCTCGATTGAAATCTATAATGCACTTGGGCAAAAACTTGTGACTTTCAATTGTAACCAAAGTGAAGTTAGTGTTCCAACTACAAAATTGACAAGCGGAATTTATGTGGTAAAAATCAAGACCCAGAATGGACTAGCGCAACAATTTAAAATCCAGAAAAATTAAGTCCTTTGGAAGTAGGCTCTTACGGCTAACTCATCTTTCTTGAGTTGTGCTTTGAGCGCCTCGAGGTTTTCAAACTTTTGCTCTGCGCGCATGCGCTCATGTAGGCAAAGGGCTAGATACGCTTCGTAAATATCTGATTGAAAATCAAAGAAGTGCACTTCTATTTTGCGTTCAATTTTGGCTTCCTTAATTGTTGGTCGCCATCCGATATTCATCATGCCGTATAAGGTGCGGCCGTTGTATTCACTAGAAACCGCATAGACACCATCGGCTGGAAGGATTTTTTCAGTTTCTGTGAGTTGGACATTGGCTGTAGGAAAGCCTATGCTGCGACCATTTTGCAAACCGCGCGATACAAAACCCGACACTTGGTAAGGCTGACCTAAATAAGCGTTTGCTTGTGCAATTTGACCGTGTTCTATCGCCTTTCTGATTTTTGAAGAGCTGATATAGACCTCGTCAATTTGCTCAACTGGGATTTCTTTGACTTCAAAACATCCTTTCGCTTCATAGCTGCGCAAAAACGCAAGGTTGCCTTGCCGATCATGACCAAATTGGTGGTCATAGCCAATAATGACACTACGGGCATTTAAACCCTTGATCAGGATCTCTTCTACAAATTGAGCTGCCGTTTGCTGGGCAAAAGCTTCACTGAATTCGAGCACAACGACGTGGTCTAGGCCAATTGCAGCCAAACGGGCGAGCTTCTCCTCTTGTGTTTGGATCAGGCCTAAAGGTTGGTCTGGAAACAATACGCGGCGTGGGTGCGGGTGAAAAGTCAGTAGTACAGAAGCCAATCCGTTTTGTTTGGCTTCTGTACATACTGTTTCTAAAATTTTTTGGTGACCTAAATGCAGGCCGTCGAAGGTCCCGATGGTGAGGACCGTTTGTTGTTGGGTTGGAAAAGTTGCTAATTGCTTGTGCAGCTGCATTAGATGATCAGCATAGCGTCTCCGTAAGAATAGAAACGGTACTTTTCTCTGACCGCTTCTTCGTAAGCTTTGTGCATGAGTTCATGGCCCATAAAGGCGGAGATCATCATGAGCAAAGTGGAGAGTGGCGTATGGAAATTAGTAATGAGGCTATCTGCAATGCTGAATTCGTAAGGCGGGAAAATAAATTTGTTGGTCCAGCCGTCGTAAGGTTTGAGCATGCCATCGGTAGAAACAGATGTTTCGATCGAACGCATTGAAGTAGTGCCGATCGCACAAACGCGGCGCTTATGGCGCTTTGCGTTGTTGACCATTTCTACTGCATCTTCAGAAATAATGACTTGTTCGGAATCCATTTTGTGTTTGGTGAGGTCTTCTACCTCCACAGAACGAAAAGTACCGAGGCCAACGTGAAGCGTGAGTTCGGCAAAATTGATGCCTTTGAGCTCTAAACGCTTGAGGAGTTGTTTAGAAAAATGCAAGCCTGCTGTTGGAGCAGCAACGGCACCTTCTACACTTGCAAATACAGTTTGGTAGCGTTCTTCGTCTTCTGGCTCTACATCTCTTTTGATGTATTTAGGAAGTGGTGTTTCACCAAGCTCAGTGATTTTGGCCTTGAATTCTTCGTAAGGGCCATCGAATAAGAAACGTAGCGTACGACCTCTTGATGTTGTGTTGTCAATGACTTCAGCAACCAAAGAGTCGTCTTCACCAAAATAGAGTTTATTTCCGATGCGGATTTTGCGGGCTGGATCTACGAGTACGTCCCAAAGGAGGCTTTCGCGGTTGAGCTCGCGCAATAAAAAGACTTCGATTTTGGCACCGGTTTTTTCCTTGTTGCCGTACATACGTGCAGGAAAAACGCGGGTGTTGTTTCGGATCATGACATCGCCTTCTTCAAAATAATCGAGGACGTCGCGAAACATTTTGTGTTCTATGAGACCGGTAGCACGGTGCACCACCATTAGGCGGCATTCGTCGCGGTTTTCTTCTGGATAATTGGCGATTAATTCTTCAGGAAGATTGAAGTCAAAATCTGAAAGTTTCATTTTACTCATAGGACCATTTTTTAATCCCTTCTCTTAGGGGAGCGCAAAGATACAACATCAAGACCCCCTCTGTCAAGTATTTGAGCAACTATTTCTAAAACTGAAAGTAAACAAATGCTTTAAAGGTATCTGAAACGGCCTGATACATGATGAAAACAGCAAATGCAAACGTGAGGGCCTGCAGCGGCATTGGCCACTTCGAGAAAAATAATACAGTTTGATCTTTCCACTTTTGAGGGAGCCAATGACTCACAAACCCAAGAATGATCAACCAAAATACCAATTGGAAATTGTTCCAAACTTTCCACCAAATTGCGACTGACCAATCAAATTGTGAGGTCATTATGGTTAGGAATTGAAGCGGTTGCTCGGGCTCGGGCAAGCGGAACCAAATGCGCGTAAAGGTAATGAAGGTAAGCGTTAGCGTGATGCGCCAAGCGCGTATGGCCCACGAAGTACTTTTTTCGTAGGGGCTGATGCGCTTCCAGTAATTATAGAGCACCAATGCTGCGCCGTTCATGGCGCCCCAAATCACAAAATTTTGACTCGCTCCGTGCCACAAACCACCTACAATCATGGTGATAAGCAAGTTGAGGTCGCGCACAGCAAAAGTGCGGAATGCTTTCCAAAATTGCCATAAAAGCAAATAAACAAGCAGCAAAATACCATAGGTGTACCATAGCTCAACCCAACCGGTAATGAAATACAAAAAGCCAAGGATGACCACCGTCATGATGGTTGTGCCCCAAGAACCTTTTTGGTTGCCGCCGAGCGGGATATAGAGGTAGTCGCGGAGCCAAGAACCCAATGATTTATGCCAGCGGCGCCAGAAATCGGCAACAGACACCGATTTATAAGGTGAATTGAAATTCTCGAGCAAATTGAACCCCATTAATTTCGAGACCCCAATAGCCATATCGGTGTAACCCGAAAAGTCGGCGTAAATCTGCAAAGAATAGGCAAACATGGCAATGAGTCCAACAAAACCCGGATATGCACCGGGGCTATCGAGCACTTTGTCTATGAAGTGAACGGCGATGTAATCTGCAAAAACCAATTTTTTGAGCAAGCCTTTTCCAATCATCCAAAGCGCCCAAGAAAATTCGTATTTACTGAGTTGATACGGTTGATGAATTTGAGGTATAAAATCACGCGCGCGCACAATTGGCCCGGCAATTAGGTGCGGAAAATAAGTCACGTAAAATGCGTAGTCAAAGAAGTTTTTGGCCGCTGGAATTTCTTTTCGGGAGATGTCGACCAGATAAGAAATATTGTGAAAGGTAAAAAAGGAAACCCCAATTGGCACTAGTATTTTGTCGACAAAACTGCCTTTGCCAAACCATTCATTTCCGATAACAGCAAACTGATTGACCACGTTGTAGTCTGTGCCAAACTGTGCGTTAAAGGCGTCGGTAAAAAAGTAGGCGTACTTGAAATATAACAATCCTGCCAAATTGATGATCAAGCCCAAAACGAGAAAACCTTTTGCGGAAGGTTTTCCCTCCTTGGTATGCACACCAAGGCCCATGACATAGTTGAACAAAAGCATAAAGCCGAGCAGCAACACAAAATTTCCGGACGTTTTAAAATAGAAGAATAAACTAACCGCCGTCAAGAAAATACTACGGAGTAAATAGCGTTTGTGAATCAGTACAAAGACAGCCATTACGGCTAAGAAAAACAACCAAAAATCGAGTCTTGTAAAGAGCAAGCTTTCTTGTTGCTGCCAGGAGAATATGTCGAGTAAGCGGTTCATATTTTAGTTGCGCAAGTTTTGTAAACTACTAAGATTCTTTTGAAAGGCTTCGATCAAGAGTGTGCCTTTCAAATGATAACCTGTTCCGGTAAAATGTACGTAATCGGCCTGCATGAGGCCTTCAATTTTCCAAGTTTTAGAGGAGCCGAGTTCACCCATAATGCCGTAGAAGTCCCATACTGCCATTTGGTATTGCGCGGCCAACTGATAAATGACTTCGCGTTGTCTTTCCGTATTGCGATTCGGATATTTGCGCATGTAGTAGTCGTCGTTGGGAACGGTCAGTAGAATGGCGCAATTTGGATTGCTCTTCAACACCTGCTGAATCATTTTCTCCAAATTGTGCTTATAAACCAAAGGATCAAAAGCTTCATAGCTGCAATGCGCATCGTTGGTGCCCACCGAAAAAATAAATAAATCAGGTTTGCGGAGCTTGAGATCGCGGCTAAAATTGGTATTGGCCAAGTAAGTGGGCAAACTAGCCCCATTGATGCCAATAGCCGTGTAGGTAATGCCAGGTAGATCGTTGAGAAATTCAAAACCAAAAAGTTCTAGAGAAAAAGGCGCTTGACAATTTTTGACAAAAAGCAGATCTAAGGAGTCGAGGTGGTCTGAAAAGCGAATTTCTGTGTAGCCAAGGGTGTCATAATGCGCAACGTCTGTTACCAATAATTCTTGGTCTCCAAAATTAAGGTCATAAGGGAATTCACCCGTGTTGTGATAAATCCGAAGGCGGTCAAAAGGCGGTTTCACGAGTGTCCGCAAATGCTTGAAATTAACGACAATCAGTGAGTCAGAACAAGTAATTGCAGCTCCGCTCAGGCCGTAATCGAAGTCTTCTGGGCGTTGCGTGACACTTCTGTAGCCCTTCCAAGCATTGGGCGATGAAAAATCGTAGTTGGTCGGGTTGTTCGTATGGGCCAGATTATAAGGAAAAACCAAACCGCGCTCCCCACTCAAGCCCGGCCAATTGGACTGCAGAAAAGTTCGAAAGTCGTGGGTATAAATATCCGCTTGTAAATGGGAACCGCCAATATGGTAAAAATTGAGCTTGCCTTGCCCCGTTTGGATCATGCTGCTCAATTCTTCATTGAGGTGCATCCAATTTGGGCTTTGCGCGCCAAAAAACTGAAATTGATTGCATTGCACCTCAACAAAAGGATACTTTCGGGCAATTTCTTGTTCGGTTGGGCTCAGAGAGTCGTTGTTACAAAGCGGGAGATATTGTCCAAAAGCAAATATGGGTAAGCTGCAAAACCAAAAGAGGTATTTCATTCTTGGCCTCCCTTCTTGGCTTGCCAATCGGTATAGGCCGCGCCAAATGCTTCATAGAAATACTGCGATGCGATACTTGCACCTCGCGGGCTAAAATGGACGTAATCTTTGCCTGCTAAGCCTTGTGATACCCATGCTGGCATTGAATTAAAACCGCCCATGGCGCCATAGAGATTCCAAAAAGCAACCCCATTTTCTGCGCACATTTTTTGCATGCGATCAACCGTATAAGGCAAAAGCGGATACGTTTCAAAAACGCCTGCATTCAGCCTCGACATATCGCTGGGGCCAATGAGGATGATGGCTGCATCTGGCACTAATTTTTGGATGTATTGAATGCGGTTTTTGAGCGAGCTCATGTAATAACGCACACTGCTACTATCTCTGAAAGAGTGGACTGAATTGCCGCCAAATTGTAGGATAATTAGTTTTGTATTTGCTTCGCGGTGCATTTGGGCAAACAAACTGGCTTCAGAAGAACTGAGGTCGTGCCCAGAGGAACCGCGCATGGCAACATTGTTGATCTGGACACCTACATCGCCTTCTAAACTGAAGCCGGTAAATATGGGACTTTTGGTCGATGAAAAAACAAAGCGCAATTTGCTTGGCGTGTGGTCAAAACTGAGCGGCAATACATGCGCCCCGCCGTCGGCCAACAGAGAATCTTCGTGGATAAGTTTGTCGTTCTCGTAAACTTTTACTGAACAAGACTTGTAACAACTGTTGTAATAGCACTTGACATGGCTAAACGTACGAGCCCTGGTAAAAGCCGCCGCCGATGGCGCGATTTCTATCCATGCTTCGGTCGGAAGACCTGCTTGTGCATCTGTGGCAGCGACGTCAAATGTAGCAGCTGAAAGCAGCGCTCCGTAGCGGCGTGAGCTCATTTTTGGAGGCCAAAAAGCGGTGAAGCGCTTGAAGTTAGGCGACACCTTTTGCTTGAAACTTTGCGTGTTGTATACGTTGTAAGCAGGTATGAACCCAGGGCCAATGCCGCCAAATTGCTGTTGGATGCGCTGGCGGATGTAACCGGTCATGCGGTCGCCTTCAATTTGAGAGTCTCCGTAATGAAAAATACTGATTTTTTTGCCTTCGGCTGCTTCTTGCAGCGCAGCAAAAAACCGAGCCATTTTGACCGCTGCACTCCCACTCATTTGTAGTGGATGTGCTGTCTCACTTGCCAGACTTCCGCCCTCGGGCAAGCCAGTTTGGCCGTTACTTTGGCCGCTGTGTTTCAATCCGTTGTTGATGTCGGTGGTATCTACCGCACTGACAATTTTTTCGATGTTTTTCTTAACTTGTTTTTTGGCAACCCAGATGCGCTCGAGGGGCAAGAAACGCCAATTGACGCCCATCCATTTGACGCCGTCTTCAGGTATTAGCGCACTTGGTATGCACAAAAGTGACAGTACCAGAACTAAAAAAAGCAGAACTTTGTAAGGGCGTATTTGTTGCACTGTTGAATATCTTTGGCAAATATAGTTCTTCTTCCATCAAATATTAAATATATGGCCAATCAACTCGGCAACGAAAGTTCACCTTATTTGTTACAACACGCCCAGAATCCTGTTCATTGGGTGGCTTGGTCAAATGAAGTATTTGAAAGGGCCAAATCCGAAGACAAATTGGTATTGATCAGTGTTGGCTACTCCGCTTGCCATTGGTGTCATGTAATGGAACACGAATGTTTTGAAGACCCTGAGGTTGCTGCACTGATGAACGCACATTTCATCAATGTAAAAGTGGACCGCGAAGAAAGACCGGATGTGGACCAAATCTACATGACGGCGGTTCAACTCATGACCCAACGCGGTGGGTGGCCACTCAATTGTTTTACGCTACCCGACGGCAGGCCCATTTACGGCGGCACGTACTTTCCGAAAGACCAATGGATGCATGTACTCAAGTCTTTGGCGCACACCTATGCCAACGACCGCGTCAAAGCCATTGACTACGCGCGCCAACTACACGAAGGCATCCAGCAAGCGGAACTCATTGACGCCCCGCAAGAAATTTCGGGCTTTAGTGCCGAAAGACTACACGAAATGGTGGTGCGCTGGGCACGCAGTTTTGACACCTTTGAAGGAGGTACCAACAAGGCGCCGAAATTTCCGTTGCCCAATAATTGGCTCTTCCTCCTGCGCTATGCACAACATTTTGACGAAGCAAAAATCGAAAAGCAAGTGCGCCTCACCTTAGACAAAATGGCCTTTGGAGGTATTTACGATCAGGTGGGTGGTGGCTTTACGCGCTATAGCGTTGATGTACTTTGGAAAGTCCCTCATTTTGAAAAAATGCTCTATGACAACGGGCAGCTCATCGGCTTGTACGCGCAGGCTTATGGGCAATACCGAGCACCGCATTACAAGGATCTAGTTTATCAAACTTTTGATTTCCTAGAGCGCGAATTGCTTTCTAACGACGGTGCTTACTTCAGTGCGCTCGATGCGGATAGCGAAGGCGAAGAAGGGAAGTTCTATTGTTGGGACCCAACTGAAATAGACTTCCTATTTGGCGCCGATGCCGCGCGCGTCAAGCGCTATTATCATATCAATCAGGTTGGGTTTTGGGAAGACGACAAATACATCCCGCTGCGCAAAGAAACCGATGCCGCTTTTGCCAAATTAGAAGGCATCGATTTGCAAGCTTGGCTTTCGTTTAAAGCAAAAATGAACGATACGCTACTGAGTCAGCGCTCGACTAGAATTCGCCCAGGGCTCGACCATAAAATAATAGTCAGTTGGAATGCGCTAGCTGCAAAAGGTCTACTTGAAGCCTTTCGGGTTTTTGGTGAAGAGGCCTTTTTACTCCGTGCGCTGCGCATCCTCAATTGGATACAAGAAATTCAATGGGACGGCCAGCAGCTATTGCGTATCAATACGAACGGGCAAAAAAATATTCCAGCTTTCTTAGAAGACTATGCTCATTTGATAGAAGCATTGAGCTTGGCCTACCAAAGCACGGGTAAACTCGAATATTTGGAATTTGCCAAAATACTCACAGAGAAAGTAGCTAATGAATTCCAGCACCCCAAAAGCAAGATGTGTTATTTCACGGCTGCTGATTCAGACCTGATCAGTCGCAATATGGATCTGCACGATAACGTGCTGCCTGCAAGTAATTCAGTTATGGCGCATGCGTTTCTGACGATGGGGACTTATTACCAAAATGAAGAGTGGCTCAATAGTGCAGCACAAATGCTTCAAAATCTATACGACGGAATGGAAACCTACGGGTCGGGCTACTCTAATTGGGGTTTGCTATTGCTAAGGCAATTGAATCCTGAAAAACAATGGCATGTGCTCAATGAAAGCACGCCTATGGAAGTTTTCAAAGCGAGCGCACAAAGCAATTGTTTGCTCTCCTATCACCAAAGTTTACCACTTTCAAAAATTTACACACCTCAAGCAATTTCGGTTTGCGAGTACGGCGTGTGTCACCAACCCGTTCAAACCATTCAAGAAGCGCTCGAACTATAATGCTTAGATAATGATCGGCTTGCGGGCAATGGCACGCTTCACAGCCGCCACAACATCTGGCGTATCGATGTGGTATTTTGTCATGAGCTCCATTGGTGTACCCGATTCTCCGAAAGTATCATTAACCGCCACATATTCTTGTGGTGCGGGGTGCTTTCTGCTCAAAACCTGAGAAACAGCCTCTCCTAAACCACCGTTCATCATGTGCTCTTCTGCGGTAACCACACAACCTGTTTTAGCGACAGATTTTAAAATGGCGGCTTCGTCCAGAGGTTTAATGGTGTGCATATTGATGAGTTCGGCTGAAATTCCGATGGCATGCAATTCTTTAAGTGCTTCAATCGACTTCCAAACCATATGGCCGCAAGCGATGATGGTTACGTCTGTACCTTGGGTTAACACATCTGCTTTTCCGATCACAAACGCCGCGTCTGGCTTCACAAAAATAGGCATCACTGGGCGGCCAAAACGCAAATAAACTGGGCCTTCGTGAGCCGCAATGGCAATGGTAGCTTGTTTGGTCTGATTGAAGTCGGCAGGTACAATAACGGTCATGTTGGGCAACATGCGCATCATGCCGATGTCTTCGAGTACTTGGTGCGTTGCGCCGTCTTCTCCGAGCGTAAGTCCCGCGTGCGAAGCACAAATTTTAACGTTTTTCTTGGAGTAAGCAACAGACTGACGAATTTGATCGTAAACGCGGCCGGTAGAGAAATTGGCGAACGTACCTGTAAAAGGAATTTTACCACCGATGGTCATGCCGGCTGCCAGACCAATCATGTTGGCCTCAGCAATTCCTGTTTGAAAGAAACGGTCTGGATGAGCTTTTTGAAACGCATCCATTTTGAGCGAGCCCGTGAGGTCTGCACAAAGTGCCACTACATCTGGGTTTTGCTGACCTAATTCGGCCAAACCTTCGCCAAATCCCGAACGGGTGTCTTTGTTTCCGAGTACTTCAAATTCCATTGTTATAAAGTTAGATTAGTGATTTTGAGGGATGTAATTGTGAATTTCTTTTCTTTGGTGTAGGCGCTAGAGCGCTGGTCTTTTTCTCGATACACTACTTTGTAGGTGCCCGGCTGTAGCTTGATGTTGCCGGTTGTTTGGTTGTATCTCAAATCGAAAACCCACTCCCACTGACCCGGGTTGCGTTCGTAAAACAACTGGCCAACGATACCTTTTGGTGCTTGATACACAAATTGGCCGGCAGCTGGCACATCAAAACTTGTCATTTTGGATTGCTCAATTTTGACTTCTTTGTAAGTGCGAGGTAGCGTCAAGACTTCTAACTGATAAGTTCCCACCAAATACTTTTGAATATCGCCGAGTTGCTGCACATTTAGTGTTTTGCTGGAGGTGGTCTCTAAAATGCGCGTCTCTAAAACGGTGCCCTCTGGACTTTTTACAGAGGTAATTTTGAGCTGACCCTGCCCTGCTGGCACTTGGATCACGTTGTGGGTGTGCGGTACAATGGAAATATTGTTTTTGGCAATGGCTGGAACAGTAGCCACACGCAAGTCATATTTGAGTTTGGGATCGAGCACTAAAGTATCGGGCAAGCCTTTGCGGTTGAGGGTGTGCTCGTAAGTATATTTGAGGTTCGTGGTGCCGGTTTCGTAGAGAAACATGCTGACGTCGGTCTCGAGGGGCTTGCCCTCAACTGTGTTAAGGTTGATTTGGACAGTAGTATTGAGCAGCGCTTTGGATAAAATATTAGAGAGTACATTTTCAAATGCAGCTTTGCTTTCGGCGTCCGTGTAACTACCGATACACTCGAATTTATCGAGGTAGCTGAGGTCCATGCCGAGACCAATTACAAATGGTGTGACTTTCACACCTTTGTCTCGGAGTTTGCGGGCAATGATACACGGATCGTTGTCGCAAGACTCTAGTCCATCTGTAATGAGGATGATGAAATTGCGGGCGAGGGTGTCGGGGAAATCGGCAGCTGCTGCCTCTAGTGAACGTGCAATTGGCGTAGCTCCCTTTGCCTGCAGCCCTTTGATTTTTGTCTTGATAGGATCGATATTCGAAGGGCCAAAAGCGACTTCGAGTTTGGTGTCTTGGCAGTCTTGGTAGGTGTTGGTAACATTAGATTGATGTCCGTAGACGCGCAAGGCAAGTTCTAGATTGGGTACACCGCGTAGATTTTCAACACTTTTGGTCAGGACCTCTTTGGCTGCAGCCATTCTCGTTTGGTTGTTCCAATCGAGGTTCATGGAGTTAGAGGCATCTAAAATAAAGAGGATGCGCGTAGTGGTTTGGGTCCAGCCGCAGCTGAAAACAAGCAGAAATATGAAGCCCCAAACCGCTTTCACTAGTAGTCTCCGAGGGTTTCTTCGAGTTGGTCGAGCGCCACTTGGAGCTGCTCAGCATTTGGTGCAACGCCGTGCCATTTGTGTGAGCCCACCATGTAGTCAACACCTTGACCCATTTCGGTTTTCATGATGATCACGACTGGCTTGCCATTGCCTGTTAAAGCTTTGGCTTGTTGCATGGTGCTGCGAATGCTGTCAAAATCATGACCGTCCATGTGCAGTACTTCCCAGCCAAAGGCCACCCATTTTTGGTGGAGGTCACCTAAAGAAAGTACGTCGTCGACGTCGCCATCGATTTGACGGCCATTGGCGTCTATCGTTGAAATAATGTTGTCAATTTTGTTGGCAGCGGCATACATTGCTGCTTCCCAAATTTGACCTTCTTGCAACTCGCCATCGCCGTGAAGCGTGTAAATTATCGTTGGGTCTTGGTTGAGTTTTTTGATTTGAGCAGCGCCAATACCAACAGATAAACCTTGGCCTAATGAACCTGAGGCCATGCGAATGCCTGGTAAGTTTTTATCGGTGGATGGGTGTCCTTGAAGGCGTGAACCTAATTTGCGAAAAGTACCTAGTTCGGGAACAGGAAAATAGCCTGCTCTGGCAAGAACGCTGTACCAAACTGGTGAAATATGGCCATTTGATAAAAAGAAGAGGTCTTCATTTTTGCCGTCCATTTGAAAATCATTGGCATTGTGCTGCATTTGCTCAAAATAGAGGTAGGTTAAAAAGTCAGTGCAGCCTAATGAGCCTCCGGGGTGGCCTGAATTAACGGCCGAAACCATTCTAACGATGTCTCTTCTTACTTGTGAGGCAATGCCTGCCAATGCTTTGTTTTCCATGATAAATATTTCAACTTTTCGAGCTACAAAGCTACGTTTTATTAACTTAGCCTTAGATTTAAACTATAAACATTTGATGCAACTTTTCAACGACTAGTTACGTCATAGAACGAATTCTATCCTGTATGAAACTAATTTACGCCTTCCTTTTTGCATTTTTGAGCCTTACTTCTTGGTCTCAAACCACCGAGTCTCAACTCAGCAAAAGTTATTCCAAAGAAGAAATTGCTCAATTCAAAGCAACAAACATCTTGCCTCTATACGAGTACGCGCTTACGCATGCTTGCTATTTGATAGATGCCCCACAAGGTAAAGATGTTTCAACTTTTCCGACGATTCAACTGAGCTCAAACCCAGATGTTCCTTTGGTCATTTCAAAAGAACCCATCGTCTTTACAGATTTTGGCCTCAAAATTCTAGACAAAACACAATACTTTTTGGTGATCAACACCAACAAAATTTTGGTGGTCAAATCCAAAAACATCCTTTCATTAGAAATGCAAAATCAGAAAAAATGAAACTAATTCTACGCTCAACGCTTTTCTTATTTGCGTTCATTTCTTCGCTTAATGCGCAAGTTACCCTCACTTTAACGGGGCCAGACTACAACCCTAGCAACCCGCTCAACTGTGCTGGCATTGTTCCAACCGGAGGCACCAACTTCATTGACGGTACGGGCAACTACACGCCCAACATGAACGAAACACTAGTGCTCTGTCCTGACCTCACACAAGGTTCTAAAGTCTCCATTTCTTTTGCAACCAACATTGGCTTTGAATGGGATGTTCATCCTACAGATACCCTTTACATCTACGATGGTTCTTCTACTGCAGCACCTCTTCTTGGCGCTTACAACAGTGGTACGCACCCCGTTGGTCTTTTTGCACAAGCATCTTGGAATAACCCAACGGGCTGTCTTACTTTGCGCTTCAAATCTAACGGTGCCAATGAAGGTACGGGTTGGGTAGCCAATGTGGCTTGTGGCAATCCGCCTCAACCAATTGTTCCCCATGTAGAAGCTTTCAAAAATGGAGGAGGCAACAACATCATGAACCCTATCGATACTGGCTTTGTTGACCTTTGCCCGGGCGATAGCGTTTTACTCAAAGCCCTGCCTGGTTTTCCATACTCCTTAGAAAACACCAATACTGGCTACTCGCAAACCAACAACAACTGTACTTTTACATGGACAATTGGTGGTGTAGGCCAATTCACTGGCGACCAAATCTGGTTTGCGCCAAATGCCAATACCGGCTACTACGTAGACCTCGCTGTCACCGATCAATTTCCGCAAACAATTCACTCGAACTTTAAGATCCGCGTGTCTATCCCGCCGATTTTTGCAGGTACAGGGCCACTAGAAGACACCGTATGTTTGGGTCAAAATTCTTATTTAGTGGGTGGGGTAACCCCGCAAGATACTGTTGGTATAGAAATCCCTGGCGGAACCTTCCAAATCGGCGGAACCTTCGCCGGCCTCACTTTCTTGCCAGACGGAGCTGGTCAGATGTATCAAACCAATATTCCTATGTCGGGTTTTGATTCCACTGCCGTCATTACTTCTGCGGCCGACATCGAACAAATTTGTTTGGATATCGAACACTCTTACATCGGCGATATCGAAATTGCCCTTACTTGTCCGAACGGAACAACTGTTTCCTTGATGAATGCCTACAACCAAACACCTTTTGGCTGGGCTGAACTTGTGCCCGGAGGCTGCGGCAACGGCATCGGTACTTTCCTAGGTAACGACACCAATATCGACGGAGGAAACCCAGGCTCACCAGTTTGGTCTTACTGTTTCTCTACTACCAACAATACCTTCAATACCATTTGTGCAGAAAACACAGCTGGCAATACCATCATCAATGACTACGGGTTTGCATCCATGAACCCTAATGGGGTATACCTCCCAGACGGCGATTTCAACCAGTTTGCCGGATGCCCCATTAACGGCAACTGGACCATCTCCGTTCAGGACAATCAAGGTATAGATGACGGCTATATCTTCTCGTGGGGAATTTACTTTAATGCCTCGCTTTATCCAGAAAGCGAAGGTTATCAAAATTACGTGGTTACCGAAGGTTGGGCGTCTGACCCAACTATCATCTCCGGTCAAAACGACACACTAATTGTGATTCAGCCTAGCGCACCAGGGATTACCAATTACACCTACAGCATCACCGATAATTTTGGGTGCAACTACGATACCACTGTTTCATTTGTAGTATTGCCACGTCCGGCTATCTTCAGCGACACCGCTGTTTGCAACTACAACTACTTTGTAAATAACACCTCCGCCTTTGCAGGAGGTCAGTGGTACGCCCTAGACACAGCCGTTCATTTTATACCCAATAACCTCGTAGACAACCCCGAAATTATGACCTACAACATGGGAGGAATATTTCCTGTGTTTTACGTTGATAACGCTTGTGAAGACACCGTAGCTGCGAGCATCGAATTCATGCCTTATGTATATACGGCCATCCTCGATTCTGCGATTTGTCAGGGTGCCAACTTGTGGCTCAATCCATATGTAATCAACACACCCCCACTTCAAAGTGGCTACAGTCCGCCAATTAATGGACAATGGTGGGACGGCAGCACTGAAGTGCCAAGATTAGCTACAGAAGCTGGCAATTACATCTACACCGCTCAAAATTCTTGCAACACCATCAGCGACACCGCTAATATTACCTATAAGCCTTGTGATATTACGGCACCTAACGTTGTTGTGCTTTCCTCTCAGACTGGTAACGAAGCATTCTTTGTGAATTATGAAGGTATTTCGTCGTTTAATTGTACCATCCTCAACCGCTGGGGCAATGTCATTTTTGAATACACCAATCCAGCAGAAAAATGGTACGGTAAAACCTCTTCTGGCGAAACCGTTGAAGAAGGCACCTACTTTTATCGCATAGATGCTACCCTTGACGGCGGAATTGAGCTTCAAAAACACGGATTTATCGTGCTGAAGTACTAACATTGCTTATTTTTGTGGCAAAACCATACCAATGATCAGTTTTGCCGACGAAATCAAGCAGGGAATTCCACAAGAGCTTCCAACACCTAAAGTTTGGGATGCGCAAGTCAATCACGCGCCCAAGCGTAAAGAAATCTTAAGCCCAACTGAAAAAAAATTGGCTATTGCCAATGCATTGCGGTATTTCCCGAAAGCACAACATGCCGTTCTCGCCAAAGAATTTGCACAAGAACTTGCAGACTACGGCCGAATATACATGTACCGCTTTATGCCGGAACATCCGATATTCGCCAAGCCAATTCACGAGTACCCTGGTAAATCAGAGCAGGCAAAAGCCATCATGCTCATGATACAAAACAATCTTGATCATCGCGTGGCCCAACACCCACACGAACTCATTACCTATGGTGGGAACGGTGCGGTTTTTCAGAACTGGGTTCAATACCGCTTGGTCATGCAGTACTTGTCAGAAATGACCGACGAACAAACCTTGGTCATGTATTCTGGCCACCCAATGGGTTTATTTCCATCGCATCCGAATGCGCCGCGTGTTGTGGTGACTAACGGTATGATGATTCCAAATTATTCCAAACCAGACGACTGGGAAAAATTCAATGCACTTGGCGTCACGCAATACGGCCAAATGACCGCTGGTTCTTTTATGTATATCGGGCCACAAGGAATTGTACATGGCACCACTATCACTGTATTGAACGCAGTGCGCCGCTTGGCTAAAAACCGCGACGACATCAAAGGAAAATTGTTTTTGACCGCAGGTTTGGGCGGCATGTCCGGAGCGCAACCTAAAGCGGGCAATATTGCAGGTGTAATTTCTGTAACCGCTGAAGTGAATCCCAAAGCAGCGCACACAAGACACGAGCAAGGCTGGGTCGATGAAATCATCACAGATTTAGATGTGTTGGTAACAAGAGTCAAAAAAGCACAAGCCTCCAAAGAAGTTGTTTCCATCGCTTACCTGGGTAATGTGGTCGACGTCTGGGAAAAATTCGACCAAACTGGCGTTCATGTTGACCTCGGCTCTGATCAAACTTCTTTACACAATCCTTGGGCGGGTGGTTACTACCCGGCTGGTCTAGACTTCGATCAGGCCAATTACCTCATGGCAAACGATCCTGAATTATTTAAAACCTATGTTCAAGAAAGTTTGAGACGCCATGCAGCTGCAGTTAACAAACACACCGACCGCGGCACGTATTTCTTCGACTACGGCAATGCCTTTTTACTTGAGTCATCGAGAGCTGGTGGCGATGTCATGGCTGCCAACCATATCGATTTCAAATATCCATCATACATTCAAGACATTTTAGGACCAATGTGCTTTGACTTTGGTTTTGGCCCCTTCCGTTGGGTTTGTGCCAGCGGCGATGCACTCGACCTCGAAAAAACAGATGCCATTGCTTGTGCAGTTCTAGAAAAAATGATGCAAGAATGCCCTGAAGAAATCCAACAGCAAATGGCTGACAACATTCAATGGATCAAAGGGGCACAAGAAAATAAATTGGTCGTTGGTTCACAAGCACGTATTTTATATGCCGATGCAGAAGGCCGCATGCGCATTGCCGCTGCCTTTAATGAAGCTATTGCCCGAAGCGAAATTGGCCCAGTTATCTTGGGTCGCGACCACCACGATGTGTCGGGCACCGATTCACCATACCGCGAAACATCGAATATCTACGACGGCTCGCGCTTTACCGCAGACATGGCCATTCAAAATGTAATTGGAGACAGCTTTAGAGGCGCCACTTGGGTGAGTATCCACAACGGCGGCGGCGTTGGCTGGGGCGAAGTCATTAACGGTGGTTTTGGAATGCTATTGGACGGCTCCCAACAAGCACAGCGCAACCTCACGAGCATGTTGCATTGGGATGTCAATAATGGCATCGCAAGACGCAATTGGGCGCGCAATGAAAACGCTATTTTTGCCATCAAACGCGCCATGGAAGCAGAACCACTTTTGAAAGTGACACTGCCTAATTTGGTTGACGATCAATTGCTAGACGATCTTTACTAGAGATCCGTACGTTCACTTATTTCTTTGGAAACGAAGCTCTCAAGAATTCACCTTTACTCGTTGGCATCTCAAAATGCAAGATTTCAGCAATTGTGGTCGAGATGTCGATCATTTCGGCTTCTTCGCTGACCACAACACTTTTTGGGGTGTCCGGCCCCAACACCAATAGCGAAATATGACGGCAACCCTCGCAACGGCAACCATGATTGACAAAGCCAGAGCGCACGCCGTCTAAATGTCGGCCGTGGTCATTGGTAATCATTAAAGTAGTTTGATCACGTAAAACAGGATTTTCTTGTATCATTTGCCAAAGTTTGGCCGCATATTGATCCGATTTTGTTATTGACTCTAGGTATTTGTCCCAGTTGTTGGCATGGCCGTAGACATCTACTGCCAATAAGTTAATGAGCATGAGCTGCGGTGGGTTTGTACCCTGAACCAACTCCGTTACTTTGGCAAAAGTTTTGTCGTCGCGGCCATAACCCAAGCCATTGCCGTTGGGGCCACAATAGGTTGGTGCTACGAATTGATTGTGCCATTTTTTGTGAGAGGTGTTGACCAACACATCTAGTTTGCCCTTACTCGCCACAACATAAGCCGCGGTAGAATCTTTACCACTTGCTTTTAAATAATACTGAAAAATATTGGGTTGTTTCGGCAAGGCCGTTCCCGAATTAGAAATGCGCTGATAAGTACCTGTTACAATTGCGGTATGACCTGGAACGGTGTAAGTTGGGCCATTATTTCTAAAATCGGCATAAAAGGTTCCCTCTTTCTTGAGTGAATCGCAGAGCAAGGGGCTGTATTTGCAAGTAGGTTCGCCGTAGGTTTCGGAATAGCGCGGGCCATCGATGACAAGGATGTATATATATTTCGTCTGAAAATTTCGAGTTTCAGGTTGAGTAAAGCCTTGAAAAACAAAGAAAAAAACGAAGAAAGCACAAGATAGAAAAGTTTTCACCTGTTAAATTTAAGAATTAAGTCAACAAGGCCTGAATTTCTTTGTTCAATTCTTTGGTTGCAATACCATTAAAGTGGTAAATTTGCAGCAAACAAAGTGTTTTATTTATAATTAATCTAAATAAAAACGAAATGTTAACCGTAACAGATGCTGCCAAAAAACAATCGATTCGCCTCATGGAAGACGAGCAAAAAATTGGCTATTTTATCCGAGTAGGTGTTCAGGGCGGAGGATGCTCAGGCCTTATGTACCAACTTACTTTTGACAACGAAGAACACGAAGGCGATATGTCCTTTGAAAACAACGGTGTTAAAGTTGTTGTCGATAAAAAAAGTTACCTCTATTTAGTAGGTACTACCCTCGATTTTTCAGGAGGTCTCAATGGTAAAGGATTTGTTTTTCAAAATCCGAATGCCGATAGAACATGTGGTTGTGGTGAATCCTTTTCCGTATAAAGATGTCAAACTATACTGAAAACGAACTCGCCAAAGACCTCGAAAACCAAGAATATAAATTTGGTTTTGTCACTGACATCGAGGCTGACACCGTTCCTATTGGCCTAAACGAAGACATCATTCGCCTTATTTCCTTCAAGAAAAATGAGCCTGAGTGGTTGCTTAACTACCGCCTCAAAGCTTTTGCTATTTGGCAAGAAATGACAGAACCCGAATGGGCACATGTGCAATATCAAAAGCCCGATTTTCAGGCCATCTCCTACTACTCTGCTCCTAAACAAACCAAAAAATACGAATCCTGGGACGACGTCGATCCGGAAATGAAAGAAACCATGAAAAAATTGGGGATTTCAATGGAAGAGCAACAACGCCTCACCGGAGTTGCCGTAGATTTCGTCATGGATTCCGTTTCGGTAGCTACCTCCTTCAAGGAAAAGCTCAGTGAACTCGGCATTATCTTTTGTTCTTTCTCAGATGCCGTTCAAGAACACCCTGAACTCGTTCAAAAATATATGGGCACCGTAGTGCCAAGCACCGACAACTTCTACGCTGCACTTAACGGCGCGGTTTTTACCGACGGATCTTTTTGCTACATCCCAAAAGGTGTGCGCTGCCCAATGGAACTTTCAACCTATTTCCGCATCAATGCGGGTGGCACCGGGCAATTCGAACGTACCCTTGTGGTTGCCGACGAAGGTGCTTACGTTTCTTATCTAGAAGGCTGTACCGCACCTCAGCGCGACGAAAACCAATTGCACGCAGCTGTAGTTGAACTCATTGCCTTAAATGACGCCGAGATTAAATACTCCACAGTACAAAACTGGTATCCTGGCGACAAACAAGGAAAAGGTGGCGTATTTAATTTTGTTACCAAACGCGGTATTTGTGAGGCCAACGCCAAAATTTCCTGGACGCAAGTTGAAACAGGTTCGGCAGTTACCTGGAAATACCCTTCTTGTATCTTAAAAGGCGACAACTCCGTGGGTGAATTTTACTCAGTTGCCGTTACCAACAACTACCAACAAGCCGACACCGGAACCAAAATGGTGCATCTTGGTAAAAACACCAAATCGACAATTATCTCCAAAGGAATTTCAGCAGGGAAATCGCAAAATTCTTATCGAGGTTTGGTACAGATCTATAAAGGCGCACAAAACGCCCGCAATTTTTCACAGTGCGACTCTCTTTTGATGACCGACGAATGCGGTGCACATACCTTTCCGTACATCGAATGCAAGAACCCGAGTGCCAAAATTGAACACGAAGCGACCACTTCTAAAATTGGTGAAGACCAACTATTTTACTGCATGCAACGCGGTATCAGCGAAGAAAAAGCCATCAGCCTTATTGTCAATGGCTATTGCAAAGAAGTCCTCAACCAATTACCTATGGAATTTGCGGTAGAAGCCCAAAAACTATTGGCCATTAGCTTGGAAGGCAGCGTAGGATAAACAGCACACATTTAGAACATTAGATCAGCATAGACAAAATGATAAAAATCGAAAACTTACACGCCAGCATCAACGGAAAAGAAATTCTCAAAGGACTTAACCTCGAGGTGAAAGCAGGCGAAGTACATGCCATAATGGGCCCTAACGGTGCTGGTAAAAGCACACTCGCTTCTGTGCTCGCCGGAAGAGAAGATTACGAAATTACAGCGGGAAGCGTTACCTTCTTGGGCAAAGATCTCCTTGAACTCGCTACCGAAGACCGCGCACGCGAAGGCCTTTTCCTCGCTTTTCAATATCCGGTAGAAATACCAGGTGTAAGTAACGTCAATTTCTTAAGAACTGCACTCAACGAAAAACGCGCCTATCACGGACAAGACCCCATTTCTGCCAAAGACTTTATGGCACTCGTTCGCGAAAAATCAGCGCTTGTAGAGCTCGATGCTAAATTGGCTTCTAGAGCAGTCAATGAAGGATTTTCGGGTGGAGAGAAAAAACGCAACGAGATTTTTCAGATGGCCATGCTCGAGCCAAAATTAGCCGTACTCGACGAAACAGACTCAGGTTTGGACATCGATGCGCTACGCATCGTTTCGCAAGGTGTAAATGCCCTCAAAAGCCCTGAAAACGCTTGTGTCGTTATTACCCACTACCAACGCTTACTCGACTACATCGTTCCAGATGTTGTTCATGTACTTTACGACGGCAAAATTGTTAAATCTGGCCCGAAAGAGCTCGCCTTAGAATTAGAAGAGCGTGGTTACGACTGGATCAAAGATAGCTTGTAAGATGGAGACGCTCATTAGCAACAAACTCTTGCCATTCGTTGCCGATTTAGGCCCGACCAAATTGCAAGTGCCGCAGTCTCTTCAAGCGGCTGCTCAAGCTTATCTTCAAGGTCAAGATTTTCCGACCACGAAAGCCGAGCGCTTTAAGTATACCCGCCTCGCCAAGTTAGCCAATGCCCAATTGAGTGCCGCTCATCAGCTAGATGCCGCCCAGTTAGAGCAATACGGTATTTTGACTGATGCATATACCATTTACGTCAACAACGATCAAATTCTGATACCTCAAAACTTACCAGTTGGTCTAGAAATACACCTTAGCACACAAGAGGCTGGTACTTTCCACGAGGCCAGCTTTTATGACATTTTTGGTGCGCTAAATATCCTTCATGCGCAAAACGGTGTCAGTATAGCACTTGCAAAAAACTGCACCTTAGACAAACCCATTCAAATTGTTCAAGTAAACAGCGGAGGCAAAAGCTTTTATCGTCACCATTTCAACTTTGGTGCGAATTCAGAAGCGGCTATTTATTTCGTTTCCAAACAACAAGAGCAAACGACCAGTTTTTCGCATACACATCTCCAATACGAAATTGCGCAAGACGCTCGCATCAAGATTTTTAAACTTCAAGATACAGCTCAAAATCATTTTGATTTCAATGAAGACCGCGCACAACAAGCAGCAAAGTCTCACTTTGAAATCAACACCCTCACTTTAGACGGTAGTTTTGTCCGCAACGACACCATGGTTGCCGTACAAGGAGAACACGCCCAAACGTATCTCAACGGTGCTTACTGGCTCAAAGAAGAGCAGCACGTGGCCAACTACACCACCATTGACCACCAAGTGGCCAACTGTGAATCTTTTGAAACCTACAAAGGTGTAGCCGGAGATAAGGCGACAGCCGTTTTTAATGGTAAAGTATTTGTGCGCAAAGACGCCCAAAAAACCAATGCTTACCAGAGCAATGCAAATGTTCTACTTTCTGAAAACGCAAGTGTCAATTCTAAACCTGAATTAGAGATTTACGCGGACGACGTCAAGTGTTCGCACGGCTCCACCACAGGCCAGCTCGATGAAAATGCACTTTTTTATCTGCGCGCGAGGGGTATGAGCGCTGCTTCAGCCAAAACTTTACTCCTACAAGCATTTATGGAAGATGTATTAACGTACGTTAAACATGAAGAAGTTCTTGCCTATGTGCAACAGCGCATAGCAGAGCGCTTCAATTGGAATTACTAAGCCTATTACACTTGTCTCAAAATTCTTGAAACAAAAAAAGAGCGCTGAATCAGCGCTCTTTTTTTATGAATGAGGAGGAGTAAATTTTAACCGTTGAGGGCTTCAGCACCACCAACAATCTCGAGGATTTCATTGGTAATGGCTGCCTGGCGTGCTTTATTGTAGCTCAATTTGAGGTTTTTCTGAAGTTCTTTAGCGTTGTCTGTGGCTTTGTGCATGGCGGTCATGCGCGCGCCGTGTTCAGCTGCAAATGAATCTCTGATGGCTTTATAAAGCTGAAGCTTCATTGATTTTGGCAATAAATCTTCGACGATGTCCATTTTTGAAGGTTCAAAGATGTAGTCACCAGCTTCTGAATCGCTTACGGTAGGAACAATTGGTAAAAACTGTTCTGTTTCGATGTTTTGCGTGGCCGCATTGATGAAACGATTGTATACCAAAACAACTTTATCGAAAGACTTATTGAGAAACTGTGCCATGATCTCTTCTGCCATTTGGGCTACTACCTCAAAGCGTAGGTCAGCGTAGACATCTTCCATGTTTTCCAACGTGTCGTTGGTATAGAAGTTTGGCGTGCGCTTGTAAACATCTTTGATTTTTTTACCCACACAGAAAACAGAAACGTCTTTTCCAGCGTAATCTTCGGCGATCAATACACCAACACGCTTGATGATGTTGTTATTGAAACCACCGCACAAACCTCTGTTAGAAGTAATGCCGATAATCAGAATTTTGTTCTCTTCGCGTTGTTCTGCATAAGCATTTTCAGAGAGGTCTAGGCTAGCACTTAAGTTTTCGAGGATTTCGCGCAATTTGCCCGCATAAGGACGCATTTGCGTTACGGCATCTTGTGCGCGTTTCAATTTGGCAGCAGACACCATCTTCATGGCAGAGGTGATCTGCATGGTGGAGCCAACTGAACTGATGCGGTTACGTATTTCTTTTAGATTCGCCATTCTAATCCTAAATTAAGGCTTTAATTATGCAAATTTAGCAGCTACTTCTTTGGCTGTTTTTGTCAAAACGGCCTCGATTTCGTCTGTGTATTTTCCTGCTTTAAGCGCAACAAGTGTATCTGCGTGGTTGGCCTCAAGTACAGTAAGGTAATCTTTCTCGAATTCTTTGATTTTAGCTACCGGAACTGGTTGCATAAGACCTTTCACACCAGCGTAGATGATCGCAATTTGCTTTTCTACTGGGTATGGGTCACCTTCTCGTTGCTTCAGGATTTCTACGTTACGAGCTCCTTTGTCTAGGACAGCTTTAGTAGCTGCATCGAGGTCAGAACCAAACTTAGCAAATGCTTCGAGTTCGCGGTATTGTGCTTGGTCAAGCTTCAAAGTACCGGCAACTTTCTTCATTGATTTAATTTGAGCAGAACCTCCTACACGTGATACAGAGATACCAACGTTGATTGCCGGACGGATACCAGAGTTGAATAAATCTGACTCGAGGAAGATTTGACCATCTGTAATGGAGATCACGTTAGTTGGGATATAAGCAGAGACGTCACCAGCTTGCGTTTCAATGATTGGAAGCGCAGTGAGGGAACCACCACCGCGAACTTTGTCTTTCAAAGATGCAGGTAGGTCGTTCATTTGCTTGGCGATGTTGTCGTCGGCGATTACCTTTGCAGCGCGCTCGAGCAAACGAGAGTGAAGGTAAAATACATCACCTGGGTAAGCCTCGCGTCCTGGCGGACGACGTAAGAGTAGAGATACCTCGCGGTAAGCAACTGCTTGCTTAGAAAGGTCATCATAAACAATAAGTGCAGGCTTTCCTAAATCGCGGAAGTATTCTCCGACAGCAGCACCGGTCATTGGTGCGTAAAACTGCATTGGAGCTGGATCTGAAGCGTTAGCCGCTACAACAGTTGTGTAGGCCATTGCACCAGCATCTTCTAATTTTTTCACAATACCTGCTACAGTTGAACCTTTTTGGCCAATTGCAACATAAATACAGTATACAGGCTCACCGCGATCGTAAAATTCGCGTTGGTTGATGATAGCATCGATAGCAACAGTGGTTTTACCAGTTTGGCGGTCACCGATGATGAGCTCGCGTTGGCCACGACCAATTGGAATCATGGCATCAACTGCTTTGATACCCGTTTGAAGAGGTTCTGTTACAGGCTGACGGAAGATAACGCCTGGCGCCTTGCGCTCGATTGGCATTTCGAAAAGTTCGCCTTGGATTGGACCTTTACCGTCGATTGGCTGACCGAGTGTGTCTACAACACGACCCACCATACCATCACCAACTTTAACTGATGCAATTTTACCCAAACGACGTACGGTGTCACCTTCTTTTACACTTGAAGAACGACCGAGCAATACTGCTCCGACGTTGTCTTCTTCGAGGTTAAGTGCAATTCCTTGCATGCCACCATCGAATTCAATGAGTTCGCCGTATTGAACGCCGTTCATGCCGTAAATGCGTGCAATACCATCTCCTACCTGAAGTACCGTTCCTACTTCTTGCAATTCAGCTTCTGAGCGGAAACCTGAGAGTTGTTCTCTCAATATTGCGGAAACTTCTGCTGGTTTAATATCTGCCATGTGTACTTATTTTTTTGTCTGTTGACGATTATACGAATTGTTGTTTTAAGCGCTGAAGTTGGGTTGCAACTGAAGCGTCTATTTGGTGGTCGCCCATGCGCACGATGAAGCCACCGATAAGGGCTGTGTCGATTTCTTCTGTAATTTCGGCCGTGCCATTGATGGAAGCTGAAATTTTGGAAAGAATAGACTGTTTGGTGCTTTCTTCGAGTTCTTGCGCACTGATAATGGTAATAGGTACTATTCCGCGCTGCGCTTTGAGCTGCGAAATAAATTGCTTCGCGATGTCGATCATGACAGACTCGCGGCCATTGTTGGTGACCAAGGATAAGAAATCAATGGTGGTTTGGTTGAAGTCAGGAAAGATTTGCTTGATAACTGCAATCTTTTTATCGATGTTGATGAGTGGGGAATTCAAGAAAACTTGAAAGTCATGCGCCTCATTAGACACTTTCAAGAGTTGAAGGATGTCTGCTTCGATGAGCTCCACTTTATTGTGCTCGGTAGCTAACTCTAAAAGAGCCTTAGCATAACGAACAGCAGCTTTGTTGGACTTCATGGATTAGTTCATTTTGATTTCGCCAGCAAGTTGCGTTGCAAGGGCTTTTTGTTTGTCGTCAGAACCGAGTTCGTGGCGAACTACTTTTTCAGCAATTTCTAGAGAAAGGCTTGCTACGTGGTTTTTGATTTCAGCCATTGCAGCAGCTTTTTCGCTGTTGATATTTTGGCGAGCAGACTCTACAATTTTAGCAGCTTCGTCTTTTGCTTTGCCTTTAGCCTCTTCTACCATGTGGTTTGCAGCTTCTTTTGCCTCTTTTAAAATTTGATCGCGTTCTGCACGAGCCGCTTTTAAAATTTGATCGTTCTCTGCTTTAAGTGCTTGCATTTCTGCTTTTGTTTTTTCAGCGAGTTCGAGGGCATCAGTGATATTTTGCTCGCGGGTGTTGACCGCATTTAAAATTGGTTTCCAAGCAAATTTGGCCAACAAGAAAAGTAAAAGGCTAAAAGTAATGCCTGTCCAAACGAGTAAACCAAAATCAGGTAATATCAAATCCATTTTTCTGTGTTTTTTAAATTTAAAAAAAGGAAACCGCAACCAACCGTTGCAGTTTCCTTTTGAGTTTAATTACGCTTTTGCTCCAAGAAGACCAACTACGACTCCAAACAATGCAACACCTTCGATAAGTGCCGCTGCGATGATCATCGCTGTTTGAATTTTACCAGCTGCTTCTGGGTTGCGCGCAATACCTTCAACTGCAGAACCACCGATACGACCGATTCCAAGACCTGCGCCTAAAACTGCCAAACCAGCTCCGATTGCTGCAATACTACCAAACATTCCTGTCATTGTATATAATTTAAAAGGTTACTAATTAATGGTGAGCTTCTTCAACGGCTGCCCCGATAAACAATGCAGAAAGCATTGCAAAGAGGAAGCCTTGTAAGAAAGCCACGAGGATTTCAAGCACCGAAATAAACAAAGCCATCGGGACAGACAAACCAGCCCACGCGATATTTTTGTTGATAAAGATGATGGAAATCAAAGCTAATACGATAATATGCCCCGCAGTGATGTTCGCAAATAAACGAATCATGAGTGCAAATGGCTTAGTGAGGATGCCAATTAATTCAATTGGAATCATGAAGATTTTCATGGGTACTGGAATACCTGGCATCCAGAAGATATGACCCCAGTAGTTTTTGTTACCTGAAAATACCGTGACCAAAAGTGTACAAAACGCCAAGAAAAGGGTAATGGTGATGTTGCCGGTAAGGTTAGCTCCACCTGGAATAATCGGAATAAGGCCCAACATGTTGTTGATCCAAATAAAGAAGAAGATGGTCAACAAATAAGGCACGTATTTGTGGTATTTGTGTTTGTCGATGTTGGCCTTAGCGATGTCGTCGCGGACCATGACGATGATGGGCTCTAAGAACTTAGCGAGGCCTTTAGGTGCAACGGCGCCATTTTTGCGATAAAAACGCGCTACGGCAAACATGATGAGTAAAATGAGCAAAGAGCCAAAAAGCAAAGAAGCTACGTTTTTGGTGATTGATAAGTCGGTAGGTGAAGCGTTGTGCGGATGCTCGCCGTGAAATTTTAAATTGTAAACAGCGTGACCATTTGAAGTGCCGATTTTGTCTAATTTGTAAATTTCTTCGTGGTAAAGGGCGTATCCTTTGGCTGGGCCAACGCCCTCCATGTAGGTGTATGTAACGCTGTCTTTTCCTGGAACTTCGATTTCTTTTCCGTGGTAGAAGTATTTAGAACTAAAAACTTTGAAACCGTTGTCGTGAAGAATGATAGGGAGATAAATGCTGGTTCCGCCGTGTTCTGGGCCTGCAATGTGCCACTCATGCGCATCTTTGATGTGGTGCATGATCATTTCGCCAACGTTGAAATTTTCTTCTTCTGAAGCCTTTGCAAAAGGTTGATATACAAAGAATGACAATGCGAAAACGAAGATTTGCAAAAGTGAAGAAAACTTGCCTGCCTGCTGCATTAGAATGTGTTTTTGCGTGTTTGCGAAAAAATTTTTGCAAAGGTAGTCAAACTTTCTAAAGAAACAATTTAATTTTTGAACAATTCAGGCCTGAGTTTTGCGCAACTTCTTATAGAGTTTGATGCCCAACATTAAAAGAATCCCAACAGCAAAAAAACCAATGGTGCCAGATAGCCAACTGAGTTGCCCTTTCAATACCACAATAAAAATAATACTGACCAAAAACAAGGTGGCTACCTCGTTCCAGATGCGCAACTGACCTGAGCTCCAACGCAATGCGTCTTTTTCACAATGACGCATTAACTTTTGAGAATAAAAATGGTACAGCAAGAGCAAGGCGACGAAACCTAGTTTGAGGTGCATCCAGGGCGCGTTTAGTAAGTAGGTAGGATTTAAGGCTAGCATCCAAACGCCAAAAACAACAGTGAGTACCATTGCTGGGGTGGTGATGATCCACCACAGACGTTGCATCATGATGACGAACTGTTTTTGTAGGATTTCTTTTTCAGGTTCAGTTTTATCAGAAGCCTCTCTGAAATAAATGAACAGACGCACCATATAAAATAGACCTGCAAACCAACTCACCATAAAAATAAGGTGTAGTGCTTTGATAAAGTCATAGTTTGAGTTCAGCATGACACAAAATTAATCGAAAGCACTTGATTCATGTTATATTTGTATAAAAAGCTTCTTTATGCGCTTCCGGATACTTTTTTTGGTGCTTATTTTTAATTTTTCTGCGCTTTTGGCTCAAGTGCAGTTACTTTCACTCGAAGGCACGTATCAAGAAAAGAACCTAATTGTCAACAACCCACCAATGGCCGACGGCTTTGGCTTTTGCATCAGTAAAGTGTTGGTCAACGGCGAAATTCTGCCTGCTGTCATTCAAACCTCTCATTTTGAAATTGACTTTCAGTTATTTCACTTGAAAAAAGGGGATGAAGTTTTTGTGGTGCTCGAACACGCCGCCGGTTGCGAGCCCCGCTTTTTAAACCCAAGTATTTTATTGCCAAAAAGCACTTTTGAATGCACACAAATTAACGCGCAAAAAGACGGCAGCCTTAGTTGGACCACCACCAGCGAACACGCTGTGCTCGATTACAGCATTGAGCAATATAAATGGGGGCGCTGGGTAGAAGTTGGACAGGTCAAAGGAAAAGGCACCAAAGGTCCCAACACTTATCAGTTTCAACTGACCCCTCATTCGGGTAAAAACACAGTTAGGGTAAGCCAAACAGATAGCTCTGGAAAGCCTAGAATATCAAAAAGCACAAGTTTTACCTCTTCAATTACCCCGGTTTCGTTTAGTCCAACAAAGGTGCACTCCACACTTACTTTTAGATCCAAAAATCAACTTGTCAAAACCAAATATGAGATCTACGATGCCTATGGCAATCTGCTCAAAACCGGATTTGGATCTTCGGTAGACTGTCGTAATATTGTCAGTGGTGTGTACTTTATCAATTACGACAACAAGTCAGAAAAATTCATCAAAATTGAAAACTAAATGAAGCGCATAGAACACCTTGGTATCGCCGTAGAAAATCTAGAAACAGCTATTCCACTCTACGAAGCGTTGCTCAACACCTCCTGTTATAAACAAGAAGCTGTGGCATCCGAAGGCGTCAGAACGGCATTTTTTCAGGTTGGCGAATCAAAAATCGAATTATTAGAAGCCAGCAACCCAGACTCTCCTATTGCCAAGTTTATCGCCAAAAACGGCCCGGGGTTTCATCATGTGGCCTTTGAGGTAGAAGATATCGAAGCGGAGCTAGAACGGCTACAAAAAGCGGGTTTTCAGTTGATCCATCAGAGCCCCAAAGACGGTGCCGACAACAAGCGCATTGCGTTTTTACACCCCAAAGCTACGCATGGCTTACTAGTTGAACTTTGTCAGGAAAAAAGCGCGTAAAATGCAGCTGGATCTTGATAGTAGTGCACTTGTAAGCCTGCCTTAATTGCACCTTCAATGTGCTGCGGAGTATCGTCTATAAAAAGTACATCGGCTGGCTCAAAACCCATATGTTGGCAAACCCACTCAAAAGTTTCCGGATGCGGTTTGCGTTGGCCAATTTCATGTGAAAGATAAATTTTTCTAAAAAAGTGCTGCATCGGATCGGCTGAAACTTTCCGCCATGCACGCTCTACCTCTATCCAATGCAATTCATTTGTATTGCTCAGCATAAAGAGCGGTGTTGTCTTTTCCAAGTGCTCAATTAATTTTAATTTCTCAGTAGGAAAAGCACCTAACATTGCATTCCAGGCCGCTACAACCTGATTTGGTGTAGTTCCGGATTGTGTGTAAGGCAACAATAAATTGACAAAGTGCTGTGGCGAAATTTCACCGCATTCAAAACGGTCAAAAAGCTCATTTTGAGCCAACTGCGAGTAACGCTCTTTGAAGTCGCTGACGCCTAGGTTTTCAAATGCGCGTTCAGTAGCGTGGTAGTCTATATCGATGAGGACGCCGCCAAGATCAAAAAGTACGGCTTTATAAGCTTTCTGCATGGTTCAAAGTTAGCTTAAAAAGGCTATTTGAACCCATTCTAAATTAGCAAGAATGACATTAAAATGACAATTGCCGCTCTTCTATGACTTAGCTTTGCGGGAAAGAAACGCGCCTTGTTGCAACAGCTCCATATTATCGCCTTTACGCACCGTCATCTCGATGTCAGTAAAATTGGTTTGTTGCACATCGAAAAAGAAGCGCAAATCGCACAACTTAGCGCGCTAAAAGAAGCACTTGGGCTCAAAGAACTCATGTTCTTAACTACTTGCAACCGCGTAGAAATCACGTTTGTCAACGACCTCGACCTCGACACCCCGTTTCTCACGCGCTTATTACAAACGCTCTACCCCAAACTTGTTCCTATTCAATTAGAAGACTTCGTGCGCAAAGCCGAGGTTTATTCCGGAAGTGCGGCCGTACAGCACGCGCTTTCTGTAGCCTCTTCTATCGATTCCATGATCATCGGCGAGCGCGAAATCATTACCCAAGTGCGCCTGGCTTACGAACATTGCCATGCATTTGGCCTCACCGGCGACCTCCTTCGTTTGCTCATGAAAAAAGTGATCGAAACTGCCAAGCAAGTTTACACCGAAACCAGCATCTCCACCAAACCTGTTTCTGTCGTTTCTTTAGCCTATCAGTACCTCAAACAACTCAATATTCCTCTAGAAGCACGCATTCTGATCATCGGGGCTGGTGTCACCAACACCACCATGGCGCGCTTTCTCAAAAAACACGGCTTCAAAAATTTTCAGGTTTTTAACCGCTCTTTGGCAAACGCCCAAAAGCTTGCCGACGAAATTCGCGGAAATGCCTATGCCCTAGACGCCTTGAGCAATTACCAAAATGGTTTTGACGTACTTATAACCTGCACAGCTGCAGAAGGCGTCATTATCAATCCTTCGCTCTACGAAAGCCTGATCAACGGTGAAACACAAGAAAAAATCATCATTGACCTCGCGATTCCTCAAGACCTCGATCCAGCCATTTTGACGCATCATGCAGTCAAATACTTATCTATTGAATACCTCCAACGCATTTCAAATGAAAATGTAAAGGAACGTTCCAAAGAACTTCAACAAGTTGAAGAAATCATCGCCAACGCACGCTATGACTTCCAACACCTCCTGCGCGAGCGAAAAGTAGAAATCGCCATGCGCGAAGTACCTGCTCAGGTCAAAGAATTACGCGCTACGGCCTATACCGAAATCTTCAAAGAAGACCTCGACACCCTGGATCCGCAAGCTAAAGAAGTACTCGATAAAGTAGTAAGTTATCTCGAGAAAAAATACATCAGTGGCCCCATGAAACTAGCAAAAGAAATCATCCTCAATCATGCAGACTAAACCGCTCATCCGCATTGGTACACGCGGCAGCGACCTCGCCTTATGGCAAGCCCATTTTGTGAAAGCGAAATTAGAAAACCTCGGTTGCGAGGTGCTACTACAAATAATTGTTACGCAAGGCGATCGCATCCAAGACCTCAGCTTCGACAAACTAGAAGGCAAGGGCTTTTTTACCAAAGAAATTGAAGCGGCATTGCTCAACAACGACATCGATCTCGCAGTACATTCACACAAAGACCTCGAAACCACTCAACCCGAAGGCTTGTGCATTGGTGCAGTCTCTTACCGCGAAGACCCATCTGAGCTTTTGCTCATGCGCAAAACAGCACTGGACCCTACGCAGCACTGGGGCCTGAAAGCTGGAGCCGTCATTGGCACCTCATCTGCGCGCAGAAAATCAATCATTAAAGCGTTAAGACCCGATCTTCAAATCGAAGAATTGCGAGGCAACGTGCCCACCCGCATCGACAAATTGCGCGCCGGCCACTACGACGCCATTTTACTCGCCAACGCAGGCGTGAGCCGTTTGCAACTTGCCCTCGACGACCTCCATACCCTTGTGCTCGACCCAACCGAATTTGTTCCGGCGCCGGCTCAAGGTGTGCTCGGCTTGCAAATTCGTCAAAACGATGTACAAACTCAAGCAATGGTGGCGCAACTGAATCATCCCGATGTAGCTTCCCAAATAGCCATAGAACGCGGCGTTTTGCAAGCGTTGCAAGGCGGGTGCCAATTGCCTTTGGGAGTGTTCTACGGCCAAGACAAAATTTACGCTGCCCACGCAGCCTCGTCCCAAATCGCTGCCCAATTTTATCAATTTGATTTAGGGGTTAGCATTTCAGAAATTACGGCTACCCTTCAAGCTGAATGAGCAGCATCTTTATTTCTAAAGACCCCGAAGAGCTCAGCATAGAACTCCAAGCACTCGTTCAAAAAGGTGTGCTCGAAGCGCAATCTCTTATTGATTTCAGTGCTGTTCCTTTTGAGTGCCCTGCATCTCACGACATCCTCTTTATAGCGAGTATTCGTGCCGCTGATTTCTTCTTTGCCAAGTGCCAAACAAGCGCACAAATAGCTTGCGCTGGCCTAGAAACCGCTAAAAAAGTAGCGGAGCGTCATCAAAAAGAAGTGCATTTTATTGCCCAGCAGTCTGACCAACCAAAATTAGAAGCACAAAAATTCAATGAATGGCGAAACGGCAGAAGCGTTTGCTTTCCGAGTAGTCAGTTGTCTGTAGGGACCTACGCAGCCTTGATCCCAGAAAATGAAAAAATCATATTGACCGTTTACGACACCCACTTCAAAAATTCATCAATCCAAGAAAAAGACATCTATGTTTTTTCTTCTCCGAGCAATGTCAGGGCTTTTTTAGCACACAACAACATTCCAGCAAACGCTCAAGTTGTTGCCTGGGGTAGCTCCACCGAACAAGAATTGGTAAAAAAGCAAATAAGTGTAGCTAAGGTGCTCAACGGACAACAACAAGCTGACCTGCTCACTTGGCTCAGTAAAGTGCTATAATTTGTACCTTCACGTATGAAATTTGAGCAAACCAATCATATCAGCCCTGATTTAATTCGCTTATTTGAAAATACCGTCTTAGGTACCAACGGTGCTAAATACAAGCACCTAGATGTGGCCCAAAGCGTGGCGCATACCGATCATCCGCTGAGTTTTTCCTTGCGCCGACGCGAACAACTCATCGCCAACATCACCTTCTGCAAACGATCATTTGGCTTGTATTTGCGTTATTTTGCTTTTGACAAACGCTTTCAATCCAAGGGGAAGGCGCGCATGAATCCGAAGTCGCAGATCAAGCAAGAAATAGAAACTGTTTTTCAGCAGATTACTGCACAATACCCAGGGGCAGACAACTATTGTTATGCATACATAGACGCTAAAAATATCCGCAGTAAATGGATGAGTGAAACATTCGGCTTCCAGACCAAAGCCTACCTTGCCACTCAAAGTTTCAGCCGTATTTGGCCAAAAGCCAATCCAACGCTAAAGGAAGAGCGCATGAACTCCCAACTTTTCGAAACGATAGAAAAAAACTACGGCCATTACACAGCATATTTTACCCATTTTTTTGAAAAAGGATCGGTGTATTCTATTTTTAATCAAAACGGTGAGCGCTTGGCTTTTGCTCAATTTCATAAAGTGCGCTGGGAAATACAAAGGCTTCCAGGCAAACTTGGCGGCTTACAAGTCAAGTTGTTACCCTACCTCCCATTTATCAATAAATTGATTCAACCCAACGAGCATACTTTTTTAGTGCCGGATGTGGTTTGTAATCCGTCGGGCAATATTGCCGATGTGCAACGTTTATTTGAAGCTGTGCTTGCCAAAGAACAACTTCATTCGCTGCTGTGGTGGAATGATACCCGTGATGAATTGTATCAAAAAGCCCAAGAAAAATTTTCCTGGGGCCTATTGCACCAAATGATAGGTGTCGCTATGGTAGATGTAGTCGTAAGAGGAGATTTCCAACCGAAAGAACCTCTTTTTATTGCGGCCTTCGATATGGTTTAAGCTACGCTTGATACGAGAGAAAACGGGTAATCAGTAGTTCTTTAATGCGTTTATCCACCAATGGTTTTTGGCTCAAATAAAATTTAAATTCCGCATCGGTAAACAAGCCGCAAGCCATCCCAACATATCGATTGAATAGCATAGGGTTTTTGGCTAAAAAGGTGCTCAGTGTGCTCCTTTTCGAGGAAGGGTTTTCAATGGATTGAATGAACTCAAAATGACCGCTTTGCCACCACTCGATCTGAAATAAGTCATTTTGAAACTTTAATATAGGGCGCAATACCTCGTTTTGAAAGCGCTCTAGATCGTTGGATTCGCCGTTTTCTTTTTGAATTTGTGGCCTGAGTTGGATCAGTTGCTCATTAGTTCTCATGCTTCTTCAAACAAATCTAGCAGTCTAATGTTCGGATAGAATTCCTCGAGGTAACCCACCAAGCGCTCTTCGTCAGGGTTAGCTGTAAAAAACAAGGACTTACTTTTTGGAAGGCTCTCGGTGAGACGCACAATATAGCCCTTGTGGCCAGCGCGCATTTGTTCTTCCAAACCCAACACAATAAAAAGTTTTAATTTCTTGATATTGAAGCCATTTTGAAAATATAATTCTGCCATTCTGCGGGTGGTGCCCACAATAATTTCTGTACCATCGAAGAGGTCGTTGCGCTGTTGGAGTTTATTGCCTTTCTCGACTACTAAATCGACGGTGAGGTCTTTGGGTTTTGCCAACTGGACAAATTCGGCATGAATAGCTCTTGCTTGGGCATCGTTGGTGCAAAGAATGATGGCTCTGGGCGAACCCTCTTCGGGTTGTGGGATCACTTCATCTACAAATGGCCAAAGCTTCATTTGGTATTGCTCAGGAAGCGCCGAAACAAGTAAATACTGTGCGGGCTGCAATGCTTTTTGAATACTTTCCATGGTTATGATTGTAGTTTGGGGTTGTCGTGATGGCGCGTGGCATCGCGCTGGGTTTTTTTCTCTAGGTTTTGAACCAAGGCTGCGTCGAGGTCTATACCGGTTTGGTTGGCCAAACAACAAAGCACAAAGAGGATATCCGCCATTTCGTCGCCGAGGTCTTTATTTTTATCGCTTTCTTTTTCGGATTGTTCGCCATAGCGTCTTGCCATGATGCGAGCGAGTTCGCCTACTTCTTCCATTAAAACGGCCATATTGGTCAGTTCGTTGAAGTACCGAACGCCGAGCGTCTGGATCCAGTGATCCACTTTTGCTTGCGCTTCTTTGATTTCCATGTTACAAAGGTATCAAAACCTCTCGTTGATATGCTTACCTTTGTGTAGTATGGAAAAATTGAGCAATTTCATCAACGGACAATATATAGCACCTCATAACGGTCGCTATATCGACAACTACGAGCCAGCCACTGGCCAAGTCTATTCCTTGATCCCAGATTCCGATGCCCACGACGTAGAGGCAGCAGTACAAGCCGCAGAAGCCGCATTCCCCATTTGGTCGTCAATGGGCATAGAAGGTCGCGCGCAAATATTAAGGAAACTGTCCGAAGGTATAGAGGCCAACATGGACGCTTTTGTAGCCGCTGAGTCCAAAGACAACGGGAAGCCGGTGAGTCTTGCACAACATGTAGATATCCCAAGAGCAGTTTCCAATTTTCATTTTTTTGCAACTGCAATTGAGCACTTTGCTTCGGAGTCGCATCAGATGGAAGGCGTGGGCCTCAACTACACGACCCGCAAACCTATTGGTGTGGTGGGCTGTATATCTCCATGGAACTTGCCACTTTACCTTTTCTCCTGGAAAATTGCGCCTGCCTTAGCTGCAGGCAATTGTGTGATTGCTAAACCTTCTGAAGTAACACCATACACCGCATACATGCTCGGCAAAATTGCCAAAGAAGCCGGAATGCCAGATGGCGTGCTCAATATTTTGCACGGTACCGGCCCAAGCGTTGGCGACGCCATCGTGAAGCACCCCAAAATCAAAGCTATCTCTTTTACGGGAGGCACCAAAACCGGCGAATACATCGCACAAACGGCAGGGCCAATGTTTAAGAAATTGTCGCTAGAACTCGGCGGCAAGAACCCCAACATCATTTTTGCCGACTGCGACTTCAAAGACGCGCTCAGCACCACCATACGCTCTTCCTTTGCCAATCAAGGTCAAATTTGCCTCTGTGGCTCTCGCATTTTCATTGAGCGTTCCCTCTACGAACCTTTCAAAGAAGCATTTGTAGCAGCGGTTTCCAAAAGTAAAGTATCGTTCCCCCAAGACCCCGAAGCAAAACTTGGAGCTATTGTTTCCAAACCGCACATGGAAAAAATCTTAAGCTACATCGAGTTGGCTAAAGAAGAAGGCGGTACTATTCTATGTGGTGGCAAAAGAAAAATTTTACCTGGCGCTCATGCCGACGGTTACTACATTGAGCCTACCATTATTGAAGGTTTGCATTACCAATGTCGCACCAACCAAGAAGAAATCTTTGGGCCGGTGGTTACCATTACGCCTTTCGATACCGAAGAGGAAGCACTCACCATGGCCAACTCTACCCAATATGGCTTGGCGGCTACGGTCTGGACCACTGACCTCAAGCGCGCGCACCGAGTTGCCGATTTGGTACAAGCTGGCATCGTTTGGGTCAATGCATGGTTGGTAAGAGACTTACGTACCCCATTTGGCGGCGTCAAAGCCTCTGGTGTTGGCCGCGAAGGCGGATGGGAAGCCTTGCGTTTCTTTACGGAAGCCAAAAATGTGTTTATCAAATATTGATTTGATGATTGGATGATTGGATGATTTGATGATTTGAATTCCAACGAGAAAATATAATTTCATTGCGTTTTAAAATGAATTACAAAATGAAATACAGCATCGTCTTTTTTCTACTCCTTTCACTTGGTGCACATGCCCAAATCAAGCCAGCACTTTTCCAATTCAAGTCAGATACCGTGCTGCAATGGCACTACCATTTTGGCGATGAATTCAGTGAGCCGAGTGTTGATGTCAGCAAATGGTACCCGCGCTATCCTTGGGGAGGCTTGTTGCTCGATCAAAGCCAATGGGCGGTGCCCGAAATGCTCTCCCAAAAAAATGGCTGGCTGCATTTAGGTGCCAAAGAATTTGGTCAGAAGGCAGCCGTTCCCAACTGGATGATCAACCAACAACAAGCCAAAGAACTAGGCTTGAACATCAAAAACGACTCCGTTTACCTCGATTACCTAACCTCCTGCATTTGGAGCGTCGACACCTTCCGTTATGGCTACTTTGAGTGCAGAGCAGTAGTGCCCAAAGGCAAAGGATTGTGGCCCGCCTTTTGGCTTTTTGGGCAGAATGGCAAAGACGAAATCGATATCATGGAATGCAAGGGCGAACGCCAAAACGATGTACATATCGATATTCACCTGCCCGAGCGCAAAGATTATGTCAAAAACAACATCGGCATCAAAAAAGACTGGGGAGGCTGGGTCCGCATGAAAGATCCAATTGTGAACGATACCGTCATCTACTCGGGTGTATGGTTGCCGAATTCACTTACGTATTTTGTGAATGGGGTGCCTGTGTCGTATTTTGCCGGAGACTTTGCTACTCCAATGAACGTTATTGTCAATTTAGCAGTGGCCCGAGACAACTACCCCTTTAATCCGGGCCCCGATGCCCAAACGGTGTTTCCTGCCAATTACCAAGTGGACTACGTCAGGGTTTGGAAACTGGAGCCAAACGCCGCTCAAAAAATGAAGGGGGTTCCTCAAATTGACCTCCAAGAAAATGGCTGGATTCCCGTGGAGAAAGAAGTGCTCAAAAAGAAAGTACCCCTCATTTACCCTAAAAAAGTACTGCAAAAAGAACTCGGATTTGTGAGTCTTATTCCCGTTTCCAATGATCTTTACTTTGTTCAGGTCAATGGCAATGGGGAAGTTCAAGTGAGCGCTTGGGTGAAGGGAATTGAACAAACGAAAATTGTAACCGAAATTGCAAAATTTAAAGGCGAGAATAAACTCGGAAAAGATATTTCTATTCAATTAAAAGACGCGCCGAGAAACATTGAATTGCGCATTTCTTACGACGGGAAAACCATTTCGTATTTCCCTTTTAATTAGGCGAAGTTTTTTCTTTTTCCTTGAAGCGATAACCCGCTACAAACTTCAAGGCGAAATAAATTTGACGGTATTTCAAGTCGTCGAAACGAATGCTCTTGTTGTCAAAATCGGTCACAATAAAAAAGAATTTTTCATCCGAAGAATAGCCTCCCATGAGGCGAAGATCGAAGCGAGGCGCCAATCCTAAACGAATTTTAGAATAATCTGGTGTTTCGTATTCCTTGAATTGTACAACGGGGCCTACGCCTGCCCAACCGCCAATTTGCCAATTGTTTTTCCGATTGACATAAGCTACTCCGGGAGCTGCTCCAAAATCAAAGGCTTGGAGCTTTGTAATAGTGGTGAGGTCTTGCCCTTGAAGTTGCAAAGTACTTGGAATTAAGCTTTCGCCGCGATTGCCTGAACCAAAATAATTCATGGTGCATTTCAAATACCACGTTAAAATTTGCTGATTATAATGAGCTCGTTTCCCGAGCAAACCATTCATTTGAAAATCGGCATTCCTAAAATACCACGCATTCAGCATGACATTAACGGAGTAGGCATCGGGAAGTATAACCGAAGGTTGTCTTAGTCCATAACCTATGGTCGATTTGAACTCAAAATCGTACCAAACCTTTTTATAAGTGAGGTCGTAGGCAAAATTATATTGGGTGGTTTTGCCAAATTTACTATTCGAGCGTAAATTACCAACCACAGGGAAACCTACCCGTAAATGAAACCACTTATAAGCAAAACCCAAGCCCAAAAACGGGCTAAAATTGTTCTTGTAGGCCAGTGAAGTTTGCTGCGCGCTAAATGGGTAGTCGATCCGAAACGGGTTGACGTTATAGCCTAAGTCGGCATACATCACGGGCCTATGTCTAAAGCTCTCCAAGGCCGCATTTTGGGCCATGGCAAACGTACTCCATAAAAAGAGACAACAACTAATGCGTAATTCCTTGCTCAAGCCCTAAGATAAACGCGTAATTTTTGGCGCGCTCTAAACGCTCCACAGTACGACCCGAACCTCCGCCATGCCCGGCATCCATGTTACACTCAAAAATAAGTGCTTCTTTATTGGTGCGCAGCGTGCGCAGTTTGGCTACGTATTTGGCTGGTTCCCAATATTGCACTTGAGAGTCGTGGTAACCCGACGTCACATACATAGCTGGATAATCCATTGCATGCAAGTTGTCGTAAGGAGAATATTTCAACAAATAATAGTAATAGTGAGGGTCCGTTGGATTGCCCCATTCTTCGTATTCGCCAGTAGTTAGCGGAATGCTTTCATCTAACATGGTGGTCACTACATCTACAAATGGCACTTCTGAAACGATGCCTTTAAATAAATAAGGCGCCATGTTCGCAATGGCACCCATTAACAAACCTCCCGCACTGCCACCATTGGCATAAATGCGCGCAGGATCGCAATAGCCCATATGGCCCAAAAATTCGGCAGCGTTGATGAAATCGGTAAACGTGTTGATTTTCTTGTCAAACTTGCCATTCTGATACCATTCTTCACCCAAATATTTGCAACCTCTGATATGTGCCGTTGCAAAAACAAAACCGCGGTCCACTAAAGACAAACGCGTGGGGCTAAAAATATCGGGTAAAGTATAGCCATAAGAACCATAGCCATAGAGCAACAAAGGCGCTTTTGCTAAATCTGTTCCTTTTTTATACATAATGCTCACCGGGATTTGCGTGCCGTCGTTGGCAGTAGCCCAAACGCGTTGAGATGCATAGTTGTCTGGATTAAACTGTGGATCTCTGAGTTTTTTCTCAAAGAAAATTGAGCGTTCACCGCTTTTTAAATCGTAGGTATAAACCCTTGAAGGTGTGGTCATGGAGTTATAGACATAATACAATTGATTTGCAGCGTAGTCATCGTTGATGGCCAACCCGAGGTAGTACGTTTCGCCATCTACAGCAATATAACTTTCCATCCCGTCTTCGACCCCTTTTAATTTGAGTTTAAGCAAACCGTTATTGCGTTCCTCGATCAAGAGGTAATTTTTAAAAACACTCAATCCTTCGAGCAGCACTTTTGAATTATGGGGTACTATTTCAGAACAAGATTGGATGGAGGAAGGAAATTGACGACTGTAAAGAATTCGGTTGTTAATGGCGTTGTCGTTGGTCAGGATATAAAAGCCATTTTCGTGGTGCTCAACCTCGTAAATATGGCCAGCCTTGCGCGGTAAAAACACTTGCGCTGGTGCCTTTGGATTGTCTGCATCGAGCAGTTGAACTTCTGAAGTAGTAGAACTATAGCTGTAAATTTGAATGTATTTACCAGTGAGGGTTTTGCCAATGCCTACGCTAAATTTGTCATCTTTTTCTTCGTAAACGAGCTCATCAGTGCCCTGTGGCGTACCGATGGTATGGCGGTAAATCAAATACTCGCGAAGGGTTTCGGGGTCTTTTTTGGAGTAATAAACAGTTTTGTTGTCGTTGGCCCAAACCAAGCCGCCACTTGTTTCGGTGAGCACATCTTTGAGGTATTTGCCATTGGTTCTGAAGCGAATTTCGTATTTACGACGGCCTTTGAAATCTTCGCAAACGGCTAAAATTTGATTGTTCGGGGAAGGCGCCCAACCGGCCAATTCGTAAAATGACTTACCTTTGGCGCGTTCGTTTTCGTCAAAAAACAACACCGCTTTTCCGTCCATTTCATAACGAAAAATTTGTTGGTAGTCTAGCCCTTCTACATTGCGTGTTTGGTACTGATAACCATTCATAACAAAAGGCGCACTGGTTTCGTTGGGATCTATGCGCTGTTCAAATTCTGCCAATAAGTCGTTTACCAACGGATTTAAAGCTTTGAAATAGGCCTCGGCGTAGGCGTTTTCTGCATGAAGGTAATCCAATACGGGTTGGGTGTCGCGTTCACGCATCCAATAATAGGGATCGTTGCGCTGGTGACCGTGTTTTTCTAAAATTTGGTCTTTGCGCGGTGCAACTGGTTCTTGGGCAGTAAGTTGTTGGTGCATAAGCAAGATAAGACAGGTAAAAAAGTGTAGCTTTTTCATGGCGTGATTTCTCGCAAAATTAGCGATATTCTCTATTGAAAAGGTTAACTTTGAAAAGTGAAGAAACTCTATAAATTCCTACTCAATAAATTACCTCGGCCGCTGCTTATTCGGCTGAGCTACATCTTTCGTATTTTTGCACCAGCGCTCTACCGTGGCAACGCGGTGAGCTGCCCCGTTTGCGAAAAATCTTTTTCCAAGTTCCTTTCTTACGGCTCAGAAGTCGCTCACCGCGACAACGTACTTTGTCCCTATGACCTCACCCTAGAACGCCACCGCCTCATGTGGCTCTACCTCAAGAACCACAGCAACTTTTTTACACAAGCAAACCTTGCTGTTCTGCACATGGCCCCTGAGCAGTGCTTCATAGACCGCTTCAAAGCCCAACAAAACCTCAACTACCTTACCGCTGACATCGTATCACCAATTGCAGACATGCATTTTGACTTACACCAAATTCCGCTCGAAAACGACCGTTTCGATGTTGTTTTTTGCAACCACGTTATGGAACACGTTCAGGACCCCATTCAATGCATGTCTGAACTTTTCAGGGTGTTGAAACCAGGAGGTTGGGCCATCATGCAAGTGCCTCAAGATTTCACGCGTGAAACCACCTACGAAGATCCTTCCATTGTTTCGGAAGCCGACCGCGAGAAACACTACTGGCAAAAAGACCACGTTCGTCTCTTTGGCAAAGACTACCCTTCCTATTTAGAACGCGTTGGTTTCCAAACCACTGCATTTGACCTCAACGCACATTACACGCAAGAAGAAATTGCGCGTTTTCGGCTCATGAAAGAAGAAGTACTTTACATCTTCAAAAAACCACAATTATGAAAAATTTATTGCTATCGCTTGGCTTATTAACATCAATTGCTACATGGGCTCAGAAAAATGTTTTTCTAAATATGGAGCCGTTATTTGGGTCGCAACCTTTTGCTTTGAACCAAAATTTTGTAGGCAATGACGGCATTGCAGTCAATATCGAACACTTCAATTACTACCTCACAGACATCAAGCTTTTCCATGACAACGGCTTGCAAACCAACTTCCCAACAGACATCTGGTTGCTCACACCTGAGCAGCATAGCCTTTATCTGGGCAATTTAAATGTCAACCAAATCGATTCCATCAACTTTACGGTTGGTGTTGCGAAGCGCTACAACACGCAAGCCGGTGCGCTCGCTCAAGACATCTCTACCTACCCAGACTCCCATGCGCTCAGCTTTCAGAGCCCATCCATGTATTGGGGCTGGGCCTTTGGTTACATGCACATGATTATCGGTGGCAAAGCAGACAGCAATAACGATGGCGTTCCCAATGCTTATTTTGAATTACACAACCTTGGCAACAACAACCAGCAAAATGTGACGCTGACTAGCATTCAAACCAATACCGGCAATCAAATTGACCTCAACTACATTTGCCATGTCGACCGCTGGCTGCAGCAAATGCCGCTTTCAAGTGTAGGTGTGCTCCATGGCGATACCGGCCTGAATCTACAAATACTCCAAAACGTAAACAGCCAAGAAGTTTTCACGATAGCAGCCAATGCAAATACACAAGAAAACAACACTTCCTTATTTGCCTTTGTCCAAAGCGAAAATGAATTCACTTTTTGTGTAAAAAACAAACAAACGATCAAAAATTACATTGTTTTCGCCAATTCCGGGCAGCAAATATGTGCAGTTTCAGCCAACGAAACCAAAGCATCAATTGCGCTTGAGCCACTTCAAAGCGGCATTTATTTGGTGACGGTAGAAACAGACAACGGTCAGCACCAAACCTTTCGCTTTATAAAACCATAAGCCATGCTGCGCTTTGCCTCCGTTGCGCTTGTTTTAGTCCTGGGCTTTTTGGCCTTGCGCTGCGGCAGTAGTCAAGACCTCAACGCAATGGTTAGCATTCCCGCTCCTACTGACAACCCCCAAAATGCTGCCAAAATTGCTTTGGGCAGAAAACTCTTTTTTGATACCCGCCTTTCTTTAGACGGCAGCGTTTCTTGTGCCACTTGCCACGACCCCCGAAAAGCTTTTAGCGACAACCTCGCCAAAAGCAAAGGAATCAACGGGCAACTGAGCGAGCGAAATGCGCCTAGTTTGCTCAATGCCGCATTTTTAAAGACAGCCATGTTCGATGCGCATTTGCAAACGCTCGAACTTCAAGTTATTGTCCCCATACAAGAACCTGTAGAAATGGGGCACAACATGAAAAACCTCCTCAAGCAACTGCGCCAAATACCTGAATACCAAGCTGCTGCTCAAGCCATTTTCGGACGAGACTTTGATGCTTGGGTACTCACGCGCAGCATTTCAGCCTTCGAAAGAAGCTTGCTGTCCATGAATGCGCCGTTTGATCAATATTTGGCCGGCAATAAAAAAGCCATGAGTAAAGACCAACTTGCAGGCTGGCGCATCTTTTCTGAAGACTTGTACTGTATCAAATGTCATCCGGCGCCTTATTTTACCACCTATGAAGCCGCCAACAACGGTTTGTATGCTACTTATGAAGGCAAAACCGACCAAGGGCGTTTCCGAATTCACCACGACTCCTCCGACATCGGCACATTCAAAGTTCCTTCTTTACGCAATTTACCATTGACCTATCCCTACATGCACGACGGGAGTTTACAGACCATTGCCGCAGTGCTAGCGCATTACCAAAAAGGAGGTGCCGGCCATCCGCTGCAGGACCAACAAATTGTTGCATTCAATTTGAGCAGCAAAGAAAAACAACAACTTACTGCATTTTTTAATGCTTTAGTCGATACTTCTTATCTCCTTCGAAACGGCTTTTAAGCGAGATTGCTTACCTTTGTTGCTTCAAAATCAAAGGCTATGTATCGCTCACACACTTGCGGAGAATTAAGATCTGAACATATAGGAACAAAAGTCACGTTGGCTGGCTGGATGCAACGCTCCCGCGACCTCGGCGGCATGACCTTCATCGACCTCCGAGACCGCTACGGCCTTACCCAATTGGTGTTCAATATGGAAATAAACGCGGCGTTGTGCGAACAAGCCCGCAAATTAGGTCGTGAGTTCGTGATCCAAGTAGAGGGCGAAGTCATTGAACGCAGCAGCAAAAACAAAAACATGCCCACTGGCGATATCGAAATCAATGTGCTTTCATTAACTGTTTTGAACGCCGCCAAGTTGCCTCCATTTACCATTGAAGACGAAACCGATGGTGGCGACGAACTCCGCATGCAATACCGCTACCTAGACCTCCGCCGCAACCCTGTTTTAGAAAAGCTACGCTTGCGCAATCAAGTCGCACTCGAAACCCGAAAATACCTAGATTCCAAAGAATTCCTCGACGTAGAAACACCCGTACTCATTAAATCTACTCCAGAGGGCGCGCGCGACTTCGTGGTGCCTAGCCGCATGAACGAAGGGCAATTCTATGCCCTACCACAGTCGCCACAAACCTTCAAGCAATTGCTAATGGTCAGTGGTTTTGACCGCTATTACCAAATTGTCAAATGCTTCCGCGACGAAGACCTCCGTGCAGACCGCCAGCCCGAGTTTACGCAAATCGACTGCGAAATGGCCTTTGTAGAGCAAAACGACATCCTCAACATGTTCGAAGGGCTCATTAAGCATCTTTTTGAAACCGTACGCGGCGTCAAATTTGAAGGCGCTTTCCCACGCATGACCTACGCAGAAGCTATGGAGCGCTACGGCTCAGACAAACCCGACATCCGCTTCGGAATGGAATTCGTGGACCTCACTGCTTTGGCCCGACAAAACGATTTTGTTGTGTTTAATAGCGCTGAGTGTGTATTGGGCATCAATGCTTCGGGCTGCAGCGAATACACCCGCAAACAACTCGACGAACTCACCGAATGGGTCAAGCGCCCACAAATTGGTGCCAAAGGCTTGGTGTACATCAAATGCAACACCGACGGTACTTTCAAATCTAGTGTCGATAAATTCTACAGCGAAGCAGACCTCAAAGCCATGGCTGAACAAGCAAATGCCAAGCCAGGCGATCTCATTTTACTCCTTTCTGGAGAACTTGCCAAAACAAGAAAACAACTCAACGAACTCAGGTTGCATTTAGGAACCTCATTAGGGCTGCGCAATCCAAATGAGTTCAAACCACTTTGGGTTTTGGATTTTCCTTTGCTCGAATGGGACGAAGAGAGCGGCCGCTACCACGCCATGCACCACCCGTTTACTTCGCCTAAACCCGAAGACATGCACCTCATTGATACCGAACCTGGTAAAGTACGCGCCAATGCCTATGACCTCGCCATGAACGGCGTTGAGCTCGGCGGCGGATCTATCCGTATCCACGACCGCGGCCTGCAATCTCGCATGTTCGATTTACTTGGCTTTAGTAAGGAAGAAGCGCAAGCGCAATTTGGTTTCTTGATGTCCGCCTTCGAATACGGAGCACCTCCACACGGTGGTTTGGCCTTTGGTCTTGACCGTTTGGTTGCCACAATGGGCGGTTCAGAATCTATCCGCGATTACATTGCTTTCCCTAAAAACAATTCTGGTCGCGACACCATGATCGACGCACCTTCGCCCTTAAACGAAGCCCAACTAAAAGAATTAGGCCTTAAGCTCAACTAAGCAGCTACTTAATTGTTGTAAAATCATGAGCCCTCAAATAGACCAACTGCAAGCAGCACTCAGTGCACACCGCACCAAGTTATTAGCGCACCCAATGTACGCGCAAATCAAGTGCATCGAAGATTTCCAGTGCTTTATGGAGCAACACATCTTCGCTGTTTGGGATTTCATGAGCCTACTCAAGTCCCTGCAACGCGCACTTACTTGCGTCGAAGTTCCTTGGTCCCCAAAAGGATCGCCTGTAACGCGCAGGTTCATCAACGAAATTGTGCTTGGCGAAGAATCCGATCTTGATCAAGACGGGAAGGTTTTGAGCCATTTTGAAATGTACCTCGAGGCCATGCAACAAATTGGAGCCGACACACTTCCTATCCATCAGCTGACCGAATGGCTGTCTTATGGCAAGACCCTCGATGAAGCACTATATCAGCTAGAAATTCGCGAAGAAACACGTGCTTTTGTCCGCTTTACCTTCGAAATCATAGATGGTGGGCAACTTCACAAAATTGCGGCGCTCTTTACATTTGGTCGTGAAGACCTCATCCCAGACATGTTCATCGAAATTTTGAGAGAAATGCAAGGACAAGGGCAGAGCAATATCGATAAACTACTCTATTATTTAGAAAGACACATCGAGGTTGATGGCGGAGACCACGGCCCAATTTCCTTAAAAATGATGGAAGAAATTTGTGGCTCAGATGTAGTGAAATGGCAAGAAGCAACAGATGTTTCGATACAAGCCCTAGAAAAACGCTACGCACTCTGGAATGGCGTTCTTGCCAAACTACAAGCCTAATACTTCGTGTTGTTGTCTTAATTTAGCTCCAAGCGGTGCCTTCTTTACCATCTTTCACGATGATTCCGGCTTTCGCTAAACCATCGCGGATTTGATCTGAGGTAGTCCAGTCTTTGTTCGTGCGGGCTTGTTGACGTAAATCTAAAACAAGATCCATGACGGGTGCCAAACGCGTTTCAGTAGCGATGTTTTCTGGTGCAAGGCCAAGCACTTCATGGACAAATACTTCCATAGCAGCCTTTAGTTCTGACTTATCTGCTGCTGAAATACCAGCATTGCCATCATTGACCAAATTGATTTGCTTGACTGCTTCAAATAAGTTGGCCACCAAAATTGGCGCGTTGAAGTCGTCGTTCATTGCTTTGTAAAATGAAGCGATGAGTGCCGCTACATCAAAAGTTGAAGTGGTGGCAGGAAGATTTTCGAGTGTTTTAAGCCCTTCAATTAAACGCGCATAGCCTTTCTCTGAAGCATTCAAAGCCTCTTGAGTAAAATCTAGGTTGCTGCGGTAATGGGCTTGCATCATGAAAAAACGCACCACATTTGCTGTATACGACTTTTCAAACAGACCGGTTGTTCCGTCCAGAATTTGCTTGGGCAAGAAATAATTGCCAAAGGATTTAGACATCTTTTGACCATTGACATTGAGCATGTTGGCATGCATCCAGTAGCGCGCCGGGTTGCAACCAAAAGAACCACAACTTTGAGCGATTTCGTCTTCGTGGTGTGGAAATTTAAGGTCCATGCCGCCGCCGTGGATATCGAACTGCTTGCCGAGGTATTTGGTGCTCATAGCGGTGCATTCGATGTGCCAACCTGGGTTGCCATTGCCCCAAGGAGAACGCCACACTTGCATGTCGTCTGGATTGGCTTTTTTCCAAAGTGCAAAGTCGGCAAAAAAGCGTTTTTCGTCTTGAGCGTTGAGCGTACGGGTTTCGTTCTCGAGTTCGTCTACTTTGCGGCCACTTAAAATACCGTAGTTGTAGTCTTGCATGTAACGGCGCGTATCGAAATACACCGAGCCGTTTACTTCATAGGCATAGCCATTGGCAATGATTTGCTCGATAATTTCAATTTGCTCTTGAATATGCTGTGTAGCCGTAGGCTCAATGCTCGGTGGCAACATGTTGTAAATGCGCTGGAGTTCTTGAAACTTAACGGCGTATTTATAGACAATTTCTAAAGATTGAAGCTGCTCAGCTTTAGCGGCTACGCCAATGCTATCTACCTCCTGACCGGCAGAGTTGGTGATATGGCCTGCGTCGGTCACGTTGCGCACGTATTTGACGCGAAAACCTAAATGCAATAGGTAGCGGTAAATGAGGTCAAAATTGATGAAAGTGCGCATGTTGCCCATGTGAGGCTCGCTATAAAGCGTTGGGCCACACACATACATACCGACCTTACCTTCCACCATCGGGACAAAAGGTTCTTTTTCTCCTTTCAGACTATTATAGATGACGAGTTGGTCTTGCTGAGCTTTCATTTTGTGCGATTATTCTTACAAATTTAGCCAAATTTACGGCATCATTTTTGTTAAGTTTGTGGCATGAACGCAATTTACAGTTTCTTTAGTGTCCTTCTGATTTCATTAAGCTTTAGTGGCGATATCCCATACGCCACCATTCAGAAGGGGATGGAAACCAACGACGCACATACCATCGTCAATCTCGGTAAAGATAAAATTGTACTTCAAGTCCCAGGTTCAGACGGTGCTTATCCGCTTTCTCAGGCCGAAATGATCTTAAATAGCTTTTTTCAAAAAAATCCAAAAGGAACTTTTACGCTGCGCTACAAAAACGCAAAATCAGTAGAAGGTAGCGGAACAGTAATTGGATCCTACGTTTCAAAAGGAAACAGCTATCGCAGTACGTTTCAGTTCAGAAGTGGAAAATACGAAACCAAGCTCGAAAGCCTGAGCATCGTTAAAGAATAAAGCTTATGCCTGTTGGCCGCGGTTTTCTTTGAGCGTATTAAAGAAAATAATACCATAACCTACGGCGAGCATCACGTGAAAAGGAACCATTCCTAAGTCGCCGTAAATTGCTCTGTTGACAGCAGTAAAACCGAAAACAACCATAAACGTACCTTCTAAGATATTGATGATCGAAAGGCTTTTCTTGTCGTATTTATTCCCTTTGAACTCATCCTTTTTAGCCACATTGAACTTAGGTGTGCGCACAAACGAACTCTTGATGCCAAGGTAGCCCTCTATAACCGCTACTGCATTGCTAAGCCCTAAGGCCATAGAAACCGTCAAGAACTGCACAAAGCGACCTAGGAAACGGAAGAGGTCGCCAAAGAAGTTGCCGCGTTTGTCGCGGAAAGAATTCCAGTAATAGAACGCTAGGAAAATCGTACTTGAGAAGAAGTACATCCCGTATTTAATGTAGATATTCAGATCTGAGAAAGAATCCTTGATGTGCAATACGGCAAGGCTCAACAAAGAAAGAATCAGGATGAAAAAGAAGACAGAAGAGTTGAACAAGTGCGCCAAACCATGGATGCGGTCGCTTATTTTGAGGCCCTTAGTGGTAGCCAAACGCTTCCACATTTTAATGAATACCTCTGCGCCACCTTTCATCCAGCGGTGTTGCTGACTCTTAAGTGCAGACATTGTGATCGGCAACTCAGCAGGGGATTCTACTTCTTCCAAATACACAAAACGCCAGCCTTTCATTTGGGCACGGTAGCTGAGGTCGAGGTCTTCGGTGATGGTGTCGTGCTCCCAACCGCCTGCATCGTCGATGGTGGCACGGCGCCAAACGCCTGCTGTTCCATTAAAATTAATGTAGTGTCCGCTTGCGTTGCGGCCGCCTTGCTCAATAGCAAAGTGTCCGTTCAAACCAAAAGCTTGCAACTCAGTGAGCAAAGAGTAGTCTTTGTTGAGGTGCCCCCAACGCGTTTGTACCACACCCACATTTTCAGTGAAATAAGGAATGGTGCGCAGTAAGAAATCTTTACTTGGCACAAAATCGGCGTCAAAAATAGCAATGAATTCGCCTTCTACTTTATCCATAGCACAATCCAAAGCACCCGCTTTGTATCCGGTGCGGTCTGTGCGGTGGATATGCTGGATATTGATGCCTCTAGCAGCTACTTCAGCGCACTTGTTGGCAATGATGTCTTTGGTTTCGTCGGTGGAGTCGTCTAGGACCTGAATCTGAAATTTGTCGCGTGGGTATTCTATTTCGGCACAAGTTTCGATGATGCGCTCAGCCACGTACATTTCATTGAACATTGGCAATTGAACTGTTACTTTTGGCGCGTTTGCTAAATCAAATGCCGGCGTAACACGACTTTGTTGTGTCTTTTTGTTGCGCACATAGGCGATTGCCAAACTCAATTGTATCACACTATAAAAGAAGATGAGTACGAGGCATAATCCGTAAATCACAAGAATAATAAGCGCAGTAAGGTGAGACCAATAATGTTCTTTACCTTGGTAGTCGCCCCAGTTGAACATCCAGGAAACCTCAAGTTGCGCCGTAAATGGCTCTGTCTGGCTAAAAGTATAATGAATAAGGTGCTCCTTTTCATTGGTTTCAAATACCTTAAGCGTGGTGGAACGGTAATCTTGGTCAATTAAGCGTAATTTCGATTTACCAATTGGCACATTTCTGAAAGTGAATTTTCCGTTTTCGTCGGTTTCTGCTGTGTATACTTTACCCGTAACCAAAGACGTGAGTTCCACTTCAACCTCTTCTACTTCAGATTTAGTTTTGAAATCGACTAAAAAACCTTCGATTTTTTTAGAAACTGGGCCGATATAGGTCTTATTGGCAAATGCGGTGCTGATAAAAAAGCTGAGTAGTGCGCTTAAGAGTAGTTTATTCATGGGTCAAGCAACAAAGAAGTTGAAAATAAAAAGCAAATATAGATTTATTCTTTCATTAAGGTCATTTCATCGACCAAGTGTTTGGCTCCTGAATAGATATCCATGACCCAAAGCACGTAGCGAATGTCCACAACAATGTTGCGACAACGGTTCGGGTCAAAAAGATAGTCGCTCATGGTGCTCTCCCAGCTGCGGTCAAAATTGAGCCCCATTAGGTAACCATTTTCATCTAAAACTGGCGAGCCCGAATTGCCGCCTGTGGTATGGTTAGAACCTGTAAAACATACCCAAAGATCTGTGCCTTGCGCATATGGGCCGTAGTTTTTAGCCGCGTGTAAGTCGAGCATGCGTGGCAAGAGTTCAAAGTCAGGATTGCCCGTATTGTATTTGGCAATGATGCCATCTAAAGTAGTGTGTTCGGTGTAGCGCATGCCATCGGTTGGTGCCGAACCTTCGAGCTGCCCGTAAGTAATGCGCAAAGTAGAATTGGCATCGGGCCAGTGCTTGTCTGTAGGAAACATCACGTATTTTCCTTCTACATACACTTGCATCCACTTATTGACCTCTGCTTGAAAAGACTTGTAAGCCGGCACTACTTCATTTCTAAATGGTGTAAAAAATTGATTAAAATGGACAAAACCAGCGTCTTTTTGCAGTTTTTTGATTGATTTTTCGCTAAAACTGCTCAAAAACGCTTTGTAACGTACCGCATCAGTAAAGATTGATTTACTGTAAATCAGTTCGGTCAATTGCTCAACTGTGGTTCCTTTCAACTCTTGTTGAGAATAACTAAGGTATAATTTGGTTAACTCCAAGAAAATTTGTCGATCTACTGCCGCATCAAAATTCTTGAAAAAACCATCTGCAGTATTTTGTAATTTGTCGAGCACTCCCTTCAATTCGTTGTTGGCCATGTATTTAGCATAGTTCGTGAGTAAGTCCTCTAAACTTCGGACCAACTTGAAATATTCAGGGCCCACAGAAAAATATTCTACGCCTATCGCATAATTGTACTCCGTTTTGGTGCCTTCAGCCATAAGTCCATTTAATGTTGCCAATGCCGACGCATATTTGGCCCATTCAGGCTTGCTGATCGCCATTGCTTTGTATTTGGCTTCGTAGTCTTGCTTGAGTTTTACCGCACCCAAATT
>ENA-ORFA01000005-ORFA01000005.1-marine-metagenome-genome-assembly--contig:-NODE-5-length-187371-cov-5.054908_pt1 | contig 187371 bp, 157 predicted proteins | sample MGYA00248621_ERZ508587 | MGnify/ENA primary metagenome ERZ508587 (study PRJEB26250, sample SAMN06266239) | marine metagenome | isolation source: Columbia River Estuary | place: USA:Columbia River... | reverse complement strand
GAAGATTTTGCTGGCACAACAGTTTCACTTACCAACCCAACTGCAAGCCAGTTGATTTCTGCTCCTACGGTAATTACCCTTACGGCAACTGCTGCTGATATTGATGGTATTGACTCGGTTAACTTTTTCATCAATAACTTATTTGTTGGTGCCGGAACAATGACTGCAGGTTCAGCAACAAATGGTACTTGGACCTACGCTTATACGAGCACACCAGGGATCAAAACATTTACTGCGAAGGCAATTGATGATTTTCAAGCCAAATCAACGTCGGCTGCAGTAACTTTAGATATCGCAGATCCGAATGCACTTCCTTACAGAGTGAAGAACGTTACCCAAAACTGTGACCAAACAACTTATTTAATGCCTGTTGCAGTATCAAATACGTATACCGTAGACAACGTCATTGGATACGATGTTGTATTAACCTATGATGCCTCTAGACTCATACCAACTGGCAACGTATTTGTAGCAAATAACCTTTATTCAAATGCTTCACATATTGAAACTGCTACATCAATTGGCACACCTAGCGGAAGCAACGGGACAATGCAGATTTCCTTGAACTTCAATGGAAATGCACCTGCTTCTGCTGAGTTCAATGGAACAAATGCAGACATCTTTACTGTACAGTTTACTAAAACATCAGCTTTTGCGGGCGTAGATTCAGCAACAGTAGCTATTTCTTCTATTCAAGAAAGTTACATTACAGGCGTACTGAACAAAACAGCTAATTCTGGTAAGGCATATTCTATCAAAAACCAAAACTACCCGGCTACTTTGTTGTTCTGGTCTGATAACCAAGCCATCAAATACAATGCTGCAAACCCAAGCGCATTCTTGATTACCAACGTTAATGGCACTGTTTCTACAACAGGTACAGCAACTGCTGCATCCACATCTTTAACGATTCCAAACACAGTAACGGGTGTTGTTGCAGGTATGAACGTTGTTGCCGATGGTATTCCAGCATCAGCTACTGTAGCAAGTGTTTCAGGTTCAACCGTTACCTTATCGACTGCCACAACGGCTGCACTTACGGCAACTCCTGTAGCATTCGTTTCTGCAACTGCAGTTCAGCCAAATACTTCAGGTGTGTTTACACACATCCTCACCAATGGTCAGCAAGTGCGTATTTCTCGCGATATCTCTAACAACAACTCAGTTCAGTTGTTGGTGAATGGCGCAGATGCTGTATTGGGAAAAACACTTCTTTTGAACGGTAACTTTACGCCTTCTGTTTATCAAGTGATGGCCCTAGACGTCAATCTCGATGGTGTTGTGTCTGCAGGTGACATCTCTCAAATCAAGCAACGTGCGACTTTAGCTATTCCAGAATTCCGTCAGGCTTGGAACTATTCAGTTACTGGTGTATCTAACGGTCATCCTTCGAAAGATTGGGTATTTGTAGACCAGACAACCGTAGCCAACAATGCTGCCTACCAAATTTCTGCTACTTTCCCAGCCAACGATAACGTAGGTTACTCAAAGGCAAAAGTTCCAGTAGCACCTTTCAGCATCAATGCCAACGTAACCAACTACGCAACATGTCCAGAGGTTCAGTCTGAAAACTACTTTGGAATCATGTTGGGTGACGTCAACGCAAGTTACGCTACATTTACGGCGAACGGTATTTTGAAGGACAACGGTGCAGTAGTTCTTGATTTGGCAGCTGCTAAACAAGAAGGAAACAACTTCCGTATCCCAGTTTCTTTTGAAGCAACTGAAGTAGTAAATTCATTAGACTTTGCTGTTCGTTTCAACAACAACATGAGTTATTCTGAAATGTCACAATTAGACGCGGCAGCTGAAGTAACTTCTTTTATGAACAGTGAAGATCAAACTTTGCGTTTCTCAAGCTTCAATGTCGAGAACTTCGCAACCGGTGCTAATGTTGCCGAGTTAGTAGTTGCTACTGAAAACGGTAAATTGACAGAGAAAGATATCGTTGCAGATTTAGCAATCATCAATGGTAAGCCAGTTGACATGAAGTTTGCAAAGTCTTCAGAGGCGCTACAGCAGACTTTGAATGTACAAGTTTACCCTAACCCGAACAACGGTACGTTTGCAGTAGAATCAGTGGAGGGCGCTCAAGTATCAATTATTGATATGAATGGCCGCACAATCACTGAATCAGCTCAAATTCCAGCTTCAGGTAAATTGACAATCAACCTTGCTCAGGTGAATGCAGGAGTGTATTTTGTACGCGTGCAAAATGCAAACTTCAGCACCATCAAAAAGGTGATTGTAGAATAAGAAAAAACCCCACAATCCACAAAAAAAGTCGCGTTCTTCGGAACGCGACTTTTCTTGTATAAAAACAGAAAAAGATGAAAACTAATCTATTATTTGTTATTTTATTTGGTCTTAACGGTATGTTTTTGGCGCAACAAGGTGAGCGCACTCAAGTTGCTAACGCCAAGGCGCTTTCAGATACAATCATTTTTGACCTCGCTAATGCAGATTATTACATAAATGCGGGCTCTAATTTCATAGATATTCCTATTGTTTTAAAGTCTACAGATCCCACGATTAACTCCTTCGATTTCTGGTTTCAATTCAATACCGGAGAGCTTACCTATGTAGCGACTACATCACTTATTAATGGTCTAGATGCTTTCAGTAACTACAATCAAGCTAACTTTTACCTAAGTAACACTTCTTCAGGCACCTCCATAAATTTCAACATCCCAACCAATATTCCAATCGTAAAATTGACATTTCAGCTGAGTTCTGCTTGCGATTTAATCAATACACAAGATTTCAGCAATACCACTACCTTATTTGATGGCGATGTCAGTAGCTTTAAGTTTACAGCGCCTTCACCGAGCCCTATTCAGGTCTTGAGTTCTCTTCCGGCATGTAGTCATAACCATATTACTTTTTCTTATGATAGCTTTTATTCAGGTAAACTAATTGATACCTACAGTTGGGATTACGGCAACATGGATTTTTCTTCTTCACAAACTGACTCCACCATTTTTACGCAACCCGGAAATTTCACTGTTTTACTTGATGTCATTACTGCTGACGGTTGCAGTTATTCCACTTCCTTTCCGATCGATATCACAGAAGGCCCGCTCGCTAGCTTTACACATACACAAGGCAGCACCCAAACTGAAGTCATTTTTACCAATACCACTACTTTTTCTGGTGGTAACATCACGGATTTTCATTGGGACTTCGGCGATGGTCAAAATTCTTCCGAAGAAAATCCAATAGTTACTTTCCCCGGTGCTGATACCTATCCGGTTACCTTAACAGTTACTGCCGACAACGGTTGTGAAAACACTACTGTAGTCAATATTTCTACAGTTGGCATTGAAGATACAAAACAGCTTCATCTCACACTTTTTCCGAATCCGGTCCATGATGAACTTTTTCTTGAGTCGGTCCATTCAATTGGAAATTGGGTCATTTACGATGCATCAGGACGCGAAGTATTGACGGGTTCAGAAGGGTCGTCAAAGTGTTGGATTGATATTTCGATGTTAACCAATGGAAGCTATACCGTTGAGCTTGATTCAAGGGCTGTAGTGTTTATCAAAATTTAATGATAGCCTAAACCAAACCCTCCCCACATCTAAAATGCCCTTTTGGGCAACTTTTATGGCCATGTAAACCACAAGGGCGGCAGTCGAGGTCTTTAACTTCAATGATAGCAGACTGATCTGACAGCGGTCCAAAACCAAACTCAGGAACGGTTGAGCAAAAGAATGCGCTCACGGGTGCGTTGGTTGCTGAGGCCAAATGCAAGGGGCCAGAGTCATTGACGTAATTGTGTTGTGCGCCTGCCATGAGTGCGGCAGATTGTAATAGCGTGAGTTTACCTGCCAAATTGACGACCTCCAAGGTTCCTGCTTTTTTAGCGATTGCATCGAGGTATTTTTGGTCGGAAGACGCGCCCAACAAATAAATTTTTTGTTGTTTGGCTGAAAGATCCTTGATTAACTTGAGCCAAATTGATTCGGGCGCTTGCTTGGTAAACCAAACGCTCGTTGGTGCCAAACAGTAATAAGGAATGTCTTGATGCATTTGTATGGCCTGTAAATCTTCCAAACTCGGATACAACTGAGGTCTGCGGATAGGAGCGGGCACCAAGTCTGAAATCAGGCTTAAATTGCGGTCTACCTCATGCCAATTGGGTTTCATTTCGTGCTTGAAGCGCTTGGAAAAGAATAGAGACAACGGATTCTTTTCAAAACCTCTACTTTCTTTTCCCTTGGCCAGCATGGTTAAGATGCCAGAGCTTGCAAATCTTTGTAGATTGATGACGAGGTCGTATTGTTTGGAACGCAAGGTTCTGCCCAAATTCCAGAGGTTCTTGACTTTTTGACGCTTATCGAAAACAAATACCTGGTTCAAGAACGGGTGAGCGGCAAGCAGGCTTTCGTTCCCTTTCTTGACCACTACATCGATTTGTGCTGCTGGAAATTGCAAATGTAGATTTTCCCAAACGGGAGAGGCCAGGATAACATCTCCTAAAAAAGCGGTTTGGATAACGAGAATGCGTGTTGGTTTCATCGGATGAGCGTCACGTATCCTTGTTTGACGATGGCATCGGTTTTATTGATGAGCAGTTCGATGCGGTACTGAAAGACGTCGTTGGTTGCGGGCAAGCCCGAACTGCTAATGATGCCATCCCAACCTTGGGCCGGATCATTGGTTTCAAAAACGATTTTACCCCAGCGATCAATGATACTGAAGGTGTATTTCTCCGGGTCTACATTTTGCACTACAGGCAAAAAGATCGGGTTGAGGCCATCGGGAGTAAAGGCGTTCGGGACAAACATCAAAGGGTCGTAGCTCAGGCAGAAGGTATTGGAGTAACTGCTGTCGGCAAAACCATACTGATTGTTGTTTTCGAGTGCCATAATTCGATAGCATACTTCGCCTTTGTTGCGCAACTGCGAGACGTCGTCGGTGAGCGTAAAGGTGCCATCCTGGAAAACCTGAAACGGCAGACTCTCCCAGGTTCCGTAAGCATTTCTGAACGCTTTGTAAGCGCTAATGCCACCATCGAATAGGGAGTAGGGTGTCCAGTTCAATGAATTGATCATGTTGTATTGATCAGCACTACCTTGTACAAAAATGGTGGTGTTTTCGTTGGCGTATGCGCCCGGATTTCCACAGCTATCGAGGTACATACTGCGGTAGGTCCATGGCCCCCAGTTGGTTTCGACATCTTCGTCTAAGAATGCCGCCATGTTGTTGCTTACCAGTGCACTTCCGAGCACTTCATAAACGCCATTGGTATCTTTTCTCTCGAAAAGCACTTCTGTGACGCCCACGCTTTGGTCTACCCAGGCCTTCAGTTCGATGTCCTTTTCGGCGACACTCGCCACTCTAAAGTAATGATAACTTGGCGGAGTTGGTTGCGGCATGGTAAAGCACAGCGGATTAGAAAATGCGCTGGAACCGTTTTGCAAGTTTGCTTTAATATACACGCAATAACTCTCATTTTTGACCAAGTTGATACTTGCTGTAGTGTCATTTGTGGTGCCAAGCAAGGCCCAAGTATTGTTGTGCTTGCTCCATATTTCATAGGTCAATACAGGGTTCCCCAAATAACGACTCCAGCTGAGGTCTACGCGCTGCGGACACATATCCACGGTATAACTGGCCTGAATACTGGTGTGCAAATTGGCTTTGGCTGAGGTCTGAAACGAGGGTGGATTATTGGAGGTAAAGCAAGAGTCAAAGGCAGCAACGGTATAAGTGTAGGGGCCGCCATTGAAGGGCACGCTGTGCCAATAAGACGTGTTGTTTTGACCGTAAACGGTATCGAGTTCGATCAGAAAGCCATTGGCGTCATAGGTGTAGATGACATAACCGTAAGTATCTGGAGCGGCATTGACGTTCCATTGCACCTGCAGTTGTTGGGTACTTGTGTCAAAACCAACACTAGAGAGCACTGGAATAAACGGGGTCATCATGTCGGTAAGTGAATCACCGGGGCGGTTGGAATTGAAATTACAGGTGCTTGTTTTGAGGTTAACGCGGTAACGCAAGAATTCGTTACAGAGATCGATGGTGTCTGTGTAGGTGGTTTGGTTATAGGGAACGCTGTCCAAAAAGTTGAAAAAATTGGTGGGGTATTCCCGGTAAATGTAATAATGACTATTGTAGAGTGGCGATGTAGGGTTCTTGGGTTTGTTCCAATTCAGAACAGCAGTTCCGTTGTTGGGATTGTTGAGGGTAAGAAAAATATTTTTAACGGTGTCTGAATAACTTAAGAAGTTGCCACCACAACCCGAGGCCACAGCCAAATAAAAATCGTGGCTAGCAAAAACAGGAGGGATGGTAAAGCTAGTGGCATTGACATCTAGGGTGTCTACGAGCAAACCATTTTGGAGAGAATACAATTGAAAAGATCCAAAGCTTGCGGTACTTCCGGTATTGATCGAAGGCCAGTAGATGTTGAGTTCGTTGGCGTTATTGGTCTGGATACACGAGATTTCTGGTGCGGCAATGATGCCACTATTGAGCACGTGAATGGTTAAGGTGGTGTACTGAACCTGCGGAACCGGGCAGACGTCGTCGCTGGCTTTGAGCACGAAATGATACGTTTGTTGTGCTTGCGCTTGACCTTGGCCATCGAGTAGGTGCGCACAAGTCGTTTGCCAAGTGAACTGCGCCTGTATTTGTGCTGCTGCAGTGTAGGGCAACGCGAGGTTTAAACTTGGGCAGGGCCCCACGGTGCAGGGAAGTTGGGCTTCTAAGGTGATGTTCTGAGGATTGCCATTGATTTGGGTGTCGGGATCTGTAATGAGCAGTGGGTAATCGATCAAATCTCCGGCATTCACGGTGAGTTCATAGGAAGTTCCTCCTGCAAAAGGCGGTGCAATAATAGGAGGGAAATTACTGCTGTTGCAGGGTTGTAAAACCAACTGCATTTCGCGTTCTGTTTCTGAAATAAGCAAACCGCCGCGGTAGGCCTTTACAACGATTTTGACAACGTAGTTGCCAATTGTAAAGCTCGTAAAGGTCAGGTTGCCATTGAGCGGATTGAGCACTGCAGGAATATTACTTGCGTTGACAGACGTTCCTGGGGTAGGGCTCGCCGCACTAAAACCGCTGACAAAAGGGATGGGTGCTGGGTTTGAGGGCGGGTTGTAGCTACCCACTGGAAAATGGTCGTAGGGAACGCCAAATTCAAAGTGCAGAGAGTCGAGGTTGGCATCGCTTACAGCGGCGTTGTATTGATACGGAAGACCTGCGCAACTTACAAAATTAGGGTCTTCGTTGAAAATAGGTGAGTCGTCGGGTTGGGCCAAGTTGAAGATTTTGGCGACGAGCGTGATGCCGTATGTAGATGGATTGCTGAGGTTGGTAAGGGCTCCGCTGCGCGAGAAATTCTCGTAGGTAAAGGCCCATCCTTGAGCAGGAGGGGTGCCGCTGAGGGCAATCGGGGCGCTGCGGTAAATGACTTTTTCAATAGCGCCGATGCCGTTTCCGCCGTTGTTGCCGGTGCCGCAAAGCAATGGGCTAGCCCCACCAGGCACTTGCGTACAACTTGGCGATAAATCTTGGCGTTGCACAAATAAAACGGGGATCACACTCAAAGAAGGGTGGTTCCAAACGCGGAGGTTCTCGGACACGGCATTGACGTCGGCTCCGTTGCAATCTCGGTAGAATACGAGTTCGAATTGATAGTTGCCCGCACCCAAATGTTTATAGGTGATTTCTCCGCCCATGACATGTGAGGCGAAAACGACTAAAGTCGTGTGCAGAAACAACCATACAATAAGTACTCTAAACATCCGTTGTATAACGTAATTTTTACTGTTTTAGTATAACGGCAAAGCCTTATAAAGGTTGCTATCCAGCAGAAATAAGCAGCATTTCTTCCCAAATGAGGTAACGCTGCGCCAATTCTCGTAGTTTTTTGGCGTCAACAGCCTTCACTTCCGAGATATAGCGGTCGTAGTAACTGAGGTCCAGACCGACGGTTTCTACATTGGCAAAAAGGTCGAGCATGGCATAAGGGCCGTCGGCACTTTTGAGCAGTTGCCCCATCAAGTAACTTTTCACGAGGTTCAGCTCCTCTTCGGGAATCAGTTCGGTTTTCAGGCGCTCGAATTCGTATTGAATTTCGCGGAAAGTTGCTTCGCGCGTTTGCACGCCTACTTCGGTTCCGATGACTAAATAGCCAAATTGCTTGCTTTCTACAATATGTGAACCAATGCCATAGGTATAACCTTTGTCTTCGCGGATATTGCTCATGAGGCGGCTGCCAAAATAATCGCCTAGAACGGTATTGAGTACGCTGAAGCTGCAGAAGTCTGGGTGTGTTTTATTGAAAAGCGGCCTTCCAATGCGCACAGCACTTTGCAGGGCTCCATCCTGCTCGATGTGCGTGGCGCCTTGCTCTGGCTGCCATTCAAAGACGGCGCTTTGGGGTAATTTGCTTTGGTATTGCTCTAGCAAAAGGGCAAACGCTTTGATGGTTGCTTCTTGGAGGTCGCCGACGAGATAAACCTTCTTAAGCCCGCAGAGGTAATGCTGTGCATGAAATGCTTGAATAGCTGCTCGGTCGGCGTGGTCAAAGTCAGAGAGTTGGATTTGCTTAGCATAGGCAGATCCTGCTAAAAGACTTCTTTGAAAATACCGTTGGGCGATAAAGCTCACTTTTTGTTCTTGCACCAAGAATTTCTGCCTACGGCTGTGCACCAGGTCTTTCACTTCTTTTGCTGGAAAAATGGCGCCAAACAAATTTTCGTGAAAGATCAGATAGGCGTTGTAGAGTTGATTTTTGAGCGCATAAAGCGTGACTACCGCAGTTTCCTGAGTCAGTGATACATCGTAGTAAGCCCCAACGGCATCGAGTGCTTTTTGGATCTGTTTGGCCGTTTTTTGATGGCTGCCGTTGATCAATAACCCAGCGCACAAAGAGGCGGTGAGGGGGTCGCTGGTGGTAGAGCCTGCTGCAAAATGAAGTTCGATCTTGCTGGTGTCATTTTGCAAGCCACTGAGGCAAAAGAGCGTTGCACCGTTGGCAAGGAGCTGTGCATTGGGTGCTACAAAAGAGATGTGCTCAATGGGGTGCAAGGCTGGGGCAATGTGTCGGTCGATTGCTTTTTGGGTCATGGCTATTGAGCTTGAATTTGGAGCAGTGAACAACGATTTTTATCGAGTAGCTGCTGGGCATAAGTTTGTAAATCTTTGGTTTGAATGTTTTCAAAACGCGCACTTTCTTGGTTGATCAGTTCGGCAGACCCCAGCAATTCGAAAAAACTGAGGCTCATTGCACGACTCAGCAAACCTTGGTCTTGAAAGGCTTTTGCCGTTTGTAACTTAAGGATGAGTTCGCGAAGCGCGCTTTGGCTCATTTTTTTGGATTTGTATTGATCGAGCAAAGGCCAAAGTGCCGCGTCGAGTTCGCTTAAACTGCGTTTGGGATTGATTTTACCCGAGATCACGAACAAACCGTTATCTATGGAGCCTGTGATATAAGCAGTAATTTCCGACACCAACTTTTTCTTGCGCTGCAATTCTGTAAAGAGGATGCCTGTTTTTTCGTTGCCCATGTGGTCAGAGAGCAAATCGGCGAGGTAGTAGTCTTGATCTAGGCGCTTGCCCATCTGAAAAGCGTAATAAAAAGAAGAAGCAGGTACTTTTCTTTGGATGGTTTTGATCCTGAATTTTTTTTGTGGTGGCTCGGGGCTTAGCTTTCTGACGCTTTTTGGTTGAGAGGGAATGTCGCTAAAGTAAAAGTTTACTTTTTCTTTGATCGTAGCGAGTTCAAAATTGCCAACGATGCATAAAATGGCATTGCCAGGATGGTAATGCTTCTGAAAAAAGTCGCGGACATCTGACATGGTAGCATCTTGAATGTGCTTGATGTTCTTACCGATGGTGGCCCAGCGATAAGGGTGCTTTTGGTAAGCGAGTGGTCGCAAATGCAACCAGGCGTCGCCGTAGGGTTGATTCAGGTATCGTTGCTTGAATTCTTCAATGACTACTTGCCGCTGGACTTCTAAGCTTTTAGGTGTAAAAGCCAAAGAAAGCATGCGGTCGCTCTCGAGCCAGAGTGCGGTGTCAAGATTTTGAGCCGGTAAGACGTCGTAGTAGTTGGTGATGTCGTTGCTGGTGAAAGCATTGCTTTGTCCGCCGGCAGCTTGCAAGGGTGCGTCAAAATCTGGAATGTGGACTGAGCCACCAAACATCAGGTGTTCGAAGAGGTGTGCAAAGCCGGTCTGCTGCGGGTCTTCGTCTCGGGCCCCGACGTCGTAGAGCACATTGACTACTGCCATGGGTGTGGTGGGTTCTTTGTGAAACAAAACCCTCAGGCCGTTTTCTAAGGTAAAACGCTCGAATTTGATCATAAAGGAAGTGGTTGTTGGAGCGCGAGGGCTTGGTTGTATTCTCGGATGAAATTTTCGAAGATTGTCGCCGCTGGCAAGATGTCGTCGAGGGCTCCTGCTACTTGCCCAATTTCGAGTTCACCCGCTTGGAGGTCTCCCTCGAACATGCCTTTTTTGGCTCGGCCGCGGCCGAGCAATTCGGCGAGCGCGGCAGCGCTCGCCCCATCTTGGTAGGCAGCCATGAGCTGATCAAAAAATGGGTTGCGTAGCAAGCGCACCGGTGTGAGTTCTTTGAGGGTGAGTAAGGTGTCGCCTTCTTGGCTGTCGATCACGGCTTGCTTGAAGTTTTGGTGCGCACTGGATTCGATGGAGGCTACAAATCGGCTGCCTACTTGGGCGCCATCGGCGCCTAAATTCATGACGGCTAGCATAGCGCGTCCGTCGCCGATGCCGCCGGCGGCAATGAGTGGAATGTGAATCGCTTTGCGCACCATTGGGATCAGGCAGAGCGTGGTGGTTTCATCTCGGCCGTTGTGGCCGCCGGCCTCAAAGCCCTCGGCTACGACGGCATCCACGCCAGCGGCTTGGGCCTTCAGTGCAAACTTGACACTCGACACCACATGAACAACCATTATACCTTCGTTTTTTAAGGTTTCGGTCCAGGCTTTGGGATTTCCTGCACTCGTAAACACAATCGGTACTTTGTGTTTGATGATGGTGGCAATATGGGCTTCTATATTTGGATAAAGCAAAGGCAAATTGACACCAAATGGTTTTTGCGTAGCTTCCTTGCACTTGCTAATTTGTTCGTCGAGCACTTCAGGATACATCGAGCCGGCTCCTAAGAGGCCTAAACCACCTGCATTCGAAACTGCCGAGGCAAGTTCCCAGCCCGCACACCAAATCATGCCACCTTGAATGAGGGGGTAGCGTATATTGAAAAGTGAACAGATTTTGTTTTGTTGTGTATTCATAGTTAACTGCTTCTTACAAAATTAGTCGAAATGCTTAACTTAGCGAGGATGAACCGTCCTTTAGTCTCGTTGTTATGTTTTCTTTGTTGTGCGCTCTTTTTCACGACGCCAAGCAGCGCTCAATTTCAGGGCCATGAATTTGTGCAAAACAAAGGCCAATGGCCAGCCGATGTCCAATTTATGGCCAAAGATGGTGCCGCTAAAATTTGGATGGGTCAAGACCGCTTTCTCTATCAACTCACCGATTTTTCGGCGCTGGAAAAAGCCCATCATGAGCAAAAAATCCTTGAAAATCCGTTGCTTACTTCTCGCCTGGTTCAACAGCGTTTCAAAGGTGTCAACCCTCATGCGCAAGCAATGGGCCACAAGCCAGCAAAACACGCCTACAACTTTTTCTTAGGGAGCGATTCCTCGCGTTGGGCAAGTGGCGTGGGCGCCTATGGAGAGGTCGGCTATCAAGATTACTATCCTGGCATAGACATGTTTTGGAAAAATGACCAAGCCAATTACAAGTACTTATTTGTTGTGGCGCCCGGATCAGCTCCTGCACAAATCATGTGGGATTACACTGGTGCCGATGCCGTAATCCATAAAAAAGGCAGCTTATTACTCAAAACAGCAATTGGTGAAATTCGCGAAGAACAACCCTTTGCCTACCAAGAAATAAACGGCAAGCAAATAATGGTTGCCTGTGCCTATACAGAAGTTTCAGAAGGCGTTTATGGCTACACTTTTGGTGCTTATGACCTAGCGTATCCCTTAGTTATTGATCCTGTATTGGTCTTTGCGACCTACAATGGCGCCGTTTCCGATAATTTTGGCATGACAGCAACATATGGTTACGACGCAAGTGCCTATGCTGCCGGTATGGTTTACGGCAATAATTTCCCCCTGCCGAGTTTGACAAGTTTTGATACCAATTCCAATTTCAATTCCATTGCGGGTGCTTACGGCATCACCGATGTATTCATTACCCGATATGCTGCAGACGGTAGCACCATGCTGTGGTCGAGCTTTTTGGGTGGAGGAGACAACCTTCAAGGCACAGAAACAGCACACAGCCTTATTTGCGATTCCCTCAACAATATTTATCTTTTTGGAGCAACCTCCAGTACTGATTTTCCAGTGACCACCGGCGCGGTTCAGGCCACACATGCGGGCGGAAGCCCGAACGCCAACTTTTATTTTAATGGCGTTTATTTTGGTACTCAAGGAACAGATTTGTTTGTATCCAAGATGAGTGCCAGTGGTCAAAACTTATTGGCTTCTACCTATGTCGGTGGATCTGCCAACGATGGCGTTAATTACCGTAGCCTCGGATTACCCTACAATAATGTTGCTGCATATGACTCATTAACAACTAATTATGGCGACCAATTTAGAGGAGAGATTTACATAGATCAAACTGGATCTGTGTTGGTGGCGAGTTGTTCTCGTTCTGCTAATTTCCCGACTCAAGTGCCTTTTCAGGCGCTGAAAAGCGGGGGGCAGGATGCCGTTATTTTCCGTCTGAGCCCCACCTTTAGTGCCTTGCAATTTTCTTCTTTTTACGGCGGAAACAAAGACGACGCAGCTTATTCAGTCAAGACCGATACACTCGGTGCCATCGTATTTGCGGGCGGAACAGGTTCCAATAACCTCAGCGGAACCACAGGCGCCTATCAAAGTAGCTATAACGGCGGCAAGACAGACGGTTTTGTCGTTAAACTAACCAGTAACGGTACCAGTATTCTCAAGGCAAGCTACGTGGGTACTCCCAATTACGATCAAGTCTTTTTTGTGGAGATTGATCGCAACAATCAGGTTTTCTTGCTCGGACAAGCCATTGGAGGTGGTTTTGTTGTCAACAATGCTCCTTACAGTAACCCGGGGAGCAGTCAGTTTGTCCTGAAGCTCAATGCTGCGCTGAGTACGAATTTGGCTTCCACTGTCATCGGCAACGGCAGCAGTCAGATCAATATATCGCCAGCCGCTTTCCTGGTAGATATTTGCGGCAATATCTATATTTCAGGTTGGGGAGCTAATATTTTACAATCCACTCCCTTAAGCGGTATGCCACTGTCTGCCAATGCTTTTCAGTCAAGCACCACCGGTTTTGATTTTTACTTGATGGTGTTGCAAAATAATTTCAATGGCTTACTCTACGGATCTTATCTGGGTGGGGCTATCGCTCAAGAACACGTCGATGGCGGTACTTCTCGTTTTGACAAAAATGGTGTTGTCTACCAATCGGTTTGCGGCGGTTGCGGCGGGCATTCTGACTTTCCCACTTCTCAGGGTGTTTGGTCCAATTCTAATAATAGTACAAATTGCAATAACTTGGTCTTTAAGTTTGATTTTCAGCTTATTCCAACTGCAGAATTCACCAGTTCAAATGTACAAGGCTGCGAAGACTTGATCATAGACTTTCAAAATACTTCGGCCCAATGGGACTCCTATCTCTGGGATTTTGGCAACGGCGACACCACCAGTGTTGTTTTCAATCCAAGCGTTACCTACACAGAGCCAGGTACCTACGAGGTCTTTTTGTATGTAACAGACAGCGTTTGCCTGATCACCGATACTGCCCAGATTCAAATCGTGGTACTCGATTCCATTTTACTTAATCTCAACGATACAATTAACCTCTGCAGTAGTTTACCTTTTACTTTAATTGCTAACACGCAAGGAACTGCAAATCAATTTGTTTGGTCACTTCAAAATAACTTATCAAATCCCCTGAATTTACCCCAAGATTCCAGTATTGTCGTGACGCAAGGGGGATGGTACTTTTGTCAGGCGACCAATGGTTTTTGCAGTGTACTCGATTCTGTATTCATTGCTTTTGACGTGCCACTAAATGCCAGTTTTCAAGTTTCAGATACCATTGGTTGCTCGCCACTTTCATTGGTGTTGAACAATACCTCTACTTTGACAAGCTCTTTTCTCTGGGACTTCGGGAATGGTCAAATCGATAGCACCACCTTTGAGCCCGCTCTTACATTTACTCAGCCGGGTACCTACACAATCAGCCTCACCATTTCAGATTCCATTTGCCAAGGCACTGACCAATACGCGCTGCAGGTCGTGGTGGGGCCTGCACTATCTGTCGCGGCCCCGGCAGCTGTCTTTTTGTGCACCTCTACTGACACCTTGCTTTCTCCGACCATTGTGGGTGCGCCCACATCGGTTATTTGGTCGAGTTCAGCCCAGTTCCTTGACACCCTGAATCCTTCAGGCCAAGCCAATCTTTCATTGATTGACCCACAAAATGCGTGGTATTACATTCAAATATCCAATGCGTATTGTAGCGCAATAGATAGCGTTCAATTGACCATAGCCTCAGATGCTTTTGCACTCAATGGGCCCAATCTCGTTTGCGCGCAAGCGCCGTTTAACCTTCAGCTTTCTGGTGGCGCCACTGCACAAACCATTCAGTGGAGCCCTGCAGCTTCTATCATTGGTCCGACCAACTTAGCGACAGCCACGGCCTCGATAGCCACGAGTCAATATATTTATGTTGAGGTCCTCACAGCTCAAAATTGCTTGCTTCAAGATTCCATTTTTGTGAGTGTTTCGCCACTCAATCCATTAGCGGTGGTTGCTAGTGCCGATCCTACCATCATTTTACCAAATGCGAGTTCTCAACTTTCGGCTGTGCCTGTAGGGAATTATACTTATAATTGGACGCCAACCCTAGGCTTGTCCAATCCAAGTATTCTCAATCCGCAAGCGACCATCGAGCAAACCACCATTTATACACTTACGGTATCTGACGGTTTGTGCAGTGGTTCCGATACCGTCCTGATTAAAGTTTTTGACAGTATTTGTGGTGCGCCATTTGTCTATATTCCCAATGCGTTTTCACCGAATAAAGATGGCCAAAACGACAAATTATATGTCCGGGGTCCGTTTATTGAAAGCTTTGTATTTCGCGTCTACGACCGCTGGGGCGAGCTCGTTTGGGAAACCACTCATCTCACGGAAGGTTGGGACGGCACTTTTAGAGGTAAATTACTAGACCCCGATGTCTACGACTACTATTTACAAGCTACCTGTGTAGGTGGTTTGGAGAACATCATCAAAGGAAATGTCACACTCATTCGTTAAACCATGAAGAAAATCATCACGCCCAAATCCCAAAAATTCTTAGAAAGTTATCTCAATAATGCGAGCCCCACAGGTTTTGAGACCTCTGGTCAGCAAATGTGGCTCGATTACATTAAGCCTTACACGGATGAATATTTCACAGACGCTTATGGATCGGTGGCCGCAGTAGTCAACCCTGGGCAGCCTTACAAAGTTGTCATTGAAGCGCATGCCGATGAAATTTCTTGGTTTGTGCATTACATCACCAAAGACGGTTTCATTTATTTGCGTCGCAATGGGGGCTCAGATCACATGATTGCCCCTTCTAAGCGCGTCAATATCCACACAGACAAAGGGCTTGTCAAGGCCGTTTTTGGATGGCCCGCTATTCATATGCGTCAGCAAAAAGAAGAAACGCCCAGCATGAAAAATATATTTCTTGACTGTGGTTGTGCGACTAAAGAAGAAGTGGAGGCCTTGGGCGTACACGTTGGTTGCGTGGCTACTTTTGAAGATGAATTCATGGTGCTCAATCAAAATAAATATGTGGGGCGTGCACTCGATAACAGGGTGGGTGGTTTCATGATTGCCGAAGTAGCGCGCTTATTGCACGAGCAGAAAAAGAAGTTGCCTTTCAGTTTGTATATTGTGAATTCAGTTCAAGAAGAAATTGGCTTGCGTGGTGCCGAAATGATGGCCCATCGCATCAAGCCAGATGTTGCCATCGTTACAGACGTATGCCATGACACCGCCACACCAATGGTCGACAAAATTGAAAATGGAGACCAACAAAGTGGCAAAGGCCCTGTACTCACTTATGGGCCAGCTGTTCAAAATAACTTATTGCGTTTCATTATTGATGCAGCTGAAGCTGAAAAAATTCCCTTCCAACGTGCTGCTGTATCTCGTTCTACAGGTACTGATACCGATGCTTTTGCCTATTCAAATGAGGGCGTCACTTCTGCGCTCATTTCTTTGCCTTTGCGTTACATGCACACCACAGTAGAAATGGTGCAAAAAGAAGATGTAGAAAATTGTATTCGCCTGATTTACGCCTCGTTATTGCGCTTGAAGAAAGGCCAAGATTTTCGATCTTTAAAGTAGCTCAAACCAACTTATTGATCAAAAGCGCTATTGATTTTAGATCAGCTTAATTTGTAAGTTGTCGATTTCGATGAGGTCTCCGCTGATGAGTTTGGCGCGCTTGCGCAGTTCGACAGCTCCATTTCTGAGGACATAACCTTCTTCAACAATTGCTTTAGCGTGGCCTCCGGTTTCCGCTATGCCGAGTGCTTTGAGCAAGCCAAAAAGCTCAATGTACGGGCCGTTGATTTGAAATTCTTGCATGCTTACTTGCCTTTGAGTTCCATGGCCTTGAGGGTGTTCATCATCAAGGAAGCAATGGTCATGGGACCAACACCGCCAGGTACTGGAGAAATAAAACTCGCTTTAGGTGCAACCTCGTCAAATTTGACATCGCCTACAAGTCGCCATCCACGCTCGCGGCTGGCGTCATCGACGCGCGTGGTACCAACGTCAATAATCACGACGCCGTCTTTGACCATATCGGCAGTGACAAAATTCGGGCGTCCTATAGCAGCAATGATGATATCTGCTTCTTGGCAAAGGGCTTTGAGGTTGCGTGTTTTGGAATGAGCAAGGGTTACGGTGCAGTTGCCAGGATTGCTATTGCGCCCCAGCATTATCGACAATGGCGTGCCTACGATATTGCTGCGCCCGATAATGACACAGTTTTTACCTTCGGTAGGGATATCGTTTCGGCGCATCAATTCCAAAATACCTGCTGGCGTGGCCGGTAAAAAACCAGGTAAATTGAGGATCATGTTGCCGATGTTGCGCGGATGAAAACCATCGACATCTTTTTTGGGGTCGATGGCTTGGGTGATTTTGAGTTCATCTATATGCTTGGGCAAAGGCAGTTGAACGATAAAACCATCAATACTACGGTCTTGATTGAGACTTTCGACTTTTTCAAGCAGGATGTCTTCAGGTACGGTTTCGTCGTAGCGGATAAGCGTGCTTTCAAAACCAATGGCTTCGCAAGCTTTGACTTTAGAAGTGACATACGAGACAGAACCGCCATCATTGCCCACTAATATGGCAGCAAGATGTGGTATTTTTTGGCCAGCTTGTTTGCGCAATTGCACGGCAACTTTTAATTCTTCTTGAATTTGAGCTGCTGTGGCTCGTCCGTCGAGTATTTTCATCCCAGATTTTTTACAAAGATACAAAGAAGCTTGGTGGCTGCAAATGCCGTATCTTTGTACAAATGATCAAAATGAAAAATTGGGTATTTTCAATCGCATTGATTTTCGCCGCAAATGCTTCCGCACAGTTGCAATACATGGGCTCGGAGCTCGGTCTTGAACCTTATGTTGGGTTCTCTAATTTGGGTGGGGCCGTAGGTGGCGAACTCAAATATGCTGCCCGGCTTTCCGAAAACTTATTAATCGGTCCTTCGTTGCGCATCCAACGCACGTGGTCCAATAATCTGGGTGTACAAAGCAACATGACCACCTGGGGAGGAGGTGTGTTTGCACATTACCGCTATCAAGATTTAGTTTTTGGTGGCGTGGAATTTCAATATTTGAAAAGTCCGTTTAGTTTCGTCAATCCGCTAGAGGTGGTGAAGCCTTGGTCTCCTACGCTCATGGTTGGGGGTGGTTTTTACCTCAAGCTCACCGACAAAGTTCGACTCAATGCAGCGTTGTTCTACGACGTTATCAACGCTACCAATAGCCCCTTTCGAAGCAGCTATTCTTTCAAAATTAAGAATGAATTTGGTCAGGTCGTACGTATTTTACCCATCATCTATCGCCTGACATTTTTTATCCCTATAGACCAACAAGAATGAAAATAGGCATTGTCCTTTATCCAACTTTTGGCGGAAGTGGTGTGGTTGCCACAGAACTTGGAAAAGCCCTTGCAGCAAAGGGGCACCAAGTTCATTTTATCACCTATTCCCAACCTGTCCGCCTGGGTTCTTTCCGAGAAAATATTTTTTACCACGAGGTATCCATAACGGATTATCCACTTTTTGATTTTCAGCCCTATGAAACACAACTCGCCAGTAAAATGGTCGATGTCGTGAAATACGAAAAGTTGGATATCCTGCATGTGCACTACGCTATTCCGCATGCTTCGGCGGCTTTTATGGCCCAGCAAATTTTAAAAGCAGAGGGAATTCATATTCCGTTTGTCACAACCCTGCACGGTACAGACATCACCCTTGTAGGTAAAGACCCCTCATTTGAACCCGTCATTACCTTTTGCATCAATTATTCCGATGCTGTTACGACTGTTTCGGAGAGTCTCAAACGAGATACACTCGCCCATTTCAAAGTCAACAAAGACATTCAGGTAATTGCTAATTTTGTGCCGCCAAACCCGCCCTACAGCGAAGAGCGCGCCTACATTCGCAGCAAATACGCAACAGATGCGCAGGCAATTCTTTGCCATATTTCTAATTTCAGACCGGTCAAGCGCACCGAAGATGTCATTCGCATTTTTGCAAAAGTGCGCGCGCAAAAAGATTGCAAACTCATTCTCGTGGGCGATGGTCCGGACCGTTATGCCTGTGAGCGCTTGTGTCGAGAACTACATTTGTGTCATGACGTCATCTTCTTGGGTAAGGTCAGAGATACCGTCCATGTCCTATCTATCGTCGACGTCTTTTTATTGCCTTCCGAAACGGAGAGTTTTGGTTTGGCCGCGCTCGAGGCCATGGCGCTCGGTGTACCCGTTGTTTCGTCAAATACAGGCGGTATTCCTGAGGTCAATGAGCAGGGTATTTCAGGTTTCCTTGCCGATGTAGGGCAAACCGATCAAATGGCGCAATATGTGCTAGAAATCCTCAAGCCCGAAAATTTTACTCACATGAAGGCAGGTGCACTCCAGACAGCTCAAAAATTTAGTTTGTCACAAATCTTGCCCCAATACGAAGAATTATACCGTAAATTAGTTCAAAAATAAGGCATGAAAATTGGTGTTTTGTTATCGGGTTCGGGTGTTTACGATGGTGCAGAAATCCATGAGTCTGTACTCACGCTGCTCGAAATCGAAAATTTAGGCTACGAGGCGATTTGTATCGGAATAGACGCCCCACAGCATCATGTAGTCAATCACCTGAACGGTGAAGCGCAAGATCAAACCCGTAATATGCTCCAAGAAGCCGCACGCATTGCCAGAGGAAATATTCGTGAAATCCGCACAGTAGTACCTGCAGATCTCGATGCACTCGTGATTCCAGGTGGCTTCGGAAGTGCCAAGAATTTTTCAAGTTGGGCTTTTGATGGGCCCGCTGCGCAGCTCAGACCAGATGTCAAGCTCCTGCTCGTCAATATGTATAACGTTGGCAAGCCCATTGTTGCTTTGTGCGTGAGCCCTGTTTTACTCGCATTGGCTTTTGAAGACATGGCCATTGGTCAGCAACTCACAATTGGTAGTACTTCTGCACCTTCGCCATATAGCATTGCCGGTTTTCAGTCTGGCTTGCAAGCAAAAGGCGCTCAAACACAAGACTGTAACATCCAAGAAATTTGCATCGATGAGGCCAACCGCATCATCACAGCACCTTGTTACATGTTAGAGGCAAGTTTGCCAGCTCTACAGCAAAATATTCGCCAGGCCTTAGCTGCACTCCAAAATTTCCTTGAAGCCTGATCAAGAACATATAGACCGCTGGCTAGAAGCGCGCAAAAACCAGCGTGCACAGCGAAATGAAAGCAACTTGCTTTCAGGTCTTGTCAGTGGCTCGCGCGCTGCCCTTGGCCAAGCCATCACCCTCATTGAGAGCAGCAACCCTACCGACCAAGAAATCGCACAACAATTATTGCGCAATTTACCAGCGCCAACCCAAGTTGCCAAGCGCATCGGTATTACGGGTGTGCCGGGTGTCGGAAAAAGTACTTTTATAGAAAATTTTGGTCTTCAATTAGTAGAAAAAGGTTACAAGGTGGCGGTTTTAGCTATTGATCCTTCTTCCTCTAGAACCGGAGGAAGCATTCTAGGCGACAAAACCAGAATGGAGCGCTTGTCCCAAGAATTAAACGTATTCATCCGTCCTAGTGCCGCAGGTAGAACGCTCGGTGGCGTGGCCAAGCATACCCGTGAAGCGATTGCTCTTTGCGAAGCCGCTGGCTATGACATCATCCTGGTTGAGACCGTTGGTGTGGGCCAATCAGAAACATTGGTGCATGGCATGGTCGATTTCTTTCTGCTGCTCATGCTCGCAGGTGCTGGAGACGAACTACAAGGCATCAAGCGCGGCATCATGGAACTTGCGGACACCATCGTAATCAACAAAGCCGACGGCACCAACGAAGCAGTAGCGAAATCCGCGCGCTCAGAATACGCAGGCGCACTCCATGTTTTTAGCCAAAGACCAGACAACTGGCAACCGCGCGTACTCTGTGCCTCGGGCCTCACTGGTTTAGGCCTCAGCGAACTTTGGTCGCAAATAGAAGCCTTTTTTGTACACATGCAATTCAACGGCGCGCTACAGCAAAAAAGAAAAGAGCAAGAACTGCATTTATTTGAGCAATTACTCAGCGATGTATTGCAACAACAATTCTTCGCAGATCCAAACAAAAACTCAGCATTTATTCGGCTCAAAGAGGCGATTGCTCGAGGCGAATTGCTCGCCTATGAGGCCATAAGAGCTATCCTCCAAACAAATTAGTATTTCAGCAACTTAAAGTTGCTTAAAGCCTCATTGTTTTTGACAATTCGCAAGACATAAACCGCGGCTCTCAGCTCAGGAATAGAAATGGAGGTTTCTAATTCGCTATTGTTGACCTCACCAGCCATTACTTTTCGGCCACTCAAATCATAGAGCTCATAGGTGCAACCTTGCGCTTGTGTTTTGTTGTCATGCGTCAGTACGAACGTGCCGTTAGATGGGTTAGGGGCAATGCTGAAATGAATATTGGGCCCGTCGGGGGGTAAAGGAATTGGTTTAAAGACTGCCGTAAATGTTTGGTTGCTTTGTGTTACATTGACCTCCAAGCTATCGGACAAAGTATCGGAAATGCTAAATGTTGGTAACCAATGTGAGAACATATAACCTGGTTTTGCAACGGGTTGCATTTGAATCGGTACGCCATCAAAATAAGTACCTGTCCAAGGGTAGTTTGTGGGTTGAATGGTATTCAAGTGAATCTCGCCGGCATCTGCGGGCTCAATTGCCAGGTTGATTTGCACTTTTTTAGTCAGGTTGAATTGTAGTCGAAGCTGATTGAAAACAAAAGTAGAACGGCAAAGTAATTGCTCTTGAAAAATTTGATGGTTTTCTTCAAATGCAGCCATTTGGCCTGTTATGTTATTGGGGTCTCCCCAGCGGGCATATTGCAATGGCATTTCTGGCAGCATCGATTCATAGAAAGCTTGCTCCGTTGCAAGCAGCTGTTCTTGGCGGTAGCTGGAGTTCATTTGGTCTGCAAAACGATTGATGAAGTAATTGCGATAAGCCAAGTTTTCGATGCTTTGTTTCCAGATATTGATGTAAGGGTTGTTTTCGGATTGCCCCATCATGTAGGCGATGTGGTTATCGGTGCAGTTGGTCCAGCCGTTGGGCTGCATGGACAGTTCGAGGTCAATGAGCGCAAAGCGCCAACGATTTTGGCTGGCATCTGAGCGGTAAATTTTGATGTTGTTGCCCGGCCAATCTACGTTACCCATCCAGGATTCTGCAATGATATAATCGGTGTAGTGTTTGAGGTCAAAGTATTGGTCGGCATCTTGCCAATAAGTAGGTGAATCAGGATTCAGCGCATTGAATTGATCGTAGTCACTCCAAAAATGAGCTACATCGCCTTCGACAGCACGCAAAATAAGATTGTACCAATAGCTCAATGAAAGTAGTTCAATGGAGTCGCGCGTCGCGTTGTCGTGCTGCTCAAAGTACTCTTGATTGAATTTTTCTCGAAGTTCATAGAGTCCAAAATAAGAGCCATTGATATAAACACTCACAGGACGGTAACTAGAGTAATAGTTTTCAGATCCTTCGCTCATGAGGCGCACTTGGCAGGCGTCTTTGTAGGGGAGGGTTAAAAATTGATTCGAACCATTTCGTAAATAGATGTCACTATATAGCGATCTATTTGGTCGGTCAGGTAAAATTGGAAACTGAATTGCTTTGTCGCCAAAAGCACCATGCGCAAAACTGAGACGAAACGAATGTTGTGGTTGCGAACGACTGCCACCTGCTCCGCCATCCATGCGCATGGCAGTTTTACTCTGATGCAGAACAGGATGGGTGAGGCCGGTATCGAGCAAAACGGCGTAGGCGGGCCTGACCCAGTCGGTCCACCAGTTGTCAAAAATACCAACAGGTCCGAATAGATTTTCGTTAGGGGTATTGACCAATAAAATAGGCGTGGTGTGCGAAACATTGAAAAGGTAGGTAGCGACCGCTTGTTCACTGGGCAATAAACTATTGTTATTCAGCGGAAAGATTTTAGCCCTGAGCACTTTATTGGCTACAATAGTAATTGGCCCAACATAAGTGGCCGAGTTGAAGGTCGGATCCTCTCCATTGAGTGTGTAAACAAGTTTACCAATTGTATTGGGAATGGTAGTGGTGATTTGAATGGTTTGTGAGCCGCTGTAAATGCCACTTTGTAAAGAGAGTTGGGGCCTCGGTAAGGTGTCTGAAAAAGTTTGCGCGGCGTTGTTGCTCATGCCGGGCGTAGGATTCATCCAGGTAATTGAAGCTGCGCCATTTGGAAATCGGCCTACAGTAACATCGACCTGAGGGCTTCTTATTTCAAATTGATCAACCAGGCTGTTATTCGGATTGAATAAATAAACGGGCTCGCCGCTGCCGTCTAATTTAAAGTTGGTGTGTAACTGCTCGCCTTGTAATGGTAAAAATTCGGCATCCAATGTAGACAGATTGGTATGATTGAGTGCAATGTCGATGTAATCGTAAAATTCACCATTGGTGCTGGCAACCTGAAAAGAAAGTGAGGAGATTGGACCAGCACTTAAGCCTGCTGCTTGTAACTCACTGGCTAGAATGAGCAACTGATGTCGTGCCCCCCAATACCAATTGCCGTAAGGGGCTGGGTAATCTGTGTTAGAGTTGGTGATATTCCCTGTGCCAATAACTGCATTGTTGAGTTTGATATTGGGTCGTTGGCTATAGGTTTGCCCCATATTATTGCTACAGGCGGCAGCTGAGCCGTCTACAAATGAGGCAATACATGAAACAAATGGGGTTGCACTTTGGTAAAAAACAGAGTTTTCTGTGTAACCAGTACCGTTGTATGAACAGATGTTGACAATGATATTTGAGTTGCCATCCCAAACAAACGCTTGGCTAAAGAGGTGGGTATTCCAGCCATTGCTTGGTGTGAAATTAGTTGTGTTTGCCGTCGAGACGAATGGCGCGCTTCCATAGCGGTCTTTGCCACTACAAAAAATACGAAGAAAGGACTGCGCAGGAAGATTTAAATTTGGGAAAATCCAGGCATTGAGCCCATTTAACTGATCTGCTAGTTTCCAATTTTGGAGATTTACCGGCAGGGTACTATTGTTGTAGAGTTCAATCCAGTCAGGTGAGTCGCCATTTTCATCTGTAACGGCAAAAGCATTTTTGTTGCAACCTTCATTGAACAATACTTGGCCGTAGGCTACTTGTAAAAAAGCAAAAATTACAACAAAAGGAAAGCATCTCATAGAGCGAATTTACAAAAAAAAAGCCCGGCGTTAACGCCGGGCTTTTGAAAAGCTTAGAATGAAAGGTTAATGGATGATTTGGATGGCTTTGCGCACCACTGCATCGTTGCTTTGTAATTCTAATACATAAGTTCCGTTGGCAAGTTGCTGCGTATTTACTTGGTACTTGCCTTCGTTCAAGGTGTTCAGTTCGAGACTTACTTTTTGTCCAAATTGATTGTACAATATGACCGAATTTAACGCCGGACTTGCAATAAAGAAGTTACCGTTACTTGGGTTCGGGAAGATTTGAACGGCATTGAGGTCATTAATAGCTAAACCAACTAATGAATTGACAACAATAGAGTCCGTGTAAGTACAACCTACTGAATCTGTGATGGTGATCACGTAAGTACCTCCGTCCAGGTTATTTAAGTCTTGGGTTGTGGCGTTGTTATCCCAGCTGTAGGTATAAGGGCCACTTGCGCCATTGACTATTAAATCAATTGCACCATCTGCGCCAAATACAGCTGGCGTAACGGCTGCACTAACAGACCACGCTGCAGGTTCGTTGACACTGGCAGATGCAGTTGTAGAACAACCATAAGCATCAGTCACAACAACAGAATAGCTTCCTTCGCTTAGACCAGAAAGAACGGTTCCAGAGGTAGTTGAGCCTGCCCAATCATAAGCGTAAGGGCCAGTACCGCCTGTTGCTGTTACGGTGACGCTTCCGGTGTTGGTACCGTAGCACAAAGGATTAGATGCTGTAGCGCTTGCGCTGAGGTCAGAAACCGCGAGTACCGTAGTAACGGTGTCGGTACAACCCAAACCGTCTGTTACGATACAAGTGTAAGTGCCTGGCCCAACAGAGGTCACGTAAGTGCTGGTATTAGAGGTCCCAACCCATTGGTAGGTGTATGGATTCACACCATTTGCAGCATTGATTTCTAAATTACCAGTTTGTGTGTTGTTACAAAGCACTTCTGTGCCATTGGCAACAGCGGCTAAATTTGACAATTCAGTTAATGTATTGGAAAGGATAACCACACAACCTGTTGCATCTACAACAGTACACTCATAGGTACCGGCAGGAAGGTTGCTCAAGGATGGCGTTGTTCCTAAATTGCCAGTCCAAGTGTAGGTGTATGGTTGTACACCTTGGCTAGCGTTTAGTACGATGTTTCCTGTTGACTGACCTCCACAAGTGATGTTTTGTGTAGTGGCAGCAACAGTTAAGTTAGAAAGACTAGGTACAATGACACTCACTGTTGCTGGACAACCATTGATGTCAGTCAGTACACAAGGATACTGACCTGCAGCAATACCGCTGATACTAGAGGTAGTTGCACCCGTAGACCACAAGAAATTCACTGTTCCAGTACCACCTGTAGTAGTGATGCTCGCTGCACCGTCGTTGGCACCACAAGAAGCTGCAGTTGTGCTCACCGTTTGGTTGTATGCGACACAAGACTTGAAGATTGGATTGACTACGAAAGAGTAACCCGAAGCAGCATATGTTCCGGCAGCAGTTCCGCCAGTCCAACGGTAGAAAACCATGTTAGGGCTTGCGTAATCAGTAGAGGTCGCTAAACGGATGTTTCCTGTTGCAACCGCTGCCTGATACACACCAAAGAAGTAAGTGCCTGGGATCATGTTGAGTGTACCAGTTGAAATTGGCAACTTGATGATAGCACCATTGAGGTTGTCTGCGGCAGTTGTTGTGTAGGTAATAGTAGAGGCAAGTGCCGTTGTATTTGGGACCATTATACCTGTTGCATTGGCTGTGGTGCCGTATATATTTACGCTTGCTACATAACCAACTGGAGTGCCCGGATTCAAGACGAACATCACAGAGTCGAGGAAGTCGTTTTGAGTAAGGGTATAGTTATTTCCGAATTCGATATTTGAGGCGCCAGGAGCACTTGTTGTACTTACACCTAAAGATCCGGTTACACCAACAGTACGCGACATTTCACCGGTAGTACGCGTGAATGTTGTGGTCTTGCTGTTGTTTTGAGGTACTTGGTCGCCAACATTGTTGAATACGTATTCAATTGAATAAGCGCCGAGTGCCGTCACGTTGTAGTTAGCAACAGTAAAGGTATCAATTTGAGTAGGCGCAAGGTCTTGGGCAGCACTGGTGGCCGTGTAGAGAACTGCATTGCTCGCATCTTTAACGGTTACAGTTAAGGTTACGCCTGTGACTGCTGCAGAGCCCGTATTGACTGCTCTTGCCCAGAAAGTGAGGTCATTGCCTGTTAGCGACTGGCGCGTATGGATTTTGGTGTTTTGCCCACCAGGATTGGCATTGTTCAAGAATGCGACTTCGTCTGTTGGATCTGCACCAAATTTTGGACGGATCATAAAAGCTGGGCTTACGCCATAAGCTTCCACAGGGTTCCATGCGCCAGCTGCACCTGTTCTAACGAGGTTTTTACCTGGCGTAAACAAACTGAGGTCCGCACCAACGGGGAATGAGGTTGTTCCCGTTTTTTTAATGGCAATAAGGTATTCACCAGCGGTTACTGCAATTGGAGTTGGGAAAGTATGGAACTTCCATCCTGCACCGTTTGCTGTGATATTTGCTGAAGTGTAAAGAGGGGTTGTAGCTACCACGCCGTTCGTCACTTGGAAAACTTGGACAGTATATACCTGTGTGGTAGAAGAACTTTGAATGTAATAGGAAGCACCGGTCATGTTGTCGGCACCATAGACAGTGTGAACAACACCTTGCGTATATTCTAATGTCGAAGACCAGTTATAGGCAACTTGGAATACATTGTTGTCGCGTGCGTTGTAATTGTAGTCGATGGTGAGGTTTTGAGTAGTTTGGTCGTTGGTACTGACACCATCTACTTGTGTTTGTGTCTTGATATATTTAATCAAATAAGATTTAGATGAGGTCAATACCGGAGCCCATGTGCCAGAGGTGATTACTTGTTCAGCACCAATTCCTAATGTAACCGGAGTACTTGCATAGGTTTGTATAGGGGTTGTGGTATTGGGAAGCTCATAAATTTCGGTAGTGAGCACCACATTGGTAAGAGAAGCGCCACTAAAGTTTTTAACCGAAGCTCCCATTGGGATACCATAACTCGCCTGAGAAATAGCGATGCGGGTATTGCGATTGGTTACTGCTGTAATTCCGGCATCGTTATTAGCTGGAAGTGCAGCGAATGTGAAACTCCAGGTAAAACCTGTAGCCTCCCATACGTTGTCCCACTCGAAATAATAAGTGGTTCCAGCCATTAAGATGACGTTTTCAATTTTTGATGCGTAGGCAGTTGTTCCTGTAGAAATACAACCTGCAAAATCGTCGTTGTTGGCGACAGGTGTTAGGGGAGAACAGGAGCCCGACCAAATCCAGAGTCGGGTATCGGAACCACCCCCGCAAGAATTGATATTCAGGATTCCATTAGAAGTGGGGGTAAAGGAATACCAACCCGCCGCTGTAGCAGTGGTTTGGGATGGAGTCCCGATTAAGGTACTGGCTGTAAAAGTCCCGGGTGTTACAGGTAAAGCCGACGCACAGGTGAGGCCCTGAGCGTAGGTTTGCATACCCATTCCGAGCAGTAAAAAACTGCAGAGAAAGTGTACTAATTTTTTCATAATAGCTTGTTTTAGTGGTTAATGACCACAAGTTAACAAAATATTATGAAACATGTTTAAAATTTTTTAAGGATTATTTTATTGCGCAATAATTGGATTTCTCCTTTGGTTTCAAGTTGCTTTAATAAACGAGAAATCACGACCCTTGAGGAGTGCAAATCATCGGCTACTTGTTGGTGAGTATGATTGATTTCCAAACTTCCTAGAATTTTGGCTTGATCTGAGAGGTATTTAAGCAAACGCTGATCTAGGTTCATAAAAGCAATAGCGTCTATTGACTCCATCAACTCGATCATTCTCGAATGGTAACTATTTAAAATAAATTGCCGCCAAGATTTATAGTGGTCAAGCCAGCGCTCCATGTTTTCACTGGGGAACATTAAAATCAAAGAGGGCTCCATTGAGGTGGCCTTGATTTGAGAGTCGATTTTTCGGGTGCAACATTGTAAAGACATAGCGCAAGTATCTCCGCCCTCCATGTAATAAAGCAGCAATTCGTCACCACTTTCGTTCTCTCTAGAAATTTTTATCGACCCCTCCATAACAATTGGAATCATTTGTAGCTGATCACCAACATGCAACACAATCTCCTCGGTCACTGTTTCTCTAATTTTGGCGACATCAGCCATTTCCTCGAGTAAAGCAGCTTCGAGGATGTAACCCAAATGGGCTTGTAGCATTTCTAGCTTACTTTTCGAGCTGTGCATCTTTGTTGTAACTGATAAAAAAATTGGCCCAAATGATCTTAGAGAGCGCAAACAAATAAGGAGAAAGTACAATTGTGAAAAATACGACGAGTCCTATTTGGCTCCAGGCACTGAGCCAAGGAAACCAAAGGTTACAGGAAGTCCAAATCGTGACAAATAACGCGACCCCGAGGGCATATGAGACATACATGGCTCCGTAATAAAAGCCTGGCTCGCGTTCGTATTTCAAATGGCAAACAGGGCATTCCGTTCGGACATCACCCAAATTTTTCAGGTCGTAAGGGTGAGAAACCAAGAAATCACCTTCGTGGCATTGCGGACATTTCATCTTTGAAATGCTGTACATTTTTGTTTCTTTTCCTGCTATCATGAGTCAAAGTTACACGGATTCTCGCTTCAATTCGGTAACCTATGTTACCAATGTCAGCAAAACTGACAAAAAGACACCTCAATGCATGCCCAAAAGATCAAAATGTCATAAATTCTGCTCTTTTTGCCGCTGGCATAATCCTTGACAAGAAGTCGTATCAAAAATTAAAATTAAAATGGGAAAAATAATCGGAATCGACCTCGGAACAACCAACTCATGTGTTTCGGTCATGGAGGGCAATGAGCCAGTGGTCATTGCCAATGCAGAAGGTAAGCGCACCACTCCTTCAGTTGTTGCCTTTGTAGAGGGCGGCGAGCGCAAAGTCGGTGATCCTGCAAAAAGACAGGCCATCACCAACCCAACTAAAACAATTTCATCTATCAAGCGCTTTATGGGTGCTAGCTTCGACGAGTCTGCAAAAGAAGTGTCGCGCATGCCCTACGAAGTCGTTAAAGGAGACAACAATACGCCACGTGTCAAAATTGACGACAGAATGTATTCGCCACAAGAAATCTCTGCCATGATCCTTCAAAAAATGAAGAAAACAGCAGAAGACTACCTTGGGCAAGAGGTAACAGAAGCAGTTGTGACGGTGCCAGCTTACTTTAACGACGCGCAGCGCCAAGCGACAAAAGAAGCCGGCGAAATCGCAGGCCTTACCATCAAGCGCATCATCAACGAGCCAACGGCAGCAGCACTTGCTTATGGTCTAGACAAAAAAGGCATCGATCAAAAAATCGTTGTTTTTGACTTCGGTGGTGGTACCCACGACGTCTCCGTGCTTGAATTAGGCGACGGCGTATTCGAAGTATTAGCTACTGACGGCGACACCCACTTAGGTGGTGACGACGTCGATGAAGCCATCATCACTTGGTTGGCAGAAGAATTCAAAGCCGAAGAAGGACTCGATTTACGTCAAGACCCGATGGCCCTTCAACGCTTGAAAGAAGCTGCAGAAAAAGCAAAAATCGAGTTGTCTTCAACGACTACAACAGAAATCAACTTGCCTTATATCATGCCTGTCAACGGCATTCCAAAACACCTTGTGCGTACCTTACAACGCGCCAAATTTGAGCAGCTCATCTCTAGTATCGTCGAGCGCACAATTGCACCTTGTCGCTCAGCGCTTTCCAACGCTGGTCTACAGCCTTCAGACATCGATGAAGTGATCCTCGTTGGTGGTTCAACCCGAATTCCAGTTATTCAGGAGGCAGTGGAGCGTTTCTTCGGAAAAGCACCTTCTAAAGGAGTCAACCCTGATGAGGTGGTTGCTGTTGGTGCCGCTATTCAAGGTGGTGTACTTACAGGTGAGGTCAAAGACGTTTTACTTTTGGACGTGATTCCACTTTCATTGGGTATTGAAACAATGGGTGGCGTTTTCACTAAGCTCATCGATGCGAACACAACCATTCCAACCAAAAAATCTGAAGTATTCTCAACGGCTGCCGATAACCAACCATCCGTAGAAATTCACGTGTTGCAAGGCGAGCGAGCTATGGCCAATGACAACAAAACATTGGGTCGTTTCCAACTCACAGACATTCCACCAGCGCAGCGCGGTGTGCCGCAAATTGAAGTAACTTTCGATATCGATGCAAACGGCATCATGAATATTTCTGCCAAAGACAAAGGAACTGGCAAGCTCCAATCCATCAAAATTGAAGCTTCTAGCGGCTTGTCTGACGAAGAAATCCAACGCATGAAAGCCGAGGCTGAAGCCAATGCTGAGGCCGACAACAAGCGCCGTGAAGAGGCAGAATTGGTCAACAAAGCAGATTCTTTGATCTTCCAAACCGAGCGTCAATTGAAAGAATACGGCGATAAAATCCCTGCCGATAAAAAGCAACCTATCGAAGATGCACTAGCTGCTTTAAAAACCGAGTTTGAAGCCAAAAACATGGCCAATCTCCAGCCAGCTATGGATCGCCTCAACGAAGTATTTAGTGCTGCGTCTCAGGACATGTACAATGCTGCTAATGAGCAAGGTGCAGGTCCGCAAGCAGGTTCCGATACCGGAAATGCTGCGCCACAAGACGAAGTTACCGATGTAGACTTCGAAGAAGTAAAAGACAAATAAGTCTTTTATTACTCAAGATTCCACAAAAACACCCGTGCAAACGGGTGTTTTTTTTATTTTTGCTCATGCTTTACTCCAAATCATTCTTGCACCGCAGTTCAGACCAATGGGTTGTTTTTGTCCATGGGGCAGGAGGTAGCTCTTCTATTTGGCACAAGCAATTAAAGGACTTTTGCGAGCGCCACAACGTTTTGGTACTCGATTTACGAGGCCATGGTAAAAGTCAAAAAGTCAATACCGATACCAAAAATTATTCTTTTGAACTCATAGCCTCCGATGTTATTGCACTGCTCGAGCAAAAGGGCATCCAACAGGCTCATTTTGTCGGCGTTTCCTTGGGTTCCATCGTCATTAAGTCTTTGAGGTCTCAGCGTCCCGATTTAGTCAAGAGCATGATTTTTGCCGGAGCCGTCACCAAACTCAACGTGCGCTCGCGTTTCATATTGCGGATGGGCAGAATTCTCTACAGTTTCTTGCCCCAGATGTCCTTGTATCAGCTGATGGCGCGCATCATGATGCCGCGTTCCAATCACAAGGCATCGCGTCATTTATTCATCAACGAGGCTAAAAAAGTCATGGACAAAGAATTCCAACGCTGGTTCAAACTGACTGCCCGACTCACTGCTTACCTCACTCGCATCAATTCCACGCCAGAAACCATCCCCACCTTGTACGTAATGGGCGAACAAGACCATATGTTTTTAAATCCGGTTCGGGTTTTGGTGACCCAAGACAAAGCGTCTGAGCTCCGGGTAGTGCCCGCATGTGGGCACGTCGTCAATTACGAGCAAGCCGAGACCTTCAATCATTTGGCGCTACAATTTATTTCGCGTCACTGCGCCTAATTTCACTTTAATTAACATTCTGCTGTCATATTGTTAAAAAACAATCGTGCTACCTTGCCGTTCCCGACCGAATTTAACTTAAATTTGTGCTCAATTTGCAGCGAAGGTTTCGCTCAAAGAAACTTGTAAATTGAAGCTCCTATGCCTAAAGATCTTTCGATCAAATCCGTTCTCATTATTGGTAGTGGTCCTATTGTAATTGGTCAAGCCTGCGAATTCGACTACTCTGGTTCTCAAGCAGCGCGTTCTTTGCGCGAAGAAGGGATCGAAGTAACGCTCATCAACTCGAATCCGGCTACTATCATGACCGACAAAGTCGTTGCTGACAACGTCTATTTGCAGCCCTTAGAACCCGAGAGCATTGTCAAGATCCTCGAAAACCATCAAATAGATGCTGTTTTGCCCACAATGGGTGGTCAAACCGCACTCAATCTTTGCATCCAATGCGATGAAATGGGCATTTGGGAACAACACGGTGTGCGCATCATCGGCGTCGATATCAACGCCATTGAAATTACCGAAAACCGCGAAGCATTCCGCGAACTCATGCTCCAAATTGGCGTACCTATGGCGCCCCAAAAAACGGCCAAATCGTTCTTAGAAGGCAAGGAAATTGCCCAAGAATTTGGCTTCCCGCTCTGTATTCGCCCGTCCTATACTTTAGGTGGTTCGGGCGCGAGCATCCTACACGAACCAAAAGAATTCGATAACCTTTTAGAGCGCGGCTTGCAACTTTCACCGATCCACGAGGTCATGATCGACAAAGCACTCTTGGGCTGGAAAGAATACGAGCTCGAGCTCTTGCGCGATGCCAACGACAACGTCGTGATCATCTGCTCCATCGAGAACTTCGACCCAATGGGTATCCACACCGGCGACTCCATTACGGTAGCGCCCGCCATGACCCTTTCCGATACCACCTTCCAAAAAATGCGAGATATGGCCATCAACATGATGCGCTCCATCGGTAACTTTGCGGGTGGTTGTAATGTGCAATTTGCTGTCTCCCCAGATAACAATGAAGACATCATCGCTATTGAAATCAATCCACGTGTTTCTCGCTCATCTGCCCTGGCTTCTAAGGCTACGGGTTATCCAATTGCCAAAATAGCTTCCAAATTAGCTATTGGTTATCACCTTAATGAGCTGAGCAATCAAATTACCAAAACTACTTCTGCGCTTTTTGAACCAACCCTAGACTACGTTATTGTCAAAATCCCGCGTTGGAATTTCAATAAATTCCCTGGAACGAACCGCCAATTAGGTTTGCAAATGAAGTCCGTTGGCGAGGTCATGGGTATTGGTCGCAGTTTTCAAGAAGCACTGCAAAAAGCGTGTCAGTCCCTGGAAATCAACCGCAATGGTTTGGGTGCCGACGGCAAAGAACTCACCAATCAAAATGAAATCCTCCACTCGTTAGAATTTGCGAGCTGGAACCGTTTGTTCCATATTTACGATGCCATTAAACTCGGGATTCCCTTCAAGACCATCGTCGAGAAAACTAAAATTGACATCTGGTTTTTGAAGCAAATAGAAGACCTGATCAAGCTCGAACGCAAAATCGAGAAATACCACCTAGAAAATCTTCCCGTCGACCTCCTTTTTGAAGCCAAACAAAAAGGCTATGCAGACCGACAAATAGCGCACCTTTTGCGCTGCCTAGAGTCAGAAGTTTCTCAAAAACGCAAAGACCTCGGTATCAAACGCGTTTACAAGCTCGTCGATACTTGTGCTGCCGAATTTGAAGCCCTGACACCATATTACTACTCCACTTTCGAATTTGAAAACGAAAGTGTCGTGAGCGAGCGCCCAAAAGTGGTCGTGTTGGGCTCAGGCCCGAACCGCATTGGGCAAGGTATCGAATTCGATTATTCATGCGTCCATGGAGTTTTAGCTGCCAAAGAATGCGGCTACGAGACCATCATGATCAACTGCAACCCTGAAACGGTCTCAACAGATTTTGATACCGCCGACAAACTCTATTTCGAGCCAGTTTTTTGGGAACACATCTACGATATCATTCAACACGAAAAACCAATTGGTGTGATTGTTCAGCTCGGTGGCCAGACCGCTCTCAAGCTCGCCGAAAAATTGCAGCGCTACGGCATTCCAATTCTCGGAACGTCCTATGAAGCCCTAGACCTCGCCGAAGACCGTGGGCGTTTCTCGAAATTACTCGAGAAAAACAACGTGCCTTTTCCGAAATACGGTGTAGTAGAGAGCGCGGAACAAGCCATTGAACTTTCCGAAACGCTCGGTTTTCCCTTGCTTGTTCGCCCATCTTACGTCTTGGGCGGTCAAAAAATGAAAATCGTCATCAATAAAGAAGAGCTCGAGCACCATGTCGTCGATATCCTCAACGAGATGGGCAACAACCAAATCTTGCTCGATCACTTCTTGGGTGGTGCAATCGAGGCAGAGGCCGATGCCATTTGCGACGGCGAAAACGTCTACATCATCGGCATCATGCAGCACATCGAGCCAGCGGGTATCCACTCCGGTGATTCCTATGCTGTTTTGCCACCATACAACCTCGGTGATTTTGTCATGACTCAAATCGAAGACATCACTAAAAAAATTGCAGTAGAGCTCAAAACCGTTGGCTTACTCAACATTCAATTTGCCATCAAAGACGATAAAGTATACGTCATCGAGGCCAACCCGCGCGCTTCTCGCACCGTTCCGTTTATTGCCAAGGCTTACGACGAACCTTATGTGAACTACGCCACAAAAGTGATGCTCGGACACAAAAAAGTCACTGATTTCAATTTCCAGCCCCGCAAAGAAGGCTATGCCATTAAAATCCCGGTATTCTCCTACGAGAAATTCCCTGACGTGAAAAAAGAATTAGGTCCAGAAATGAAATCTACTGGTGAGGCAATCCGTTTCATCAAAGATTTGAAAGATCCTTTCTTCACCAAGATTTACTCGGAAAGAAATATGCACCTTTCGCGTTAAGTTTACGAGCTTGGCCTTTTGTTAGGCCAAGGCTTTTCGTATATTTGTTAGATGCAGCGCCTAGACGACATCACCGCACCAATTCAGCAAGAATTAGTCGATTTTGAAATTCATTTTCAGAACGCTATGCATGCCGATGTCGCATTACTCGATAAAGTAACCAGCTATATCGTCAAGCGCAAAGGCAAGCAGTTACGCCCCATGTTCGTTTTTCTGAGCGCCAAAATGCTTGGTCAAATCAACACCACTACCTTTGATGCCACAACACTCGTAGAGCTCTTGCACACCGCCACGCTCGTTCACGACGACGTCGTTGACGACGCAGCCGAACGCAGAGGTTTTTTCTCCGTCAACGCGCTCTGGAAAAACAAAATTGCAGTTTTGGTTGGCGATTACATGCTCTCTCGTATCCTTCTGCTCTCCATCGAAAAACGCAACATGGACCTCCTCGAAATTGTTGCTCGGGCCGTTCAAGAAATGTCTGAGGGCGAGTTGCTACAAATCGAGAAAGCACGCCACCTAGATATCACCGAAGAGGTCTATTACGAAGTCATTCGCAAAAAAACAGCTTCTTTAATCGCCACTTGTTGCGAAGCAGGTGCTTTAAGCGTTGATGCGCATGCCGAGCGAGCACAAATGCGTCAATTTGGCGAACTCATAGGTTTGGCCTTCCAAATCAAAGACGACATCTTCGACTACGGCACCGGTGAGCATATCGGAAAACCTACCGGCATCGATATCCGCGAACAAAAACTGACCCTTCCACTGATCTACGCACTCCAAAATGCGCAGCCAGCCATTCAAAAAGAGCTGCGCTACATTATTAAAAATGAATACGACGTCAGTAACCGAGTCCAGCGTGCCATTGAGCTCGTATGGGAGTCTGGCGGTGTGCAGTATGCTCAAAAACGCATGGAAGCAATAGCAGCAGATGCATTGAATATTTTAGCCGCTTACCCCGACAGCCCCGCAAAAGCTTCGTTAATAGGCTTGGTAGCCTACACCATGAACCGCGAAAAATAGAAACATGAATCCTGTTAAACTGATATTGATACTCACGCTTTCGTTCACTTTTATTTCATGTGAGCACACAAAAACGAAGCAAGAAGAAAAACCAGTAGTCAAAGAAAATCTCGTAGAAATCAAAGATGGACACTATAAAGAATGGTACCCAGGCAAAAAGAAACTCAAATACGAAGGTGAGCTCACTCCAAAAGGGGATCGCCAGGGTAAATGGAATTACTACAGTGAAAAAGGCATTTTGCTTTCCTTTACTTTTTATGTCGATGGAAAAAAGAATGGGCATTCTGTCGTAAAGTATCCCAATGGTCAAATTCACTACTATGGTCAATACCAAGATGACAAAATGGTTGGTGAATGGGTCACCTATGACGAAAAAGGAAATAAAACCTTCAATCAGTTCAATCCCTAAGCTTTTCAATGAGCAAGATTCCGCCGCATATCGTTGATCAAATTCTGCAAACTGCTCGTATCGAGGAGGTGATCGGAGAATTTGTACAGCTCAAGCGCGCGGGCTCCAATCTCAAAGGGCTCAGTCCCTTTACCGATGAAAAAACACCGTCCTTTGTGGTATCGCCCGCGAAGCAAATTTTCAAGTGTTTTTCCACCGGAAAGGGCGGTAATGCTGCAAGTTTCTTGATGGAAAAGGAGCATTTTAGTTATCCTGAAGCCTTGCGATGGTTGGCCAAACGCTACAACATAGAGGTTCCAGAAGAACGCGAAGCAACCGCAGAAGAACTCGCAGCACTCAATGAGCGCGAGAGTTTTTTGATCATCAATGAGTTTGCTAAAAACACATTTGCCGACATGCTCCTCAATTCACCAGAAGGCAAGGCCATTGGCCTGTCCTATTTTGAAGAGCGCGGCTTTAGTCGGGCAACCATAGAAAAATTTCACTTGGGTTATTGTCTGAATACGGGCTCGGCCTTCACAGACCTCGCCCTTGAAAAAGGCTACAAGAAAGATTATCTAGAAGCTATTGGCCTGACCAAATCCAAAGACGAACGCACCTTTGATTTCTTTAAAGGTAGAGTGATGTTCCCCATCCACAGTGTCTCGGGTAGGGTACTCGGTTTTGGAGGCCGCACCTTGCTCTCCGACAAAAAAGTAGCCAAATATTTCAATTCACCAGAAAGCGTCATTTACAATAAAAGTGAAATCCTCTATGGGCTTTACTTTGCAAAAGGTGATATCGTTAAATACAACGAATGTTTGCTCTGCGAGGGTTATACCGACGTCATTAGCATGCACCAAGCGGGTATCCAAAATGTGGTTTCTTCTTCGGGGACCTCACTTACCAAAGAACAGGTCAAGTTAGTGAGTCGCTATACCAAAAACCTCACTATTCTTTACGATGGCGACGCTGCCGGCATCAAAGCGAGTTTCCGTGGAATCGACCTCATTTTAGAAGAAGGCTTGAATGTCAAGGTCGTGCTTTTTCCAGATGGTGAAGACCCTGATTCCTTTTCTAAATCCCGATCTTCGGCCGAACTAAGTGCTTATCTGGCTGCCAATAAGCAAGATTTCATTTCTTTCAAGGCGTCCATCTTGCTCGCCGACGGCGGCAATGACCCAATTTTGCGCGCGGGCCTCATCAAAGACATCGTGCACTCGGTTTCTTTGATCCCCGATCAGATTACCCGATCGGTCTATGTACAGCAGTTGGCCCAACAATTTGATATCTCTGAGTCTATTGTGCAATCTGAATTACTTCAGTTGCGCAAATCGGCAATGGCCAAAACCTACCAAGACCCTTCACTTGGCGCACTGGAGCTTCCCAAAAATCCAAGTCCGCAATCGCTCGAAGCCAGCACGCCGCAAGAAGACCTCTCTATTTTTGAAGCAGAGCTCATTCGCATTTTGATCAAATACGGAACGCGTGCCCTCATCTGGCAAGAACCAGGTCAGGCAGAAACGCAAACGAGCGTCATCGAACTCATTGTTCACGAGCTTCAAAAAGATGATTTGCATTTTCAACAACCCATTTACGAAGAAATCTACCGAATTTTTGAAAATGGCGTGCGCTCAGAAAACACCCTCTATGAAGCCACCTATTTTTTGCGCCACGAAAACCAAGAAATTGTACAATTTGTTGCAGATATCGAGGCCCAAGAACAAGAGCTCAGTCATAACTGGGTGACGCGCTACAAAATTCAAACGAAGTCAGAATCCGACGATCTTTATCAAACTGTGGTTCAAGTGATCTACCGTTTCAAATTAGCTTTTGTAGAGCAAAAGATCAATCAAATCCGATCCGAGCTCGAACAAAATACACTCCAAGACGACAACCTAATGCTCGCACTCGGAGAGCTCGTCAGTCTTGAAAAAGTCAAAATGTTGCTTTCCGAACAAATCGGCATTACCCTTATCCGTTAGTATGTTTGCTCAAACACTTTTTTACATCGGTCCATACAAGATTTGCTTTTGGAATCTCATATTCTTACTGCTCATCTTTTTGGCAGCAGCAGTACTGCGTCGTTTGGTGCACAAAGCATTAAAAGGATATGTCAAGAGTGCTAATTTACAGCTCGAGGCCAAGCAAATGGCTCGCTTGCGCTTGGTAAGTCAGAGTGTTTATCTGCTCGCTATTTACATCGCTGTGCTTAGCTTGCGCTACAACAATGGCCATGTAACCTTCAATGACTTTCTCCAATTTAAGTTGCTTTCGTTTGATACTTTTAAAATTGATTTTTCGGACCTTCTCATCGTTATCTCCGTTTTCTTTGGTGCCAAGATTGCCGTCAATTTAACAAGACTCTATTTTGCACGCCGCTTCAAAGGCAGTCAACACTACGACGCCGGAACAGAATTTGTCTACAATCAACTGGCAAAGTATTTTATATACGTAGCCTCAATCTTATTTTGTTTCAAACTCCTCGGGATAGACCTCATGATTTTACTCACCAGTTCGGTGGGTCTATTAGTAGGTTTAGGCTTGGGTCTGCAAGATGTTTTCAAGGATATGATTGCGGGTATTGTATTGCTGTTCGAAGGCAATTTAAGAGTGGGCGATATCGTTGAAATTGCGGGTAAATCAAAAATCAATGGCGTGAGTAACGAAGCCATGGTTGCCAAAATTGTCAAAATCAATGTGCGCACTACCCAAATTCAGACGCGCGAGGGCAATGTGCTCATCATTCCCAACACGCACCTCACCCAAGACCGCATCGAAAACTGGAGCCACGGCTCAGAACTTACGCGTTTTACCATCAAGCTTACGGTAGCTTACGGAGCAGAGCTCCCACTCATTGAACGCTTGCTCAAACAAGCTGCGTTGGCGCACCCGAAAGTCAAGAAAAACAATCCTGTCATTGTACGGCTCTCAGATTTTGGCGATTCAGGCCTCGAGCTAGAACTCATTTTTTGGGCAGACCAAAGTTGGGATATCAATAATTACAAATCTGAAATCAGGTTTGAAATCGACCGCTTGTTTAGAAACTACGGTATCGAAATACCTTATCCGCAGCGCGTCATGCATCAGGCGCCCTCCCGCAACTCATAGAGGTAGCGCTGTATCGTATTTTCAATTCCTAAATAAAGCGCATCGCAAATCAGTGCATGTCCGATAGAAACTTCGTGTAGCTCTACGAGCGAAGCTTTTAAAAAGGCCAAATTTTCCAAACTTAAATCGTGCCCGGCATTGATGCCCAATCCAAGTTCTTGCGCATGCAGGGCCGCCAAGCGATAAGGTTCTACTGCAGCAGTTGGGTCTTGGATATATTTGTCGGCATAAGGACCAGTATACAACTCGATGCGGTCAGCACCAAGTTCTTTTGCTTTGGTAATTTGCGCGAGGTCGGTTTCCATAAATAGAGAAACTCTTACACCCATGTTTTTGAGTTCATTGATAATGGGTTCGAGAAACGTTGCTTGTCCAATACAATCCCAACCCGCATTTGAAGTCAGCACACCCGGTGGGTCTGGTACCAGTGTGGCCTGTGCGGGTCTCAAATCTGAAATGAGTTGCATGTAGCGTGCATCTGGGTAGCCTTCGATGTTGAATTCTGTCTGGATGTGCGCATGAAGATCATAGCAATCTTGGGTGGTGATGTGCCGTTCATCGGGTCTTGGATGCACCGTAATGCCCTGTGCGCCGAATCTTTCGGCATCGAGCGCAAATTGCAACACATTGGGGTTTTGTCCGCCGCGTGCATTGCGCAGGGTCGCGATTTTATTGATATTCACGCTGAGTCTGGTCATGGCACAATAATTGAGTTGTAAAAGTACAAAACATTCAAGGAATTTAGTATTTTGCGCCCACTATGAGAGCTTCTAGTATACTTTCTGAACAAATACCTCCTCTGCTCCATACCGATTCGGGCGAAAAAGCCCTTTTCTGGATGGATGAATTTCAAGTCAACCATTTACCCGTCCTTAAAAATGGGAACTTTGTGGGGCTTATTTCAGAGTCTGAACTCCTAGATCAGGCAAGTCTTGAAGTCAGCCTCGATGTATTGTTTCAGCACTTGCCCCGACCTTTTGCCTATGCCGATGCACATCTTTTTGACCTGCTCCAGCATTTTGCTCTGTTCAAACTAACGGTGCTTCCTGTGCTAGATCGTCAAGAAAATTACCTCGGTGTCATCAGCGCACAAGAATTATTGCAGCTTTTAGCAGAAACGAGCGGGCTCAATGAATCGGGTTCTGTGTTGGTGCTTGAAATGAATGCCATCGATTACACGCTGGCTCAAATTGCCCAAATTGTAGAGAGTCATCAAGCCAAAATCCTGAATCTTTTTGTGAGTTATCTTCCAGATAGCACCAAAATTCAAGTCAATTTGCGGATCAACCAACAAAACCTAAGTGCAATTATCCGTACCTTTGAGCGCTATGATTACCAAGTTCTTGCCAGTTACCAAGACAGCCAACAACCTGATGAACTCCAAGATCGCTACAAAGAACTCATGCATTATTTGAGCATGTAATGAAACAAATCGCCATTTACGCCAAAAAAATTTACAAGCAAGACCTCAGTGTCTTTGAAAACTTGTTGCAGGGTATTGCGCAATTGGGCTGGAAAGCTGTGCTTGAAAAAGAACTGGCACAACAACTCAAATCAAAATACCAATACACAGCAGCGTACGCCACTTTTGAAAACCATCAAGACCTCAAAACAGGCTATGACCTCATGATCAGCTTGGGTGGCGACGGCACTTTTTTAAAAGCGGTTTCTTTTGTAAGAGATTCTAGCGTACCCATTCTAGGAATCAACACCGGTCGTTTGGGTTTCTTATCGAACCTCTCCAAAGACCAAATACCGCAAACATTAGAGCGCTTCAACGCAGGCCAGTACGAATTTCAAAAGCGGTCGCTCTTGCGCGTTCATACCGAGAACGATCTCTTTGCCGACGAAAATTTTGCACTAAATGAACTGACGCTCCAAAAGAAAGATACCTCTTCCATGATTGAGGTGCACGCAGTGCTCGGCGACAAATTTCTAAATACCTACTGGGCCGACGGCTTGATTGTTGCCACCCCAACCGGCTCAACAGCCTACAGCTTAAGTTGTGGTGGCCCCATCATTACACCTGGCTGTCAAGTGCATATCATTACGCCTATCGCCCCTCATAACCTGAATGTTCGTCCGGTTGTTGTGCCTGACCACATGCCTATTTCATTGCAGGTAGAAGGTCGCGACCGCAGCTATTTACTATCTTTGGATGGCCATTCTCAGCACATCAAACAAGGAGAAAAGGTGACCATTACCAAAGCCGAATTCATGATCAACGTCGTGAAATTTGAAGACAACAACTTTTTAGATACCATCCGAAACAAAATGTTTTGGGGATCAGATACCCGAAATGAAATTTAAAAAACAAATGAAAAAAATCATTCTTCCGCTCAGTATGTTGCTTGCAGCGCAATTTCAAGCCCAAACACCGCAAATCTCCTCAAGGATTGATTCGGTGAGTTATTTGGCTGGTCAGAATATCGCTCAAAGCGTACTCAAAGATTTTCCAGAAGCCAACGTGGGTTTGCTTCTTCAAGGGCTCAGTGATGCCATGATGCAGCGCCCAAGTCTGCTCCAAGATCCCACCAATCAATGCGTCATGTCTTATTTTCAGGAAAAAATGCAAGCCATTCAGCAAGCAGAAGAAGCCGTGAATCAAGAGGCACTTGCTGCAGAAAAAGAAGCAGGGCGTGTCAATCGCGAAAAAGGGGAGGCATTTCTCGTGGAAAACGCCAAAAAGAGCGGAATTCAAGTTACCGCAAGCGGCTTGCAATACGAAGTACTCAAAAAAGGTAGAGGCAGCAAGCCAACCGCGAGTTCTACTGTCAAAGTACATTATACCGGTACCAACATTGACGGTCAAATTTTTGATAGCTCTGTTGAACGCAAAGAACCCATTTCTTTTCCGCTCAATGCAGTCATTCCAGGCTGGACCGAAGGCGTACAGCTCATGAGCGTTGGTGCTAAATACCGTTTTTACATCCCTCAAGAATTGGCTTATGGCCCAGGATCACCAACAGAATTGATTCCGCCTTATTCCGTTCTGATCTTTGAAGTTGAATTGCTAGATATCGAAAAATAAGACCATGAAAAAATTACTTCTTACCCTTCTGATCCTTCCCTTTGCAAACATGTCGTTTGCCCAACATGCCACCGAAATGGCCGATGGCATTTATGCCCGATTTGTAACTAATAAAGGGATTATTGTTTGTCAGCTCGAGTATCAAAAAACACCGATGACGGTCGGTAATTTTGTTGGTTTAGCTGAAGGAAAACTCAAAGTCAATGAAGTAGTGGTGAGCAAGCCATTTTTTGACGGACTCATTTTTCACCGTGTCATTGCCGATTTCATGATCCAAGGCGGAGACCCGCAAGGCACGGGAATGGGCGACCCAGGTTATAAATTCTACGACGAAATTGACCCCACGCTCAAGCATGTTGGCCCAGGTATACTCTCTATGGCCAACTCAGGCCCCAATACAAACGGCTCTCAATTTTTCATTACGCACAAAGAAACACCTTGGCTAGATGGCAAGCATACTGTTTTTGGTCATGTAATCGCTGGTCAAGAGGTGGTGAATGCCATTGCACAAAACGACACTATGCGCAAAGTAGAAATCATTAGAATTGGAAAAAATGCCATAAAATGGGATGCGCAGGCTGCATTTGATCAAGTGTATCTCGCCAAAAAAGCACAAGAGGCTGCCGAACAAGCAGAACTTGCACAAATTGCTGCAATGTCACAAGATGACTATAAAAATTTCATGTATACTGAAGTGAAGAAGAACTATCCTGCTGCTCAACAAAGCGCATCGGGCTTGGTATACGTTATTTTAGACAGTGGTACAGGCGCTGAGGTTAAAGAGGGTAAAAAAGTAAGTTTACACTACACCGGGACTTTTCGTCGTGGTGGCAAAAAATTTGATTCTTCCAAAGACCGCAATGCGCCACTTGAATTTCAGTACAAAGTTCAGCGCATGATTCCTGGTTTTGAAGAGGGGATTACTTACATCAAATCTGGTGGAAAAATCTTGTTATTTATCCCATACTATAACGCCTATGGCAAGCAAGGACGTCCGGGGTCTATACCACCATATGCAGATTTGGTATTTGAAATCGAGTTACTACTGGTAACAGATGCAGCAAGCCCACCGCACAACGAGCACGATGGACACCAGCACTAACGCTGCATTCAGTTCGAAAAAGCGTACGAAATAATATTGGCACCCATTTGTAGGGCCTGACGTCTTTTTTCAGGTGGGTCGTTGTGTACTTGCGGATCTTCCCAACCGTCGGAAAGATCCGTTTCGTAGGTGTAAATACAAACCAACCGACCATTGATGACAATCCCGAAAGCTTGCGGTCGCTTGCCGTCATGTTCATGGATTTTAGGCAATCCATTCGGGAATTTAAAGCGTTGCGAGAAAATGGGGTGATCTGAAGGCAATTCTGTAAGGGTTGCTTCCGGAAATACTTTTTTGAGCTCTGCTCGCACAAAACCGTCCATACCGTAGTTGTCGTCGATGTGTAAAAAGCCTCCAGAAAGCAAATAATTCCTGAGATTTTGTGCTTCTGATTTAGAAAACACGACATTTCCATGACCCGTCATGTGAATCAATGGATATTGAAATAAATCGGTACTGCCAACCTCCACGTATGGAACTTCTTTGGAGATGTTCATGCCGAGCTCCGAATTGCAGAATTTAATGAGATTTGGAAGTGCTGTCGGATTGGCGTAGTAGTCGCCACCGCCGTTGTACTTTAAAACAGCCATTTGATAACTCTGAGCAAAAAGGCTCAGCGACATGAATAGCGCAGCAAATAAGATGCAATGGTTTCTCACGTTCGTCGTTTGTAATAGTAAATTTGATCTGTTCCGAAGGCATGTACATTGGTTGGTACCCGATTCAATACAGGAGCCTTGACTCCTTCGCCAAAGTTGAGGTCACCAACTAACACATATGCTTCGTCCCAGACATTATCGATGATAAAATACTGGAGGGTCCGGCTGCCACCTTCGACCATAACGGAATGGATGCCTCGTTTGTAGAGTTCTTCTAAGATGTTTTTGGTTGCCGTTTCTTGAATTTTGATCCATTCGATATTGCCTTTTTGTTCGTTTTTGAGGCGATTGAAAATAAGGGTAGGGGCATCTTCAGAGAAAAGACTGATGTCATTTTGCACCTGAAGTTGGCTATCGATGAGAATACGGATTGGATTTTTGCCACTGACGTCTCTAACAGTAAGTGTGGGGTTGTCGTTGAGAGCGGTGTGTTTGCCCACAAGAATACTCATTTCCTGGCTGCGCCAATGGTGCACCAAGGAACGCGATTCTTCCGATGAAATCCAGTTGATGCCTTTTTGTTCTTGGTTGCGGAGGCGGTCAAGGAAGCCATCTTTGGTTTGTGCCCATTTGAGCACGACATAAGGTCGCTGTTTTTCGTGAAAGCAAAAAAAGCGTTTATTGAGTTGTTTGGCAGCACCCTCCAGCACGCCAACATCCACGGCGATACCGGCTTTTTGCAAGCGCTCAATGCCTTTGCCGGCCACTTTCGGATTGGGGTCTTTACAGCCAATTACAACTTTAGCTACTTTCTTTTCAATTAATAAATTGCTGCATGGTGGGGTTTTGCCATAATGCGAGCACGGTTCTAAACTCACATAAACGGTCGAACCTTCGATCAATTGTTTATTTTGGACTGCAGCGATGGCGTTGACCTCTGCATGTGGGCCCCCAAATAGTTGATGGTATCCTTCGCCTATGATTTGCTCATCTTTGACAATCACACAGCCCACCATGGGGTTTGGAGAAACCGTTCCTTGACCGAGAATGGCTAAGTCGAGGCAGCGCTGCATGTAATCCTGATGCTTCATTGTTTCAAAGTTACTGATTTCAGAGAGAAGGCTGTACCCATCGAAAGGTTAAATTGAGACGAGTGGTAAGTACATCTTTGGATTTGGGTAGTTGATGCTTGTAGTGGTGTTGCAGCGCTCCATGCATGTGCAATAAACTGCCATTGGCAAGAAGCAGTTTCTTTTTAGCTCCTGTTGCCATGTGTTTGAGTTCGAATAGGCGCTCGGCACCCAAACTCAAAGATGCGATACTTGGGTTTTGACCCAGTACCTTTTCGTTGTCGGCATGCCATCCATTAGAATCATGACCATCGCGATAGTAATTGACCAAGAGCGCATTGTAGGCATACCCGGTCTGATTTTCGATCTCAAGGCGCAATTCATTCAGATATGTAGGAAATTTTTCTACTTTGAGCTGCTGACCCGAATATCCATATGATGCGCCATCTAAGGCATAGTAGGCCTCTAACCTAGGTACTTTGATTTTTTTTCCAAAAAGAATGATTTCGTTCTGTTGAAATGTAGGCTCATTGACAAGTTGCTCAAATAACAGCAGGGCGCGCTGTGCATTTAAAAAATGGGGTAAATAGTCGACATACCCATCTCGAGCGATGAGTCGAAATGGCTCTAAATTTCCGTAGTCGCTAAACATTTCTATTTTTGTGATAAAAATACGACATGCACTTCATCGAAACACTATTCGATCTCAAATCTGGAGATTTCAGTAAGGTAATTTTCTCTTTGCTTACGAATGTCATTCTTGCAATTGTGATTGCGGTTGTAGGTTTTTGGCTCACTGGCGTTCTGACCCGTTTGGTCAATCGCATCTTGCGCAAGAGTGAAACAGATCCAGGTCTCATCTCCTTCTTGACGAGCTTTTTGTCCATGGCTCTTAAGATCATGGTTACCATCACCGCCATCACGCAATTGGGTGTTGAAATGACCTCTTTTCTGACGCTACTTGGTGCCGCCGGGATCGCCGTTGGTATGGCCTTTTCTGGAACGCTTTCCAATTTTGCCGGCGGAATCATGATTTTAGTACTCAAACCCTTTAAAGTTGGCGACGACATCAAAGCACTTGGCGAGCAAGGAGTGGTGTCAGAAATTCAAATTTTCAATACCTACCTCAAAACAGTTGATAATAAAATCCTAGTCTTTCCAAATGGGCCATTAGCAAATGGAACCATCATCAATTTTACCAAAGAGAAAACCCGACGTATTGAATGGACTCTATTGGTAGATCAAGCTGCAGATATACGACACATTCAAGAGATTATTGCAGCCGCTATGCTGACAGACAAGCGCATACTCACCAAGCCAGAACCAATTGTGGGCGTTCAACAACTCACCGAGGTTGGTTTGGAGTTAAAAGTGCGATGCTGGGTAAAAACCTCAGATTACGGATCCGTATTTCATCAAGGTCAGCAAGCGATTATCGAAGCATTAAGAACCGCGCAAATTGCATTTGCAAAGTCATAATTTTTTAACCTAAACCTCTAAAACTATGCTGCTCACTATTCTATTGCTCATTTTTACGGTTGTTGTTGCCCCTTTAATTTGCCTTAATTTTGGCTACACACCTAATGATATTCAATATGAGATCCTCGGTCAAATGGCTGTACCTGTTGGTATTGTAATTGCGTATTGTTTTATCGTTGGGGAGCTTTCCCGCAATAATTCACAAGTAGACAAGCTCTGGAGTATTGTTCCGATTTACTATGTCTGGCACATGACGCTACTGGCACCCGAGCTTTCTGAACGCATGGTACTCATGGCAGTTTTAGTAACGGTTTGGGGTGCTCGCCTCACGTTTAATTTTGCCCGCAGAGGCGCCTACACTTGGCGTTTTTGGGCTGGCGAAGAAGACTACCGTTGGGAAGAGCTCCGCAAACGACCTGGCTTTGACAACAAATTGATTTGGGGGCTCTTCAATTTGTTTTTCATTTCTGCTTATCAAAATGTCTTGATTTTTTCTTTTACCGTTCCAATTTTGGCAACGCTTTCAGATCAAGCGAATCCGGCATTGAACACAATAGACTACGTTTTAGCTGCCCTCATGCTGCTTGCTGTGGCAATCGAATTCATTGCAGATCAGCAACAATATAATTTTCAGACTGAAAAACACCGTCGCATCAAAGCGGGCGAAGAATTAGGCGCATACGAAAAAGGCTTTGTGTCGACTGGTCTTTGGGGCGTTGTACGTCATCCAAATTACGCCATGGAGCAGTCTATTTGGGTCATCTTCTATTTGTTTAGCGTCAATGCAACAGGACAATGGGTCAATTGGACTATCGGCGGCTGTATTTTGTTGGTCATTTTATTTAAGGGCAGTTCGGACTTCTCAGAAGAACTCTCAGCCAATAAATACCCCGCCTACAAAGACTATCAAAAAAGTGTCCCTAGGTTTATTCCATTTTTAAAATTTGGAAAATAAACCGGCTTTCTAAGGAGGCTTCTACCTGAAGAATTTAAAGACGCTAAACGCTAAAGCAAAAAATACGACAACCTGCATGAACCATTGTGCAGGACTGCGGTGGCCTTTCGATCGTAAGTACAGGTGATTGGCGGTTCCGACAAGGAGGCCAATGAATAAAGAAATCAATAAAGGATTTTTCATCGAAGCTTAGCAGGAAAGCGAATACTTAAAGGATGCCAAACTGCTCAAAGTGATGAGCGAAGTGTTTGTTATGCAAGCGTTGCCATTGGGCGTAGTTGAGTTGGCCATAGAAGGGATGGAGGGCCGTTGCGTTTGCGTTTTCTTCGTAATGTTCTAGAAAGCTAAGGAATGCATCAGTGAACTCATCGATGGCGGTTTCGAGTTCGTCGTTGCGCAGCGGCGTTTCGGGCGTGGCAAAAGACACCTGGACATCTTTGGCCATAGGTTTATCACTTTCTAACCAAGCCTGCATGCGCTCTATGCGCTCTTCCGGGATTTCGAGTGCGTAGTTACTCTTCCCCAATGACATGTAAAGTGCATCTGCGAGGTGCTCCACCATGCGTTGTGGGCTCATTTGCCCCCAATTAGGTGTGGTGTTATAGTTAAGTCGATTGAGTTGGGCCAACATGGCCTCGAGATCTAAGCGGAAGGTAGTAGACATTATTTTTGACCTACGATGATATGAAGTGAGTGAGGGACCACGCGCACATTGAGCTCGCGCAGCACGGTAAGTGGCTCGCCGTCGTGGTGAGCTACGCCATTGGGTATAGAAATAGTTGCTTTCTCGAAGGAAATAACCTCTGCATAACTCGACTGATCGGATTTCCCCGTAAAAAATTGGTAAATCATTTTCGGAATTCCGAAGAATGAGAAAGGTTTCAATAAAAACAATTCTAGTTTACCGTCGGTGGCATCTGATTTGGGAGAGACCTTGAAACCATTGCCAAATTCAGAGGTGTTGGCAATTGTACAAAGGACAACCGGAAGTTTTTTGATTTGCCCATTGGTATCAATGGAGATATTCATGGGGTTGTAGCGGAAAAACTCTTTGAAAACGTGCTTGACGTAGGTCCAGAAGCCGCGTTTGTGATCTTCGTCAAATTTTTTGGCGATCACTGCATCGAGTCCGTAGCCTCCTACACCGAGGAAAGGTTGGTCATTGACCATGACGGTGTCCATGGTGATTTGGTGGTTGCGGTTGATGGTTTGAATGGCTTTTTGAATGTTGCGTGGAATGAACATGTGGCGTGCCAGACCGTTGCCCGAACCAATTGGAATAACGGCCAAGCTTGTTTGGGTGCCGATAAGGGCAGTGCCCACTTCGTGAACAGAGCCGTCGCCGCCAACAGCGCAAACAACGTCAATGCCGAGCTGAACAGCTTGTTGAGCTATTTCAATGGCGTGACCTTTGTGTTTGGTGTATTGGATTTCGAAAGTGTAGGCCTCGTGGTCTAAATAACGACGTATCAGCGCTGGGATGTCGTCTTTGCGACGTACTCCGGAAATAGGGTTGATAATAAACCAAATGCGCTTTTTCATAATTGGTTGCGCTGAGCGCTTTTCTCAAAATTAATCATTTTTTGGCAAAGAAGCCCAAAGTTTTATGTGAATTCTTCAGTAAACTCAGGCTTTTGCGCTACTTTTAACAACAAAAATGATGCCATGAAGAAAAAAGCTGCCGCAGATCCAATCGCAACCAACAGACAACACCTGATTGATATCCTGTTACATAAATCCGCTTTAAAACAAGACATCGCCGATGACATCGAGTTGGTGTTTAAGCAATTGCGCACGCTTATTGATCAAGAGTTAGAGGCGCTTAAGCAAGTGATTACCGACGAACGTGTTCGCCTATGGGTAAAGGATAGAGGAGACCACGAATTTCATGTGTACATTGGCAGCGATGTATTGGTTTTCAATTTGCATCACAATGTTTTCCGCTTGCCAGACTCCAATCCATTGTGGGGCACTGCCTATTTCAAGGCCAATCCGAACAACGGTTATTTTGGAACCATTCATATTTATAACTTCTTGGCGGAGTCGCTACAGCAAAACAGATTAGACGATTTAGGAAACTTGATTGCCCGCATTTTTGTGAACCATGAACGTCATTTTTTCATCGAAGGCAAAGGGTCACTCGGCGCCACCTTCAGTGATCCGCAGCATATGCTTTTGTCCGAACAACTTTTACAGCTCATCGCGCAAATGGCATTTGCCTATGCTTTGCAATTCGATTTATATATTCCGCCCTTTGAATACATGGACAACGTAAGTGTTGGTCAGATTTTCGTGATGGGTGAGCAACTCAAACTGAAAACGGCCAAACGATTGGGCTTCAAAATGAGCTCCGACGACTCCGAAATTTCTTAAAAAAAATGTGGCGCGCCCTTGCGCTTCAAGAAATTCATGCTATATTTGCAATCCCAAATTCTGGGGTTTTGACATTTTGGCCCATTCGTCTAGTGGTTAGGACGCAAGGTTTTCATCCTTGAAACAGGAGTTCGATTCTCCTATGGGCTGCATTTTTTAACGGAATTAATTATATAAACAGCTATGGCAAACCATAAATCATCCATCAAGCGCATTCGTTCAAATGAGTCTAAGCGCGTATTGAACAAATACCAGCACAAAACGACTCGTAACGCGATGCGTAAATTGCGTGCAACCAAAGACCGCAAAGAGGCAGAAGGTTTATTCCCTGCTGTTGTCGCTATGCTCGACAAACTAGCGAAGCGCAATATCATTCACAAAAACAAAGCAGCCAACCTTAAATCTGGTTTGCAATTGCGTATCAACGCACTCTAAGCATTGTTTTTCTACAAATGTTGAAGGGCTATCTCTAAGAGGTAGCCCTTATTTTTTTCTTAAGTTTGTCCTATGAAAATGTTGTATTCCTTTTTGTTGTTATGGCTCAGCAGCCAAGTTTGGGCGCAGCACTTAGGGCCACAAGACACCCTCAAAGCAACAGATCGCACCTTTGGAACATTGCTAGCCTTGAGCCAACAAATGAATGGTTTTGGTGCTGCTTTTTTTAGCAATCCTTCCAATAGTTCTTTGGATGCCACCATGCTTTATCAACCGGGCCTGACTGCTTTAGTCGACCAAAACGCATGTTCGAAACCGCTTACATTTAGTGCCTTGCCTCACCTTGGTTTTGGCTACGGTTTTGGTGCGCAAGGTGCGCAGCGTTTGCGCTTAGATGTCGAACAATCTTTTGCCAAACACTTATTGCTTAATGTGCGCTATGATCGCTGGCAGCGAGTTGGATTTATCCGCGCCGATGATTTGCGTTATAGCCAACTGCAAATTAATTTGCATCAGTCGGGGAAGCGCCATGAGGTGCTGGCCCAATTTGGAAATTCCAGCGATGACCGGCAGTGGTCCGGGGGTTTACAAGATTACAGTGTTCTTGGTAGTATTGCGATGAACTTATTACCTGTTGTCAAGGAAAGCTCCCGCACACAAAAAAACAGTTACACTGCCCAAATAGACATTCGCTATCGCTTATTTGGCGATTCTTTGCGTGCTTTGAACCTGGCGACTCAGCATCAATTCCAATTGCAAAAAAGATGGTATCTCGAGCAAGAGCCTCTAGAACAGTATTACCCACAAACTTTTTTTAGTCCGGATTCTTGTTCCGATACTTTTGATCAAAATTATTGGGACAATCGTTTGGGCTTTAGTTGGAATTTACCAGGTTTTGAATGGAGCAGCTTAATAGGGCTGCGACAGCGTTCTTGGTCTGATGTCACGACGTCTTACGATACCTTAGAGCTCAATTGGTCGAATCACTTGCTCATTCGGCGATTGGGACAGCGCTTTACACATCAGAATGAGGTCAATTTATTCGGTGCAGCGCAGGGTTGGCGCACCCATACCAATTATCAGTTGCGCCAGCAAAAATGGCAACTGAATGTCAGTCATCGGGTGATGAATGAATGGCCACTATTAATGCAGCGCGCTTACCAAAGTAACCTGACAAATTATACTTGGAGCAGTCCCCAAAAACAGTTTTTTCAAGAATTCAGTGCTGTTGCAGCATACGAACACCCCTCTAAAACACTTCAGGCTCGCCTCAAAATGAGCTGGATACAATATAAAAATATCTTTCGTTTTGATCCTCAGCTCGTGCAATGGACAAGCACAGGCTGGGCATCTGTGGGTAATTTTGTCACCCTTGAAGCTGATTTGAATTATTCCTTTGGGAAGATGTTGAAGGGCGGCACTAGTAAATCTTGGACAATTAGATCTAATTATCAATTTCTTGCCCAAGAAGCTGCTTTTTTACCAAAAAATAACGCAGGTTTGGCTATGGCTTGGAAAGGTGGCGTATTTAAAGACAAGCGTTTGCTCTTGTTGGTCGAGGGACAAGTCAATTACGTATCCGAAAGTAGGGCTTTGGTTTATTTACCTTATATAGAAAGCTTAGATTGGGCCTCGGCACAGACAGGTCTTTTGAATCAGGCCTATTTGAAAGCGCAGTTTAATGCAGCAATTGAGGTCAAGACCTTTCGGTTTTTTGTAAATGTAGCCAATATTGGCAGCTACTGGACCTCTCCGAATATTTCGATGATACAAGGGTATCCGTTCCCAACCCTGCAATTACGCTTGGGCCTTACTTGGGATTTCTGGAATTAGAAATGCAGTAGTTTATTTTCCGAGTACTTCGGCCATTTTGGCACCGATTTGTGCTGGAGAGTCGACAACGTGTATGCCGCACTCGCGCATGATGCGCTTTTTGGCCTCAGCGGTATCGTCAGCGCCACCTACAATGGCACCTGCATGGCCCATTGTACGACCTTTAGGGGCGGTTTCACCAGCGATAAAGCCCACAACTGGTTTGGTTCCGTTTTCTTTGATCCAGCGGGCAGCTATGGCTTCTAGGTTGCCGCCAATTTCGCCAATCATGACGATTCCTGCTGTTGCGGGGTCATTCATGAGGAGTTCGACAGCCTCACGGGTAGTGGTGCCAATGATGGGGTCTCCACCAATACCAATAGCCGTTGTGATGCCCATACCAGCTTTTGCTACTTGGTCAGCGGCTTCGTAAGTAAGCGTTCCCGATTTAGAAACGATACCGATATTGCCTTGTTTGAACACGAAGCCAGGCATAATGCCTACTTTGGCTTCGCCAGCGGTGATGACGCCCGGGCAGTTAGGGCCAATAAGTCTGGTGTCGAATGCTTTGATGTATTCTTTGGCCTTCACCATGTCGTTGACGGGAATGCCTTCTGTGATACACACAATCACTTTGATACCTGCTTCGGCAGCTTCCATGATGGCATCAGCAGCAAAGGCAGGTGGTACAAAAATGATAGAGGTATCGGCTTTTGTTTGTGAAACTGCGTCTGCAACTGTATTGAAAACAGGACGGTCGAGGTGAGAAGTACCGCCCTTTCCGGGTGTAACACCACCAACCACATTTGTTCCAAACTCTATCATTTGGGAGGCGTGAAAGGTGCCTTCGCTACCTGTGAATCCTTGAACAATTACTTTGGAGTTTTTATTAACCAATACACTCATAATATCTCTTTTTTTTGCGAGTCAAATTTAATCATTTATTTGGCATCAATCACCTTCATTTTAAAATAGAGGATTTCATCTTTTCCAATGCGATCTGTTCCACTCTGACCATAAGCAAGTTGTGGCGGTGCAATGCAACGCAAAGAGCTGCCGACAGGTAGTCCAAATAGCGCTTCTTGCCAAGCTTTAATAAGCCCATTGAGCGGCATGCCAACAGGTTGCTCTTGTACTTCGATTATTTTTCCAGAAAGTAATTTGAGTGTATAACTCACCCAAATGCTGTCTTGGAGTTGTATGGCTCTGCCCGATCCGAGGGAGTCAATTTTTAAATAGAGTCCGCTACCTGTGGGTTCGAGTTTGAGCTGGTACTTTGCGTTGTATCTTTTGATTTGTGAATCAAAAGCATCGAGTTCGGATTGCTTGTAGCTGCAGGCCGTGAGGATGCTCAAAGCAAATAAAAAAGATAAAATTAGCTTCATATTTTTTCGAGAACAGCTAAATAGTGATCTTCTATGGTGTAGGCGCGTTTGCATTTGAAGCCGCAGTCGGTAGCATGCTGGTGGAGTGTGTCGTAATCGACATAGAGCCAGTCAAATTCTGGACCGCTTATTTTCTGATAATGCATTTGAAATTTGAAATTCCCGTAATAGGCTGAATTGAGATCGAGCCAATAGCCACCGTCTTCATCTTCGTAGAGGTATTTAACATCGGTGGAGTCTGCAATGAAACGCCCTCCGGGTTTAAGTAGGTCGTGAACTTTTTTCAAGAAAGTGGGCAAATTTGCCAAGTTTTTTGCCAAGCCCATGCCGTTCATCAAAGATAAAATCGTATCGAATTGGTTTGTGTTTTCAAGGCTGTAGAAGTCGGTTTGCGCGGCTTGAATACCATTTTGTTGCATGTAGGCAACTGCCCCTGCTGAAAGATCAATTGCTCTTACCTGATGACCTCTGTCTTGTAAAGCGAGGGAGTGAACTCCTGCACCTGCTCCGATATCGAGTACTGAGCCCTTGCAAAGATCTAACGCACTTAGCTCGAGCTCAGGCATTTCTTCTTCTTTGCGGAAAAGGACTTCGATTGGAATAATGTCGTCATCGCAGAGGTCTGAACTGACAATGATGTCGAAGGGCTTTTTGGATTTGGCGTAGTCTTGGATGGCGTGGCCAATTGGATCGCCGTTGGCTACATTGGTTTTAGTATTCATATTCGCTGTAATCGTTGAGGTCGTCGTCGGAGTAGTCGTCGTCAAAATCCTGGAAGCCAAATTCGTCTTCGTCTTCATCTGGTTCTGCAAGTTGACTCTCTGGACCAAATAAATTTTCGTCGAGCATTGACTTGGTGCTTTCTTGCGGCGCAGTGCCGATAGCCAAAGCCATTACTGGTAATTCTGGCGCTTCTTTTTCGTAGGCAATTAATTCGATTAAAAAAATCCACATGCGCATGAAGTCATAGACTAAAATAAAGCGCTGGTCGGGTTCTGAAAGAAAGTCTTGGATGCGTGCCTGTTTCATAACCGAGGCTGGCTCGTCAATAGCGTCGTCGTCGTAAGACATATCGAGTAGGGAGAGTTCGTGTCCTTTATCCCAACTTTCATTGGAAACGTAGAAACTGGCCATCTGGTCGCCGCTGAAACCAAAAGCAGCAATAATGGCGTGGTAAAATGTTTCAAAATCAGCTTCATTTGAGATGATGATATCTCTGAATACTTCTTCGTTTTTGTCGCTGTCGAGAAGAACGCGAAATTTTAAACCGGGCATGTTTCTGGATTTCCGATAAAGATAAGGATTATTCAGGCTGTGGCGGTAAGTCGATGGCTTTTAAACCAAGTTCCGAACCAAAACGCAGCATTTCGGCAAATGCTTCTTCAAAGTCATTGGCAATATGGCCCTCGAGGATGGCATCTTTGATGTGCATTTTGATGGTGCCGATTGCCGTGCAGGGTCCGATTTGGAAGGTATCCATGATGAGTTGCCCCGAGACAGGAGGTTGAAAATTGCGGACGCGGTCTTTTTCTTCGACGAGTTTGAGTTTTTCGGCAACGAGTTCGAAATTTTGTTTGTACCGCTTGACTTTGAATTCATTTTTACTTGTGATATCGGCGTTGCACAACAACATGAGGTCATCGATGTCGTCTCCTGCTTCGTGCAAGAGCCTTCGGATCGCTGCATCGGTTACCGATCCTTTGACTAACGCGATAGGTCTCAAGTGTAGCCTCACCATTTTTTGAACGTATTTCATTTGGTGATCTAGTGGCAAGCGCAATCTTTTAAAGAGGCGCGGTACCATTTTGGCGCCAAGTTCTTCGTGACCGTGGAAAGTCCAGCCGATTTGGGGGTCGAAGCGCTTGGTAGGCGCTTTGGCGATGTCGTGTAAAATGGCCGCCCAACGCAACCAAAGATCAGTGCTGTTCAGTGCCAAGTTGTCCAGAACCTCAAGGGTGTGTAAGAAATTGTCTTTGTGTGCTTTGCCATCTCGGGTTTCTACTCCTTGCAGTGCTGTCAGCTCTTCAAAAAACTGATCTAACAGTGCGGTTGCTTGCATGAGTTTGAAGCCCCGTGAAGGTTGTTTGGTCAGGATGATTTTATTGAGCTCGTCGGTAATGCGTTCTTGAGAAAGAATTTGAAGTCGGTCTGCATTGGCTTTGATGGCTTGCAAGCAGGAACCAGTTATTTGAAAATCAAATCGGGTCGCAAAGCGAATAGCCCTGAGCATTCTAAGCGGATCATCGCTGAAAGTGATGTGTGGATCGAGTGGCGTCCGGATGATACCTGCTTCGAGGTCGGCTTGTCCGTTGAACGGATCAATGAGCTGACCAAGAGTTTCGGCACGCAAACTAATCGCCATAGAATTGATGGTGAAGTCGCGGCGGTTTTGGTCGTCTTGGAGTGTGCCAGCTGAAGTGAAGGGTTTGCGTGAATCTGGAGCATAAGATTCTTTTCTGGCGCCTACAAATTCGATGTCGAGGTCTTTGTATTTAAAGTGAGCCGTTCCAAAGTTCTTGAAAATGCTCACTTTTTTAACTTTCAGGATATCGGCTACTGCTCTTGCTAAAGTTGGTCCGTCCCCGAGTACGAGAATATCGATGTCTTTGCTGGGTTGCTCCATTAAGAGGTCGCGGACCCAACCGCCAATCACGTATACCTCCAGCTGCTGCGCAGTAGCATACTGAGAGATAACCTTAAAAACGGGGTGTTTGAGTTGGTGAGCGTAAGAAACATCCATGGGGCACAAAGTTAAGCGTAATCGCTGAAATGATGCCCTTCTGGGTTTAGAAATCGTCTTCGTCTTCGTCTTCGTCGAAGAAATCGTCGTCTGGTTTTTTGTAGTGAAGGAGTTCGTCGTCGAGTTCGTCGTCGTCGTCGTCGAAGAATTTTGGATTTTTACCGCTTTTTTTATAGGCGTCCATTTTTGGCTTCTTGCTGCGGTTGTCGTCTTCTATCTTGCGCTCCTTTTCCTTAGATTTTTTGCGCGGCTCTGTTTTAGGGAGGATAAAGCTCGAAACAGGACTGCTGTCATCGGAATCGGTAAAGCGCGTTTCGGTTCTTGGCGCAGGTGCTTCTGTGCTGCGGGGGGCAGGGTTGTTTTCACGAGGTGTAAAAGGGCGCGGAGTAGAGGGGCGGTTGTCGGTGCGCTGCTCGGCTTCTTTGACCGCAAGAGCGCGTCCGTTGATGACGTATCCATCGAGTGCTTCAATGGCCTGCTGAGCCTCTTCGCGATCGGCCATTTCTACAAAGGCAAATCCTCTAGGTTTTCCTGTTTCACGGTCGGTGGCTACTGTAGCTTTGAGGACGGTCCCGTAGTTTTCGAAAAGTTGGCGCAACTCCTGATTGCTGACACCAAAATCAAGTTTTGCAACAAAAATACTTGTCATAATGTGATTTAAACAACACAGATTTAGGTAAATACTAATCTTCTTACCTCCGAAATTAGAATAAAATTGAAAAACTGCCTACTTTTTGAAAAAAAATATTCAATGGCTATCCGTTAAACTACCTAAAGGGCTTGCTAGAAAAGAATTATATTTGCAGCATGCGTTTAGTCCGTCAAATACCTCACGAGCATTTTTTAATCTCGCTGCACCAATACAACGACAACTACCTACTCAGCATCACCCTCGACGACTACCAACAACAATTCAAAGTTCCAGTCTCTTCAATTTCAGATCTCGAACAGCTCGAACAACAACTCACGCCCGCTTTCTATTCGGCTTGTCTTCAAGATTTCATCCGCATGCGCGAGCGTTGGCTACAACTATTAAAACCGCTTCAACATGATTAAAAATTTTGCATCAATCGTTCTACTTTTGACAATTATCTCAGCTTGTTCATCTCCAGCTCCGGTCAAAAAAGATTCAACACCTAAGGTGCCTACTACGCGGCTCGATGGTCTTAAAATTGCTTATTACTCCAACGACAGCATCAAAAAATATTTTGAATATTTCAAACGAGAAGAAGCTACTGCAGAAAAAAACCAGAGACGTTTTGAAAACGAACTGCAAAAGCGCAACAAAGCCTACGAAGACTACATCGTGAAAAAAGACCAAGAGGCTAGGTCGGGTTTGTTGTCTCAGAACGAAATTGCGATGGTGCAACAAAAGGCTCAACAAATGCAAAATGAATTGCTGCAGTACCAGCAGACCGAAGGTGCGCGCATCGAAAAAGAAACCTTGAAGTCTTTAGAAGCGATCAACAAAAAAGTAGAGTTGTGGGGTAAAAAATACAGCGAAAAACACCAAATCGATTTACTTCTTATTCAAGGGCAGGGTGGTCAAATCAATTATATCAATAAAGCAATGGACGTGACCAAAGAATTCATCAATTTCCTCAATGAAAATCAAGGTAAAATCGAAAAAGAACTTTAGAACAAATGCGTCCTAATCCTGCACTCCAAACTGAAAATGTTGCCGAATACCTCCTCTATATTTACCAAATAGAAGCGCTCTTGCGCACCATGGATCTGGATATCTCGCGCATTGAACACGAACTTCTTGCTCCATCCTTTTCAGATCCTGAGCAACTCCAACACCAATTATCTTGGTACCGCAGCATCAGTAACGAAATGCAGCAGCGTGGGCTTCAAAAAGAGGGTCATCTAGAACAAGTCGAGGAAATTCTTATGGAATTGATCTACTTGCACAACACCATCCTCACAATTTTAAACGATGAAAAATATAAGGGTTTGTGCGAGCATGCCCACGAGTCACTTCAGGCTTTTAAAACCAAGTCAAATATGGCCAATCGACACGATGTCGAAGTGCTGTTGCACGCCATGTTTATGAAGTTGCAGCTCAAAATGAAAAAGCAAGATATCAGTCCTGAAACAGAAGCCGCTTTTGATTTATTTCGCATCCAGTTGGCCTACTTATCGCAACAATACAAGCGAATGAAAGCCGGAGAACTCAACTTTGTTCAGAATTAAGTTCGAGAAAATCAGTTCAACTTTTTTGGAAATTGCTCTTTTGCTGACAAATTATTTTGTTGCGCATCAATTTCATAAATCAAATGCTGAATTCCATTGCTCAGAATGAGCCAATTTGCACCCAGAATTTTTTGATAGGTAGAAATTTGGATAAATACTTCATGGCTGATTTTTATTTGAGGCGCTTTGCATTCCACGAGAATATCAGCTTCAAAAACATCATTGTAAACCACGACATCCCATCTGCGCACAAAACCGTCGTATTGGATTTGCTTTTCAACGGCAATTTTTTCAAGGGCATAACCTTGATGAAAATGTAAATAGGCAATAACATGCTGTCTGACCCACTCCTCAGGTGTGAGCACAATCGCCTTTTTGCGAACCAAACAATTGACAAATATGCGCCCAGCTCGACTACTTAATTTTAAGGGAGCTGGCGGTAAATTTAAAGGATGCAAAAGAGACATCAGATGCCCGGTAGTAATAGGTGGATGTCTTTGTATTTGAGATCGAAAACTTTGCCCAGCACCTCGTTGGTCAGAATGCCGCGAAACATATAGACGCCGTTTCTAAATCCGGGATGGGTTCGAATGAGTTCAGGAACCCCACCGCGTTCACCCATTTCTAACAAAAGTGGTGAAAGGGTATTGGAGAGGGCAAAAGATGCGGTTCTAGAAACACGTGAGGCGATATTAGGTACACAATAGTGCGTAACACCATGTGCAACGAAGGTAGGGTCGCTGTGGTTGGTGATGCGCGAAGTTTCAAAGCAACCACCTTGATCTATACTGACGTCAATGACAATTGATCCGGGTTTCATTTGAGCAATCATGTCTTCGGTTACTACACAAGGCGTGCGGCCAATACTAGAGCGCAGCGCACCGATGACAACATCTGCTCTTCGGATGGCTTTTGCAAGCACTTTGGGTTGCAAGACCGAAGTAAAAACCCGCTGACCGATGTCGTTTTGAAGGCGACGCAGACGGGAGAGGGAGTTGTCAAAAATTTTCACCGAAGCACCAAGACCAATTGCGGCTCTCGTGGCAAATTCGCCTACTGTTCCTGCGCCTAGCACGACAATTTCTGTGGGTTGTACCCCAGCTATACCACCTAGCATGAGTCCTTTTCCTTCAGAAAAAGAGGAGAGGAGCTCGCCGGCAACAAGCATAGAGGTCGTGCCCGCGATTTCACTCATGGTGCGAACAATGGAGAAAACACCTTCTTCGTCGCGGATGTAATCCCAGGCGATGGCTGTGATTTTTTTGGCGCTGAGTTGTTGTAAGATCTCTTTGGGTTGAGTTGCGAGTTGTAAGGCTGAAATAAAGGTTTGGTTGCCCGGCATAAGGGCAATTTCTTCTTCGGAGGGTGGTGCAACCTTGAGAATGATATCTGACTGATAAATGCTTTTACGGTCGTAGATAATTTGAGCGCCGGCCTCGCTGTATTCATTGTCTGTAAAATGAGCGCCTTCTCCTGCGTTGCTTTCGAGCAATACTTGATGGCCATTGGCGACAAGTAAACTAACAGCTTCTGGAACCAAAGCTACCCGTCTTTCTTGAAAAGATGTTTCTTTGGGAATGCCGATAAGCAAGTTGCCTTTTTTGCGACGCACCTCAAGTAGTTCCTCTTTGGGTAAAAGAGCACCTTGTTGGATTAAGGTTTTGAGTAAATGTGGATCAGTGGTCATAGTGTAGTGTGATTTCTCGACGAAGGTCAGATTCTATACGAATATACAGTCTAAAGTGTGGTTTTGGAAGAATTGCGGCAATTTTTTCGGGCCATTCAACAAAAAAATAGGCTGGCGAATCGAAAAGTTCTTCTAGGCCCAGGTTTTTGAGTTCGTCTTGATTCTCAATGCGATAGCAGTCCAAATGATAGATAGCACCTTTTTGAGGTGCGTCATAGGACTGCACAATTGCAAAAGTGGGAGAACCTTCAAAATGCGTGATCGCCGCCGCTTGAAGCAAGGCACTGACTAAGGTCGTTTTTCCTGAACCCATTTCAGCTTCGAGCGCAACAAAAGCTGTTTCTGGAAGTTTAGCCCAAATAGCTGTTGCGACTTCCGGGAGTTGAGCCAAACTGACGTTAGACCATTGGCCAATGAGTTCAGTTGCCATGGTACGGTAATACTTGGTTTTCCGACCATTGAAGCAGCTCTAAACGCTCTGTATCAAAACGTGCAAAAGTGTTGTATTGGAGCCAATCTCCGGTATTGACATACAGTGTTTGCTCATGCTCTAAATAAAGCGGGAGGTGTCGATGCCCAAAAAGATAGTAGTCGTGGTGTTTTTTGGCCTCTATTTCTTTGACATATTGAAAAATCCATTCGGACTCAGGGCCGTTGTATTGTGCATCTTTTGCGCCGCCATTAGCCCGGCTTCTTTTGGATAGAAAACTAGCCAAACCAATACCAAAGTTGGGATGTAAACGTGCAAAAAGCCATTGGCACAGCCTGCTTCGGAAAAACAACTTGAGGAGTTTGTAGCGGTAATCTCCTGGCCCCAATCCATCGCCGTGATGGATGTAAAATAGCTTGTGATTGGCTTCAAAAACGTAGGAGTCACTGTGGATGTGAAGGCCCAGTTCTTTTTCAAAATAATCGACAACCCACATATCGTGGTTGCCTTTAAAAAAATGGATGGCGATACCGGCGTCTGTTAGTTCTGCCAACTTGCCTAATAAACGCGTGTAGCCTTTCGGGACTACTGTTTTGTATTCAAACCAAAAATCAAAGACATCGCCTACTAAATAAATGGCTTCGGCTGTGGGGCGAATGGCATCTAGCCATGCAATGAAAGCGCGCTCTCTGACGGCACTTTTTTGTGCATTTGGAGCGCCGAGGTGTAAATCGGAGGCAAAATAGAGGTATTTCTTTTGCTCAGCCATTAAAATCCAAATATTTCTTGTAGTGCTTGTTCTAGTGCCGCACCTCTCAAATTAGTGGCAATGACGCGTCCTTCTCTGTCGAGGAGAACCGTAAAGGGTATGGATTGCACTCCATATAGTTTGGCCACCTTACTTTGCCAGCCACCAAGGTCGCTGACATGGTTGGGCCAAGCGAGCTGATCGGCAGCAATTGCAGCTAGCCATTTGTCTTTATTGGAATCTAGCGAGACACTTATGACGGTAAAGCCGGCATCTTTGTACTTTTGATAGTTCTTGACCACATTTGGGTTCTCTGCACGACAAGGGCCACACCAAGATGCCCAAAAATCGATTAAAACCACTTGCCCCTTTAGGTCAGAAAGTTTCATTTTCTTTTTGCCATCGGTGCGCAATTCTTCAAAATCAGGAACCACTTTTCCTTTCGCGAAAGGATTGGCAGCATCGCGGGCTTGCTTGATGTTGTTGTAATTTTGATACAGATTTTGCACAATATTACTCTGGCTAAAGTTTTGGTAGAGCGGAATGATCAATTTTTCATAGGAAGCAAAATCTTGTTCAATTTGGATTCCGCTCAGCGGCAAAATGAGTGCGGCAGAATTGGCATACATGCCAACGAAACTTTGCAATGCCGTCTGAAATTGGCTATATGCTTGCGTCATATAGTTGTTGATTTCTGCTTCTTTACTGGGGTCGGCTTTGATCGCGGCAAGTGCTGAGTCGGCCTTGACACGCCAGTTTGAATTCAGCACGATGTATTCGTGCATTTGGCGCGATTCTTCTGAATTGACAAAATTACAGTATTGCAACAGATTGCGGCCGTCGCCAAAAACTTGGATATGGGAACTGTCTCGGATCACGAGATTCAGGTTGTTTTGTCCGATGCGTAAAATGTAATAATCGGGTCCGGCTAAGGTTCCTTTTAGCTCGAATTGTCCAGAAGGACTAATTGGGCTTGCATAGTAGTTTTTAAAGGTACTGCCAAATTGTTGGGCGATGTAAGCCGTATCGGCGCCACTCGAAAAAATTTGACCACTTACTCGAAAAGCTTGGCCTTGGCTTAGTCCAAAGAAAGGGAATAGTAGGAAAAAGGCACAAATGATTTTCATGTTACTTCAAAATTTGAGCAAGTTTGTCTTGCAGTTTTTTACCGCGGAGGTTGGTACCGATTATTTTGCCTTCGGGATTGAGCAGCACCGTATAAGGTATGCCGTCAAATTGGAAACGCTGAGGTAAGTCAGATTTCCAACCCTGAAGATCGCTGACGTGGTCGGGCCAGGTCATGCCCCAAGTTTGGATGGCTTCTTTCCATTTGGTAGGGTCTTCGTCCAGGGAAACGCTAAAAACGGTAAAACCTTTGCTCTTGTATTTGTTGTAAGCAGCGATTACATTGGGCATTTCGCTTTTGCAAGGGCCGCACCACGATGCCCAAAAATCGATGAGCACATATTTGCCCTGTAGTGCGCTTAGGGAGTGTGAACGACCACTTGGGTCGGGTAAGGTGATGTCGGGCGCAGCCATACTGCCGTTGGTCATTTGGGTGTAGGCAAAAAAGGCATCTTCAATTTGCGCATACTGCGCTTGCATATTTTGACTTGCCGCCTGACCAGGATAGTTTTCGGCAAAGGCTTTACTGAGTTTTTCAAGGGTCTTGAGATGTGCTGCGTTCCAATCTTCAAAACCGGTTGTGGGCAAAAGGTTCATGCTGAGCATGATATTCAAGGGGCTGCTGAGGTCTTGTTCGATGGTTTTTGCACAAAAGGCTTCGTATTTTGACCTAGCGCTAGCATATGCTTGTTCAATGGCATCTTGCCCTAGCTTTTGCGGGTTTTGTTGCAGTTCGTTTTGCTGTGTTTCGAAGGTTTGTGTCGCCAGCATGAGTTTGGCATAGTTGGAGGCCCATTTGACCCCCTTAATTCCAGGCTTAAATCCAAAATCATTGAGTTGACATTGGATAGTTATTTGGTTGTTGGGTTGCAGGGGCAGCCAAAGTGTGCTGCTCTTGAGATCAGAAATGCGCAGGTTGTACAAGCCAAGTCCGGGAATGTTGGCCGGTAGTTCAAAGGAACCATCTGCGTTGATTTCTGTTTGCGCTACTGAAATAACACCGCGGTCGCTGGGTGCTTCTAAGAAGAGTTGAAGACCACCAGCACCTTGGATCTGACCGCTGATCAAGAGGTTCTCTTCGAGACCGTTTTTTTCTAATTCAGACCGATTGAAATACCAAATAGCAAGCGCTCCAGCTACAATAAGAAGGAGCGTCCAAACTATTTTTTTATTCGACTTCAATAAGTTCATTAGTTGTCGAGTTGTTGTCTGAGTATGCCATTGGCTGCTTTCGGGTCGGCTTTGCCACCAGATACTTTCATGAGTTGCCCCATGAAGAAGCCGATCAGTTGTTTCTCTCCGTTGCGGTATCTTTCGACCTCTGAGGGGTTCTGAGCGATAACTTCCGCCACGAAGCCTTCGATGACACCACTGTCCGAACTTTGTATCAAATTGAGTCTTTCGGCAATCTGAAGTGGAGACTCTTGACTATTAAAAAGTGCAGGAAATACGCGCTGAGCGGCAATTGAGTTCGAAATTTTACCTTGGTCAATGAGCTCGATGAGCGCCGCAATGCGTTCTGCTGCAATTGGAAATTTCGAAATATCAACTCCTTGCTCATTGAGGTAGGATTTTACTTCGCCCATTAGCCAATTGGCTGCTGCTTTGTAGTTTTTGGTAACGGCAATCAATGCTTCGTAGTAAAGGGCGAGCCCTTTTTGATCGGTAATATTGTAGGCGTCGTAATCGCTAAGTCCGTATGTTTTTGTGTAGCGTTCAAAAAGCGCATTTGGTAAGGCAGGCATTTCTTTGGTAATTTCTTCAATTTGTGCTGCACTAACGGTAATTGGCGGAAGATCTGGTTCTGGGAAGTAGCGGTAGTCGTTGGCCGCTTCTTTGGTACGCATGGAAATGGTGCTGCCTTTCAATGCGTCAAAAGCTCGTGTTTCTTGCGTAAGAGACTCGCCGTTTTCGAGGGCTTCGATTTGGCGCGTGACCTCAAATTCAATGGCGCGTTGCACATTGCGAATGGAATTCATGTTTTTAACCTCTACCTTGGTTCCAAATGTGGTTGCACCTTTGAGCCTGACGGATACATTGGCGTCGCAACGCATAGATCCTTCTTCCATGTTGCCGTCGCAGATGTCGAGGTAACGCAACAATTTGCGCACTTCAGTAAGGTAGTTGTATGCTTCAGAAGAGGAGCGAAGGTCTGGTTCTGATACGATTTCGAGAAGGGGAGTGCCCGCGCGGTTGAGGTCGACGAGGGTATCGTAGACATCGACGTCGTGGATGCTTTTTCCCGCATCTTCTTCCATGTGAATGCGCGTGAGTCCGATAGATTTTTGAGTACCATCTTCGGTGCGGATGAGTATTTGGCCACCTGTACAAATTGGGGTGGTGTCTTGGGTAATTTGATAACCTTTTGGAAGGTCTGGATAAAAGTAGTTTTTGCGCGCAAAATGTTGTACAGGCGCAATATGACAGCCACAAGCAAGACCTAATTTGATAGCGAAATCAATGGTTTTACGGTTCATGACCGGTAAGGTGCCAGGATGGCCAAGCGTGATCGCACTGATGTTCGTATTGGGCGCTGACCCGTATGCATTGAGGTCAGAGGAGTACGCTTTGGTCTGAGTGAGTAATTGCGCATGGACTTCAAGTCCGATGACAACCTCGTATCGATCTCTAAGGGATTGTTCCATGCTGCTTAGATGCTTGAAATCAGTTCTTTCATGATTTGCGTCATTTTGGGCTCTTGACGGCTCGCCACTTCAATGACATCTTGCACACTTACTTTTTTGATTTTGCCAGGTACACCTAAATCGGTAATAATGGAAATGGCAAAACAAGGAATGCTCATGTGGCGGGCAACAATGACTTCGGGAACGGTAGACATCCCAACTGCATCTGCGCCAATGGTACGCACGTATTTGTATTCTGATGGTGTTTCTAGTGTGGGCCCTGTAAGACCTGCATAGCAACCGATAGAGACGCGGATACCCAACTCTTTGGCAATTGCAGCAGCTTTGTCGATCATGTCTTGATCGTAGGGGTCACTCATGTCTGGGAAACGCGGACCGAGTTCGTCGATATTTTTACCGATGAGTGGATTGCCAGGGAAAAGATTGATGTGGTCGTTCATGATCATGATTTCACCAACTTCAAAATCGGGGTTGACTCCTCCCGAGGCGTTGCTCACAAAAAGACGTTCGATGCCGAGGAGTTTCATGACGCGCACCGGGAAAGTAACTTGCTGCAGCGTGTAGCCTTCATAATAATGAAAACGACCTTGCATAGCCACTACATTTTTACCGCCAATACGGCCAAAAATGAGCTTGCCAGAATGGCTTTCAACCGTTGATACAGGAAAGTTTGGGATGTCTTCGTAGTTGATTTCGTCGATGATTTCAATTTCCTTCACTAAGCCACCAAGGCCAGTGCCTAAAATGATACCAATAGAGGGTTTGACTTGAGTTCTGCTCTGGATGTAGGCAGTACTTTCTTTAATTTGAGACAACATAAGCGCTGATAAATTGATTAAATGCATTTTGATCTAACCACTCGAGCTCAAAAGTTAACAAATACCAAGGGTATTTTTGTCGGTCTTTAGGGCTCAGTAAAGCTTGGATTTTTACCCAATCTTTGGCGGTTGTCACAATTGCTGAATTTGCTGTTGCAAAGGTATCAAAAAATTGGTGAATAGCTGCTTTATCTGCAGGCGTGTAGTTGTGGTGATCTGCGTAGCTTTTGCGTCGGATTTTGACATTTTGTGCGAAAGCATCTTCTAAATGCTTTGGTTTGGCTATAGCACTTACAATCAAGACATTGTCAATATTTTCTACACTGCGCGTGAGGCAGGTGAGGGGCTGGTATTGGTAACGTGAAAAAAAGACAGGAATAGGCCACTTTTCAAAGCGCCGCGCGTAGGCTTTGGAGTCGAAGGTGTCGAAACTTGGGCATTTGGTTACAACGAGGGCGCTCGCGCGTTGAAGGCCGCTAATGGGTTCTCGCAATAAACCGGCTGGCAAGAGTTGATCTTGGTCGGGTGCTTGCGAATAGGTACTTAAAACCAAATTTAAACCCGCTTGAATCCAACGGTGCTGAAAAGCATCATCGAGTAAAATCACTGAGTTGGGCTGTATTTTTCTGAGGCGCTCTACTCCTGTAATACGCTTTTCACAGACTGCAAATTGCGCCAGACTTTGATAGGACTCGTGCAGCATGAATGCTTCGTCACCAACCTCTTGCGGAGTCGATTTTTCATCGAGTAGGATAAAGCCCCTAGTTTTTCGTCCGTAGCCCCGACTCAAGACTTGCAATGGGTAATTAGGGCTTAGTAGCTCAATGAGGTAAGCAGCGTGCGGAGATTTACCGGTTCCGCCAACGGCTAAATTCCCGACGCAAATTGCTTTGCCTTCAATGCGTTGTGTCTTGAAAATTTGAAGATCAAAACAACGGTTGCGCAACCAAATAACTGCACCGTAGAGCAGTGAGAAAGGGTAGAGCGCGAGTCGGCGCATTTTATTGAACGTGATAATCAGAGAATTCTTGTTCGTCTGCGTAGTAATAGATGCGCACCATTGCGGTGTCGTTCAAAAAGTCGATTTTACCGACCTCAACGCGATTGATCGTAAGGCCTGTGCGCTTTTCTAAATCGGCTTTGAGAAGGTCGTAATTTTCTGGCTTGATGAGGTCGATGCGCTCGTAGTTGATGGTTTTGCGGGTTTCGTGTTTCATCAGCCAGAGGTTTTCTAGAATATAGGTCAGCAAGACCACAGAAACATTGATGACAGCGACCTCTGAAATACTGAGCTCGTTAGAGGCCAATGCGTTAACCACACTGATGCCAATGATCATGAACAAGTAAGTCATTTCTTTGATTTCGATGGCGTCGGTGCGGTAGCGAATAATGCCAAAAATGGCAAAAAGCCCCAAGCCCATGCCGGTGTCGATGTCCATTTGCATCAGGCCAAAGCACAAAAAGAAGGTGATTGTGCCAATCAGGTAGTAAGTAAAGAGGTAGTCTTTGCGGCGGGTTTTGGTATAATACAGTACACGGATAAGAATGGTCAAAAAGAATAGGTTGATGCCAAAACGCATGAGCAAACCGTAAAAGTCTTCGCTGAACCAGGTGATGGTATTGGGTGAAATGGCTTTTTTGAGCGGGAGTAAGAAAAATAAGTCAGTTAGCATGGTTGATTTTATTTAAAAAGAGGAGCTTCTTTTTGAAGCGATTGAATTTAAGGACTTCGTTACCGTAGATTTCTACGCTTCCGATACAATATTTAGAAAGTCTGTATGGTCTGATGTGTTCCTTTTTCATCAGTCTGTAAAAAGGAGAGTTGCGGTCGAGGTTTTCTTGCTTGAGTTCTGCAATGACCAATTGATGAAAGTCGCGTTTGATTTCTCCCATATGGAAACTGATATTGAAGTCAAGCGTGAGTCTTTCTTTGCTCGTTTTGGAAACGAGTGTGATACGCTGAAAAGCATTCCACATGGTAGGTTGTAATTGCGTGTCTTCATTGAGTTGTCGTCGCAAGAAATCGCGCTCTTTTTCTTCTTTTAGTTCATTGAAATCATTGGTCAGAATGCGTCTTTTGTCAGTTCTGCCTTTGATTTTGTGCTTGATTTCGAGAAAATGGATGTTGGATTCGACGTATTTGCGGATGCGAACTTTAAAGCGATCTGCTTTGCCGTTGTGGTGATCTCTAAAAAAAGAAAACGAGGCGTCGTCGAAATATAGGCTCTCGTAGTGTGGCAACATAGTACCTTCTACCTTGAGTGCGCGGTAATCGCCAGAGAGTATGGGCAGAAAACGCAGGAGGTCGTCTTGGCGAAAGGCAAATTTGGTATCAATGCGATTCATCAGGTTGACATCGGCCATTTCGCGAAGGTCAATGGGGTCAAACTGCTCAATTTCTGTTTTTATATTACTCATCTATGTTTTTCAAAAATAACAATTTCTTAGCTGATTGCTTACTTTTGCTTTATGAAGAATAAAATTCTCTTACTTGGCTCAGGCGAACTCGGCAAAGAGTTTGTCATTGCCGCCAAACGCTATGGACAAACCGTTATTGCGGTTGATTCCTATTCAGGCGCACCAGCGATGCAAGTTGCCGATGCGCATGAGGTCATCGACATGTTAGACGCTGCAGCACTCGATAAGGTTGTAGCCAAACACCAACCCGACATCATTGTTCCAGAAATTGAAGCCATCAGAACCGAGCAATTTTATCTTTACGAAGCGCAAGGTATTCGCGTAGTTCCGAGTGCCAAAGCTGCTAATTACACCATGAACCGCAAGGCGATTCGCGATTTAGCCGCTCAAGAGGTAGGTGTTCGCACAGCTCCTTATCGCTATGCCACGAGTCTTGAGGAGCTCAAAACAGGTGTTGCTTTCTGTGGCTGTCCTTGCGTGGTAAAGCCCCTGATGTCGAGTTCTGGAAAAGGGCAATCCGTGATCAAAACAGAAGCGGATATCGAAAAAGCCTGGAATTACGCCATGGAGGGCTCAAGAGGAGACCTCAAAGAAGTCATTGTTGAGGGATTTATCAATTTTGATTACGAAATCACGCTTTTAACCGTCACTCAACAGAACGGCCCCACTTTATTTTGTGAACCAATTGGCCACCGCCAAGAACGCGGCGACTACCAAGAAAGTTGGCAACCCATGGCCATGAATCCGGACCACTTAGCGGAGGCTCAAGACATGGCAGCACGCGTTACTGCAGCGCTTGGCGGCGCAGGCATATGGGGTGTAGAGTTTTTTATTACTGCTGAAGGTGCTTATTTTTCAGAACTTTCACCTCGCCCACACGATACAGGTATGGTCACACTTGCGGGTACTCAAAACCTCAATGAATTTGAATTACACGCCCGTGCCGTGCTCGGCTTGCCAATCGCTGAAATTCGTCAATTGCAGCATGGCTCGAGCGCTGTGGTGTTAGCTAGTCAGAATAGTGATAGCGCGCCGAAATACCTCGGGCTCGAAAACGTGCTGAAGGATCCAAATGCAGAGGTAAGGATTTTCGGTAAACCTACTACACGCCCCTATCGCCGCATGGCTGTGGCCTTGACTTTTGGAACGGAAAGTGTAGAAGAACTGGTCGAAAAAGCTAAAAACCACGCAAGTAACATTCAACTTGCTTATGATAACGAGTCAATAAATTAATTTGAATGATTTTGAATCTTAAAAACAAATGTATACATGAAATCTTTTTTACTTCTTTTTTCCTTTTTGTGCGCCCTTTATTCAAACGCCATCGAACTGCGCTACCACCTTTCGATGCCCCAGCCCAATTCTCATTATTTTGCCGTCAAAATCGATGTCGAGAAAAACGACCAAGCCACCCAAGAATTCAAGCTCCCGGTTTGGACCCCGGGCTCTTATTTAGTGCGCGAATTTGCTAAAAACCTGAATCAGGTCAAGGCAATTGATGCCAATGGAAAGGCGCTTTCCGTGAAGAAAAAAACTAAAAATGCATGGGAAATCAATTGTGCGGGCGCCACGTCTTACACTGTTTATTATGAAGTTTACGCTTTTGAACTTTCTGTTCGCACGCCTTTTCTCGACAACACCCATGGCTTTGTGCCCGGCGCAGCGGTTTTTATGTATACTGAAAATAGCCGCAACCAACAAGGGGTGGTGAAGGTGTATCCGCACCAATCCTTCAAGAAAGTAAGTACCGCTCTGGCCCCCGCTGATTTCAAATCAGAACCCGGTTGCCAAACATTTGTGTTCAAAGATTACGATCAATTGGTAGATTGCCCAATTGAAATCGGTAACCAACAAGAATTTAGTTTTACTGCTGCGGGTGTGCGTCACCGCGTAGCCATGTATGGGGAAGCCAATTACAACGTGCCGCAACTCCAAAAAGATATGGCCAAGGTTGTTGAGGCCGCAACGGCCGTTTTCGGTAGCAATCCCAATCAGGATTATTTATTTATTGTGCACAACGTCACCGACGGGCAAGGCGGCCTCGAACACATGAACTCATGTGTGTTAAGTGTCAATCGATGGTCTTATGAAGGTTCAGCTTATGTTGGCTTCATCAATTTAGTCGCACATGAGTACTTTCACCTCTGGAATGTGAAGCGCATTCGTCCGGTAGAACTTGGCCCTTTCAATTACGACCAAGAATGCTATACTTCGCTGCTTTGGGTCATGGAAGGCATCACGTCTTATTACGATGAACTCTTACTCCGTAGAGCGGGTTTCTATTCTGCTAATGAGTTTATTTCCAAGTTGCAATCTCAAATCAATTACGTAGAAGGTAGCCCAGGTTCACGCGTTCAACCAGTTGCTCATGCGAGTTTCGATGCCTGGATCAAAGCTTACAGACCTAATGAGAACTCGAGCAATACCACCATGACCTACTATTCTCGCGGAGCAGTAATCGGTGCAGTACTCGACGCATACTTGATCCAAAAATCCAAGGCAAAACGAAGTTTGGATGGTTTCATGCAAGTGCTTTATCAGAAATACGCACTTGAGCTTCAGCGCGGCTTTACCGAAGCTGAATTCGAACAAGAACTTTCTACATATTGCGGAGAAGACATGCGCGCATTTTTTGCAAATTATGTAGATGGCACTCAAATTATTCCTTATCAGAAGTACTTCGAGCCAATGGGCATCAAAGTGCAAGATCAGACGAGCACCCTCACGAATTTTGGCGCGGCACTTGAGCCCGGAGATGTGCTCAAGGTTCGATCGGTCAGAAGCGGTTCTGCTGCAGAAGATGCGGGCATCAATGTGGGTGATGAAATCCTTGCCTGCGATGGTTTTAGATTGGATAAAACTTCCCTAGAAAATAAATATAACAATCTTCAACCAGGCGCAAGCCTCGAGTTGTTACTGGCCCGCGATGGCAAGGTGTTCACTACTAAATGTGCCATGAAAACATACGCCAAACCACAATTCTCACTTCAAATCACCGATCCCAATGCGCCACTTCTTACTTATTGGTTGCGTTAGTCTGCTCAAAGTAGCGCTGCAGGCCCAGCCCATCAAAAATGTTCAGATTCCTCCGGTTGCAGCAAAGTACCCCTATAACGAATGCGAGCCGTCTATAGCCATCAACCCGCGCAATCCAAATGAAATTGCCGCAGGTACTGTTTTGCAGGGTTATCATATTTCTACTGATGGCGGAAATACCTGGAAGTCTAGTGTGTTAAAGAGTCCGTATGGTGTTTACGGTGATCCCGTGTTGCAATACGACCAGACGGGCCGCTTGTATTATTTTCACCTGAGCGATTATAGCAAAACAAGTCATTTAGACCGCATTGTATGTCAAGTTGCTGATCAGCCCGGTAAGTTTTCTAAAGGCTCTTTTCCAAAACCCAATGGTACCAAAGTTCAGGATAAGCATTGGGTGGTCATCGATCCCAAGACAAATGTGCTCTACATGACCTGGACGCAATTTGACGCCTATGATTCTGCCGATCCCAAAGACACCTCAATCATCGTTTTCTCCAAATCTACAGACCGCGGTTTGAGTTGGACTGACCCGATTCGCATATCTAAATATGGTGGCGATTGCCTAGACGGTGACAACACCGTAGAAGGAGCAGTGCCCGCAGTTGGCCCAAACGGAGAAATTTTTGTGAGCTGGACTGGTCCGCGTGGCATCATGTTCCAAAAATCAACAGACGGAGGCCTCACATGGCTTTCTGAAGAGCGCAAACTTGCAGATCACGTCGGCGGTTGGGATATCCAAATCCCAGGCATCTACCGCGCCAATGGCTTTCCTTTTTTAATGTCGGACATGAGTGGCGGACCACACAATGGCACGCTTTACCTCAATTGGTGTGACCAACGCAATGGCACAGACAACACAGATGTTTGGTTGATCAAATCTACCGATGCCGGGCAAACTTGGTCTGCGCCCATTCAAGTCAATCAAGACAAAGATCCGCGCCATCAATTCTTAACGTCAATGGCCATTGACCAAGTGCGCGGTGATTTACACTTTGTCTATTACGATCGGCGCAGGTTCAAAGACAACCGCACTGATGTCGTTTGGGCCACAAGTAAAGACGGAGGCCAGAGCTTCCAAGAACAACGCGTCTCCAACCAACCGTTTGTTCCAAACCCAATGGTTTTTTTTGGTGATTACCTCGGTATCGCTGCACATGACGGGCACATCAGGCCTATTTGGCCCCGTATGGACAATAACAAAATCACACTTTGGGTTGGGCTTATAGATTTAGAGTAATTGGAAATGACAACCCTGCCTGAATCATGGTATCGCGAATTGAAGCAAGAGCTTCAAAAACCCTATTTTGAGCGCTTGATGCAGCAGGTTGGACAAGCCTACCACGAACACCCAGCAGCTACTTTTCCTCAAGAGACACAAATTTTTAGGGCTTTTGACTTGTGTAAATGGTCCGATGTCAAGGTGGTGATTTTAGGTCAAGATCCTTACCCGACTAAAGGACATGCTCACGGCTTGTGTTTTTCTGTAGCACCAACTGTCCAACCTTTGCCTAAGAGTTTGGTCAATATTTTCAAAGAGCGCCAAGCGGATCTCGACCTACCTCCTTTGCCAAATGGTGATCTTTCCCATTGGGCGCAACAGGGCGTTTTGCTCCTCAATACGATACTCACAGTCGAGGAGGGCAAGCCTGATAGCCATAAAAATTGGGGCTGGGAGCAATTTACCGATGCCGTAATCGAAAAGATTGCCTCCGAAAAAAAACATATCGTTTTTGTACTTTGGGGAGCTAAAGCACAGGCAAAAGCAACTCAGATAGACCCATCAAAACACTTGATTTTAAAAACGGCGCATCCTTCGCCTTTGGCTGCACACCGCGGCTTTTTTGGCAGCAAACCATTTAGCAAAACGAATGCGTTTTTACGCATGATTGGCGAGCGCGAAATTCAATGGTAATTCCGTACCTTTGCACCAATGATTCAAAACGATTTATTTCTGCGTGCGCATCGTGGCGAGGCCATTGAGCGCTATCCCGTTTGGCTCATGCGTCAGGCGGGCCGAATTCTACCCGAGTACCGTGCGGTCAGATCCAAACTCTCGGGCTTCAAAGAATTGGTAGAAACTCCTGAGTTTGCAACGGAGGTCACGATCCAACCTGTAGATTTACTCGATGTAGATGCCGCTATTATTTTTTCTGATATTCTCGTGATTCCTGAGGCTATGGGTCTTCCTTATCAAATGATTGAACAAAAGGGTCCGTGGTTCGAAAATACCATCCGCAGTCAAGCGCAATTCAATGCACTCGACGTCGAAATAGATGTGCAAGAGCGCCTTTGGTATGTTTTTGAAGCACTCAAGCAAACCAAAGCAGGTCTGAACGGTCGCGTACCGCTGATCGGTTTTGCAGGTGCTCCCTGGACCATCCTCTGTTACATGGTAGAGGGTCGTGGCTCTAAAACCTTTAGCGAATCGAGAAAATTACTTTACACTCAACCTCAACTCGCTCATCAATTATTGCAGCGCATTACCGATGTCACAATCGCTTACCTCAAGGGGCAAATTGCAGCCGGAGCCGATGCACTTCAGCTCTTCGATTCTTGGGCTGGCATTCTCGGCGAAGAACAATACCGCGAATTTGGCTTGCGCTATATTCAACAAATTTGTGCTGCGCTCACTACTGTGCCGCTCACCGTTTTTTCAAAAGGAGCAGTGGCCTCATTGCCAGAAATCGCCCAATTATCTTGTACCACCATCGGCCTCGATTGGAATATGTCGGTACCTGTGGCACGAAGTTTGGTTCAGGAGCAAAAGACTTTACAAGGCAATTTAGATCCTTGTGTACTCTACGGAAGCCCACAATTGATCGAGCAAGAAACCAAAAAAATGCTCAATTCCTTTAAAAGTCAAAGACATATTGTAAATTTGGGTCACGGAGTCTATCCAGATATTGATCCAGAAATGGTCAAAGTATTTATCAATACCGTTAAAAACTATGAAATTACAAACCACGCCAATTCGTAGCCTTCTAGTTGCTTGCGCTTTTCTTGCACTTACGCAAGGCGCATTTGCTCAAAAAGGCAAAAAGACCAACGAGAAAGAAATCGTCAACGTTACTTTTGAAGGTGCTTCTGAAGACATCACTGAGCTCAATGGCATTGCATTAGCCGGCAAGGGCATCAGTTCGCCAACAGAAATCAAAGCAGATTTATTTTCTAAATCAGCCACCGGTGACATGGGTATTCCTGCCAATCTTTATGGTTCTGAAGAACCCACAACAGAAAACGGCGGCAATGTTTATGCGGGTATTGTAGCTTACAAGCCAGGCAAAATGGCGGGTGAGCGCTCTTACATCACCATTCAACTCATGCAAGGAAAAGAGCCTGTTACACTCAAAAAAGGTTTGACCTATTGCGTGGAATACTCCGTTTCTCTGGGTGAGTCTTCCAAGTTTGCTTGCAACAACCTAGGTGCTTACTTCTCCAAAGATACTCCAGGTAACGGCGAGGCAGGTGCCATTTACCAAGCAGGTGATCACGTTGTCAAGTCTCAAGTGAACAAAGTCTACAATGGTTTCTTTGGTTGGGAAAAGGTCTGCAACACCTACACTGCCAAGGGCGATGAAAAATACATCACGATCGGCAATTTTGACCTCAACGACAAAACGCAGTTTCAAGCGGTTAAAAAACCAAAAGATGCTGAAGCAGATCCGCTCACACATGCATATTACTACATCGATAACATCGTTGTGCGTTTGGTAGATAGCCCTACAGAATGTGCATGTTACAACGCCAAACCGCCAAAAATCGAAGACAACTTTTCTACCCTTGTTTTTGACAAAACCCCTGAGATCAATGATAAAATGACCATCGATAAAAAGATTGCTGCGCAAACCATCTTCTTCAGACAGGGCAAATCTTCGCTCACTGAAAACGCGCGTGCGAACCTCGATTTTGTAGTGGCTCAAATGAACGCAAATCCAGCCATGAAAATTGAAGTTGAAGGCCACAATGACGCCCTTGAAATCAAGGCAGGTGCTGAGAACGAAGATTACCTCGACATGGACCGCAAGCGAGTGGCAGCTGCAGTAAAATACCTTACTAACAATGGTATTTCAGAAGATCGCATCATCAAATCTTACAAATCCGATAGCGTACCAAGTTCTGAGATCGGTGAAGACGACGATCCAGAGGTTAAAGACGCCAAAAGCCGCAGGGTAGAATTCCGAGTGAAGCTCTAAACCTCAATCAGCTTAAAATCATCATAAAAAAACCGCGGTCATGCACCGCGGTTTTTTTATTTTAAAATTTGATGTCAAAAACTTAGTTTAAGGTTTTAAGAAAGGGATAGAGTCGTTGCGTTGGTAGGCCCATCACATTCGTATAAGAGCCGCGGATTTCTACAATTCCAATGTGGCCTATCCAGTCCTGTATGCCGTAAGCGCCAGCCTTGTCCATGGCTTGATGTTCTTCGATGTAATGGATGATATCCTCTAGTTTGAGTTCTTGGAAGCGCACTGTTGTGCAATCTACCAGTTGGTGTTCGCCACTTGTATCCTTAATGACTACACCGGTGTAAACTTCGTGAGTTTGGCCCGATAATTTTTGAAGCATTTCAATTGCTGCCGCTTTGTTGGTCGGCTTACCAAGAATTTCACCATTGAGGTAAACAACGGTGTCGGCACAAATCAATTTTTCATCTTCATTGATGTGTGGCCAGATGGCGGCTATTTTTTTTCTGCAAATCGATAAAACCAATTCTTCAGGACTAAGGGCAGGGTCGAAAGATTCGTCGGCATCTGCGGTCAGAACCCTGAATTCAAATCCGAGTTCGCTCAGCAGTGCCTTTCTTCTTGGTGAAGCAGATCCGAGTACCAAACGCATCTTAAAAATATAAACAAGTAAGACCTAGTATCAGCGCAATTGTGGGCAATAAGCGCAAACGCTGTTCGAGTAAGTGGGGCGCAAAGAAATACGCACCGAGCCCTGCTAAAAATAACAGTTCAAGCAGACTCAGCACAATTCCCGCATAGGTGCTCGGCAAGGAAAAGTCTGTCAGCAATTGGAGCAACAAAAATAAGACTGCCGGAAGTTGTAAAATCAACAAAGCCAACAAGCTCGCTTTTTGACCGCCAATTTTTCGCGGAATAGTATGGGCATCAATGAGGCTATCTCCTGGTATATCGCGGATGTCCTTGATGATTTCTCTACTTAGATTGATAAAAAATGCACAAATGGCTACAAAATAAATGAAGCGGTAATCGAGGTAGCTCGACCACGTGCTTTCGAGATAAGGAGAGAAGGGGCCACTTTGCTCATTGAGTACTTGAAAAAACCAAGAAGACAAAAAGAGGACTAAGCCCGGTAGTGCTGCTAATACGGCAGTCCCCAACAATAGTTTGCGCTTCCAGTAGGCACTGTAGAACCACAATAGATTGATGCTGAGCAAATGTACAAATACAAAAAGTAGGGTTTGATAGTACCACGACAAGACAACAGCGATGAAGAAGCCAAGGATATTTAATATCCAATTGGCGAGTATTGCCCAACGTTTGGCCATGTATTTGGTCAAAACAAGTTCTTCTGGTTTATTGATGCGATCTGCCTTGAGGTCAAAATAATCATTGATGATGTGGCCAGCTGCTGCAATAATGAGCGTTGAGCAAATGAGTAAGCCGTATTGGAATGGATGAAAATCAATCACCACATAAGGATTTTCTTTGTGTAAAAAATAGGCTACACCCAACATAGCGAGCAAAATCGCTAAGAGGTTCTTCACTCTAATCAGTCTGAAAAATGGAATCATGGTAATATTTTATAACTGGTTCGACGATTTTTCTGGTGTGCTGCAGCAATTTCAGCTGCAGAAGTCATGTTGGCAATTGCAGCAGCGCTGATGATGGCTTGACTTGAGCCATAGCCTTTGAAGGAGAGCCTAGCTGCTTCTATTCCTTCGAGCAGTAAGAAATCATAAACCGCTTTTGCCCTTGCTTCCGAAAGCACCATGTTTTTGGCAGCATCACCTTGGCTATCGGTATGCCCCTGTAACTCAATCTTAAGTTTTGGGTTTTTCTTGAGGTAGTTGCTAAGATTGCGCAATTCAATTTGAGATTCGGGTCGGAGTGTTACTTTTCCTAAATCAAAAAAGACGTTGTTGAGGATGTTTTCAGCAACCGAGTTCATCGGATTGAGCGGCATATCGAGCATGTAACTCTGTGCGTTCTCCAATTTTGTGAAATCAAAATTCAATGAAAAAGGTAAATAGCCCGGATGATTCACTAAAACGGCATAACTCCGATTGATCGGGAGCGGCAAGGTGATTTTTCCGTCAAATGAATCGGCTGCGCCATCAAATACAGTTTGCCCGTTTGATAAATCGGTCAAGGTAACGTGTGCGGCCAATTTATTTTTGCTCACGGCATCAAAAGCAGTACCATCAAAATAAAAAGTCTGGACAGCTTGAAGCGCTTTTGGAAGTTCAAACCAATAGATGTCTAAACCGCCGAAACCACCTTGTCTGTCTGAGGCAAAAAATGCGATATCACCGAGCGCAGAGACCAACAAAGAGTTTTCATCGAAGCGCGTATTGATAGGGTAGCCCAGGTTTGTTGGCTTACTCCAATTGCCTTTGGCATCTTTTCTACTCACAAAAAGGTCCGAACCGCCAAGTCCGATGTGTCCGCGGGAGGCAAAATAAAGGGTGTTGCCATCCGGATGAATTTGGACAGATTCTTCGTTTGAACTCGTATTGACGACATTAGATAAGCGCTCCGCTTCTGACCAAGCGCCGTTCTCGAGCAAATAGGACACATAAATATCACTATTGGCACGACCTTCTTTGGATCTCACGGCCCGAATAAAATAAAGTGTTCGACCATCTGCACTTAGAGAGGGTTGCGTTTCCCAATTAGACGTATTGACAGCACCGGGTAAATTGACCGGAGTGGTCCAGCGGCCATTTTCTTTTCTGGTAATAAAGAGATCGCAAGAACCTTTGCCAGTTCGGTTGCCACCGTAATTCACGCCTGATGGATCCGTGCAGGCCACAAAAATGATTGTTTTGCCATCGCCTGAAATGGTAGGTGCTCCTTCGTTCCAACTGGTGTTGATATTTTTGGGCATAGGCGAAGAAAGGCTCCATTGACCTAACTGCGCATCGTAATTCGAGACATAAAAATCTTCTTGCTCGTCTTTTATGCCCTCTTGAATGGTTGGCAGGCGTCTGGTAAAGAGCAATTGTTGGCCATCGACAGTGAGCGTTGGATAATATTCAGGAAAAGCCGTATTGATACCCTCGCCTGCATTTTTTGGTTCAAAAGGTTGTGGGTTGTTCACAGCTGCAACCGAAAATTCAGCACAGGCTCTCATTTGATAAGCTTGTGCTTGTAATTTCTCGTTGGCATTGGGGTTGTTCAAAAAGATAGAAATGGTTTGCAGTGCGTCGTTGTACTCACCAATTGTTAATTGGCAGGCAGCTAAGTAAAAATGCGTACTCCCGCTTATGCTGTGTGTGGGGTCAATTTGCAACGCTTTTTTATAACAAAAAGCAGCATCGGCATATTTCCGTTGGTATTCTAAGAACTCGGCTTTGAGTAAATAAGCTTCCCAAAAATTGGGGTCTTTATCGATTGCAGCATTCAAAAGCAGGATCCCTTCTTGATAATTAGGTGCGCCTGTTTGTGGATTTCTGAGTTCCATTGGGGCTTTTTGCCCTTTTTCAAAAAGTTTGATGGCTTTTTTACTTGAACTTGAATACGGAAATTGTGCAAATACCGGTAATTGAAAGAGGAGTATTGTAAAAAAGAGCGAAAGTAGAAACCTCATGGAATTTGCATGTATTTATGCGTCTGTAACGAGATTTTCCATTTTTTGTTGCGTTTGATATAGTCGATGATGAGGGGTAAAAAGCGCTCTTGTTTGTCCCATTCGGTTTGCAGGTACAACACGCATTCCTTTGTTACTTGAGCGGCGTGTTGTTCGGCCCATTCGAAATCTGAAGGGTGAGCAATGACTACTTTGAGTTCTTGAGCCAGCGTATAGGCTTCTTGTAGTGGTGCTTTGAATTTTTTTGGTGAAAAACAATACCAATCAATGTGCCCCTTTAATGGATGCACGCCAGCGGTTTCGAGTGCAATTTCATAACCTTTTTGCCGTAGCGCCGAGGTGAGGGCAGTGAGGTCGTGCATGGTGGGTTCGCCACCGGTAATGACCACAAAATCTGTTGGGGTTTGACCAACTTCCTCCAGTATTGTTTCGATAGAAAGGTATTGATTTGGATGGATGTCCCAACTTTCTTTGACATCGCACCACACACAGCCAACATCGCACCCGGCTAGGCGAATAAAGTAGGCAGCTCTCCCGCTGTGGCTCCCTTCACCTTGTAGGGTGTAGAAGTGTTCCATTACGGGTAATTTTGACGCTTGAATCATTTGGTAAAGTTACCTAAAATGTTATATTTGTTCTAAATCCTAAACATGAAAGCTTACTATATTCCCTTCCTTCTTTTGCTGAGTCTGCCATTTAGGGCGCAACAAATCGGCAACGCTGGTTTTGAAAACTGGGACAATCTTGGGTCCAATCAAGAAGAGCCTACCAATTGGTCCTCGTTTAAAACGGCAACTGGCAGTTTTGCAGCTTTTGCCTCCAAGCAAGTTGAAAGATCCAGCACTGTAAGGAGTGGCGCTAGCGGCAGTTACAGCGCAAGAATTTGGTCGAAAAGCACTCTAGGCATTATGGCCAATGGCGTTCTCACCACGGGCCGTATGAATATGGGAAGTTCAAGTCTCAGTAGCCCAGATAACTATAACTACACGGTACTCAACGATGCCGCGTTTTCAGAAAGCCTTACGCTCGCACCAGATTCCATTGTGTTTTGGGCGCGCTACAGTGCGGCGGCCTCTGAAAAAGCGGGAATGCACGCCATTATCCACGATCAGTTTGCCGTTCAGGATCCGCTCAATGCTACTTCTACGCCATATGTCGTTGCCGAATCCGATCTTCAGTTTTCTCCAACGAATAATCAGTGGGTTCGTTATTCGGTACCATTTGTTTACACGGTCAATACCGGCCTTGTACCAAAGTTTATTTTGCTCACATTTACCACCAATCATATTCCAGGTGGTGGCAGCGCCAATGACGAGGTACTCATCGACGATGTCCAATTGATTTATAATGTTGTTGGTGTTGACGCCCATATGACAAACCCGGGGCTCCTCATTTCTGTAGATGAAAACAACAGACTCTTGATTGAAGGGCCAGGAGCTCAAGAAAAAGTCGAAATTTTTAGGTTGTCGGGTCAGTTGTTCCAAGAAACAACTGTGGCGCAAATCAATGGAACTACTTTGCCTTCTGGCTTTTATGTGGTACGTTGCACAGGAGAAAGCTCCAAAATTTATGTGCCTTAGTTCGATTTGAGGTAAAAGCGTAGCCAGTTCATAGCGCCAAGCACAGTCATTTCTAAGTTGCGCTGTCGGTTGTCTCCGAATTGAAATTTCTTGGCAATTGTTCCGTGGGGTCCGCTGAGGCCTACCCAAACAAGGCCAACAGGTTTCTCGGGGCTGCCACCCGTTGGGCCTGCCACGCCAGTCGTAGACAAGCAATAATCAACTCCTAAAATTGCACGGCCGTTTTCGGCCATTTCTTTTGCAACTTCTTCGCTCACCGCACCATATTTTTTTAACACAGTTGGGTCGACTTTTGCAATTCTGACCTTTAGCTCATTGGAATAGGTCAAAAGCGCCCCTTGATAATAAGTAGAGGCCCCTGAAATACTTGCTATATGCTGGGCTAATAAACCAGCTGTGCAACTTTCAACCGTGCCGATACTGGCATTTTTAGCCAGTAATTCTTGACCAAGCGCAGCTTCAATGGTGCAGTTATCGTAACCAAAAATATACTCCGGTAGCCGTTTTTCTAATTCTTCAAATAGCTGATCAATGAGCGCTTCATTTTCTTTACCAGTATATGAACTGAGGCGTAACTTGACTAGACCAGGAGAGGGTAAATAGGCCAGACCTAAACCTAAATTGCGCACGCGTTCTTCCCAATCGGAAATTTGGTCCGCTAAAAAAGATTCGCCAATACCTTGAGTGTGCATGGTTTTATGATACAAGGTAAGACCTGCAAAGCGGAGTTCGAGTAGGGGGAAAGCCTCCTCGGACATGATGGTTTTCATTTCATAGGGTACGCCAGGTAGCGAAATAAAAATGACGTTGTTCTTCTCAAACCACATGCCTGCAGCGGTTCCTTGTCGGTTCTTTAAAATTTGTGCTTTGGTGGGCAGTGCAGCTTGTTGAACATTCACCTCTAACATGGGCCGGTTGCGGCTGGCAAAAAATGCTTCAATTTGTGTGAGGGTTGGCTGGTGAATTTCCAAAGGACAATCAAAGTAGGAGGCAAGCGTGTATTTTGTGAGGTCGTCTTTGGTTGGGCCTAGACCACCTGTGATGATCACACAATTGGTATTTGGCAGTATGTTGTCGAGGGCCCCTACAATTGCTTCAGGTTCGTCTTGGATGGTCGAGATGCGCAGTACTCGATAGCCTCTGAGTGACATTTCTTGTCCAATCCAGGCGGCATTGGTGTTGATAGTTTGTCCGATGAGTAATTCGTCGCCAATGGCGAGCACTTCTACGTTCATGCTTTTTTGAATTTGGCGATGGCCTCTATATGCCCCGTATGTGGAAATTGATCGACAAGTGCATATTTCTCTAAATGGTATCCTGCTTCTGCAAGGGTGGCCGCGTCGCGCGCCTGAGTGGATGGATTACAACTGATGTAAACAATGCTATCGGCACCTAAAGCAATTACTTTCTGCAAAGTTTTGGGTGCGATACCTGCCCGCGGCGGATCGAGCATGATGCGCTTGATTTTTCCTTGGAAGTCAGGATATTCTCGCAGAAATTTACCGACATCAGAAGCGTAAAATTCTACGTTCTGGATTCCGTTTTTAGCCGCATTTTGTTTGGCATCTGCAATCGCTTTTTCGACGATGTCAACACCTATGATGCGGACATCTGAATTGCGTCCAGCCATGAGTTGGCCAATGGTGCCGGTGCCGCAGAAGAGGTCCATAGCGATATCACCCGCCTCGAATGTATCTTCAAAGAGATAGTCGAGTGCTTTAGCGTAAAGTAGTTCAGCACAAGCGGGATTGGTCTGAAAGAAACTCTCCATACTGATCTGAAATCGCAAGCCAGCGAGCGCTTCTTCGATGACTTCTTGACCAAAAATAAGTTTGGAGTGGCCATTTTCAATTTTGGCTCGGTCGGCTACATTGTCGTTAACCGTATGCCAAAGTCCGGCAATTCTACCAGGATGCAATTCTTGTAAGAATGCAGCAAATGCGTTGACGTCAAATTGCTCGAGCCCGTCTTGAGAGGTCACTAGATTGATGAGAAGTTGGTCGTTGAGAAAAGATTTTCTAACGACTATATGGCGGAAGAATCCTTTCTTTTGAGGTGGGTGCCAAGCGGGAAGACCCGTTTTTTGAAGAAAACTGCGGACTTCTTTGAGTTTATTTTCCCAATTTTCGTCAAAAAGTCCGCTGGCTTTGTTGAGACTTTCTACTTTCCACCAAGTACCTCTGCGCTTGAATCCAAGCGCAAAAGCGTCATCGAGTTCACTATCTGTCTCGAGGTCGTGCTCGATGCAAGAGAAGCTGTACTCCATTTTGTTGCGGTAATGGTAGTGCTGCGGTGACGAAATAAAAGCATCAAATTTTTCAGGGCTATTTTGTATGCCGCTAAGGCGTGCAAATGTAGAGAGCGTACTCTCTTGTTTATAGCGCTCCTGTACGGCAACGGGAACATGAATATACGGACCACCCGAAATTTCTTGAAAGTCGGACACGGTTTCGATATCGGCCCGCTGAATAACAGCCAATAATTTTGCCTCGGCGAAAGTCTTGCGTTTGGTCTCTATTTTAGCTAATACACGTTGTCCCGGGAAGGTGTTATCAACGAAAACAACAAAAGGTCCTTTTTCTGTTTGAATTCGGGCAATTCCACGACCTCCAAAAGCGTAATCTTCTATTTGGAGTTCGATTTCTTGAGCGCGTTGTAGGGTCATATCATGCCGCGGATTACGCCGTTTTCTGCATTTTTGATAAAACTAAGGATCTCTTCTCGAAGCGGGCTGCTGGGCATGGTGTCTTCTACGACTTTAATGCCTTTAGAAACGTTGCTGTTTTGAACGTAAAGGATGCGGTAGATGTCTTCGATTTCTCGGACTTGCTCTTCGCTAAAGCCACGTCTTCTGAGGCCAACTGAATTGACACCGGCAAAGGATAGTGGTTCGCGTGCCGCTTTGATATATGGGGGTACGTCTTTTCTGATCAAAGAGGCTCCGCCAATAAAGGCGTGTTTTCCGATATGCGTAAATTGCTGTGCGGCTGCTTTACCTTCGAGAATAGCCCAGTCGTCGATGGTGACGTGGCCAGAAAGACCGGTGTAGCTTGCTAAGATCACGTTGTTACCGATTTGGCAATCGTGGGCTATGTGCACGTAGGTCATGAGCAAGCAGTTGTCGCCTATCGTTGTTTTGAGTTTGTCGTTGGTGCCGCGGTGAATGGTAACGCACTCTCTGATTTTAGTGTGGTTACCGATTTCCACAGTTGTGTATTCGTTGCCAAACTTGAGGTCTTGTGGAATCACGCCGACACTTGCGCCAGGAAAGACATCGCAGTCTTCTCCGATGCGCGTACCGGGATAAAGCACGGCATTGGAGTGAATGTGGCAGCCATTGCCAATGATGACGTCCGGGTGGATCACCGCAAAGGGGTCTATGCGCACATTTTGGCCAATTTGGGTGTCGAGGGATACAGAAGCTAAGTTGGAGATCATTCGGCTTTGTCTTTGATGATTTGCGCCAACATACTGGCCTCAGAAACGACTTTCCCGTTTACGTATGCCGTTCCGCTCATTTCCACTAGGCCTCTGCGAATAGGGGAGGTAAGCACCAATTCGAATACAACGGTATCACCGGGCACTACTTTTTGCTTGAATCGCACGTTGTCAATTTTCATGAAATAAGTGGAGTATAAATGTGGGTCTTCTACTTGTGACAGGGCATAAATACCGCCAACTTGTGCCATGGCTTCTATTTGCAATACGCCGGGGAATACTGGATTTCCGGGGAAGTGCCCTGTAAAGATGGGCTCGTTCATGGTGATGTTCTTGACCCCGATGATGGAGGTCGGGAGGATCTCCATGATTTTGTCTACCATTAAGAACGGGTAGCGGTGGGGTAGCATGCGCTCGATATCTTGGGTGGTATAGAGCGGTTCTTTACTGAGGTCAAATACACGACCAGCTTGTTGTTGTTTTTTGATTTGTTCTTTGAGCACTTTTGCAAAGCGCACATTGCCCGAGTGGCCAGGCCTTGCTGCTAAAATGTGGGCTTTGATCGGCTTGCCAACGAGGGCGAGGTCACCGACGATGTCGAGGAGTTTGTGTCGGGCGGGTTCGTTTTCGCATTGCAGCTTGCTGCTATTGAGCACGCCAATGCCGTCAATGCTCACTTGAAGTTTGTCTTTGCCCAATAATTCGGCAAGATCATCTAGTTCTGTTTGACTTACATCTGGGCGGTCTACCAAAACAATGGCGTTGTCGAGGTCGCCGCCTTTGATGAGGTTGTTTTTGGCAAGGTACTCGAGTTCTCTCAGAAAAACGAAAGTGCGACAATGTGCAATCTCTTTGTTGAATTCGCCCAGGTGATACATACTGGCATGTTGGGTGCCGAGTACAGGAGAATTGTAGTCTACCATGACGGTGAGTCGATAGTTGACATCTGGAATAGCGAGGAACTCAATGCCTTTTTCGAGGTCTTCCCAAGGAATATTTTCTGTGAGCTCAAAGTATTCACGCACGGCATCTTGCTCCTCGTAACCACCCGCTTCAATTGCCTTGACGAAAGGCAAGGCGCTGCCGTCCATGATCGGGATTTCGGGGCCATTGAGTTTGATGAGTGCGTTGTCTACTTGGCAACCATAAAGCGCTGCAAGGACATGTTCAGTTGTATAAACCCTTGCGCCATTTTGCTCTAGTGTGGTACCGCGGTCAGTGGCGACAACGTAGTCGGCATCGGCTTTGATGATGGGTTGGTTATCGAGGTCGGTGCGTTGGAATTTGTAGCCGTGGTTGGCTGGTGCGGGGCAGATTTCTAAGCGTACTTTTTCGCCGGTGTGTAAACCTACTCCTTCAAATACGAGGGATCCTTTGAGGGTGCGTTGTTGTTCTGTCATGCTTCTTTGTTTTTGAGCAGCTCGTTGAGTTTGTTTTCTAGATCGTAAATTTTATTGATGAGCCCCGGTAATTTGCGAAAGCCAAAATGGGAGCGTTTGTAGTCATTGATAGGTATGGCAGGAGTACCCATTAAGGTATCTGCTTTTTTGACTGTAGAAGGAATTCCAGATTGCGCTACAATTTTGGTGTGGTCTGCAACGCTGAGGTGCCCTGCAATTCCCGTTTGGCCACCAATCATGACGTGCTTGCCAATTTTTGCTGAGCCTGCGATGCCTACTTGTGCAGCCATTGCGGTATGCTGATCGACATCTACGTTGTGCGCAATCTGACACAGGTTGTCTATTTTGACGCCTTTGCGAATGTAGGTAGAACCCATGGTGGCGCGGTCAATGCTACAATTGGAGCCGATTTCAACATTATCTTCAATGACGACATTTCCAATTTGCGGAATTTTGCTGTACACGCCGTTTTCATCAGGGGCAAAGCCAAAACCGTCGGAGCCAATGACTGTTCCGGCATGAACAATGCAGCTTGCGCCCACTTGACAGTCTTTGTAGATGCTCACGTTGGGATAAATAATGGTATTGCCACCCACACTTGCATTTTCTTGAATGACGACGTTCGGATGGATTTGGCAGTTGTCGGCAATTTGAACGTTGGCGCCGATGTAGGCAAATGCACCAATGTAAACGTTTTGACCAATCTGTGCGCTCTCGTGAATGAAAGAAGGTTGTTCGATTATGGCCTCTTTTTTATTCATGCTGTCGTAAAGTGCGAGCAATTGAGCAAAACAAGCATAGGCATCTGCTACTTTCACTAAGGTGAGTGTGTTGGGCAAGGCTTTGCTGGGTTCGAACGTTTGATTCACAATGCATATACTGGAACCAGTAGTGTAAATGTAGGGTTCGTACTTGGGGTTGGAAAGAAAACTGAGCCCGCCGTTATGGCCTTCTTCGATTTTGGCCAAGGTGCTCACGGTAGCGTCAGGATTGCCAATCACTTCTCCGTTCAATAAACCAGCAATCTGCGCTGCAGTAAATTCCATAATTCAAAGTTAAAAATTCGGACAGAAGCACAGGTGCAGATTTACCGAACTTTTAAACAATTTTTTGCCAAAAAATGTGAATTGCACTAAAAAGTGAGGCGTTCTTCGCTGAGGCTGTAAACTTTGATCTTGTCTTTGTACCAAATGCAAGCTGCGGTCACCTGAAGCTTAGGGCGCAGTGTTGGTCGAAATTGAAAGACATGAATTGGTCTGGGTTGTTCATTGAGCCTGGATTTTTGGTAATCAAGGTGACCAGATAAAAGTGCTTTTTGCAGTTGAATGTCGTTATGGATCCCAAGAGCGTGTAGGTGTTCTTTAATTGCTGGGTTGTCTTCGGAGTAAACCAAATGCTTTTGGTTTGGTGTATGGATGATACTTGCTCCAAAAGAAGGACTTTTCATTTTTCTGTATTCCTTTATGTTTTTAACGCCGGGAATAAATTCAACGACGAAACTTTCGTCTGTCATGCGTGCAAGGCAATGTGCTTCTTTCTTTTTGCCATCTGTGAAAGTGATGTCATAGACTTTATGACGACCACTGCGGATGCTTTTGGTAAAAGAGATATCGGCATCTTGCATGAGGCGGTAAAACTTGGCGTCGTTGAGTTTGTGGTCTTTGTAAAAAGAATTGACCTTTTGCATGTCGACGATCCAGACGCGCTTGTTCATGGCGTCTTTGACCCGATTTTCAGGCATCCAGCTGCAGCCGCGCGTATTGAAAATACCGAAGGTCAGAATGAGGCCGAGTCCGAAACCTAGGCCGTAATAACGTAGTCTTCTCCAGAATGATTCCATGGCATAAAAAAAGGGAGCGAACTCCCTTTGTGAATTTTTACATTAATGCGTCTAGCTTTTCGGCAAGCACCGCTTTGGGTACTGCGCCAACTGATTTGTCGACAACTTCACCGTTTTTAATAAAGAGAATAGTTGGGATGGAACGCACGCCAAATTGAGCAGAAACGCCCATGTTGTGGTCCACGTTGACCTTTCCGACAAGTGCTTTGCCTTCGTATTCGTGGTGGAGTTCATCGATAAGTGGTCCGATCATGCGGCAAGGACCACACCATTCTGCCCAAAAGTCAATGATTACCGGCTTGTCTGATTTCATGACGAGCTCATCAAAGTTTTGGTCTGTAATTTCTACTGCCATTTTATGTTTTTTATGTCGTTACTACTAAAGGAGCGTCAAAATTAATGCTTTTTTAATTCTTGGGCCAAATATTTTGCAGTGTAAGAAACATTTAAAGCCTTTTTGATCATTTGTTGTGGTGTTCCTTGGAAAAGAAGCTGTCCGCCGCGCTGTCCGCCTTCAGGGCCGATATCGATAATGTAGTCGGCGGTTTTGATCATGTCTAGGTTGTGTTCGATCACCAAAACGGTATTGCCTTCGTCTACCAATCTTTGCAAGACCTTGAGCAGTAGCTGAATATCCTCAAAGTGAAGACCGGTTGACGGTTCGTCCAAAATATAAATGGTTTTGCCAGTGGCTCTTTTGGCAAGTTCGGCAGCAAGCTTGATGCGTTGCGCCTCGCCTCCGGAGAGAGTGGTAGAGGATTGCCCCAGTTGAACGTAACCCAAACCTACTTCCTCCAAAGTCAGGAGCATGCGATGGATTTTAGGCTGATTTTCAAAAAACTGACAACCTTCGCTGATGGTCATTTGCAGTACGTCTGCGATCGACTTTCCTTTGTAGCGTACCTCGAGTGTTTCGTTGTTGTACCTCTTTCCGTTGCATTGCTCACACAGTACATAAACATCGGGCAAAAAGTTCATTTCGATCAAGCGCATGCCGCCTCCGTTACAGGTTTCGCATTTGCCACCTGCCACATTAAACGAGAAGCGCCCGGGTTTGTAGCCGCGGATGAGTGCTTCGGGCATATTGGCAAATAAACTTCTGATTTCGTCAAAAACCTTGGTGTAGGTCACCGGATTGGAGCGAGGCGTGCGGCCAATTGGGCTTTGGTCAATCTCAATGACTTTGTCGAGGTACTTAAGCCCTGTAATTTGTTTGTAGGGTAGCGGTGTCCGAATTGGGTCATAGAAATGATTCATCAAAAGCGGGAATAGCGTCTGATTGATCAGCGAAGATTTACCACTACCACTCACGCCCGTAACGTAGGTGAGCGTGCCAAGTGGGATTTGAATATCGATGTTTTTCAGGTTGTGCCCTGTAGCCCCTTTGAGTTTTAAGAAATTTCCATTGCCGCTTCTTGTCTTTTCTGGAATAGAAATGCTTCTATTTCCATTTAAAAAAGAAGCAGTAACCGTATTTGCTTTGAGCATTTCAGGATAAGTGCCTGCAAAGACAATTTCACCTCCGTGTCGCCCCGCACTTGGCCCGATATCGACGATAAAGTCGGCGGCTTCCATCATTTCTTTGTCGTGCTCAACTACTAAGACTGTGTTGCCGACGTCGCGCAATTTGGTGAGTGAGTTGATCAGTTTGGTATTGTCTCTTTGGTGAAGGCCAATGGAGGGTTCGTCGAGAATGTAAAGTACATTGAGCAGTTCGGTGCCTATTTGAGTGGCCAAACGAATGCGCTGCGCCTCGCCGCCAGAAAGTGTTTTGGCACTGCGGTGCATGGTGAGGTAATCGAGTCCTACCTCGAGAATAAAGCCGAGTCGTGCATTGATTTCCTTGATGATTTCTTTACCAATCCATTGGGCTTGTTCGTCGAGTAGTGAGGGAAGGGTGTTGCACCAATCTTGCAGTGCTTGCAAATCCATAAGGGCAAGTTCACCGATATGTAGCTGACCAATTTTAAAGTGCAGGGCTTCTTTTTTGAGTCGAAAACCTGCGCAATTTGGGCATGTTTTTTTGTGCATAAAGCTTTGTGCCCATCTTTCAATGGCGGTGGAAGAATCTTCGGCATGACGCCCAAGAAAATGAAGCAAACCTTCGAAGCGCTCCTGCGAATCGAGCGGACCAAGCTCCATATCTTCATTGCCGTAAAGCAATAACTCAATGAGTTCTTCGTCGATGTCGCAAATGGGCGTATTCAGCGTGTATTGCTGAGCCATTAAGATTTTTTCAATTTTATCAAAAATCCAAGACCTCTTGTATGCCCCTAATGGCGCGAGGCCACCTTTTTTGATGGAGAGCGAGGGGTCGGGAATGATTTTATCGGGGTCCATTTCACTGACTTCACCGAGTCCTTTACACGTCGGGCAAGCGCCGTAAGGTGAATTGAAGGAAAACAAATTGGGTTCGGGTTCTGGATAAGAAATGCCGGTCGTGGGGCACATCAATGAGCGACTGTAATGGCGTGTATTGCCATTTTCAAGATCGACTACCATGAGCGTGCCTTCTCCTAATTTCATGCAGGTCTGGACTGTTTCTTGACAGCGTTTGACGTCGACATCGCCGGCAATAAAGCGGTCGACCACAATTTCGATGTCGTGTGTTTTGTAGCGGTCAAGTTTGATGCTTTTGTTGAGTTCGAGCATGACGCCATCGACACGCACTCTCGTGTAACCCATTCGCTGTATTTGCTCGAATAGTTCGCGGTAATGTCCTTTTCGACCCTTGACTTTCGGCGCGAGGAGCGCTACTTTTTTACCTTGAAAGGTGCTTTGGATCAGTTGGGTGATGTCGTGGTCGGCATATTGTACCATTTGCTCGCCGGTCTGGTAAGAATAAGCAGTGGCGGTTCTGGCAAAAAGCAAGCGAAAGAAATCGTAGAGTTCCGTAATGGTGCCAACGGTAGACCTCGGTGAGCGACCAACCGTTTTTTGCTCGATGGAAATCACGGGGCTCAGGCCGTCTATTTTGTCGACATCCGGTCTTTCGAGACCGCCAATAAATTGTCTGACATAGGCTGAAAAGGTGTCGAGGTAACGCCGCTGTCCTTCGGCAAAAATGGTATCAAAAGCCAATGATGACTTACCACTTCCGCTCAAACCCGTGAAGACGACAAGTTTTTGCCGCGGAATTTCGAGGTGTATGTTTTTGAGGTTGTGTTCGCGTGCACCCTGAATACGAATGTAGTCATTGGGGTTGGTTGGTTCCGACATCTTTTATTCAAATGGTGTTTGAAAGGAATGGAAGTCGAGCCCAGCGGCATCTTTTGCAGATAGAAATGGTATTTGTTGCAGGCCCCAATCGATGTTGAGGTGGGGATCATCCCAGCGCAAACAAACTTCTGAAGCATGATGGTAGGGGGCGGTGCATTTATAGCTGAAAATAGTGTGGTCTTCTAGCGCTAAAAAACCATGGGCAAACCCCGGCGGAATATACAACTGAACTGCATTTTCAGCACTTAAAATCATTTTGAAATGTTCGCCGTAAGTGGGTGAAGATTTGCGAAGGTCGACAGCCACATCTAGGACAGCTCCGTTGAGTACCTGAACCAGTTTGCCTTGCGCAAAAGGATTGGTTTGAAAATGCAAGCCGCGGAGGGTTCCTTTGACCGATTGCGAGACGTTGTCTTGAACGAAAGCCAGGCCATCGGTAATTGCTGCGTAGTTCGATGCTTTGAAAGTTTCAAAAAAATAGCCGCGCTCATCGCTAAAAACGTGAGGATAAATGCTGTACAGGCCTTTTATTTTTTCTTCTTGACTTCGCAACATGGCTTCATTTTTGAAATGTAAAATTACATTAAATTTGTCGACAATGCTTCGGAAGATATACTTGTTATTTGGGTTTTGTCCACTTTACATAGTGGCTCAATTTCCATTGCAAACCGCAGTTATGCAGTTGGTCAATGATCCACAACTTGCTGGCACCAACTGGAGTATTTGCGCAGTAGATCTCCAAACCGGCGATACTTTGGCTGCTTTTCACGCGGCCAAACAATTGCCCGCTGCATCCATCACCAAGCTCGTGAGTACAGCAGCAGCACTAGAAGTCCTCGGGCCAGATTACGCGGCCAAAACGCAAATTGTATTAGATGGTCAACTCAAGGAACACGGTGTCTTTCACGGTAATGTATGGATCATAGGTGGTGGCGATGTAACTTTAGGTTCTCGCTATTTCAACGAATCAGGACGCGAACTCGAATTTCTCAATTCTTGGGTAAGAATCATTCAAAACCAGGGGATTCAATACATAACAGGACAAATTATTGCCGATGCCAGTGCTTTTGGTTACGACAAATGCCCAGTAGGTTGGGAGCGACTAGATATGGGCAACTATTATGGCTGCGGCTCTTACGGACTCAATTTTTTCGATAACACCTTGAAATTGACTTTTCAAACGGGTGCACCCGGAACTCCGCTTGTTCTGAAGAACTGTTACCCGACAGAATTCAACTATCAATTAGCGATAGAGGCAAAAGCTGCAAATGTAAGCGGCGACGAAACCTTTATTCACGGAGAGCCCTACAATTATCAAAGGGTAATCAAAGGCAAGTTGCCCGCCAACCGCACGGCATTCGAGGTCAAGGGCAGTATGCCCGATCCAGAGCAACTCTTGGCACAAATGTTTTATCAAGAACTTCAAAAGCAAGGTGTTCGGGTAGATGGCGGCAGCGCTGCGGTGCGCTTGCATCCTCAATTAAAGTCCCAGCGCTCTGAAAATTTAAACTTAATACATACCGAAATCGGAGCGCAATTAGCAGATGTCGTTTATTGGACCAACCAACGCAGCATCAATCTTTTTGCCGAAGGTTTGGTGCGTCAGATTGGCGCTGCGCAATACGGGATGGGTACCTATGAAAATGGCTTGCGCGTACTCGATAGCCTATTTTTGACCTGGCAACTCGGGACGAACGGCATCGTCGATGGCAGCGGGCTTTCAAAAGTCAATCGCATGAGTGCGTCGCAGTACGTTCACTTACTGGCCGTTCAAACCCAAAAAAATCATTTTCAAGTGTATTTGAAGAGTTTGCCGATTGCAGGTCAGACAGGAACGGTCAAAAACTTGTGCAAAGGACAACCTGGCGAAGGAAAAGTGCACGCGAAAAGCGGGAGTATCAACGGGATCAAAGCTTATTCGGGTTATGTCGACGCTGCAAATGGACACCAAATCGCATTCGCCATCATTGCCAATAACTATCCTATTTCAGGTGCGGCAATGTCTAAAAAAATGGAGCCTCTGCTCAATCAGTTGGCTACATACCAAGCTCTACCGAAATAACCTCTGTCCAAAAGTCTTGGAGGTCTATATCAGCGGCGCCCAGCATCTGAGGGACAATACTCGCTGGTGAAAAGCCTGGTGTGGTATTGACTTCGATTACAAAAGGTGTCCCGTTTACAATCATAAAATCAATGCGTGCGATTGCGCTCAAGCCGAGAAGTTCATATATTCTTTTGGCTTGAGTCTGCACGTTCAGCGCGATTTCATTTTCGATCCGCGCAGGTGTGATCTCTTTGGATTTCCCATCGTATTTTGCCGCGTAGTCAAAAAATTCTGTTTCCGAAACAATCTCAGTTAGCGGCAAGGCCACCAGACCTGCTTTGCTTCGGTATACACCACACGTCACTTCGGTTCCGTCTAAAAAAGCTTCAGCCACCACATTTCTTCCTTCCTTAAAAGCGTTATCAAATGCCGGCTGAATTTCTTCGCGCACTTTTACTTTGGAAATTCCAAAACTAGAGCCAGAGTCTACTGGCTTTACAAATAGGGGAAGTCCAAGGTCTTCAACTAAGATATTGGCCTCTATTTGATCTCCGAGATGAAAAAGCCTTGATTGAGCAACCGAGAAACCAAAACCTTTCAAAAATTGATTGCAATACCATTTATCAAAGGAAAGCGCACTTGCCAATACTCCCGAATTGACAAACGGAATTTGAAGCATGTCCAAAAAAGCTTGAATTTTTCCATTTTCACCAGGGTCTCCGTGCGTGTAAATCAACGCGGCATCGATTTTTCCTTGAAGTTGAAGGCGCTCTTGCCAGTTATCTCTGGAAATTTCGATCAAGATGCATTCCAAATGTGGAGGAAAATTTTTCTGGATGGTGTGGGCACTCTTAATGGAGATGTCGTATTCTGAGGAAAAACCTCCACAAATTAGTCCGATGCGCTTCATGCGTTAATTTTAAGGCGAAATTATCTAAAATTGGTAATTTCGCAGCATGAGGCCCTTGTATTTTATTTTTTGGTTCGGTTTAGGCTTTAGTTTTCGTTTGTTTTTTAGACGCATTAAAGAAGTCCGCCCCAGTAAAAATCGTTTCGGACGCACCATTTTTGTAAGCAATCATCCATCGGCATTTCTAGATCCGTTGGTGGTATCTCGTTTGCGCAAACCGGTTGTCTATTTTATGACGCGCTCCGATGTGTTCAATCGCGTGACACGACCGCTGTTTTGGCTTGCTCACATGCTGCCCATTTATCGCCAACAAGACGGCGGGGACTCCCAAGAAAAGAACAAAAAGGTATTTAAAAAAGCGACTCAGGCCCTTGCACGCAATCGCAATTTGCTCATATTTGGCGAAGGCATTACCGACGATATTTTTGAGCGCAGACTTAAACCGATCAAAAAAGGCGCCATACGCATTGGATTTACGGCACTAGAAGACCTCAATTGGAGTGTGCAAATTCAAGTACAGGGGCTTGGTCTGAACTACACAGACCCAGGTATTTTCCGTAGTGACGTGCTCATTGCCGCAGCTGAGCCTATTGTTCTAAATGATTACAAAGCTGCCTACCTTGAAAATCCGAGTAAGGTTATTACCGAACTCAATCGGGAGCTCGAAATGCGCATGCAAGCTCAAATTACACACGTCAAATCCGATGCACACATCCGTCTTCACGAGCAAATCATGATGCTCACGCGCAAGGGAATGAACACTTTTTGCTATGATACGCAACTTTCATTGGAAGAGCGCTGGCAATATGCGCAACGCTTGGCAGCGAAGCTCAATTCCTCTGAAATCGCAGCACAGGTGGAAAGTAGCGCAGTTGCTGAAAAAATCAATGCTTATTTCAAGCAACTTTCTAAAATCAAACTGACCGAGGCAGAACTGTATTGGTTTGCCCTCGATTCAAATTGGCGCATGCAAACGCTATTTAAAATGTTCCTGCAATTACCTTTTTTCCTGTTGGGTCTGATCCAAATTTCCTTGCCGCAAATCCTGATCAAAAGGTTTGTCGAAAAGAAAATGAAGCGTCGCGTGTTTTGGTCTTCGACAAAAATGGGAATGTTGCTGGTCATTCTGCCACTTTGGAACGCTCTGCTTTTTTGGCTCGCATCGTGCAGTATCTCATTGGATTGGTGGATTTGGATCCTTTTGCTCTTTGCCACGAACGTCGTTGCATTAGGCTATTATCTTTTTATAAGAAATGCCACCCTATTCATCAAATCATTTCGTTTCAACGCACAAAGCTTACAATCAGTTGTTAAAGAACGAAATTTAGTTGTACAACAATTGGAAACACTACAATTCTAATGGAAGAATCAACCCGTATCAAAAAACCAAAATGGTTGCGTGTAAAGTTGCCCACTGGCGACAACTACCGCAAAGTAAGGGGCTTGGTTGACGAGCACAAACTTCACACCATTTGCGAAAGTGGCAGTTGTCCGAATATGGGCGAATGTTGGGGCGAAGGCACCGCTACCTTCATGATTCTCGGCAATGTATGTACGCGCTCTTGTGGTTTCTGCGGTGTACAGACCGGCAAGCCAGAGGCTGTTGATATTTTCGAACCAGCCAGAGTGGCCAATTCCGTTAAAATTATGGGTGTCAAACACGCTGTCATCACCTCCGTTGATCGCGACGATCTCAAAGATGGCGGTTCGGCTATTTGGGCTCAAACGGTCCGCGCTATTCGTCAGCAGTCACCCGGAACTACCCTCGAAACACTGATTCCCGATTTTGCTGGGAATTGGGAAAATCTGCAAGTATTGATCGATGTTGCGCCCGAAATTGTCTCACACAACTTAGAAACCGTCCGAAGGCTGACCAAACAGGTCCGCATTCAAGCCAAATACGACCGTAGTTTAGAAGTTTTATTCCGCCTAAAAAAGGGAGGGATGCGCACTAAGTCAGGCGTCATGTTGGGGCTCGGAGAAACGGAGCAAGAAGTGATCGAGACCATGCAAGATTTGCGCGCTGTTCAGGTTGACATCCTCACATTGGGTCAGTATTTACAGCCTACGCCAAAACACTTACCGGTGGCCGAGTTCATCGAACCTACTCAATTTGCTTATTACCAAAAACTCGGTTTAGAAATGGGTTTCAGATTTGTAGAAAGTGGTCCGTTGGTCCGTTCTTCATATCATGCCGAGAAGCATTTATTTGATCAATAAAAAATTGAAAACCACACTTAACAAAAATTTATGCCAAAATTTATGTAATTGCCTCTTTCCAAGACTCATTATTAAGAGAATATTTCTTAATTTGGCACACTAAACATGCACTATTAATAATTGCTATATGAATAAAAAGGTATATGTATTTGGTTCTCTGATAGTTGCAGGTGTTTTTGCGCTTGCATTCACTGCTTACCAATTCTTGCCAAAATCGGCGCTTTATCGCCAATCTGGCTTGACTGTTCTTCAAGAAGGTAAATCTTCTGACGCCATTTCTTGGCTGAAGGCGCGCTACATCGACGTCACTACCGGTGAGCCAGTTTCTAGCGAGACCCTCGCTAAAATTGAGCAAGAAATCCGCAAGATGGGTACTTCGAAGTCCATTGTTTTTGAATCACTTGGTCCGGATAATATCGGGGGCCGTACACGTGCCATTTGCATTGACCGCACTAACATCAATCGCGTATGGGCTGGCGGTGTTTCTGGTGGTTTATTCGTGACCAACAATAAAGGTAATTTCTGGGAACGTGTTGTGCCTTATTTTGAAGCGGGTGGTAATCCGTTTATCTCTAGCATGACCATGACTCCAGACAACACACTTTACGTTGCAACTGGTTCCAATGAAGAAGGCTGGGGCGGTAACGGTGTTTGGTATTCCACAGATTTTGGTGCTTCCTTCACAAAAATCCCTGGTACAGCGAGCTGTACTGAAGTTGCGAGTTCTAATGCAGACAACTACGTTTGGCTTGCTACGGCCTCAGGTCTCAAAAAATGGCAAGTAGGTGACGCTTCTTTGACTAGCGTTTCTTCAACTCCTTCAGGAGGTTGTTTTGCGCTCCAAGTTTCTAAAAATGGTCAAGTCATTGTTGCAGCCTATGCTGCCAACAAAACATATGTTTCTACTGATGGTGGTAACTCATTTACAGACAAATCAGGCACCATCGCCAATAATTTAGTGCCTACCGGCGCTGCCCGTATCGAGTATGCGATTTCACCAACGCAAAATGCAACTGGAGCCTATTCGCTTTACGCGACGCGCACCAATTCTAACTTGATGTCCATGCATGTCTCTCATGATAATGGCCAAACTTGGAACCAATTTGTTGGTCCTTCAGGTCCGCCAAATGAATTCGACATCTACCGCGATCAAGGAACATACAACAGTATCATTTCTGTAGACCCAACCGACAACGAAAGACTCCTCATCGGTGGAATCGATGTTTGGGAATGGAAACAAACCGTGAACAACCCGCCTTCTGGTGGTTTTGAGAAAATCTCTCTTTGGTTTGTCAACCCAAGCTCACCAACATACGTACACGCCGACAATCACGAAATGAAATGGGATAACAACAATCGTTTTTATGTTGGTAACGACGGTGGTATCGGTATTTCCAATGACAAGGGTCAAAATTGGTATCCAGCCAACCGCGGTTATAACGTCACTCAGTTTTACGGTATCGCTTTTGATGCAGGAGGCCGAGTAATGGGTGGGACACAAGACAACGGTACACTCTACAACGACTTTACTTTATCTACCTATCACGAATTTCGTGAAGTAAATGGCGGCGACGGTTTTGAATGTGAAATCTCTTTCTTCAACCCAAGCGTAATGTTCTCCTCTATTTACTACAATAGCATCTCACGCTCAGGAGATCGCGGTGTAAACTGGACCAACTTCAGTCCGAATTTACCAGGTACCTATGACGCACCAGGAACAGACGGTAGTCCAAATCACCCTTTCCACACGGAATTGTTCTTTGCAGAATACTTCGATCCAAATTCTAAAGATTCCGTTACCTTCATTCCTAAAAAGAATTATGACGCTGGTGACTTACTCCGAATTCCATCTTTGGCTTCAGGTGATACCATCACAATTTCAGCAGCAACCAATCTCTATTTTGACGACACGCTTTACTACGATCCTTCTTTAACGGTAAACAATGTCAATTACGGTATCAACAACGCTACCGGTGAAACCATCGAAATGGGTTCAGATACCGTGATCTTTAACGTAACCTGGGACACACTCCGCATCGCAGACCCATACCAATCATGGTTCATGGTTTACGTCAACGCAAACGGTGGAGAGCTTTGGGGTACGCGCAATGCTGCACGCTTCTCCGTTACGAACCCAGGTTGGTTGTGTTTGGCAAAAGGCATTGGCGGTGGTTTGTTCAACTCTGTTGACGTCGAGTTTTCTCGTGACCTCAATCACTGTTATATCAGTGCTGGCAATGGCGTTTGGCGTCTAGATGGCCTCGGGGATATCTACACCAGCGATCCTAGCTTTGCCTCCAAGGCTGGTTATGTCACCCAAGGTGCCAACACTACCCCTCCGACGGCAACGACCCTCACAAAAATCACCAATACTTCTTATGAAGGTATAGCCATCAATCCGAATAATGAAAACGACCTCGTCTGTTTTGCAGGTTTCAACGGAACCAACAAACGCACCAACAATGCCACTGCAACTGCTCCTACATTTACAAACTTAGGCGCCATAGTTTCTGGAATTGCTACTTACGATGGCATCATCGATCGCAATGATCCAGATATCTTAGTTGTAGGTACTTCAAGTGGTGCGTGGGTTTCTGAAAACGGCGGTGCAACTTGGGAAAATGCCTCTACTGGTTTTGAAGGTACACCTGTCTATGAAGTTCGTCAGAACTGGCGTTCCTTCGACGAAGGCAATGGCCGCCCTGGTGAAATTTACCTCGGAACCTTTGGTCGTGGTATCTGGAGAACTACACAGTATTTAAGTACCAACAATAATTCAGGTACGCCAGGTGCACCATTCAAAACAAAATTGCGTACGTATCCAAATCCAACCCGTGACAACACGACACTTGCATTTGAATTAGCGCAAAGTGGTAAAGTTGAAATCCAGGTTTACGCAATCACAGGTCGTTTGGTGTGGTCCAAAACCCTCCAAATGTCCGATGGCACCCAAGAAATCAGCATCGATAGCGCTGACCTACCAAACGGTACTTACATCGTCAAATTCAGCTCAGGTAAGCAAACCGATACTGCTAAGTTTATCAAAATGTAATACCTGTTACACTACATTGAAAAAGGAGACTTCGGTCTCCTTTTTTTGTTGGTAGCTTTTAGAACTGTTTAGAAAGAAAGCGTTATTTCGTACTTTTGAATGAACAATTCTAGCCAATGCTCGATAAATCGCACAAATTTGTGACTTGCCAAACCTGCGTCGGAAGGCAAAATTCTTTGCTTGGTCATTTGTGTTCAGATGAACTCGAGCACCTCAATTCTCATCGTGGCTGCAATTACTACAAAAAACATCAAGCGCTTTTCTTAGAAGGCTCTTTTCCGCGAGGTGTCTTTTGCATCAATCAAGGATTGGTTAAGATTTTCAAGCGTGGAGATGAAGGCAAAGAACAAATTATACATATTGCCAAGGCCGGAGAAATGGTAGGCTTTAGAGCGATGTTTACCGAAGAACCCTATAAAGTCGGAGCTGAAGCCCTCGAAGAGAGCAATATTTGCTTCATTAGCAAAGATGATTTTCTCAATATGATGGACAGCAATCCGGTATTGCGCAACGGCATCATTAAAGAACTTTCCAAAGAACTTGCCGATCGTGCAGATTTCATTACCAATATGGCACAAAAATCTGTTCGTGAACGACTGGCTTTCACCATGCTCATTCTTATGGATGTTTTTGACAACCAACCCATCAACTTGAGCCGCGAAGACCTCTCCAATTTCGTAGGAACTGCTACCGAAACGCTCATCCGCTTGCTCAAAGATTTCAAAGAAGAAGGGATCATCGAGGTGCAAACCCGAAAAATATTTGTGATCGACAAACAGCGTCTGCATCAGATAGCTGGCAAGTAATTAGCCCATCACTATGTTCGCAAAATTGGCGAGCAATACATGCCCATAATTTCCCGATACTTCTGGATGAAACTGTACGCCATAATGTGGTTTATCCCGGTGCTTCATCGCTTCATTAATGCAGGCATCTGAGCATGCGAGTAAATCGAAGCCTTTCGGAACAGAAATGTGCTCGCAGTGGTCTTCTTGCATTTCAAAAACATCGGGAAGTCGCTCAAATAAGGGGTCGTCCTTAATGATTTCAATCTCTTGCATTTGGCGGTCTTCGCGCATTTTGGAGATGCGCGCTCCATGGAGCAGTCCAATGATCTGATGTCCGAAGCAGATGCCAAGAATAGGTTTGTCGCAGGTTTGGATCCAGGAAAGGTGTTGTAAATAGGGTGTGGGGTCTATTTCAGTCAGTAGAATGGGGGCGCCAGACAATACCACGCCTTCAAATTGCGCTAGCTGCTCGGCCTTGAAATCCATTAATCCAATGACCTGAACATCTGTGTATTCTTCAAGTTGAGTTGCAATTTGGGGTGTTTTAGAACTGCCGCAGTCAATGAGTGCAATCATGGGTTTGGGCGATGAAAAACACAGCTCACCGCACGGTGATCGCTGCGGGTTTGTTTTTGAATCTTGAAGTGCGAGACACTGAGCATTGCACTGTAAAAAAGATAATCGATGCGCCCTGCTGGTAACCTACCAACATAGGTGCTGCCCAAGCCGAGCCCACTCTGACGAAAAGCATCGAGGAGGAGCAATTGGAATTGATTGTAGGTATAAGACATGGGCGTGTCGTTGAAATCGCCACATACGATGACGGGATACGGAGAGGTTTTGAGGTGTTCTACCACGCGTCTGGCTTGATCAGCACGTTTTTCAAAAGCACTTCGCAATTTACGGTAAACAGCAATAGCGCCTTTTTTGCTACCGTATGTTTGCATTTCTTCTCCTTCGATGTTCGGATCTGTATGCAGGCGAATAGACTGTAAGTGCACGTTGTAGATGCGGAAAGTGTCGCGCGCTTTGACGATATCTGCAAAAATACAGTAATTGAAATCTTGCACTCCTTGGGTTTCAAACATCACATCTCCACGTGCAATCATGGGGTATTTTGAAAACAATGCAATGCCGTAATTTTCTCTGGTGCGGCGCTTGTGCGCACTGCGCTCGTGATAGTCACGTGTTTTCATGATGACATTCAGGGAGTCCATGACTTCAAAATCGGTAGGTTGGTCTTGGCGGTAAAATTCTTGAAGACAAAGTACATCTGGTTGTTCGGCACGAATAAAACGAAAAATTTCATTTCTGGATTCAAGTGCCGCGCCAAAGGAAGGATTAAATAGATCAAACAACCTGACGTTATAACTGAGCACTTTGAGTCCTTTTTGCGCAACTAAATCTGAGTTGCTTTCACGCAACGAGAAATTGCGAAAATGAAGTTTACCACCTATGAGCAACGTGATTAGGCAGTAAATTGCCCATTTAGAGCGAAAAATAGCCCAAATAACGAACCAAATACAAGTGAGGGTCAGAAAAATAGGGTAACTCAATCCAAAGAAGGGCAGTGAAGGAATTGTTGCCGGATGAATATACGGCGCTAGATAGCTCAAAAGCAAGCAAATCAGGCTCAGAGCGGTCGCCAATTTAAAAGGCGTTGAGAGTAATTTAAAAAGCTTCTTAGACATCCTTGCTTTGTTGAAATAAAAAGTCTTTTTCTTCTTTGCTTAATGCGTCATAGCCTTTTTTTGAAATCTTATCCAAGATGGTATCTAGGCGCTCTTGACGGGCTTGTTTGCTGGCTCTGAACTGATCATCGGTGAGCGGACGACCACCTTTCTTGACTTTCAAATTGCTGCTACTTTTCTTCCATTGAATGCCAAGCCAAGGTCGAGATAGGCGGATGTGCCAGAATTGCTGAATACTCCAAATGCCGAAAAGCGCTCCGCCAATATGGGCAAAATGCGCAATTTGGTCGGCAGTACCAATTGAAGATAAATCCTTCAAAAAGAAAAAGAGAGCGAGCATATAGATGCGCAACGGAATGACACCAAAAAGTTGCACTTTCAATTGAGGTTGTGAAAAAGCCAAGGCCATAAATATAGCCATGATAGAACCCGAAGCCCCGAGCACATAAACATTGCCTATTTGCAGCGCAGGAAAAATAGAATGGGCAAGTATTTCGGTAAAATTACCGGCTACACCCCCCAGAACATATAATTGCAAAAGTCGTAGTGCACCAAAAAATCGTTCATAGGTGCTTCCTGCAAAATACAAGAAAAGCAAATTGCCTAGCAAATGCCATAATGAAAAATGCGCAAATAAAGAGCTGATGAGTGTCCAGGGTGTGAATCCGGAGCCTCCGACAGGTAGTGCAAAAAAATAATGGCTGAAGTAATCGCTGGTTAGTACTTTGGGGATCCCAAAAATTTGTAGCCGCTCGAGTATATTTAAGAGCTGAATCAAGATAAAAACAAGCACATTAGCCAACACCAAGCGAATAGTCATGGTGCCACTTTTGAATTGGTATTTGAGCTGTTCGATGAGCGGATTCATTACCAAAAATTTGAACGGTCTTGTTTGCGCCAAACGAGCACCATGATTGCTCCTGCGAGTGCTCCGCCAATGTGGGCAAGATGTGCGACGTTATCGCCGGTGGGGTTCTGAAAAGAAAGGTATAATTCCCATAGAACATAGGCTGAAACAAGGTATTTGGCCTTCACTGGTAGCACAAAATAAATTCGAAACTCTGTATTGGGGAACAAAATAGCAAAAGCAGTCATGATGCCGAAAACACCCCCAGAGGCCCCAACCATAGGCGTAATGGATTTCTGCAGGTAATTTTCGAGGTTAGGGCTTACTCGGATATCGTTTTCACTTATATAGGCTTTGATTTGCCCCACGAGATCGCTGTTCAGATTGACACTGTGCTTGAGAAAGTAATCAAATTGTTCGAGGTCAAATTCTTTGGCGAGCATGGACTTGAGTTGCATGATTTCGATGAATCCGATCATGTTGTACAAGGCGAAGGCTCCCATTGCACTGACCAAATAGAAGATGAAGAAGCGCTTTGGTCCCCAAATATTTTCGAGGTAGGCACCGAGCATGACAAACAACCACATATTAAAGAAAATATGAAGAAAATTGCCGCTGTCGTGCATGAAAAAATGCGTCACTACTTGATAAGGCTCAAAAAATGGCGAATTAATGTAGTGTGCACCGAGTGTCATTTCGAGGTCAAGGCCTTGGCTTCTCAAGATGAGGCTCGCTACAAAAAATGCGATATTGAGCAGAAGTATATTTTTGGTGACTTGCGGGAGGTTCTGAAACATGACTAGAGTTTTTTGGCTAATTCATCAAAACCCAAGGTGAACATAATTGGTTTTCCATTGGGGGTAGTAGTATGTTGCGGACTTTGAAAGAGTGTTTCGATGAAATGTTCGACTTCTTCGTTGTGTTGAATACTGTAATTTTTGGAGCCGATAAACGCGAGCTTGGCGACAATAAAGTGGGCGATATCACCACTTTCAATATCGCTGTAGGTGGCTGCAGCCGTAAGTTCATCGATACAATATTCTAAGTCTACAGCGGAAAGCAAGGCAGGTACGGCCATGATTTGAAGTTGATCTTCGCTTATTTCAAAGCCAAAACCAAGTTGCGTCCAAAGGTTTTTTTGACTTTGCCAAGTGAGCTTGGCTTCTTTGGCAAGGGTTCTTTCAATAGGAAAGAGCAATTGCTGCGAAGCAAGTGGTTGGGCAACAAAATGCTGAATGAGTTCATCGAATAAAATGCGGTTTTTGGCGCGTCGGATATCAATAAAGAGGAAGCCTGATTTTGTAGGGCTTACGAGGTATTTGTCGTGTAATAGAAATTGTTTAACCTGGGTATCTTCCTCAAAAATGGTTTCATTTTGAACGGAAGTTTGTTCCTCAATTTGGTAAAATTGCTGCCAGTCTGCAGGACTTGGCGGCGTGCTGCCAAAACCCTCTTGTCGAAGTGCGTTGCTGTAATTTTGGTTGTTGCCCCTCGGAGCACTGGCGCTTGTACTTTGAAAAGGGTTATAAGACGGATCGACGCTGATTTGTGGGGCAACAGGTTCGGATTTACGGACCTCAGAGGGCACTTCAAAAGCGCTTTCGGACTCAAAATCTAAGGTTGGAAAAATATTGTGTTTACCCAAAGCTTGGCGAACGCTACTCAAGAGAATGGAATAGATAAAGCGATCTTCTTCAAACTTGATTTCTGTTTTCGTCGGGTGGATATTCACATCTATTTTCTGAGGATCGACCTCGAGAAAAATACAGTAGCTCGCGTGGTGTTTTTCGCTGATCATGCCGTCGTATGCTTTGGTGATGGCGTGATGGAAGTAGGGATCTTTGAAAAAGCGTTGATTCACAAACAGGTATTGTTCGCCTCTGCTTTTTTTGGCCATTTCGGGTTTTCCGATGTAACCGTTGACGCGAACGATATCGGTTTGCTCTTCTATGGGTACCAGTTTTTCATTGCTGCCTTTGCCAAAAATAGCGGCAATGCGCATGCGGCTATTGCCCGCAGGTAGTTGAAGGATATCTTGGCCGTTGTGCTGAAAACTCATATGGAGTTCTGGGTGAGCGAGTGCCACGCGTTCGAATTCAGTTTGGATATGGCCGAGCTCAATGGCGTCGCTCTTCAAGAAATTGCGCCTTGCAGGAACATTATAAAAAAGGTTTTTGACCTCGAAAGATGCCCCTTTATTGCAGATGACTTCTTGGCGATTTTTGATTTGGTTACCTTCTATTTCGATTTGAATTCCGGTGTCTTGATTTTCTTGTTTGGTTTTGAGACAAACGTGCGCAATAGCGGCAATGGAAGCGAGCGCTTCTCCGCGAAATCCTTTGGTTTGTAGGGCAAAGAGGTCTGTGGCTGTTTGTAGTTTGCTGGTGGCATGGCGCAAGAAACAATTTTCGGCGTCTTGGGAATCCATGCCATTGCCGTTGTCGAGTACTTGTATGAGCGTTTTGCCGGCATCTTTGACAATCAATTGAATATGCGTAGCACCAGCATCAACTGCGTTTTCAAGGAGTTCTTTGACCACTGAAGCAGGTCGTTGAATCACCTCTCCGGCAGCAATTTGGTTGGCGATATGATCGGGCAGTAAGTTGATGATGCTCATGCGGGCTCACGTTGGTTCGTGCTGAACAAATGTAAGCAATTCCGCTGAGTTGAAAAGGGCTAAATCCGAACGATTGTGCCTGAATACGTCGATTTTTCTCCAGGTAGGGTTTCTTGCAAAACTACTTTCCAAATATAAGCTTTATTTGCAGGAACCATTTGCCCAGTGCGTTGGTCTATGCCATCCCAAGCGTTTTGAGCATCCGAACTTTTGAAAACCACTGCGCCATTATCTGGGTCGAGGATGACCATATTAAATTGAACATCTCGGATAGTAAGGGCATAAGGCATGAAAGTCGCATTGCGCTCGTCTCTGGATTGTGGATTAAACGCATTGACTGCAAGCAAGTTGTAGTCTTCGTTGGCTGTAATTTTGATGGTTTCGCTGCTCTTGCAACCATCTAATTGGCCTTCAGCGGTAATGGTATAGGTTTGCCCTTTAAAGGCCAAGAGGTCAAAACTTTTGTTCTTTTTGTTGATGACCGTGCCATTTACATTCCAAATGAGGTCGCTCGCCATGGTTTCAGCGGTGACATGAATGCGCGGCGTACCATCTTCGTAATTGATGGCGTCGGCATCGAGCATGATCTTAGGGCCTTTACATGGCGTTGACGATATACTTGGCATATCAAGCGGTAAAAGGCGTTCTTGAACTTGAGGCATTTGACCTCCGTCGTCATGAAAAGATTCACTAACAATAGGCATTGAGGCATGCTGCTGACGAAGCGCAAGAGGCGCTAAATGCAAATCGGGGTTAAAAATGACTTCTTGCGTAAATGGCGTTAGACCTTCGCTGGCAGTGTTGTTTGGAGCAATAACGGGAATGTTTTGCTTTGCCTTTGTCTTCGTTGGCGTAGTGCTTTTTTGTACTGTTTGTGAAGATAATTGGTTCGTTTTCTCCGAATTTTGGGTTTTATTTTTTACTACTTGCGCAGTGCTGTTGGAACGTTCGTTTTTTGGATTCAGATTGTACCATATAGACAATAATCCGATAGAAAGAATTCCGACAATAGCGATTTTACCCAACCAAGAGAGGCCTCCGTTGGCTCTTGGTAGCTTTTTGGAAAGCGCATCCCAAGCTTTGGGGTCGTAGTCGTAGGAGAAATCTTCTACGAGTGACTTTATTTTTGTTTCAAATTGATCTTTCATCGTTTTTCGATCAGTATAAATTGTTCTTTTAAAAGGCGTTGCAAATTCATTTTTGCTTTTGCCAAATTGGATTTTGATGTGCCTTCAGAAATGCCAAGAATGGCTGCGATTTCCTTGTGGCTGCGCTCCTCTATGACGTACAGGTTGAAAACAGTACGGTAAGCTGGAGAGAGTTTTTCAATGGCTTTTTGAGCTACTTCAGCTTTGAGCTGTGTGTGTTCGAGGAGTTCCTGCTCTTGCATCGGGTCAGCTGCCATGGATTTGAAGTCGTTGTCTTGGTCAGACAAAAAAGGGTCTTTTTTGGCTTTGCGCAAGTGGTCTATGGCTGTATTTGATACAATTCTGCGGATCCAGCCCTCGAGCGAGCCAGAAAAATCAAAATGTTCCAATTTGTCAAAGACCTTTAAAAATGAAACTTGAAGCACTTCTTGCGCGCTGTCGCGCTCTCCGATGTAGCGCATACTGACAGCTAGCATTTTACCGTAAAACATAGTGAACAGGCGCTCTTGTGAGCGACGCTCACCTTTGAGGCACCCCTCTACTATTTGTTTTAAGTTGTCTTGCTGCTCCAATTTTCAATATTTACTTAACGCAAAGCTAAGCAGAGGGTTGCCTATGTTGGCCACACATTCTGTAATTCACGATAAAAAAAATCATTTTTTTGTGAACTATGCGTAAATTCGTCTCGCAAAGCTTTTATCCATTTAAAAACAAGACAAATGAAAGTAACTGTTGTAGGTGCAGGAAACGTAGGAGCGACCTGTGCCGATGTATTGGCTACCCGTGAGATCGCCAATGAAATTGTATTGCTCGATATCAAAGAAGGTTTTGCCGAAGGCAAGGCGCTCGATATTTGGCAAACAGCCCCCATTAACCTTTATGATTCTCGTACGGTTGGCTCGACCAATGATTACGCGCGTACTGCAGATTCAGATGTTGTTGTCATTACCTCAGGTTTGCCGCGCAAACCAGGAATGTCTCGTGACGACCTTATCGCAACCAATGCTGGTATCGTTAAGACCGTGACCGAAAACGTCGTGAAATACTCGCCAAACGCCATTATCATCGTTGTATCCAATCCGTTAGACGTCATGACTTACTGCGCATTCTTAAATGCCAACATGCCATCTTCTCGTGTATTTGGTATGGCGGGTGTCTTAGATACCGCACGTTACCGTGCTTTTTTAGCCGAAGAACTCAATGTTTCGCCTAAAGACATCCAAGCTGTATTGATGGGTGGCCACGGCGACACCATGGTTCCGCTACCTCGCTACACCACTGTAGGTGGTATTCCAGTTACCGAACTCATCGATGAAGCGCGCCTCAACGAAATCATTGAGCGCACTAAGTTTGGTGGCGGCGAGATCGTTAAATTGCTAGGTACATCCGCTTGGTACGCTCCAGGAGCCGCAGCAGCTCAAATGGTAGAAGCGATTGTCCGCGATCAAAAACGCATTTTCCCAGTTTGCGCATGGTTGCAAGGCGAATACGGCATGTCGGACATCTACTTAGGTGTACCTGTTGTATTGGGTAAAAACGGCATCGAAAAAATCATCGAATTGCAATTAAACGAAGCTGAACGCGCTTTGCTCGTCGATTCAGCTGAAGCTGTTAAAGGTGTTATGGATGTCTTAGACAACATGAACGCAAACGCATAATTTAGTTTTCTAAGTACTAGAAATCTGAATTGTTTTAGATTTTAAATGAAAAAACCGCGAGTTCATACTCGCGGTTTTTTGGTTTAAGGAAGTTCGATAGCCCCAATGTCCGGTGGGTTGTTGCGGGCTTGACCTAAAATATCTGTGAAAACAGTGGAGCTAATGCCTTTGTTACTCAAGGAAGAATTGCTCGTAAAGCTAAAATCTCTTTCGCCCGGATTTACAAATAATGGCGCCATGTTCCAAAACAACTGGCCACCATAAAAAGTGTCGGTATAGGTGGTTTCCGATTTGAAAACGGAGTAATCAAAGTCGAAATTGAGTTGAACACCGGCCATTTGAATCGTATCCATGGCAATTTCTGTATCCAGATTACCGTAGATCACACAATTCTTGAAAACGCCTTCTTCAATGCTCGAGACCAGCGTTTGGTTTTGCGCATAGTCGTTGTAGTAATTACTGATCCCGACCGCAGGGTTGGTGGAGGCGCCATAGCCAAGGAGATTGCAGTGATTGAAATTAAAGTCTCCGCCTTGTAAAACCAACAGCGCGTGCGTGCCGTTTTGTGAAATCAGGCAGTTTTCAGCCTTCACCTTGGCTCCGGCAAAAATAAAAATGCCATAGCGCGCTTGGTTGTAAATTTGGGTATTTTGTATCTGGAGCGTGTAGCTCGTATTGCTGGGGTCTTCGCTGAATAAATGCACGCCGGAGGTGCCGTTTTTCAGAATAGCATAATTGATATTGCTCGGCAATGCTTCGTGCAGGTAGATGCCATAAAATTGGCCACTGACATCTTGGTAATCTTGTTCTAGACGATCGCCTTGGAAGATGACTTCATTGCCTAATTGTCCTTCAATTTGCAAGGAGCCTTTATAGACATATAAAAGTGCATTTTTGTGCAGGTGCACTTTTGTGCCTGCAGGTATGGTCAAGGTTTTGGCGGAGTCTACAATTGCCGCTCCATAAACCACGTGTGGTTTGTCATTGGGCCAAATTCCTTCATTGAAGTCAAAAATTTGACTCTGAAAATTGGAATAATGAAAATAGGCATCTTGGCCCCAAGCGGCAAGTTTGACGTATTGGTCTTTGCCATTGGTCCGAAAGCGAACGGAATCTTCGATGATCAGTGGGTTGGTGGTGTTGTTGACCTGCAGCGTGACTTCCACAAAAACGAACAAAGAATCTTTGGCTTCGAGCAGCAGATCGGTGTGGAGTGCGCCCGGTGTGCCGTCTACATTGATTCTGTAGACAGAATTCTCGCCTCCCATGAGTTCGATTTCCTCAATTTTTAAACTGCGCTCATCGGGGTTGTAGATCTTGAAAGATTTAGTGGTAGACCCTACTGTTGTGAAAACGGTGTCAAAAACAAGGGTGTCTGTCGAAAAAGTAAGGTTTGATTTAGACAGGAGCACTTGCTTATTGCATGAACTCAAGGTACCCCAAAAGAGCAAGCAGCAAGCGACGAGAAAACCAAATAAAATCCGCATCTGTTCAACAACGTACAAAGCTACAGATTATTGGCCCCTCAACCCAATTTTAAATAAAAATGTTCTTTGGCTTGTCCTGGTCTGGGGCTCAGTAGTCCAAAAAAGTAACAATCGGCGGTGAAATGGAATGTTTGGGCTGCATAAAGATTTTGCCAATAATGTTGGTTTGCTTTGGCGTGAGGCTCCAAAAGGATAAAAATAGATTCTGGATGAATGAATTGGTGTTGAATGACTTGTTCAAAGTTGGGTAATTGCTCGGGACCTATGATGCAAATGCATGGTTTTGAGCTCTTTTGATCAGGTAGCTCATACACGAATAGCTGATGTTCGGTAAGCGCTTGACTCAGCTTTGTCACAAATAGCCTTGTTTTTTTGGATTTGATTTGCTGTACAAAGGATCCTTCCTTTTGGGTTTTTAAGCGGCCAACAACATCTACTAACCAATACGCAAAAGGGGAGTGGGTACCATGTCGGCCTTTGGCCTTCCATAGAAAAGCTGTATATTCGATGCAGCAAAACATGCGGCAAAATAACAAAAAAGAATGCAGACGCCACAAATGCCCAACGATCAGCTCAAACAACAACGTCATGCAATTATGGCTGGGCCACCCATATTGCCTGTTGAAAAACCCTGTCGTTTAGGTGACGGCATTCTGTTGCTTTCTGAAGAAGAGCAAGAACGCCTGCGTACGATAGCTCGGACCAGCTTTGTGGACGTGCAGTTTTTTATACCAGCCTCTGGTTCGGGTTCGCGCATGTTTTCTTTTTTGGAAGAATTCCTAGAACAACCTTCAGCCGAAGGCGCTCAGCAAGCAGAAAGATTTTTCAGCAAGTTGCCAGCATTTTCTTTTTTCAGCAAACTACCGTCATCACTGCAAAATGCCTATTTTGAAGGAACGCTTGCACTCCATGACTTGATCCGCTTTTTATTAGATCCCGATGGGCTCAATTTCGGACAAATCCCAAAAGGGCTCATTCCTTTTCATGTCCACGAACCCATAACGCTCAATGCTTTTCAAGAGCATCTCGCCCAAGGGGCAAATCTGACTATGGGAACCACAAAATACCATTTTACCATTCAGCAGGAATTTGAGTATGCTTTCATTCAAGCACAAAATGAGCTGAGTGCACTGACCAACCAAACTTACGATCTTGACTTTTCGACGCAAGATAAAAATACCGATGCGTTTGTTTTCGATGCGCAATTTGAAGTACTCATTGACGCCGACGGCAGCCCACTGCGCCGACCCGCTGGTCACGGCACCTTGCTACAAAATTTAGCGGCACTCAAAGCTCCTTATATACTCGTGAAAAATATTGACAACGTGCAGCATTTTTCACAAAAGCAACAAAGTGTAGACAACTGGAGGTACCTGCTCGGTTTGCAAATGGAAATCAGGTCTCAGCTGAGCACTTTTCTAGCAGCGCGCGATTTCGAAGGTTTGATCCAATGGAATGCACAAATAGGGTTATTCGACCCGGTAAACCTAAGAGAGCTCAATGTCGATGCCTGGACAGAATTGTTAAACAGACCTTTGAGGGTTTGCGGCATGGTTCGCAATAATGGTCAGCCTGGTGGCGGCCCTTTTTGGTTGCAGTTGAATGGCCAAAATACCAAACAAATTGTCGAAAAAACTCAATTAGTTGGTCATCCACAGATGAGCCAGCTCATGTTGCAAAGTGCTTATTTCAATCCTGTTTTGATGGTGCTGAGTCCCTGCGATTTAAATAACCAACCACACGATTTGACGCAATTTGCAGACCCTGAGAGCTATTTTGTTGTCGAAAAAACACAGCAAGGGAAAAAGGTGCAATTTGTAGAGCAGCCCGGATTGTGGAATGGCGCCATGGCTAAGTGGAATACTCTTTTTGTCGAGGTTCCGTCTGAAGTTTTTTCTCCTGTTAAAACGGTATTGGATTTACTAGAATTTGCGCATCTCGCAAACAAAGGTGCTTAGAATTGGTTACTTTTGTAACTCAAAAAATTCCTTATGGTTCCCGTTACTGTTTACAGCGAAATGACGCCCAATCCTTCCACCATGAAGTTTGTGGCCAACAAATATTTATTGCCTACCGGCGCTTCTGTTGAATTTGAAAACAAAGCAGCCGCAAAAGGTTACTCCCCTTTGGCAGAAGCCTTATTCGACTTCCCTTTTGTGAACAAAGTTTTTATTGCTGTCAATTTCGTAACCGTGGCCAAAACCGATAACGTTCCTTGGGATTTCATCACCATGGAACTCCGCGAATTTATCCGTGAATGGATCAGCTTTGGCAAAGAAGTATTGATTGCAATGCCGAATCAGGTAGTCATCGATACGCAAGAAAATGAAACTGTTGCTCAGTCGACCACTCAGAGCCCCGTACCCCCTTCATTCGAACCTTCCCCACTAGACGACGCGATCATTGATTTACTTGATCAATATGTAAGGCCAGCTGTTGCCAACGATGGTGGTGCAATCGATTTTCTTGGTTTCGAAGAAGGAAAAGTAACTGTTATGCTCAAAGGTTCTTGTGCTGGGTGCCCTTCTTCTACAGCGACGCTCAAAGGTGGAATTGAAAACTTACTCAAGCAACATTTGCCCGAGGTAAAAGAAGTTGTTGCCTTTAACGCTTAATTTGCTTGCATATAGTGTTTATGTGCAAATTTTGCGTTATTTTTAGATGAACAACTTTTTAACCTTGTTGTTTCTCTATCAGACTCATGTCGCTCATTGCACCCACATACCAACTCAAAGACGCGCTCAAAACCTATTTTGGTTACGATCAATTCAAAGGCGCTCAGCAGCAAATCATCGAAAACGTACTAGCTGGAAGAAATACTTTTGTCTTAATGCCCACCGGCGGAGGCAAATCACTTTGTTACCAGCTGCCCTCCTTGATTTTACCCGGAACGTCCATTATCGTTTCGCCCTTGATTGCCCTCATGAAAAACCAAGTCGATGCCGTGCGCGGTTTCTCTCAGACGGGCCAGGTCGCGCATTTTCTCAATTCATCCCTGACAAAAGCCGAAATCGCACAAGTCAAAGCCGATGTCCTGAGTGGCAACACTAAAATGCTTTATGTTGCACCTGAGTCGCTCACCAAGCAAGAAAACATCGATTTCTTGGCGGCTGTTCCCATATCGTTTTTTGCCATCGACGAAGCGCACTGTATTTCAGAATGGGGTCATGACTTCAGGCCAGAATACCGCCGCTTGCGCGAAATATTTGAAAAAATTTCATCGGTTCCTATTATTGCCCTCACCGCGACAGCTACCCCAAAGGTTCAGCACGACATCCAGAAAAATCTCAATATGCTGGATGCCGACGTATTCAAGTCCTCGTTCAACCGAGACAACCTCTATTACGAAATCAGGCCAAAGCGCGAAGTCGAAAAACAGATCATCCGCTACATCAAGCAGCACGAAGGCCAGAGTGGTATTATTTATTGCCTAAGTCGCAAGAAAGTCGAAGAAATCGCCGAATTGCTACAGGTCAATGGCATCAATGCGCTTCCGTATCATGCAGGCTTGGATGCGAGTTCACGTGCCCGTCATCAAGATGCCTTTTTGATGGAAGAAGTCGAGGTCATTGTCGCTACCATTGCTTTTGGTATGGGCATTGACAAACCAGACGTGCGTTATGTCATCCACCACGACATCCCGAAATCCATCGAAAGTTATTACCAAGAAACGGGCAGAGCAGGTCGAGATGGCGGTATTGGTGAATGCATCGCTTTTTACAGCTACAAAGACATCGAAAAATTAGAGAAGTTTCTTCAAGGAAAGGCCCTCACGGAACAAGAAATTGGTCGTCAATTGCTCCACGAGATCGTCTCCTATGCCGAAACCTCTGTGTGTCGCCGCAAATTCATCTTACATTATTTTGGTGAAGAGTTCAGTCATCACAATTGCCACGAAAAGTGCGACAACTGCAAAAATCCGCAAGAGCGCATGGAGGGTGGTGTCTACCTCAATTATTTGCTTCAGGCAGTCATTGAACTCGATCAAACTCAAAAATCAAAGCATTATTGTGCATTTTTGTCGGGGCATCTCAACGCCGATATCAAAGCCTACAAACACGACCAACTCCCTCTGTTCGGAATTGGCAAAGACCACGACGAACATTTCTGGAATGCAGTCATACGCCAAGCGGTAGTTGCGGGCTTTCTCTACAAAGATGTCGAGACTTTCGGTACATTAAAGCTCACACCAAAAGGAACAGCATTCCTTGCCGAACCAGGAAGTTTTCAGTTGTTCAAGCAACACGATTTCTCGAATACCGACGACGACGACGCTATCTTGACCCAAAAGGGCGCTGCGTTTGACGAAGTGCTTTACGCGCAATTGCTCGAGCTGCGCAGAAAAGTAGCCAAACAAGAAGGTGTGCCGCCTTTTGTCGTTTTCCAGGAACCTAGTTTGCGCGATATGTGTTTGCAGTATCCCATCGACTTCAATGAACTTACTGCCATACAGGGTGTTGGTTCGGGGAAAGCACAGCGCTATGGTGCTGCCTTTATTGAGCACATTGCGGCCCATGTCGAAGCACATCAAATCGAGCGTCCTCAAGACTTCGTGGTCAAATCTTTGATCAATAAATCGGGCGCTAAAGTACAACTCATTCAAAATATTGACCGTAAACTTCCTTTGGAAGACATCGCTAAATCTCAAGGCAAAACCTTTGATGAGGTACTCTGGGAACTCGAAACCGTTGTCAATTCCGGTACCAAACTCAATATTGACTACTATTTATCTGAAGTGCTCGATGCCGATAACCAAGAAGAAATCATCGACTATTTTATGGGTGCCGATTCCGATGATTTACTCACTGCATATCACGAATTTGACGGTTTATATACCGAAGAAGAATTGAGATTGGTTCGGATTAAATTCTTATCTGAATACGCGAATTAAGCCTTTTTGTACAAAACCTTCCAAACTGAATTTTTGGTCACGCTATGGTAATTGCTTTTGGCCCTGAAGAAAATTCTTTTGGCTAATTTGAGACCATCTGGGCTTTCACTCAGCGCCTCGTATATAGGCAAAACAAATTTGCGCCGCCCCACTTTGAGCAAAAAGGCCTCGAGCGGCTCTTGAATTTTGAATATGTAGTCAGATTGCGCAGCCAAAACAAACCAATCGCACAAGATTTCACTATTCTGGGTCTGACTAAATTGAAACTGATGGTCGAGCGCCGTCAAGCGAGCAATTTTGGTCTTGGGGTCTAGTGCCCTGATGAATAACTGCCACTCTTGGATCAGGTAATCACTGTATCTGATGTTGATTTGCTGCTTGATTTTTTTGCGCTTCCCATTTTTGCGAACCCATTTGATCTTCACTTTTGGTTTAAATGGATTTTTACCTGCATTGAATTCATTGGCAAAACTTTTGATTTTTTCCAATCTTGGAGCAGCAATTGAAACGCAATTTGGTGGTAAACCAGGTTCGTAAATCCATTCGCGGTAGTTGAAGTCGGCCCCTGTTTTGGACAATAATTGTCTTTCCAAGAAGTCGATGAAGCGATCGGCGGTTATGGTCTGATACGCAAAGTGCGTGAAGTAGCGTTTTAAGAATAAATCCAGTTGTTTTCTACCGACAGTTTGTTCGAGTGTTCTAAAGAAAAAGGCGCCTTTCACATAAGCGATATCTGACATCGCGATGTCGGGGTCTCGGTTCACTAAATCGAGGTGGAGTTTGCTGTCTTGCAGGGCGCTGTCGGCAGCCATTTCTGCTAAGGTTTGCTGTAACTCACCAAATTCTACCTGAGCTAGGATATCTGCAATTTCTTTACCCCTCAGCGCTTCCATAATGCGCTGCTCAAAATAAACGGTGGTGCCTTCATTGAGCCAGAGGTCAGACCACGAGTGGTTTGTGACTAAGTTACCTGACCATGAATGCGCCAATTCGTGAGCCACAACCGACACCAAGCTTTTGTCACCGGTAAGGAGAGTTGGATTGGCAAAAGTGAGCATGGGGTTTTCCATGCCACCGAAAGGAAAAGAATAGGGAAGTACCAAGACGTCGTAACGCCCCCATTGATAATTTCCATAGAGGTTTTCGGCCACCTTCATCATTTGTGGTAAATCTTCGAATTCCTCAACGCAAGCATCGAGCAATTCTTTTTCTGCATAAACACCGCAGTGTTGGCCCAAATCTTTGAAACCGATGTCGCCAACCGCTAAAGCGATCAAGTAACTCGGAATGGCTTTGCGCATTTCAAAATGATATTTCCCATCAGGAGCGAGGCTTGTTGGGTTTTCGGCGCTCATGAGGGCGAGTAAATCACTCGGAACCTGTACGTCTGCACTGTAAGTGATGCGGTTAGAAGGTGAATCTTGCAGCGGAATCCAGGTGCGCGTGAGAATAGCTTGTCCTTGGGTGTAAAGAAAAGGCTTTGTTTTGGAACTCGTTAAGTTGGTATCTAACCAATCGAGTGCAGCAGAACCTTCTGTGGTTTGATAATAAATATTGACATCAGTGGTTTTGGCATCGACATTGACCAACAAAGCTTGCCCGATGATGCTATCTTTGTCCATAGGGCCGATCGTAAAATCGGTTTCTTTTTCTGCGCCTTTTTTGCCGAGTGTGACTTTTTGAATGAGCAAGCCTTTGACATCGAAAATGGCGGTATCAGCACCCCGATTTTTCATTTGATGGCGTGCAATGCCATATATGGTTTGGGCTGCAAAATCAACTTCTAAATCGAGGTGCAGGTGTTGGGTGTGAATTTGCTCTAGGTTGGCGTAGCTGTGGTCGTCGTGCGGTCTTTGACTCAACTGCTCAGTAGCTGCTGGTGCTTTGCTAGGCGCGCCTGTACAAGACCAAATGAAGAGCGGTAAGAAAAGAAGCAGTCGCATCAAGGAGCAGTTTGAAGGTGAATATAGCCAAATTTTTCTTGCGGACCAAGCACGCCGTAGGTATACAAGCCTGGGTTTTTGAAGTCAAATTCGAAGGCTTTTGGCACCAATAAGATGTTCTCATTGCTCCGTTCGTGACTTATTTGTCTTTGCATTTGCCCCGTTTGGAGGTTGATCTGAACCCAAGCCCCTACATTCCTGTTTTTCGATAGACTAAAAGTTGCAACTTCGTTTAAGTCATTGATAAAAAGCCCGTTGGCATCGTAGTTTGCTTTAGTGTCATTAAATATGAAGTTCAGAGTAGTGGCATCTGTAAAGCTGGCATAAGAGCTAAAGGGACCGTAGTCATTGACACTCACTTGAATTTTGGGAATGCGATTCTCCCAGCGCAATTGGCCGAGACTGTCAATACAAAAAGCGACGATATCGTTGTAATAGTAATAGTTGGTGGTCATTCTTTGACCTGTTTGGTTGTTGTAAGTGGTGTTGGTGTAGATGTAGAATTTCTCGATAGACCCTACAAAGCTGCCATCGGTCAGCGTAAAAATATCGCGGACTTCGTAGCGAGAGAGCTGCGGGTCTAAGGCTTGGCGATCTAATTTCCTTTGAAGGCGCACTTGCTCACTGGGTGTGTGCTCACTGAGCATGATTTGCGGACTAAACGGAATAAAGCCGAGCGCTTTCACTGTATCTTTTTGGAGATCGACTTGCGCACTAAAAAAGCCATCTTGGGTGCCATTCCACTCATTGTTACTGTAAATGCCAAAGAGCGTAAGCTGATCAGCTTTTTGGGCATTGAGCACAAAATTGGAAATGCGTTTGCCTTCTAGTTCAAAGGTAAAATCAATTAAATTTCCGTTTTTTGGCTGATAAACATGTAGGTTTTTGAAGGACTTGCGCACTCGAATACCTTGGTTTTCTATGGCGCTTAGTTCAATGACCCCCACGAAAAATTCGCCGTTGTTGGTCAGGAAGTAATCTTCAATGGAACTCAGATTGGCGTCAAAGGGCAGGCTGTATTCTCCGCCATCTACACTTTGGAGCGCTTGGTTAAAAATTTGATAACCATAGGTGTCGACGCCATTGCGCTTGCCAGGTATTTGGTAATAGGCTACAAAAAATTCCCGATTTGGCGCTTGCAGTAAATTGAATTCGGGTACCGCATTTGGGCGCGTATCGGTATAACTCAAGATTTCATTTTCACTAACGATATTCAATTCCGCATCGAGTACCTTGAGAAAGAGTTTCATTTCTTTTCCGTTGCGGTCTGCGATGAAAACACCATGTTGGTTGTTGAAGCGCAAGGTTTGCTGATAGTAGCCAAAACCTTCAGAAGTAACGGGCTTGATTTTCGTACTGGACGTTGGGGTGAGTGCTTCGTATTGTGTCAATGCAAAAGAACTACCTCCGAGTTGATTGGTCGCATGAAGGGTAGAAAATTGTTGTTGTTGATGAGCAAGAATATGCATGAGCGTACCTGAGCCCCGTTGAAGACTACCCCATTCCCAATTTAACTGTTGCCCATTCAATGTTGATTGGCAAAGCATAAAAAGGATCAAGAGGAGGCGCCACAACATTAGGGAACAAGTTGGATCCCGACATAATTGGAGGGATTGATTTGCTTGAGCTCTGTTTTAATCTGATCAGGAACTTGAAGTTCGTCAATGAAAGCATGCACGCGCTCTTTGGTGACGCGTTCATTTTTACGGGTGAGTCCTTTAAGTGCTTCGTAGGGTTTTTCGTAACCTTCGCGGCGCAAAATGGTTTGAATGGCTTCGGCAACGACAGCCCAATTGTTGTCGAGGTCTTGGTCAAGTGCTTCTGTGTTGAGTAGTAATTTGCCAAGGCCTTTGAGTGTGGCTCCAAAAGCAATGACGCTGTGCGCGAGCGGCACACCGACGACGCGCAAGACTGTAGAGTCTGTGAGGTCTCGTTGAAGGCGAGAAACTGGTAATTTGGCTGCCAAATGTTCAAACAAGGCATTGGCCAGACCGATATTACCCTCTGAATTTTCGAAATCGATGGGGTTTACTTTGTGCGGCATGGCCGACGAGCCGATTTCGCCCGCTTTGATTTGCTGCTTGAAGTAATCCATGGAGATGTAAGTCCACATGTCACGGTCGAGGTCTAGTAAGATGTTGTTGATGCGTTTCATGCAATCAAACAAGGCCGCTAATTGGTCGTAGTGTTCAATTTGGGTGGTGGTTTGAGAGCGCTCTAAACCAAGTGTCTCATTGACAAAATGATTGCCAAAGGCAACCCAGTCAGTTTGGGGATATGCGACAAAATGCGCGTTGAAATTTCCTGTGGCTCCGCCGAACTTAGCAGGAAGTTTAAGTGCTTCTAGGGTTTTGATTTGTTTGTGAAGCCTCTCCGAGAAGACATGAATTTCCTTGCCTAAGCGAGTAGGTGAGGCAGGTTGGCCATGGGTGCGTGCGAGCATCGGGACCTCTTTCCATTCTTGGGCCAACTCGTCAAGTTTAGATACAACTTTCTTTAAATCAGGGAGATATACTGATTCAATTCCTTCTTTTAAGGAGAGCGGTATAGCGGTATTATTGATGTCTTGAGAGGTGAGGCCGAAATGGATGAATTCGAGGTAGGCCTCCAAACCCAAAGCTTTCATTCTTTCTTTGAGGAAGTATTCAACTGCCTTGACGTCGTGGTTGGTCGTTTGTTCAGTTTCTTTGATCCAGAGGGCGTCGGCTTGCGAAAAATTGGTGTAAATGGCCCTGAGTGCAGGGTATTGCCCTTTTGGAAAAGTGGATAGGTTTGAAATGCCGCTCTCTACAAGTGCAATCAGGTATTCGACCTCGACCAAAACGCGGTAGCGGATGAGTCCGAATTCTGAAAAATAGGCTTGAAGCGCTGCGGTTTTGGATTGGTAGCGACCATCTATTGGGGAGATCGCGGTAAGGGCGTTGAATTCCATGTCTTATCTAAAGCACAAAGATACAACAAGCGTAAAAAATAGAAAAACCTAAAAGCGATTTATCGTAATTTTGTGACATGCAAGTTTCACGGCGTTTTTACATCTTTCAATGGGTCGTTTTGATCCTTATTTTTCTAGTGGTTTTTGCCGGCAGTTTTGTGCGTATGTCGGGTAGCGGTATGGGTTGTCCGGACTGGCCCAAATGCTTTGGACAATGGGTGCCGCCAACTGAACTCACCGAATTACCTGCCAACTACCGCGAAGCTTACTTGCTCAAGCGCCAAAAAAAAGTAGAAAAGTTCTGTGCTTTTCTGCAAAAAATTGGTTTAGAAAATACGGCCAAAAAAATTAAAAATGACCCGAGCGTCTACATTGAAGAAGCCTTCAATGCGCGCAAAACCTGGACTGAATACATCAATCGCTTGGCGGGTTTTTTGGCGGGCAACGCCATGCTACTGAGTTTCGTTTGGCTTTTGCGTTACTATCGCAAAAGAAAATGGCTGATCCTCACTGCCCTCAACTTAGTCTTAATGGCCATCGAAGCCTGGTTTGGCTCCATAGTTGTCGCGACCAACCTCGTCCCTTGGACCATCACCATCCATCTCTTTTTGGCCTTAGTGATCATTGGAATCCAATTGTATTTATTGCACAACATCAGCACCAAAGAGCGTCAAGGAGTACCTCAAAATGCTGCTTTCAAATGGCTGAGTTGGCTCATTTTGCTCATTACTTTTTACCAAATGTTTCTCGGTACGCAAGTGCGCGAAGCCATTGACGCGTTGGTCAAGCAAGGTTTCAGCCGCGCCGAATGGATCGAACAACTCGGCATGCCGTTTTTTATCCACCGCAGTTTCAGCTGGTTGGTCTTAATCTTATTGACTTACCTTTTCTGGAAAAACCGAAAAGATTGGCACTATTCGCGCATCAATGTTGCTTTTTATGTTCTTGCCGCAGAGCTTTTTACTGGCGTAGCATTGGCCTATGCCGATATGCCAGGCCTGGTGCAAACCGCACATCTTGTTTTTGCCACCATCTTACTTTCGGTTTTGCTTTTGATGCGTTTTGATGCAGGTTCTGGCAGCAAGGCCTGATTTCCACCTCATTTTGAAGTTAGTAGTCGTTAGTGCCAAGAATGAATGCCTATGTACAACGATGAAAGCTTTATTCAGCGCCTCAAAGCACAAGATTCCCAGGCCATCAAAAGCTGGTACTTGGCTTTTTTTGAGCCCCTGATGCGCCAGGCAAGTCGTTTCTTTGTACAAGAAAGTGAACAACTTACTGCTGTTCACAATACGCAACTCAAAGCCTTGAATCGGCTAGATCAATTTCAAGCAGGCACGTCAATGGAGGCTTGGTTAGCAACTATTTTACGACATGAGCTCATCGATTTGTACCGCCGCAATAAGCGCTGGAAAATCCTATCACTTCAAACGTCTCCTGTCCTTAGTGAAGCTGCTGATTTTGAATTTGATCTCGATTGGCAAACAGAGCAAATTCATGTGGAGCAACTTTTAAAGCAGCTTCCGCCCACTACGCGTTTCGTTTTTAGTTTTTACGTTTTTGAGCAGCTCAAACCTCGAGAGATTGCGCTCGAACTTAACATGAATGCGGCTACCGTGCGTTGGCACCTCAAAATGGCCAAACAACAACTTAAAAAATCGCTGAACCATGATTGACGCTCAAAAATACCAATCGATGGCCAACGCTACATGGCCTCTTTTTGAACGCAAATTGCGCCGCGCTCGACTGCTGAAGAAAATCAAAAGGTACGTTCCATGGTTGGGCACATTTTTGTCGTTGGTTATTCTCATTCTTTTGAATTATAAACCTGTAGAACACAAGAAGGAGTCGTTTGAAAAACCATTATTGATCAAGCAAAAAGCACGAATAGAAGTACCACAATTAGCGTTTCAGAATGTAGTTCCAAATAAACGAGGAAGGCTTTCTTCTGATGACAACCAGTCCATAGATTTATTCAAGTTCGAACCAACAATGGCAACAAAGCGCACCAATATTGAGTCAGCAAAAGGAGTTTTAGTCAATAGATATGCCGATTTAATTTTAGCGTGCGCGCAACTCAATATCCAGCCGCTGACTTGGTCTTTGCAGTCGAATGGTTATTCTTTGAGTGCGCTCATCGATCAGCAAACGCTCATGATCATGAATTTGATGTACGGAACAGAATCCTTACCTGAGTATCCTACCGACTTCAATAACGAGTCTTTTTACCGTCCGGTGTTTTTTCCGGCTGATCAATTCGTTCATATTGCATTTTATGAGGTTGGTGAATGGATCCAAGACCCTTTAACCGTCAGGCTCAACATGAACCGCATTAGCGACAACGTTCGCATTGCGCCGTGGCTGGTTTCAAGCAATTCAGTAAGAAATATCGACGGCACCTATACGATGATCAACGCTTTTGACCGCGTGAGCCCAGGCGTGTTCTTGTACCGCGGACTCAATCCGAGTTTTGACCGTTCTTCAATGCAGCAGCAATACCGCAAAAATCTTTTTGTGGCCGACCGCCCACCAACGGCGTTCAATCCGCTGCTTTTTCATCAGGCCGATACCCTGATTGCCATTACAGCGCAAGCCCAACGCCTTACCAAACTTTCCATGTACGGCGTTTTGTATGACTCAAAAGAAATCCAATTCAAAAGCAAAGGCATACACAGCTTGAAGCGCCTAGAACCCATGTTAGATCCTGTGAACAATACGCTATATGTGCTGGCGCCAACGAATTTTCATTTCGTTATTTATCAAGTGGACCTCAATAGTGGTTTGGCCCAACAAGTTTTCCAAACGCCAAGTGTGTGGAGGGGCGCCGAATTTGAAATTTCAGCAGGGCAACTTACCTACAACTATAAAGGCAAGCTGGTCACAGTAAGCCTACCTTAATCAGCGCAGGCATTTTTTAGTATAGCCCCGAACCTCTACAAAATAGGTGCCTGTTGGAAAGTCGGCAATAGAAATCAGGTGTTCGGTTTGGCTGAGCTGCAAACTTTGCAAGACCCGACCCTGAACATCTCGAACGTTTAAATTTGCGCCAATTAAAACAGGATGAATGCGCACGAGCAGTGAGGCATCTTGCAGCAAGTTGTAGACCTCAAAAAACTCATTTTCTATGAGGTCGGCTTCTGGACTATACGCCAAACCCCAAGTTTCATTCAGTCTGTCATTAGCGGAAATACCTGTGCTCAAATGAAAGAAATCGTTCCCGACAAAACTCATGCAACCTTTGCGCGCACTGCTCGAGAATGGCAAGAGCTGCTCGATTTGAAGGGTATTTAAATTGATCTTTTCCAAACTACTCAGTACGTTGTCATTGACATCAACGCCCCCGAAAACAAAAAGCAAAGAATCAATTTGGGCACTCCCGAGATACATTCTAGTCCCAAAATTGAGTTGGGTAGTTATATTGCTCCATTGGTCGGTTGTTGGATCGTAGCGCCAAGTGTCCGCATTCCAAGCGCTTTGGTTTTGGTCATTTGTTCTGCCGCAAGCAATGAATCCGAAGGAATTAAACGAAAAACTCAGGCCGCGCCAAATTCCTGCAAAGGGCAGGTTGCTGAGTTGCTCCCATTGTTGGGTGTCAAAATGAAAGCACCATGCCTCATTGAGAATTCCGCTATCGTTGCGTCCGCCTACCCAATACAGATTGGAGCCAATGAAAAAATGTTGCGCTCCGGCGCGGCCCGAACCAGGAAATTCGGGCATGGGCTCCCAAGTATCCGAAAGCGGCGCATAACGCCAAAATGATTTGAAAAAGTAACCGTTGCAGTTCTCCCCTCCCAAAATGTAGCCTTTATCCTCAAAACTGAAAGCGCTCGCGTATTGCCGCTCTTGCCAAATAGGTAGAGCTGCGGCTGTATTCCAAGTATTGTTATAGGAATCGTAAACAAAGAAATCACCAGTGCAAGCAAAATCACTGCCGCGCCCCGTTCCACAAAAATGTAGGTTTCCGATGCTAAATTGAGCGCCGTCGTCGCGTGGGCTCCCAGGGAAGTTAGCCTGCTGCTCCCAGAATTGGCCCCGTGCCCAAAACGAAAGAAAGAGCAAAAGTGAAAAAGAAATTTTCATTTGCTGTTAACGCGACAATTCACATTTTAGTATCCTAAAAGGAGGGCGTGCCTGTGAATTTAAGTACAGAAGGTTTGTGCATCAGCTGCCATTTATAGTTCAGTTGCACCCCGTAACGAATAATTGAATTGTTCAACAAGCTTGGTTGATTTACGTTGAAACTCAGCATGACGCGATGTGCCTTTGCCAATTGCTGCCCAAAGCCCAAACTGAGTTGATTGACACTTAAGCCGAGTACGTAAGATTGTGCTTTTCGTTCATAATTCACGGAGGCATTGAAGTAATGAAATCCTTGTTGCTGCTCATAATAAAGTGAGGTAGCAATAGTTTGGAGGCTGTCGATTTGAAATGATTTTTGAAGGCCAACATGATAACTTGCGATGTTGGTGAGATACACGGGCTCTATACCACCCGTCATGACATATGCTTTGGACGAATAAATTGAATTGACGCCGCTAAAGAACTGCCAATTTTTGTACCTAAGTTGAATGCCGAGATCTAGATATACCAATTGATATTTGTCTGTAATGAACTCAATAACCGGCGAACCTAGGCGATAACGACTATAATTGAGCCCAATTGCAGGTCTGATGCTCCAATTTCGGTTCAGCGCAATGTCTTTGGCGATTGTTAAGCCCAGATTGCTGCCGTTTTGAACATCCCATAAGCGCGTATGACTCGCATTTAAGCCTATTTTCCAAGATCCCATGGATTGCTGAAAACGCAAATAATTTTGAAAATCATTGATCACCAGTTTGTTCCAGCCAAAATAGGCCGTATTGAAATTTAAAGAACTTGCTTGATAACCCTCTCCATGGATTTTAGCATCCAAATGGTAAGCTGGATTCGTGAATTCGAGTTGGTCAGCAGCAGTACTGAACTGCCCCCAACTTGCAAAGGGAAGTATAAAACAAAGCGCGAGAATTGAGTGGATTTTCAAAGGAATCGGTTTTAAATAAAAGGAATAAATCTTGCTCAATTGAGACAATTTAAAGCGATGAAAAGTTACACTACACCTTTGCCCAACTTTTTACGTTACCTTAGGTTGTGCATATTGCAACTATGAATCTTGAACCTGAACTTCAACTGCTACAAGCTGCGGCAGCGGGCGAGCGCCGTGCGCAACTTGCACTATATGAGTTGTGTTATCCGGTCTTGATTTCAGCTGCAAGACGCTATTACCACAACACCGATGAACAAATGACCGTCGTCAATAATTCATTTGTAAAGGTCATTCAATATTTAAATAACTATGAAACGGGTCGTTTCTTAAGTTGGGTGAAGCGCATTATTTCGAACGAAATCATCGACGAATACCGCCGCAACAAGCGCTACAACGAGCTTTATCGCTTCGATGCTCCAGTAGAAGAGCGCGGCGCACCCGACTTTCAGACCGATCAGATTTTTAGTCACGAACAACTACAAAGGATGTTATTGAGCCTCAGCGAACCTGCTCGTTTGGTTTTCAACCTTTTCGCAATTGAAGGCTACAGTCATAAAGAAATCGCCCAAATGTTGGGTGTCACAGAAGAAACCTCTAAATGGCACACCAAAATGGCGCGCAAAAAATTACGTGAATTAATCGAGAATATCCATGAATAATCCAGTCAAAGACCCGTTAGACGAACTCTTTTCGAGCCTCAATGACCTTGTCCAAGAGAGCCCGAGCCCAGCTTTTGTCCAAGACCTCGAGGCACGCCTAGATGCGCTCGAAAAAAAGCGCCGTAAGCCTTTGTTGATATGGTGGTTTTTTTCAGCGCTTGGTGCAGTTCTGTTCAGCGGCTCCTATTTTTTGTTTTTCTCCAATCATGCAGCAAACCAAGGGCAACAGCACGCCGAGAATAAGAACAATACCTCAGCTCAGGCCATGACCAAGAAACAAATGGATACCACTTCTACTTCCTCTTCCTCTTCCTTATCCTCATCTTCATCTACATTTCTTTCTTCATCTACCAATTTAATAGCTGCTCATCCCACCACATCATCAACATTGCTTTCTTCCTCCGTTTCATCCTCGAATGCAGCGCCTTCAACAGATAAAACTCGTGTCCAGGAGGAAACCTATATCATCAACCCCATTTTACTTTCGGACGATCATGAAAAAGACTGTGTCTTGATCGTAGATCAACCAACGCCCGTTTTGCCAAAAGCGGTAGTACCAACCAAAAAACGTATTCAACACCAAATTGGCTTGCAATTTGGTGTGAGTGGCATTTTTTCGAGTTTTGATTTGCCTGCCAGTCATCCGCTACTCACCGATGACCAAATGAAGTTGTTCAGAGAGACCAGAGAGTTCGGTGAACGCAACACCAGTAGTTGGGACTTCAATCTGCGCTACGGCATGTCTATCAACAATTGGCAACTGCAAACCGGTTTACATTATTTTGAGTGGGGTGAACAACTGCAATACGATGTCATTTCCGTGGAAGGCACAAACCGCTATCGTTATTTAAGTGTGCCACTTCTTTTGGGTTATTCTTTCGATTTTGGAAAGATCCGAATGAGCCCCTTTACAGGTTTGGCATACGGCAAATGCCTGACGGCAAACGGGAATTATATTGAACCTCAAGTCAATGGTGTTACATTGGTTACCGCTAAGAATTTTGCCGGTACTTTTATCGGGCAATTAGAACTTCAGTACGTACTTAATTCAAAATTGGTCTTTACCTGTACGCCAGTCTATCGCCGTGCGCTTGGGCCGCTCATCGATCAGCAGTTGATCGTCAATAGCTATCAATCTTTGGGTTTGCAAACAGGATTTTTATACCGTTTTTAAATTCTTAGTGTACAAAATACACTAAGTCGTATTATTTGCTACATTTACGCTCTAAACCGACGTAACTATGCCAGCAGTAATTAAAGGCCTCGGTAGCTACTTGCCGACCCTTCGCATGACCAATCAAGACTTCATTGCGCATCGCTTCTATAAAGATATCGATCAGCCTTTTGAAGACAGCAATGAAATCATCATTGAAAAATTCAAGGAAATTACAGGAATTCAGGAGCGTCGGTATGCGCAAAAAGAACAGACCAACTCTGATCTCGGGCTTATAGCCGCACAGCGCGCTATCGCCGCAGCGGACATCGATCCGGAAGCACTTGATTACATCATTTTTGCGCATAATTTTGGAGATGTTCGCTTTGCATCGAATCACTTAGATATGCTTCCTGCTTTAGCAGCACGCGTCAAACACACGCTGGGTATTGCCAATCCCAATTGCGTGGCCTATGACATGTTATTTGGTTGTCCGGGCTGGATAGAAGCACTCATCCAGGCGAATCTTTTCATTCAAGCGGGTGCAGCAACCAATTGTTTGGTGGTTGGTTCGGAAACGCTTAGTAGGGTAGTGGACCCGCACGACCGCGATTCCATGATTTTTGCCGACGGAGCAGGCGCCTGTATTTTAAGTGCAGGAAGCGACAATGATGCACAAGGTATATTGGCCCATGCTACCCAAACTTTTACCAAAGACGAGGCGTATTTTCTCAATAACGGCCCTTCATTGAATTCCAAGCACCACATCCACGAAAAATACATTAAAATGCAAGGGCGTAAAATTTATGAGTTTGCCCTGACCAAAGTGCCTGCGGCCATGAAAATGGCCTTGGATAAAAGCGGCGTGGACATAGCAGACGTCAAGAAGGTGTTTATTCATCAGGCCAACGAGAAAATGGATGAAGCGATTATCGACCGCTTTTACCGCTTGTATCGCGCGGAGCGTCCAGCGCATATCATGCCGATGAATATTCATTTGTGCGGCAATAGTTCCGTGGCAACCGTGCCAACGCTCTTGGATGCGGTGGTGCGTGGCGAATACCCAGAGCACGAACTTCACGCTGGAGATGTGATCATTTTGGCCTCTGTAGGCGCCGGCATGAATATCAATGCAGTGGTGTATCGTTGGTAAATCAGGATACCTGCATCCAGGCCTGATACAACTTGAGTTCGTCCCAGGTGGCCTTTGAGCCAAGTTTTTCTTTAAGAGGGTTCAGTGAATTGCCTTCAAATCCGTCGAAAAGCTGTTCTAGTTCGCTAATGCGCTTGGGACTCATGACGTCAGTGAGCTCAATTTGACCTGACCTAATGAGGTATGCAAAATGACTATTGATGGTTTGCACTGAGAGTTGTCGCTCGCGGGCAATTTCGCTCACCTCTTTTCCAGCTTCTAACAATTCAAGGGTTTTTTCTTGCGTACTCTTTTTCACTTTTTGCTCTTTGGCCAATTTCTTGGTGGATTTCAAGAAAGACACTTCTTCGGCATCCGGGTCATCGAGTAGGGAAGGCACTTGCTTGAGCTCTTGTCTGACAATTGCAATTTTAGACAATTTGTATTGTTGGAGGTCGTTGTTCCAAATACGGTCTTTGGTGATGGCTTCTCCTTCTGCAACTGCCGAAACGAGCAGTCTGACTTTTTTGAGTTTGAGAATGGTTTCGGTTAGTATGTCGTCTAGCGCTTCTAGCTCCTCTACATAGCTTTTGGTCTTGCGCACGCGGCTCAGCTCGGCAATTTTGCGCAAATTGGATAGCAATACGCCGTCGAGTTGCGCAAAAAAGTAGTGATAAGCGGCATCGACTCTTTCTTTGAGAAAAACGCGGTCAAAATGTGGTTTGGTAAAAAGGCCCTCGAGTTGTCGGATGAATTTTTCGGCTGGTTCTTTAGTCGCCTGTACAACTTGATTTTGAAGCGCCATCCAACTTTTGTTTTTGGTTTTTTCACTTTTAGCGCCAAGCGCCTGATAGCTTGCTTCGTGTTGACTCCATTGCGATCGGAGTTCATACCAATCAAAAGCTTGTTTTAAAGTTTGCAAAAGATAGTGCTTGGTGTGGGCTTCTAGCACTTTAGGTAAGGTGTTTTCGTCGGCTTTATGTTGGCTGTAGGCCATCACTTGTTGGTCATTGCTTAAACCATTCATGCGCATGGGTTGCGTCAAGACCAAACCCGAGAGCGTCCGCAAGCGGGAAAGAGCAACATAAGCTTGCCCAGGCGCAAAAACCTCTGAAACATCCAAAACAGCTTTGTCAAAAGTAAGGCCTTGACTTTTGTGCACAGTGATGGCCCAAGCAAGTTTGAGCGGGTAGTGTACAAAAGTGCCGATTGTCTTTTCTTCGACTTCACCAGTTGCCGCGTTGAGCTCATAGCGGATGTTAGACCATTCAAATTTTTCAACATTGATGGTTTTCTTTTCTTCTGGGAATTCTACCAAAATCTCATCGGAACTAAGGGCTTTGATTTTGCCCATTTTACCATTGAAATAGTTCTTTTCGAGGGAGAGATCGTTTTTGATGAACATGACTTGCGCCCCGAGCTTCAGCTCTAAAGTGGGCTCGAGCGGGTAAAGGTGTTTGGGGTAATCACCGGTAATTTCAGCCGCATAGGACCATAATTTTTCTGGCAAGGCTTCGAGTGCAATGGCATTGATTTGATCTGCCTTGGCATTGTGAGTGCTGAGCGTGATGTAACCCTCTTCTTTGTTTGCATCGAAATCTGGCCGCACATATTGATTGAGTATCTGGAGGTCTTCGGAGCTCATTTGATTGTTGCGCAACTGATTGAGCAATTGGATGAAATCTTGGTCTTGTTGGCGGTAAATTTTACTCAATTCGATATAGAGCGGCTGGGTTTCTTGCAGCACTTTGGCATGAAAAAAAAATATGCCTTGGTAGTGATTGCGCAAAATTTGCCATTCTTCTTGCTTGACAACTGGCGGCAGCTGCAAAAGATCGCCGATAAACAATACTTGCACATTGCCGAAAGGCTCGTGTGCACGACGGATGTTGCGGAGCGTCCAGTCTATGGCGTCGAGGAGGTCTGCCCGGAGCATACTCACTTCGTCGATGATCAGCAAGTCGATATTGCGGATCATTTTGAGCCGCGTTTTATTCATGGTGAAATGCCGCAGTAGGGTTTGTTTGGTTTCAAACTTGACGCTTTCCGAAAAAGCGGGTTGTGCACCAAATTCCGGAATAAAGCCGGCAAACGGCAATTGAAAAAACGAATGTATGGTAACGCCTCCTGCATTCAGTGCCGCAATCCCCGTGGGCGCTACAATAACGGCGTTTTTATGCGTGGAGGCCATGATCTTGCGCAGTAGGGTAGTTTTACCTGTTCCAGCCTTGCCCGTCAAAAAAATGGACTGACTCGTTTGGTTGATAAATTGTTCGACAAATGCAGCAGTTGGATTCGATTGGAGCGCTTCGGGTTTCATTGTGTTGAAGGTACGACTATTTCAGGAACTTTTGAGTTCATATAATTTGGTTTTAAACCTCATAACGACATTTAATATACTGCCTTTTGGCATAGATTCGGTAGGTATAAAATGCTTGGTTGCTACAGTTATTTATGGTTGTTTTTTTGCTCCTTATTCTTTGCTGAAACGGAAGTGAATTCCTTTGTGTTTTTATTATGAAATTGAAGATGAAAATTTATTAAGTAATTGAAAAACAATAATTTAATAAATTATTTTTCTTTCGTTTGTGCGCGTTTAAGTCGGAGCGAGAATGGAGAATAGCGCCTCTTATTAAAAGGTCAAATCCCGTTTAAATTCCAATGGCATTTTTCATTCATCAGTTGCTTGTTTTGACCTCTTTTGCCCCCTCAAAAGTGCTTGGAGCTAGATGATCAAAGATGAGGAGATTTTAAATTTTCTATTTTAGCTTCCTAAACTATAAACCATGAAAAATTTTGCTTTTGTTGTCATCGCGCTTGCTCTTTTGTTTTCTTGCGGCGGCCCTGAACACACCAAAACTTTTAAGCTAGAAAACATAGAATTTATGTATAGCGGGCCACTTTTTGAAGGTTCCAATGCTGCGCAGTATGTCGCAAAAATCAATTTGAAAGAAATTCTTGGTGCCGATTATGAAGAAGGGATGGAGATTGATGAGGCTGCATTGAAAAAAGCCGTCGTAGAAATAATAGAACCAGAAGGCTGCACGGACATCAGTTCTTTTGTGATGAGCCTGGCTTCTGACAATCCTGACCTTGCTATGCAAGAACTTGCAGTTGTGAATCCGATTAAGTCTTACGGTGGCAAGATCAAGCTCAAACCTTCACCATCTGCAGATGCAACTGATTACTTTGCTGAAAAGTCAGTGTATGTGGTCTTGGATGCGTCTTTCTTGAAAGACGTTGATGCAAATGTATTGGTCAAAGGCACGTTTGAATTTGAATTAAAGTATTGAGTATTTCTTGCACTACCTCATTTCTATCGAAAAGCTCAATTTGTATAATCCTTAAAGAATGATATCATGAAAAAACTAACTATTATCACGCTGTTTTCCCTTGTGGCACTTTTATTTTCTTCATTTGCTCCTGCCGACGGTGGAGACCGCTTATTAGGCGTTTGGGAACCAAGCAATGGAAGAGCCCGCGTCAAAATTGAAAAAATCGGCTCCAAGTATTTTGGAAAAATCGTTTGGCTCAAAGAACCAATTGACCCCGTTACTAAGAAACCAAAAACAGACAAAAATAACCCCGATCCATCGTTACAAAGTACGCCTTTGAAAGGTTATCGCATGCTTAAAGATTTTGTTTATGACGGTAACAACGAATGGTCGGGTGGCACGATCTACGATGCCTTGAACGGTAGTACCTATTCTTGCGTGATCAAAATGACCAATGAAAACACACTCAATATCCGCGGATATATTGGTGTTTCTGCGCTCGGAAGAACTGATGTGTGGAAGCGCGTTGTTGTTAAAAACTAAGCTTATGAAAATCGCAATCCCATCTAAGTTGGGTTTCCAACTTTTACTTAGCCTTTCCTTTTTCACCTTCACTACTGTTGCACAAGTAACGTCACCAGAAGCTTCGGATACCACACAAGTAGAAGAAGATTACAGCATTTACGATAACGTAGAATTCTCAGCAGAAGGAGCCAAGCGTTTTTGTAGTCCGAAGATTGAAGGGCTCAGCCCCGCAAAATTGATCAGCTTTGGATATGACTATCAATTTGGTTACGATATTTCGGCAGACACCTTGAATACCAATCAGTCGGCATCAACCTTCAATTTGAATCCGCAGGACGCACAAATTTTGCGTTCTCACGGCATGAGAATCGGGTTCAATATTCCTGTTATTTCGCAAACCAACCTCGTTTGGCAGTTAGGTGCCAATTATTGGGAACAACGCTATGATTTCAAAGACCCTGGAACCTTGCAAAATCCCTTGTTGAAAACGCTTAGCGAACATGGCTTGCGCACCATGGGTATCAGTACCACACTATTCAAGCCTTTGAATGACAAAAACTTTATTTTGTTCCAAGGATCTGCAGATTACAGTGGCAACTATTCTCTCAAGTCAATGATGCCGCTTGCCTACATGAAATATTCAGCAGCACTCATTTACGGCAAAAGACCTACAGAACTCAAACAATGGGGAGTTGGGCTTGCCAGGACTTATCGGGTGGGTGAGATCAATTATATTCCGGTTGTACTCTTCAACTGGACAGACCAAGCCAATAAATGGGGAACAGAAATTTTATTTCCAGCAAGAGCACACGTCAGAAGGACCATTAACAGCCGTAATATGCTTTTTGCGGGCTATGAATTGGAGGGTCAAAGCTATCGTTTGTGGAATTCTTCTAGTACTGACGGTTATGACATGCGCGACGATGAACTTGAAATCAGAAGAGGCGAAATTCGCCTGAGAATGGTTTATGAGTTTGCGGTCAAAGATTTTGTCTGGATGTCTGTACAAGCTGGTTACCGCGTGAACTATCGTTTTGATGTAGATCGTTTGATTGGCGGAGAAGAAAACTACCGTGCCTTTGGTTTAATAGAAGGCACACCTCCATATGTAATGCTCAATCGCCTGACCAATCCGCTGTATATCAATATCAGCATCAATTTGGTAAGCCCATGATGCTGTTTTAATCCACCACCATTAACTCAATCCAAGTCTCCGTTAAATTGACGGTAAGCTGCGTTCCTTTTTTAGGCTTGAGCGTAAACTCAGGGTCACTCGAGAAAATAAGCAGCCCTAATTTGTGTCCTGCTGGAATGATTTGATCGTCAGGTTGAAAGTTAAAGGTGAGGTCGTAAAATTTGCCGGGTTCCAGCGCTGCGCTTTCGTTAAGTGCAACATGGTTTTGTGGGTCGGCCCAAGCGCGGTTCACGATGATGTCCTCGATTTTCAACTTCTTCAATTGTGCATCTTGCGGAACGGCAATGAGGTACACCGATAAGTTGGCTGCCGCTTTGTTGCTCGCCACCTGGATGTGAATGCGTCCGGTTCCCGAAAGGTGCATGGGTTTGTCCAGATTGTTCCAAAATAAGAGTCGGTTTGCCTCTTTTTTGGGCGAGAGGAGTTCGATGGCCTTTAGGCTTGCATCGTCTGTGAAGGAGAGTTCGGTAGGAGTTTTAATTGTTGTTGCCAAGATGCCTGTATTTGATTGGGCTGAACTAGGATAAAAGCGCTGGGCTTTGGCTTTTGGATTCGGGAAAGCTGTAAAGGGGTTGGCATCGCGTTTGCCTTTCGAGACAATCCAAGCATCGGCAAGGTTTTCTGCGCCGTTATTGACACCATGCAAATACTTCGTAAACCATTTGTTCATCATCCAAAGCGGAGGTGGGTAGCCGTGCCCCATTTGATTGTAGTATATTTTGGCCGGCAAGCCCATCTTTTTGGCCTGCTCATAAAAGCGAAAGCTGTGCTCGGCCATTACGTTCCAGTCTTCAAAACCATGGCACATGAACAAAGCTGCTTTCATGCTGTCCATTTGGGTGAGGTAATCGCGGGCCGCCCAAAAATCGTTGAAGTCTCCGGTAATTCTATCTTGACCAGGTACCAGCACTTTGTCGCGCATGAACGCGTCGTTGTGCGCCCGATTTTCAGGGTCGCCACTGTGCACAAAATCGTATAAAATATCGGTGTCTTCGCCTAAATAACCACCCGGTGAACGCACCAAACCGTTGGATCTGTAATATAAATACCAGGAACTCACGGGTGCGTTTGGAATGATCGCTTCCAAACCTTTGACACCCGTACAAGCAGCTGCCAAACACAGAGTTCCGTTGTAAGAAGTGCCCATCATGCCAACTTTTCCTGTCGACCAAAATGCCGTTACGGTGTCCATTCCAGTACGCGTAGTGTAACCAAGACCTCTTCCACAAAGCCAGTCAATGACAGCAGCAGGCGCTAATTTTTCGTTCTCGCCTCCAATCGTCGGAACCCCGTCAGAAAACCCAGTCCCGGGCGAAGAAGAATAGACCGTAATGTATCCGCGTTTCACCCAAGTTTGGTCCTGAAAATAAGCCTCCAGCGGTCGGTTTTCCTTGCGTTTAGCGACAGCGTGTTTGTGCGGCGGCGGCGTTGCTCCAATTTCATGGTTCACATCCCAATAGTAGCTTTTTGAATCGCCTCCCGTACCCGCAAAATAAGGGCTCGACGTATAAATCACCGGCAATTTGAGCCCCTCCGTATTGGTCTGTAACGGCCGGGTCAAAAACACGTGCATGCGGTCCAGTTTCCCATTCTGATCGCTGTCAAAATTGGTTTGCACCCACAATTCCTCTTTGATCCACTCCGATGCATCGCTAAAAGCCGGCACAAGCTGCGCTTGCCCCTCTTTAAAGACGGGTTTGGCTTGCTGCGCGAAGGTATGATTCATCAAGAATAGGAGGAAGGAGAGGGATAGGGTTTTTTGCATGGGGTGGGGGTTATATTATATTGTTGTAAAGAAACAAAGTTAACTAAACTACGAGGTAGAAGTAAAGTAACCCGCGTTCTTATTTGAATCTAAATCTTAGGAAATATCAATTCGATAATTTATATTTGTTCACAAGACATTTATAAAAATTTATAAATCAAACACTTCAAAGTATCGAGAGAAGTTTTTGATTTAAGAAAAAATAGAAAATGATCATTCAAGGATCAGGGTGAATTATTTGCCCTGAAAAAAGTAAATTCTATGTGATAAAGTGAATTGTCATTCAAATTTATCCTGAGGTAATTCAGATGAAAAATTAAGATTAAAAGTAATGCGAACAATGATTGGACAAACTATTTTAAATTACAAAATTGAATCGCTCCTTGGAGAAGGAGGCATGGGAAGTGTTTATCTTGCAACCCACACACAAATGAGTCGCAAAGTTGCAATTAAAGCTTTGTTGCCTCAATTTATGGCAAACGAATCTGTAAAACAACGCTTTAAAAACGAGGCTTCAACTTTAGCTCATTTACAACATCCTAATATTGTTGGTTTATATGATTACCTAGAAGATGAAAAGGGTTTGTACCTTGTCATGGAGTATGTAGAAGGTACCCCACTAGATGATTTTATTTCAAAGGTTACGGGCCCAATGCCAGAAGAGCGTGCGGTTCCGATCATGAAAGAAATCCTTCAAGGTTTTAGTTACGCCCATCAAAAAGAAATTGTACACCGCGACATCAAACCATCTAACATTATCATTACCGAAAATGATAATGCAAAGATTTTAGATTTTGGTATTGCCCGAATCATTGGCCAAGGGAACCAAAATCTTACAAAAACTGGAACCCAAATGGGTACGGTATTTTATATGTCTCCGGAACAAGTTCAAGGCAGTAAAATCGACCAAAGATCTGATATTTATTCTTTAGGTGTTACCTTTTATCAAATGTTAACGGGTGTAAAACCGTACAATGAATTGACCACAGAATTTGAGATTTACTCCAGAATCGTAAAGGATGATTTGCCCTCACCTCAGGAAGTTTACCCTGGCGTGCCAGATTTTTTAGTTTCCATCCTGAAAAAAGCGATGGAAAAAAATCCTGATGAGCGTTTTCAATCTTGCGAAGAGTTTTTGAAGGCCATTGAAGAAAAAACTCCAATCAGTTCATCTATATCCGAAAAGCAGAGCAAAAAACCAGCGAACAAGCAATCTTCCACTAAAACATCGAATCAACCAACCTCTAAAAAACCATCAAATCCAACAAATGGAATTGCAACGGCTGGATTGGTTCTAGGAATAATAGGCATCATACTATCGATAATTCCTTTCGCAAGTTTCGTAGGAATCGTATTCTGTCTTCTTGCCATTATATTTGGTGCCAAAGGAAAATCTAATGTCCGAAAAAATGCTGATTTTATTTCCACAAAAAAGACTGCAAATGCTGGCTTTGTAATTGGTATCGTTGGGTTAATCATATCCTTGGCAATGAGTATTGGAACGATATATGCAATGGAATATCAAGATTCTGACGGAGATGGAATTGTTGATTCACGTGATAATTGTCCTGATGAATTTGGCACAATGTACGGTTGTCCGGACTCAGATGGTGATGGCGTTGAGGATATTTATGATGATTGTCCTGATGTTTCTGGAACAATAAATGGTTGTCCTGATTCAGATGAGGACGGCGTTGCAGATTCTGAAGATAATTGCCCAGATGTACCAGGCGATCCTGAAAATGCGGGTTGTCCTTACGATACCGACGGCGATGGCGTACTAGATACCGAAGATTATTGCCCTGATGAATCCGGACCCTCAGAACATAACGGATGTCCATATGATGTAAAGTGCCCACACTGTGAAACCGTAACGAAAGAAAAATCAGTTAACAGATATGTTACCTGCTATAGTTGCGGTAACGAATTTTATTCTTGTAGAAGAAGATTAAATGGCAATTATGGCATTCAGAAGGGTTGGATCTACGATGGAGAGTGCGATTGCGATAATTGCTGGGATGAAAATTAAGACTTAAAGGAACACAAAATGAAAAAAAATATCCTTTTTGTTACATGCATATTGATTAGTCAATTTGTTATTTCTCAAACAACATCCGATAAAAAATGTAAGGAAATTTATGCTGATTATCGGGAAAAAGATTCCTTATTAAAACTCAGTGCGGCAAAAAGTGATTCTTTATTAGCAGCAAACAAAATACTTCAATCAGAGGCTACTGAGTTAAGGTTGCAGCTCGCTAATTTGAAGCGTGAATTAGCAATATATGAGTACGAGAGCAAACTCATCAAAATAGGTAATCAGAAATGGGATAGCGACAATTTGAAAGTCACTACTTTAAACGACGGTACTCCTATTTTCTTTGCAGATACTCGTTCCAAATGGGATTCACTTTTCAGTATCGGAGAACCTGCCTATTGTTTTCATAGAGAAGATCCATTGGGCAACTATGGATACATATATAATTATTTTGCAATAGAAACGGGAAAGTTAGCTCCCCTAGGAATGAAAATACCTTCTCAATCGGATATTGCTGAAATGATGAAATTTATTGCAACTGAAGACGAAAAAAGTGCGGCTTTATTGAAGTCAAGTGATACGACTAACATGTATAGCCTCACATGGAAAATCAAAGGATCAGATCGTTATGGTTTGCATATCAAACCATATGGTTTCAGATTAGATGATAGTAAAGAATGGTATTCTGGGAATAAAATTTATTACTGGTGTCAGAACAAAGAGCCAAATAAAATCGAATTGTTTGCAATTACCGAGATCAATGACGATCCATTTCTGCTTGAAAAAGCAATCGAAGCAAAAAACAGTAATTATGGACTTTTTGTCCGATGTATTAAACAATAAATAAAAGCAAAATGAATGGTTTTAAAAAATGTGAAAATGGTCATTTTTTCAAAGAAGATTTAACAGCTTGTCCATATTGCCCAAGTAGCTCATCAGGTTCGTCAAACGCTGGGGGTGGTGATTTGAATAAAACAATTGTTGCGGGAGGAGATCATACATTAGCAGGAAATGATAACGCAAAAACGCAAGTTTTTGGCAGTCAAGGTAATAATAGTGGTACCGATCAAACAAAAGTATTTGGTAGCGGCAATGCTGCTCCCGCTGGCCAACCCAAAAGAGATTTAAATAGAACATATATAGCAGGGGTAACCGATGATGATACAACGGCAAGTTCACCGGGAGGTGTATCCAACGATGCAACACCTCGTTCAACAAGACGAATTGTTGGTTGGATTTTATCCTATACACTAGATCCAATGGGTGTTGATTACCGAATTTATGAAGGAAATAATTCAATCGGTAGAGATGCTGGTAATTCAATAACAATTACAAAAGACACAACCATTTCTGGGAAGCATGCCAATATCTTGTATAAGAAAGGCAAATTCTACATTAAAGATGAAATGGCAGCCAATGGAACATTCGTTAATGATGAGGAATTGGAAATTGAAAAAGCATATCCAATAAATGATGGGGATATTATTCGTCTGGCCAAAACAACTTTTATTTTCAAATGCAGCGAAATTTTGGAAAAACATTAATTGATTTAATTATGAAAAGAAAATTAAATCGAAGCGCTCGAATGAAGCGCTTCATTTTCTTTTGGTGCGCTCTTCTATTTGGCGTATTCAATTTGGTAGCCCAAAAAAATGAAATTGATGTGCGCGGAATAAACACCGACAACTTTCCCGAAGTAAAGGGAAAATTATGGGTTCGGGATCCTGAGGGCGTTAAAACCGAAGGTATTCAATTCTATGAAGATGATCAACCCGTCAATGTTCAATTTGAAACTTTTCAAAAGCCCGACTCTATTGCTGCAAACAAAACAATTGTTTTCCTTATTCGAAATTCAGCTAATGATGCTGAAATGCAATGGTATAAAGATGTATTATCTTCTGCCTTTGAAAATGGTTCAATAAAAAAGGGTGATAAAGTTGAAATTGTTGGTTTCAGTTGCCTTATTGAAAAACAGATTTTATTTCCTTCAAAATGGAATTTTACGGACAACGTGCAAGAATTATTAGCTCGTGTTGATAAAATCCAAGAGAACAAACGCATTGAATATAACGGACGCGTTCAAACGCATATTGCAATCAATGAAGCGTTAAATTTATTAGAAGCACAAAACTTGGATTTACCAGCGAGTATTTTTGTTCTTTCCGACGACCGTTCCATGCCACCCGTACTAACAGGGGAACTTCCAGGCCCCCGATCTAGAAGAATGGACATTCCAATTTATGGAGTTACTTTTTTCAAGAAAAGTACGTTTTATGATATTGAAGAATTATGTGCTCAAACATACGGAGGCTATATCATCGAATCAACGAATGATGTCAATGCTGTTTCGCAAGCCATTGCAACTTTTTTAACTGATTTTGAACGTCGTCATGCTGGATTGTATTATCCATTTAGCTACACTTCTTCATTTGAAAAAGACGGAAAAAACCATACGGTAAAGATTGATTCCAAGGATGGGCAATCTGGTTTTAGTTTGCCAGTTCCATCAAAAAATATTGTTGAGTTAATTCAAGACAACCTACTCATTTCAGTGATTATATTCACTCTTTTTATTGGATTAGTCATTCTCATTTTCATGATGTTCAAAAAGAACAAACTCAAAAAAGAAGAATTAGAAATCCAACGGAAAAAAGAATATGCTGAAATAGAGCTGAACCAACGCGAGGCAGAACAAAAATTGGCTAAACAAGAAATGGAGCTGCAACGCATGAAAGAAGATGAAAGACTTGAAGCAGAGGCTTTGATGCGTGAAAAACAGGCCCAAAAGCAAGCTCAAGAAGATGAGAATCAGTTGCAGAAAATGTTAGAAAGAGGAAACCTACCTTGGTTTGAATTTCGATTTGGCAACGAAACAGGTAGTTTTCAAATTCAAACGCCACGCTTAACAGTTGGTCGTGATGCAAACAATGATTGGACAATCAATCATCCAACAGTTTCAAGAAACCACTTTCAATTGATTTTTTATGATTATGTCTATACCATTCGCGACTTGAATAGTTCAAATGGAATTTTCGTCAATGACGTGAAAGTTTCCGAGGCAGAGTTAAATCATGGTGATTGTATCCAAGTTGGCGAAATCACCTTGACGTTCCATATTTAATATAAAATTTAAGCGTATGAAATACAGCAGTAAGTCAATTACCAATGTAGGTAAGGTTAGAAGTGCCAATGAAGATAATTTCGGAGAAGCACAAACGCCAAACGGACACTTGTTTGTGGTATGTGATGGAATGGGTGGACACGTTGGAGGAGCAGAAGCTTCGAGAATTGCTGTGAACAGTATGATTGAATATTTCCAAAAAGAAGTATACGATAATGTTATTCTAGCAATAGATGGCGCTTTAAACTTTGCTAATGAGCAAATTTATGCATCTGCCTTGAGTAACCCAGATTTAAAAGGAATGGGTACCACTGCTGTGGTTTTATTAATCCGGAATGAAGAATGCTTCATTGGCCATGTTGGTGATTCTAGAATTTATTTAAGATCTGATGGTAAATTAAATAGAATTACAAAGGATCATTCATTTGTTCAAACATTGGTTGATTCAGGTGTTATTCATGATGAAGACGCAGAAAATCACCCAAATAAAAATCAAATTTTACAAGCCTTAGGTATTGCGCCATCTGTAAAAGGTACAGTTTGCCAGTCGCCAATTCTACCCAAAGAGGGTGACATGTTTCTGTTGTGCTCGGACGGATTAAATGGGATGGTAACTGATCGTGATATAGAAAATATCATGAAAGTGAACAATCTCATGGTCGCCTCAGAAAATTTAATTACCGCAGCTTTAAATGGAGGGGGCCTAGACAACGTTACGGCAACACTTGTGTTGATTGAAGAAAGTGCGCATATGCAGTCGCGATTTGTACATTTCAACCCTAAACCGAAGTTTAACGACATGACTTCAACCCAACAATTTGCCGGAGCGGTAAACAACAATAGGCCTAAGAAAAATAGATTGCCTTTTTATATTGGAGGCAGTGTTCTTTTTATAGGTGTTTGTTTGGCTATTTGGATGTTGTTTTTTAGAAATGAAGTTATTCAGGAAAACTCAACCGACCTTTTGACGCAAGAGGATATTTCAAGCTATGTGTGTCAGAATTTGAATGATATCAAAGAAGACATGAAAGTTGGCTTTAGTTCGGGAACAATCACAAATAAGCAGTGTGGTGATATGACTATTTTCATTGTAGAAGATAGTGTCATTGTCGAGATCAAAAAAGTAAAAACTATTAAGCCTATAGTCAGGGAGGAGGAAAGTCCAGAGAAACAACAAGGAATAGATGCTCCAAAAAAAGTCAAAGACATGACTGAACGAGAAATTTCCGCTCTTAAAGTAGGTACTATCGTAGCAGACCAAACTGGCACGTTTGAAGAGCATGGATTCAAAATCGTGGTAGAAAATAAGAAAGTAAAATCGATTGATAAAATAAATTCTTCTTCTTCCAATGTAAGTTTGATTCATACTGTTAAAAATGGGGATAACTTGAATAAAATTGTGGATAAATACAAGGCTAATTGTCCTGGTTTGAACATTGAAAAACTAATAGAACATAATAAAGTTTCACCGAGATTTAAAGGGGATAAAGCAAAATTAGAACAAGAGAAAATTGATTTAGGCTGGAAATTAGAAATTCCATGTGACTAATGAAACAAATCAATAACATAGAGCTAGTTCAAGTTTTAAATAGCGGCGGTACAGCTACAGTTTACCTTGGTGTAGATTTGTTTACCGGAGAGCCAGTTGCTGTTAAAGAATTGAAAGCTTCTATGTTCAAGAGTGATTTTGTCCGTGAGAAGTTCATTGAGGAGGCAAATCAATACCTCTATATGGATCATCCAAACATAGTTCAATTAAAAGATTTCATCGTAACTAATGACAATCATTATCTGGTGATGGAGTACATTGATGGAAAGAACTTGTATGATTATATGAATACTGTTACAGGTCCCCTACCACTTCAAAATGTAGCCTTGTTATTGAATGAAGTATTAAGTGCCTTGAATTATGTACATGAGCGAAATTTAATTCATCTGGACATTAAGCCATCAAACATCATGTTGTCGTCATTAAATTCAGTGAAATTAGTAGACTTTGGTATTTCTCAAGAAAAAAAGTCAATTACCCATGACAAAGCAATGGGTAGTCCTGCTTATATGAGTCCTGAGCAAGTTGAAGGTGGCCAGATTGATTTTCAAACTGATATATATTCTGCTGGGATAACTATGTATGAACTACTCACAGGACGCTTGCCATTTCAAAATTGTGAATCTAGAGAAGAATTGTTTAAGATCATAAAATTGAATAAAATGCCTTTTATTGAAGCCAACAATTCGTTGGATAAAGCGCATGAAATTGAAATCAATCGTATTTTTCTGAAGGCGACCAATAAAAATAAAAAAGAGCGCTATTCAAGTTGTGAAGCTTTTCAATCAGATATTATTCAATTTATATGAGTTTTAAAATAGTAAAAGTTGGTCGTGCAAAAGACAACGATATTGTCTTGACTCATGCATCAGTTTCCCGTTATCACTGTGAATTCTTTTATGATGGGGAAGGAAATGTTTTTCTCACTGATAAAAATTCTGCAAATGGAACGTTTGTAAATGGACGAAGGATAACTGAATCAGTATTACTTCAATCCAATGATATTGTAAAACCTGGTTTGGATGTTCCGTTGCGTTGGCGAAATTTCAATTCAGAAGAGCAATTTAACGATATTAAATTCAACAATAGAACTGCAGAAGGAACAAGTAATAATATTGTTAATAACCCTCATTACGGATTCCCAAAGCAAAAAATGAATGGCACGATAAAAACCGTTGCAATTACATTATTGGCAATTGCGGTATTAATTGGGCTTGGATTTATTGTTAATGAGTATGTATTAGGAGATGGCAAACCGCCAGTAGTTGATCCAGAGAAACCTAACGATCAAACGGAACAACCCGAAAAAATTAAGAAAAACAAGAAAATAAACTATGATTTCAGTTGTTTGAATGATGAAAACGATCTTGGAATGACTGAAGTAATTGGAGTTTTGGAGAGTGTAGATCGAGAAGTGACAAATGCCTTAGGTGGTGAAGTTACAATCGAAGATGAGGAGAAAGTTGGAAACCAACTATTAAATGATTGTCGGGAAGAATACCGATTTATTGAATCAGGAATAAAAATTGATAATTTGCGTGCGATTCTCGGTCATCTAACTGCTCAAATTAAAGATCCAAAAGGATTTCATTATCAAATATTTTTAATTGAATCTAATGAATTGAACGCGTTTACTGCAGGCGCTAAAATTTTTATTACAACAAAAATGTATAGTTTTTGTAACACGAACGATGAATTAGCGTGCGTCATTGGTCATGAAATCTATCACAATGAATTAGGACATATCAAAGACCATTTACAAAAAGAAAAACTGTTTACATCTGAAGGAGCGGCTCTTGCACAAATGTTAACCATATCTTTTGGGCAAAAAAAAGAAACACATTGCGATATGACAGGGATTGATTTAGCAATTGCAGCGGGTTATAATGGTTGTGTAAATATTGAATTATGGAATCGCATGCAAAAGGAATTTGACGAAGGAGAATACAACGCCCTAGACAACCTAATGCGCTCTCATCCCTATTCTGAAAAAAGAGCGACATGCACGCATCAGCATATTCTAACTAATTATGGTTTTGACTGTACGGCAGAGCTGGAATAATGACAATTACTAGAGTTATGGGCTTTAAAAACATATTAAATTCAAAGATTTTTCTAGTTTTTGCAACTCTATTTTGTGTTGTATTTCTAATAGCTCAAACAGTTTCTTACCCTGACTTTAAAACGATAAATTCCTTCAAAATTCATTCTTTTGATGATGATATTTTTAAAGTTTCTATGAATCTTGAAATACACAACAATAATTGGTTTACGATTCGTGGAAAGCAGATTTCTTTTAAAATAGCTTACAACAATCGGATTATCGCAAAAGGTTCATCAATAGAAGACATCAAATTTTACAGGAAAACAAGAACTGACTTGCCAATTCAAATTGATTTCTACCCGGATTCAATGCAAAGCGACTTACGTGATATTTTGTTAAAGGATTCGATACAAATTAATATTGACCTTGATGCGAAATTTAGCATTTTTAGGATGTCAAGTCATAAAAACATCAAAACATGGATAAAAACAGATGATTTGGTTAATACACTTATTGCTCAATCAATGAAGGGCGATGGTTTAAAATTAAAGTCTGTCGAATTAGTTAAAACCGATATTCAAGAAACCGTTTTGAACGTATGCTTTGATTTTAAGAATACACTAAACTTACCCTTAGAATTGAAAACAATGCGTTATTCTATCTATGCAGATGATGCGCATCAAAATAAGGTGGCTGATTGGAATTTTAAGCTCAACAAAGTAATTCAACCAAATAAATTTGAAACTATCAACAGTGAAGTTATAGTTGATAATATAACATCAGCATTGACTGGTTTTACGAAAATTCTGAATGGAAAATCAGATTATTTTATTGGCGGCTATGCTTTTATCGCAATCAAAGGAAGAGAAATAAAAATACCAATTAAACAGCATTTTTTAGTGGATTTCCTCGCTCAAAAAATTACTATTCTAAAAACTTATGAATAATTCAGAAAAAATAAAGTTAGGATTTGTTAGTGATGGTAAATTACTCGTAAAATTTGCCTTTGTTTCAGGACAGCCCACCGAGGTTGTTGTTGGCCGTTCTAGTAGTGCACAGATCTGTTTAAATAACAATGTTATTTCTTCACAACATGCTCAATTAATTTTTGATGCAAACAACAATTTGTTTGTCATTGATATGAACAGTAGCAATGGAACCTATATCAATGATCGACGAATAGAATCTGGTGTCCCTTATCAAGTCAGGCCTACAGATAAACTTTATTTTTCAGGGCCCTCAGGAGTTGAATTAGTTTTCAATCCTGATAATTTTGAAATGGCTAATAATCAGCGTTCTACAAGTGCAAAAAATACAGGGGATAATAATTTTTCAACAACGAATATTCTTGAGAAATTTAATTCAAAAAACTTGCTTACAGTAGGTCGAAATACTGAATGTGACGTTTTCTTGGGTCATCAATCAATCAGTAGAAACCATGCAACTATCCAGAAAAAAGGAAATAATGAATTCATAATCACAGACCTGGGTTCTTTAAATGGAACTTATGTTAACGGAAGACGCGTGAATGGATCCATGAAAGTGGTTCAAGATGATATTATCATTATTGGTCGCTTTCAACTGAGTTTAAGTGGTAAAATAAAAGATTTAACTCAAGAAGTTGCTATTCGCACAGAACGAATTATCAAACAATTTGATAATGGTAAAATAGGCTTGCATGAATGTAGTTTTGAAATCCCGTCTAAATCATTAATGGCCGTTATGGGCCCTTCAGGTTGTGGAAAGTCAACATTACTTAAAGCATTAAATGGAGATTCGCCCCCGAGCAGTGGACAGGTATTTATAAGTGGACTAGAATTAAATGCAAATTATGATTACCTCAAAACTCAAATTGGTTACGTTCCCCAAGATGACATTGTTCATCGAGAATTAACTGTTGAGCAATCATTGTTTTATGCTGCTAAACTAAGGTTAGAACAAAGTGACTCAGCGTCTATTCAACAAAAAATCGAACAAGTCCTTAAAGACTTGAATATCGAACACATTCGTCACAATTTAGTAGGTAAAATAAGTGGTGGTCAAAGAAAACGTGTATCGATTGCTGTCGAGATTTTGACAGATCCATTGATTTTATTTTTAGATGAACCTACCTCACCACTTGATCCACAAACAATTGAAGAATTCTTAGAAATTCTTCGCAACCTTTCGAATAAAGGCACAACGGTTATTATGGTAACACATAAGCCAGAAGATTTGAACTACATGGATTCTGTCATTTTTATGGCAGAAGGTGGGTATAAAGTATATCAAGGAAATACTAGTGGATATTTGCAACACTTCCAAGTTGATGATACAATAAAAGTTTATGCACAACTTGCATTACCACATGCCACCAAATGGATCAACAATCACAAGCAAAATCATCCTGAATTAGGAGCAATGCAAACTCCGAAAGAAAAACAAAACTCAAGGCATGCAAATTTCTTTCATCAGTATTGGTGGTTAACAATTAGGTATTTTAATATAAAACTTAATGACCGCTTAAATACATTAGTGATGGTGGGGCAAGCTCCAATTATTGCTGGATTAATTTGTTTAATATTCAAAGACATTACTTCTGCTGTTCCTTTCTTGCTATCCGTTAGTGCAGTTTGGTTTGGCGCGAATAATGCTGCAAGAGAAATTGTTGGTGAAGCACCAATTTTTAAACGAGAGCGTATGTTTAACCAAGGCATTATGGCTTATATGCTCTCCAAAATTACTGTTCTTGGCACTTTTGCAGCAATTCAGTCATTATTATTTACTTTAATTATAGCGAGTAATTTTTCGAATGTTGATCCAAGTTGGAATGCTCCTGCACAGTCATTTTTATGGATGCTTTTCGTTTCTTTAGCGGCCTCCATGATGGGGCTATTCTTATCTGCTATTGTTTCAACAACAGAAAAAGTAATGACACTTGTTCCAATTGCATTGATTCCACAAATCATGCTGGCTGGTGTCGTAGCAAAAATTACTTCACCGATTGTAGAGATTTTGAGTTACATAACATTATCCAGATGGGGAAATGAAGGCTTTTGTATTTTACAAGAAAACGTAAAGGTAGAAGTCCCAGTTATAAAAATATCTCCGGCTAAAGAACCAAATATGACTGCTGATGTATCTGACGCTCCTCAAGTATTTACAACCAAATGGGAGTCTCAAAGCGCAATTGAACAGTTAAAGGCTTGTTTCCATGACAACTATGAAAAATTATTTGGAGATCAATGGGCGTTCTCAATGAATTTAGATTTATTGGCGATTGGTTCGCTCTTACTTTTATTTTTTATTGGAATTTATGTTGCTTTGAAAAGAAAAGATTCAATTCGAATTAATTAACTTATTCAATATGATATGTTATTGTTTTTTTTCTTATTTTAGTTTGGACCTTTAAGATTATTACTATGTACAATTCAAATTTATTCGTGGAACTTTTAGCTGCTTATTTAGTGTTTATTATCCTCATTTTAGTCTTTATGATTATTGTAATGTGGAAAATCAATACAAAGGCAGGTCAACCAGGCTGGGCAGTTCTAGTCCCATTTTACAATCTTTACATATACACCCAAGTTATTAAAAGACCAACTTGGTGGATGGCGCTTTATTTTTTAGCAATCATTCCGATTCTAGGAAGTATAGCAGTCATCGTAATTAATATTCTTGATTTAATTAGACTTTCCAAAGTTTTCGGTAAAGACGGTGGTTTTGCCGTTGGATTAATTTTGCTTGGTGCTGTCTTCCTTCCCATTTTAGCATTCGGTGATGCTGAATATATTGAGGAAAGTATTGATTAAACTATTTGCTTAATAACTCAAATGAAAGCCAGATTATATCTGGCTTTTTTTATGCATACTACACCAACAAATTTCTCAATATTCGCCATTCTCAAGGGGTAAAAAATAATATGACCAAATAATCTCTTTTTTCGTACTTTTTCTTTTATATCTTTTGAATGGAATACAATTTTTGTGTCTAATTTGAAGTAACCCTTTCCAAAGAATCCATTATTGAGGTAGAGACCCATTCAGGGTATTATTTTGTTCACCTCAATCTATTCTTATGACTAAGCTTGTTTTGACATTTTGTTTGCTATTGGCATATGGCAACTCTATTGCTCAAATGCCTTATGCCTATGAGTTAGAAAAGCCGCGTAAATCTCGCGGTGTTTACTTGCTTGAAGACAACACACAATTCACGCATTATCTGAGGTTTTTTGATTTTGAATTTGAATCTGTAGTATACTTTCACAATAGCGATACGTTATGTGAATTGACCAGTTATTCGTATCACGACTCCAAACAATTTTTGCGCAAGGACTTTCTACTGGATGTAAAGCGTGTTTATCGCCATGATTCTTTACAATTTGCTGTTGAGGTGAACGATGACCTATACAGTTTAGTGCCAATAGAAGACCAAGTTTTTCATATTGACAAAGTATTTGAACTGCTTGAATTACCACAAAACAAGGGTGTTTTTTACCAAAATAAATTAGCAGCATTTCTTCGAATTAGTCCAGTATTGGAGCCTATTCAAGTTGCTCAAGTCATAGAGCCATGGTACGTCGATCCAAATACCAATCAAAGTTTTGTTTCTACCGCTTGCCGTGAAAATAACAACCTTCCATGCATGTGCGCAGCGCTCCAATTTGGCGCAGGCAATGATTATACAAAAGCGCAACAAATCGCGAGCTATTTAATCAAGCGCTTTGAGTACGGATATGGCGACACTTCACAGTATCATCCTGTAGGTCTGCTCACGAGCGAGCAAAATTTGGCGGTATGCGCAGGCTATAGCCAAATGTATGATTGGCTTTTGGATCAGGCCCACATCAATTCCAAGTATGTCAGTGGGGCTGTTCGAGTAGATCACAATGATATTTTTTATTCAGGTCATAGTCATGCTTGGAACGAGCTTGAAATTGAGGGTAAACGATATCATTCTGACGTTACTTGGGCAAAGGACACGACCTCCAATTGGCTCATGAATGATAAGGCTAACTTTTTCTTGACTCATTTTGCAGAACCAACCAATGACTCCCTTTGGGATTTACCAAATCAGCGCACAATGTATGAGTTCATGCACCAACCTATGGTCAGAAATCCCGACAAAACAGCGGCTACAAACTTGGAAAACCTTCACAACCCCATGCCATTTCAATTTGCTCAAAAAGTATTTACAATGTCATTTTCAAAGCCAGTAAATGTGCGCTCTATTTACTTTTATGATCTTGTATATCCTTTTGTGCGCTTCGAAGGTGAAAAAGCAATAGCAGATCAGTTAACGCTTAGTCTTGGGAATGGTATTCCCTATAAAAAAACAACCCACGAAGTGCATTTTGAGTTGAAAGAACAATTTACGCGTTTGGCCATCGATATTGAAGGGATTGGTACTATAGATTATTGCATTTTCAATGGAACGGAAAAGGAATTTTATCAATTTATGCTCGAGCAGATAGATGCAAGAAGCCCTTACAGCGTGGCATTGGCATTTTTAGCCTGTGCAAAGTTGAATGACGTAAAAGAATTTAATAAACTCAAACCTTATCTTGAAAATCCTAAAATGAGTTTCAAGACTTTCCAAAAACAGGCCAAGACGCAGCACATTGATGATTTCCATTTTGCGCTATTCAATGGAACACGTCATTTCGGTGATTTCAGCGGTTATTCTTTTGAATACTCCAACTCTCCAACCGAACCTCGAATTTATCTTGGAATTTCAGACAACTCCGAATTCTATTCTTTCACTGGTTTTGCAACCGATACTTGGGGATTGAGAAAGAAATGATTACTTTGCGAAGGAATACAATACTTTCTCATTATGTTTAAATTCAGTTATTTAATTGGTATTCTGCTGCTTGTAATTGCCTTTATTACTAACCCCAAGGAAAAGGATTTTAGGTCGGAAGTAGAAGATATAATAATTCAAGAAATGAAATTAGATGAAGAACAAAATATCGTAGGCGAAGTGTTAACCTCCAAATTGCTACAGACAGTGCTTTGGGCCGTAGTGCGGGTAGATTTCCAAGATTATATATTATGTTCTTTTTTTGAATTAAAAATTGGCGAGCGTCAGGTCAAATTCTTTGGTGTATTTGGGCAAGTTATTCCGATCTCAGGTAAACAGGAACTCTCGACATTAAAATGGTAGTAAGGATTCATATTATTTTATGCAATAATTCAAAGGCCCAACATAAGCGTTCCCATAGTAAACTTCTTTACCATTCGTATAACTAGAAATCCCAATATAAAGTTGATTCAATGCATTAGAAGACACAATCGGTTTGTGTTTGACGATTTTTTGCCAATCTTCAGCTTGTAATTTAAAGCATTCTGATAGGGTCACTCCTTTTAGAAATGCTTGTAAAAACTCAGTTATCGATCCACTTGTTGCAAAATAGCCACCAGCGCCAATCATAAAAAAGGGTAAGGCAGTATCTGTAATTCTTTTGTGCGCCTCTACAATACCAATATTATCAGGATCACCTGCTGAAGTACCGTGCGAACCGCAGGCATTTAAATAAATGATCAAGGGTTTGTTTTTAAATTGGACATCTTCAATAATATTCTGGGCCGTTACAAATTCATTTACATAGAGGCCGCCAAATTCGCCGTCGAATCCTCCATTGGCAACACCGTGACCCGTATAGATAAAAAATGAACAATTTACAGCCTTGGCTTTGATGTCTGCCCAACGTGCATTTGGATAATAAAATTTATAAACGGTAATGCCATTCTGCCTAAAAATATCAGCCAAAGAATTCAGGTGCCCAACGGCATGATTTTGTGCATCATTACCTACAATAAGTACTGCTGATTTAGGAATTGCAGCTGCTTTTTCTGAATAGAAAAAAGAGCACAATAGCAAAGCAACCGAGAGACAGCATGTTTTCATCTTTCTTGATTTGAGGGTTTAACAAAAATTCAAGGTATCGCTGTTTCATATCTTTTTTAGTTAAGAATACAATTTTTAGAATAGGTTACTTGAACGAGAAAAGAATTGCTAGAAACCAAAAAAGCCCCATCACTGAGGCTTTTTGTGGTCCCACACGGGCTCGAACCGTGGACCCACAGATTATGAGTCTGTTGCTCTAACCAACTGAGCTATAGGACCGCTTGTCTTTCCTTAGATGAGGAGCTGACAATGGCTGCAAATGTAGTAATTTTTTAGTGCGATTTTGAACGTCTCAGCGTAAATTCTGTAATTTCTGGATAAATACCTACCCGTCCTGGGAAGCCTATATAGCCAAAGCCACGGTTGACATATAAATACTGCTTGCCTACTTGATAAAGGCCTGCCCACTTGGGGTAAACAAAAGAAACGGGGCTCCAGCGCAGGCCAAAACGCTCGATGCCAAATTGCATGCCATGGGTGTGTCCGGAGAGCGTGAGGTCGATGTCGGTATGGATCACTTGCGCATCAAAGTGGCTGGGGTCGTGGCTGAGTAGAAGTTTGAAGCCTTTTCCGGTTTGAGCCAAAGTTTCTTCGAGTTTGCCGCTTTGCCTGAACATGGAGCGCCCCCAGTTTTCGACACCCAAGAGCCAAAAGTTTTTTTCGAGTTCGACCGCTTTGTTGAGTAGGGGCGTCCAGCCTACGTTTTCATGCATTTGTACCAAGGCTTGAAGGTTGGCGGTTTTTTCGTGGTCGTAGTCCCAGGAGATGTAGTCGCCGTAGTCGTGGTTGCCCAAAATGCTGTATTTGCCTTTTTTGACTTCAATTTGTGAGAAGAGCGGCTCCCAGCCCTTGAATTCGTCGGCTTTGTTGTTAACTAAATCACCGGTAAATAGAAAGTAGTCGGCCTTGCGGGAGTTGATCAGGTCAATGGCCTTTTGCACTTTGTGGGTTTGGCCGTAGAAACTCCCGATGTGCACATCAGAAATTTGGATAAAAGTGGCGCCGTCCATGGCTGTGGGGAGGTGCTCAAAGAAAAGTTCTACCTCCCGAACTTTCCAGTTCCAACGGCCAAAGAAAATGCCGTAAAGAATCGCTACAAAATGCAGTGTGGCGAGCGCAAAACCGATGTTTCTGGCCAGTTCGAGTTGAAAAGTGAGAAAGACCAAGCCCGGAAGCAAATAAACGATTGCGGGTAGGGCTAGCGCCACAAATAATCCGAAAATGGAAAATCCTAATTTGTAATTGCTGCGCATTTTGATATTGCGAAAGCCCCACATGAAGAGCAGGATGCTACCTAGGATCAAGCCTAAATGAAGGAAGCCAAAGGCGGCGAGATAAGTATCCGGGATGCTCCAAATAGCGAGCAGAAAAATCCATTCTGAAACGATCAGAAGGAGTAGAAAGAGGAGAAATAACATAAAATTACGACAAGGAGATCAAGGAATTGTTGCTTACATCCATGAGCCACCTACGGAAATGATGTTTGGCAAGGCTAAGTATTCCGGGTAGGTTTCTTCGGTGATGCCGCCAGTTGGGCAAAATTGAATGTTCGGAAAGACTTGGCCATAGGCTTTGAGTGCGCCCAAGCCACCAAATAAATTGGCCGGGAAAAACTTGAAGGTGTCCCAACCAATCTGAATGCCTTCGATGATTTCACTCGGGGTAGCTACACCGGGGATAAACGCAATTTTGCTTTGTTCAAAAAGTGGAGCGAGGGTGGCATTGAGGCCAGGGCTCACCATAAAATCGACACCGAGTTCAATTGCTTTTTCGATTTGCTCGGCCTTCACAACGGTGCCCATGCCAATTGCGCAGCGGTCGCCGTACAATTTTTTGGCAAGCGCAATGCAGTCGTAGGCAGCAGGTGTGCGCAACGTAATTTCAATGCAGAAGATGCCACGAGCAATAAGCGCATCCATTTTCGGAATAACTTCCTCAGTGCTATTGAAAGTAACAACCGGGATGGTAGGGTGTTGAGAAAGGACGGTGCGGATGTCGTTTTGAGCCATATTGTCAATTTGACACAAAGGTCGTTATTTTTCGTTTACGACACCACAAACCATTGTTTTTCTTGATTGTAGGGGTCGAGTTGTTGATAAAGGCTAGCAATGCGCTCAGATACAGCACCGTCTGGGCAAAAATTCAGGATATTGGTGCTGCGCTCTTGGAGTTGACTCTTGGGCTGAATTTTCTCCGAAAGTTGCTCTATCTGCTTGAGTGCTTTGTCGAATTTGGCCTTGCGTGTTTTTTCAAATCTTTGCTCGAGTGCTTCGCGTTGTTTTTGAATGCGGGTCAGTTCGGCTTCGATCATTCTTTTTTCTTGAGGTAATTCTCCGTCCACAATTTTTAGAAAAGCGTCTTTGTAGCCACTCCATAGTTCATCCAAATGACCATAATTGGGTTCACGATCCCCAACTTGTTTGAGGTAGCGTTTCTTGAGCTCGGCTTTGTCAGAAAGAAAATCTTGTTTTTCAAAACCAAGTTTCTGGATGAGGTCTAAGTCTTTATCTTGCAGCACGATGCCACCAGCGCGTTGAATAGTGAGCGGAAAGGGGAGATCGAGGCAAGCAAAAGCTTGCGGCAGTTGTTGCCAATAAGCGATTTCACTTGGCCCGCCGATGTATGCCAAATTTGGTAAAATCCATTCTTGATAAAGGGGCCTGAGCACCACATTCGGAGAAAGTTGGGCGCTGTCTTTTTGCTCGAATTGAATTGGTCCTGATTTTTCAATCCTTTCTCTTTTCGCCTCGGCCAATAGAAATAAGTTAGATTCCTTGCTTTCTATTGGTGTTGGAAGGTTCTTTTCTTGAAGTGCTTGGGTGTTTTGAAGTACGGCCTGATGAAGATCTGAAGTAAATAAATCTTTTTGCCATATGGGCCAAGCGCTCTGTTTCAAGCGTGCGTTGTCGGCATCGATGATAACGAGCCCATAAAGGGAGAAGAGTTCATTTACAAATTCAAAAAAGCCTAAACCGTAGTTTGGGACCTTAAATTTTTCTATTAAACTATGAATCTCACTATCTGGTTGGTTTTGAAACTTTTCGGCAAGGGCTCGAAGCAAAAATTGTAAATCTTTGGTGTCAAATTGACCCACAGCACCTTTTTGCGCGCTTTCCCAGGTCCATTTTTGACCAAAGAGCAGGAAGCTTCGGATTTCTTCGAAGTCGTGGTCTTCGGAGGCCATCCAGTAAACTGGCACAAAATGCTGCTCCGGAAATTTCTCATGTAAGTCAGCGCTTAATTTGATGACATGTAAGATCTTGTAAATGAAGTACAGCGGCCCTGTCATGAGGCACAGTTGATGCCCTGTAGTGATGGTAAACGTATCGGGTTCTTTTAAAAGGCGTAAATTCCTTTTTAACTTTTCTGAAACCGCGATACCCTTGTATTTTTCTTCCAAGACTTCACTCAAGAGCGCGCGCTGCTCGGCAGAGAAACTTTGCTTTTTGAGTGCAATCTGCTGGGCAAAGGAAGAAAATAGTGCGTCTGTCATCTTACATATTGCGTCGGTACTGGCCGCCAACTTCGAATAAGGCGTTGGTGACTTGCCCCAATGAAGCGACCTTACACGTTTCCATGAGCTCGGCGAAGATGTTTTTGTTTTGTACGGCTGCTTCTTGCACTTTGGAAATGCCTTCATTTGCCGCATCTTGCTGTGCGCTATGTAAATTGCTGAGCATGCTGATCTGATATGCTTTTTCCTCTTCTGTTGCTCTAATCACCTCTTTAGGAAGTACAGTTGGGGACCCTTTTGAGCTTAAGAAGGTATTGACGCCAATGATGGGGAATTCACCGGTGTGCTTGAGCGTTTCGTAATACAAAGACTCTTCTTGAATTTTAGAGCGTTGGTACATGGTTTCCATGGCACCCAAAACGCCTCCACGTTCGGTGATGCGGTCGAATTCAGACAACACAGCTTCCTCGACCAAATTGGTGAGCTCTTCAATAATAAACGCGCCTTGAAGCGGATTTTCGTTTTTAGCCAAGCCGAGCTCTCGGTTGATGATCAGCTGAATAGCCATGGCCCTGCGCACAGACTCTTCTGTTGGCGTGGTAATGGCTTCGTCGTAGGCGTTGGTGTGCAAAGAGTTGCAGTTGTCGTAGATGGCGTAAAGTGCCTGCAAGGTGGTGCGGATGTCGTTAAAGTCGATTTCTTGTGCGTGCAAGGAGCGCCCAGAGGTCTGGATGTGGTATTTGAGCATTTGGGCTCTGGCATTCGCACCATACTTCTTCGCCAAAGCTTTGGCCCACACGCGGCGCGCCACACGGCCAATGACTGCGTATTCTGGGTCAATACCGTTCGAGAAAAAGAACGAAAGGTTGGGCCCGAATTCATTGATGTCCATACCCCGGCTCAGGTAATATTCTACGTAAGTGAAGCCGTTGGCGAGTGTAAAGGCCAATTGAGTAATCGGGTTGGCGCCTGCTTCTGCGATGTGGTAGCCAGAAATAGAAACCGAATAGAAGTTGCGCACGCCATTGGCAATGAAGTACTCCTGGACGTCTCCCATTAGGCGAAGTGCAAATTCTGTCGAGAAAATACAGGTGTTCTGCGCTTGGTCTTCTTTGAGGATGTCTGCCTGAACCGTACCGCGCACTTGCTTGAGCGTATCGGCTTTGATTTGGGCATAAACGTCGGCTGGCAAGACTTGGTCTCCGGTGACGCCGAGTAGCATAAGGCCGAGCCCGTCGTTTCCTTCGGGTAACTCACCTTGGTAGGCAGGGCGCTCCGTTCCTTTGGCATTGTAGATGGCGGCAATTTTGGCTTCAACTTCCGCTTGTAGGCCATTGGCTTTGATGTATTTCTCGCAATTCTGGTCGATGGCTGCATTCATGAAATAAGCCAAGAGCATAGGTGCTGGCCCGTTAATGGTCATGGATACAGAGGTTGCCGGATGGCTGAGGTCAAAACCAGAATAGAGTTTTTTGGCGTCGTCAAGGCAGCAAATAGAAACCCCTGAGTTGCCGATTTTGCCATAGATGTCTGGGCGCAAGTCGGGATCGTTGCCGTAGAGTGTTACGGAGTCAAAAGCGGTGGAGAGGCGTTTGGCCGGCATGCCGAGCGAAACGTAATGAAAGCGTTTGTTGGTGCGCTCTGGGCCGCCTTCGCCTGCAAACATGCGCGTAGGGTCTTCGCCTTCGCGTTTGAATGGGAACAAGCCAGCCGTGTAAGGGAATTCGCCCGGTACGTTTTCTTGCAAAACCCAACGCAGGATATCGCCCCAACTCACGTAGTTGGGTGTTGCTACTTTCGGAATTTGTAAATGAGATAGCGACTCAGTGTGTGTTTGGAGTGTTAAAATTTTGTCTCGGACCTTGAATTGATATTCAGGGTTTTTGAAGGCCTGTTTTTTGGCATCCCAGTTTTGTAGGATTTCCCAGTTTTTGGGGTCAAAGTTGAGTTTTTCTTGCTCAAAAGCTTCTTGTAAACCTTTGATCAAGCGGTCTTTGTCTTCCAAACTGGAGCTGTTAATGGCGTCTATCGAAACCCGTAGGCCGTGCAATTTGGTGGCAACCGCTACTTGTGCGTCGACCCATTTGTCATAAGCGCGGTTGTTCTCAGAAATTTCGGAAAGGTAGCGCGTGCGCTCTGGCGGTATCACGTAGATTTTCTCTGACATCTCGCGCGTGATGGCAAAGGTAGATTGGAGGTCTCCGCCTGTTTTTTTCACGACGTGGTCCATGATCACTTTGTAAAGTGTATTCATGCCGGGGTCATTGAACTGTGAGGCAATGGTGCCGTAAACAGGCATGTCGTCTACAGGGCTGTCCCACAAGTTGTGGTTGCGCTGGTACTGCTTGCGGACATCGCGCAGGGCGTCTAGGGCGCCGCGTTTGTCGAATTTGTTGAGTGCAATGACGTCGGCGAAGTCGAGCATGTCGATTTTCTCGAGTTGGGTCGCGGCGCCGTATTCGGGCGTCATGACGTACAAAGAGACGTCAGAGTGATCTAGAATTTCGGTGTCGGACTGCCCGATTCCGGAGGTTTCTAGGATAATGAGGTCGTCTTTTGCTGCTTTGAGGATGGAAATCGCTTCGGCAACATGCTTCGATAGCGCAAGGTTGGATTGGCGTGTAGCTAACGAACGCATGTAAACGCGCGGGCTCTTGATGGCGTTCATGCGGATGCGGTCGCCGAGTAGTGCGCCCCCTGTTTTTCTTTTGGAAGGGTCTACAGAAACTACCGCGAGTTGCTTTTCTGGGAAGTCGAGCAAGAAACGGCGCACGAGTTCATCGACCAAAGATGATTTACCAGCACCGCCCGTACCCGTAATACCGAGAACCGGAACAGCGGTTTGAGCACCAGCGTCGCGTAGCGCAGCTAGTAGGGTTGCGTTTTCTTCGGGAAAGTTTTCGGCCGCACTAATGCAATGTGCAAGCGTTGGAATCGATTTTTGTGCTACGGCCGCAAGAATGCTTTCGTTCGACTCTTTTTTGGCTTGCCCCACCGCAAAATCACATTTTTGAATGAGGTCGTTGATCATGCCTTGTAGGCCCATTGAGCGGCCATCGTCAGGGTGGTAAATGCGCGTAATGCCGTAACCGTGCAATTCTTCAATTTCCGAAGGTAAAATAGTGCCGCCGCCACCGCCAAAAATTTTGATGTGTGGCGCTCCTTTTTCCTGGAGTAAATCGTGCATGTATTTGAAGTATTCCATGTGGCCGCCTTGGTAGGAGGTCATGGCAATGGCCTGAGCATCTTCTTGAATGGCGCAGTTCACTACTTCTTCCACAGAGCGGTCATGGCCGAGGTGGATCACCTCACAGCCGGTGGCTTGGATGATGCGGCGCATGATGTTGATGGCGGCGTCGTGGCCATCGAAGAGTGCCGCTGCTGTTACAATGCGAATTTTATGTTGTGGGATATAAGGCTGAACCTGTTCCATACGTGTTATTGATTGATGCGCAAATTTAGGCTTTTTTCGGCAATTTTAGCCATTCACTATTTTCTCTACGATGCTTGCCACAGCCGGGCAAATCAGCGTGTTTTGCGCCGTTAAATCCATGATTTGATACATGTTTTTGCGATCGGTGTGGGGATATTCTCGGCAGGCTAGCGGGCGGTCTTCGTAAACAGCACAAGTGTTGTCTGGGAGCAAATTAAAGCAAGGAGAGCTTTGCAGGACGTAGTCGTCGTCTTCATCGCGCTTTAAATATTGCGCAACCAATTGGCTTTCTTTCATGCGCAGCGCTTTGGCCATTCTGCGGATATCAGGCTGTCTAAATATAGGACTGGTCGTTTTGCAGCAATTGGCACACTGTAGGCAGTCTCTTTTGGCAAATTCTTTTTGATGTGCCGTATGGAAGCGTTGGTCGAGGTCTTTGGGTTTGCTTTTGTTCCATTTTTTGAGTTGTTGTTGGTTGCTCTTGAAATTGGTTTTGGCCAACGCCAAGATTTCCTTGTCATTACTTGAAATCTCACCCATTGCTAGTTAACTTTGTACGAAGATACAATCAAAATGGAATTTCCGCAGTTCAGAAAACTCGAGAATGGGAGGTCGCTCTACAAAATCACCTCTGCAAATCAATTCACCGAACTGCAGCAAATAGGTTCAAAGTGGTTTGCTTATCAATTTGAAGTCGATCAATTCCCCGACTTAATGCGCGTCCAAGAAATGCTTCAAGGAAATCATCCGTTCGTTCGTGTTCAAAAAGATGAATTTGAAATCATTTATTCACGTCTCTAAACAATCATTCCGCTCCAATCGTTACCTAATTATGAAAAACACCGCACTCATCACCGGCGCGTCGTCCGGAATCGGCAAAGAACTCGCGCGCATTCACGCTTCAAAAGGAGGCGCCCTCATTTTAGTAGCCCGAAGAATTGACTTACTCGAGAACTTAAAAGAAGAACTCGTTGTAAAATATAATGTCCCAGTTCACTTGATTCAAAAAGACCTGAGTGTGGTGGGTTCGTCTCAAGAAGTTTATGATGAGGTCAAGCAAAACGGTTGGGAAGTGGACTACTTATTCAACAACGCAGGTTTTGGCGGCAAAGGAGCGTTTCTAGACCGCGACCTCGAGACAGATGTAGAAATGGTGCGCCTCAACGTCATGGCCCTATTGAAATTGACGCATTTATTTGGAAAAGACATGAAAACCAGAGGTAAAGGCAAGATTTTGCAAACCGCTAGTACTGCTGGTTTTTTACCTGGCCCCTATCAGAATACTTATTTTGCCACCAAAGCTTTTGTGGTTTCGCACACGCAAGGATTGGCCCATGAACTCAAAGGTACAGGCGTTACGGTTACCGCCCTTTGCCCTGGCCCAGTCGAGACTGAATTTGCCCAAGTGGCCGGCTTTGGAGGTTCACAAATGTTTGATGGCGCCGCAAGTGCCTACCAAACCGCGCTCAAAGGATATAAGGCCATGGAGAAAGGAAAAGTGATTTGCATTACAGCATTCAAATTTACCTTCCTGATCAAAGGCATCTTGCCCTTCATGCCAGCTAAGATCACCGCTGCGATCATTGCCAAAATGCAGCAATCTTAAGACTTTTCTTTGTAGCTTTGCACCATGCATAGCATTCCACTCTTTCTTAGCGATGTCGCTGGCTCTGAAGTCATCGTAATCGTATTGGTTGTTTTGTTGTTTTTTGGCTCTAAAAGTGTCCCAGGTATTGCCAAAACACTTGGGCAGGCACTTTATCAAGTGCGCAATGCTTCCAATGAGCTGCAACAAGAAATCAGAAAGTCAGGTCAAGAGATGAAAGCAGATCTCAACATTGAAAGCATCCTCAAAGAAACCGAAGAAACGTTAGTGGCACCCCTCGATCAAATGACCACCGACATCGACAACACCATTCACTACGGCAGCATGCCAAAGCAAGTTAAACAACAAGTTACTGCCGGAAATCCCATTGAAAACACATCAAACCCAGCATCATGACACAAGTCGGTATCATTATGGGCAGCAAGTCTGACTGGCCAATTATGCAAGAAGCAAAATTGATTTTGGAGCAATTCGGCGTGCGTGTCGAGGCCGAGGTTGTTTCTGCGCACCGAACCCCGGACAAAATGTTTGCATACGCCAAATCTGCGGCCAGCAGAGGGATCAAAGTGATCATCGCAGGAGCAGGTGGCGCGGCACATTTACCCGGCATGACTGCCTCCATGACGACACTTCCCGTGATTGGTGTACCGATTAAATCTTCCAACTCAATAGACGGCTGGGACTCCATCTTATCGATTCTTCAGATGCCCAATGGCATTCCGGTGGCAACAGTAGCGCTCAATGGCGCTAAAAACGCAGGTATCTTGGCGGCACGCATGATCAGTGCCTTTGATGCCGATCTTCAGGCCAAGCTTGACGCCTACATGGCAGACATGGCGCAGCAAGTGCTTGACGCTAAGCTGTAATTGTAAATTTTTGTTTGTTTGTCTCTTTGCCTTTACTCGTAAAGCAAGTATTTGCTACGGGTTTGCATAAAGGCATCAAGGCCAGGTTTCCAGGTGGCTCTGATTTCTTTGGCAGACCAACCTTTTTCTAGCTGCTCTTTGAGGCTGGCTGTTCCGGCCAGACGATTAAAAAACGCAGGTTGATCAATGAACTCGATGCTATCTCCTAGAAGTTCTTTGGCTTGAATCAGGTAGTTGAGATTCAGTTGATAGCTTCTTTTACCCGTATTTTGGCTGAGTTCCACTCCCTGGCAAATTTTGTTCAGGTGCAATGGATTTTTGGCGCCAATCGTCGGAATAGGCATGAATTGGTAATTTGTCGGCGGAAATTTCGGATGCCCATAGACTTCAAAGGGTTTGTCGGTGCCGCGTCCAACACTTACAGTGGTTGCTTCAAATAGACACAAACTTGGGTATAGCGCAATGGCGGCATCTGTGCGCAAGTTTGGCGAGGGCGCAACAGGCAAGCTGTAAGTGAGTTTGTGTTTGTAGTTTTTACAAGGGATGACCCACAGTTGACAGCGTCTGGCATTGGGAAGCCAGCCTTCTCCGTTGATCATCATGGCGTATTCTCCGATGGTCATGCCGTAGACAATTGGTACGGGGTGCATGCCTACAAAAGATTTGTAAGTGGGCTCGAGAACTGGTCCGTCGACGTAATGCCCGTTGGGATTCGGACGATCGAGCACCACCAATTGCTTGTTGTTTTCAGCACAAGCTTCCATGACATAATGCAAGGTGGAGATGTAGGTGTAAAAACGGACGCCCACATCTTGGATGTCGTAAATGACGATATCGATATCGGCGAGCTGCTCGTCGGTGGGTTTTTTGTTGGAACCGTAAAGAGACACCAGCGGCAAGCCAGTTTTGTCGTCGGTGCTGTGTCCGATGTGTTGCCCCGCATCTGCATCACCTCTAAACCCGTGTTCAGGTGCAAAAACCTTGACAACATTGAGCTTCAGGGCCAAAAGCGTATCTACGAGATGGATGTCTTTAACAACAGATGTTTGATTGGCTACTACCGCGATTCGCTTACCGATCAAGGAATCAGTGAAAAGATGCAAGCGATCAATGCCGAGCTGTGGTGCGGCAATGCTCGGTTTTTGTTGCGCAGGTTGGTTGGGAAAACCCGCCAAAGAAACGGAGTCTTCTTCAATGACAATTGTTTCGGCAAACTGCACGGGGTTGGGGCTGAAGGTCGGGTCGGAAAAGATACCACAGGATGCAAGCAAAAATGTAAGCAGCGCCACAGATGCCAAAACCTTTGTGTATTTTTGGACTTGTAAAACAAAATTTGTGTCGTTCGAGCGCTTCATATCTTCTAGGCTGATTCGTCAAAAGCACCTCGGGCTTCGGGTTTCTAGGCCAGTGCTTCGGATTTCTGTGGTGAGCATCGCGCTAGCTATTTTGGTCAATTCCTTAACGCTGGCTATCGTACGCGGTTTTCAGCAAAAAATCAAGGACAAAATTACGGGTTTTAACGCTCCACTTTTCATTTCTAAGGCGGGTTCTTCACATATTTTTGAAGCAGAAGCGCTAGATCGCCGCATTCCTTTCTTGAACGAACTCAAGCAAATTCCGGGTGTGAGTGGTATTCAGGCGGTTGCTTTCAAGCCGCTTTTGCTGCAGTCTACACGCTTTAATGACACTATTCAGATGGCAAACGGACAAGATTCTCTTGTGCAGCGACAAGATCTGCTTGGGCTCATGCTCAAAGGAGTCGAATCTCACTACAATTGGTCTTTTCTACAGGAGCATTTGGTACAGGGCCGTGTCGTTAAGCCGCAAAATATAAATGAAATATTGATTTCGTCAGAGACGGCTCAAAAATTGAATATCAAGTTAAATGATGATGTATCAGCCTATCATATCAAGCAGCAGCCTTTGCTCAAGAAATTGAAAGTCGTCGGGATTTACAATACTGGTTTTCTAGAATACGATCAGAAATTAGTTTTTGGGAACCTAGCGTTGGTGCAGCAAATGAGTGACAACGGCACTAAAATTTCCCTGAGGCCCATTCTAGACGGTCCCTCGTCATTTTTAATAACAGTTGAAGTAGCGGGCGACGCATCCAATTTATTGTTCGATTGGGGTATGGGCAAAGACATCTACACGGCGCAGCGTTTCACGACCCTGAGCGATACCACACTTAAAGTTTACGCTTACCGTTTCAGCAACTCTTCGAGCAAGGTAGAGCTCATCGATAGCGCGCAGCTCCAAATTCAGTCACCGGGAATACTGGCCTTCAATGACTTGAAACAGGACAACAGCGAGCCCATTTGTTTGATTGACGGTGCCAATGAGCAAGTTTTTGCGACCCAAAAAGGGCCGCTTCGCTTTCGATTTTTAGACGGAATGGGTACAGCGGCTCAATTTATTTCAGGTTTTGAAGTAGGAGTAACTGATTTTGCCGCGTTGGCCAGTACCGAAAAAGCACTAAAGGAGGCGGTCGAGATGCGGCCCGTGAACCAACATTTATTGCAGGTAAGTAATATTCAGGATACCGAAGCAGATTTATTTTCTTGGCTGCACTTTTTGGATTTCAATGTCTTGATCATCATCTTTCTGATGCTACTGATTGGCATCATCAATGTAGGTTCCGCAATACTCGTATTGATTGTCGTGCGCACCTCTTTTGTCGGCTTGCTCAAGGCATTGGGTGCCAATAATCGCTCCATTCGCCAGATTTTCTTGTGGCAAGCAGCCTATCTTTTGTTGCGCGGTTTGCTCATCGGTAATTTACTAGCGGTGCTGCTGTGTTGGTTACAATTTCGTTTTGAGATTTTCCGACTCAATCCAGAAGTATATTACTTAGATGCTGTACCTATTTCTTTTGACATTTGGAATTTCATCTTTATCAATGTCTTAACTTTTGGTACTTGCATGATCGCTTTGCTTTTGCCAAGTAGGGTTGTAGCGCGCATTTCTCCCATTAAAGCCATTCAATTCAAATGAGTTGGTGGGTGGGGCAACAAGTGAGTGTATTGCGCGAAGCAGGTGTGTTTACCGTAAAAGTGATTGAAGCAGATGCCCTGCAACTCGAAGACGAAAACGGTTTTTGTTACCGTTACCTCCAATCCATGGTGGTAGCACGCCAAGAAATACAAATACAGCAAATAACGGTTAAAGATGCGCAGATGGCTCAAAAACCGAAAGCGCAAAAACCAGTAAGCACCAAAGAAAATGCGCTTCCAAGCATAGATTTACATGCAGAAGAGCTAGGTGTATCTCCACAGCTTCCAGCTCACGATGTCTTGCTTGCCCAACTGAGTGCTTTTAAGCGATTCTGCAATTTACAGGCCCGTTCCAGGCAAACCAAATTTTTGGTCATCCACGGGGCAGGAGAGGGGCGCCTCAAGCAAGAAATCAAACAGCTTGTTTTATCCCGACCGGGAATAGCGATGCACGATGCTCAATGGAGTAATGGAGCTGTTGGCGCTTCTAGAATTGAACTTGTATTGAGTGTTTTTACAGCTTTTTAAGGTAGCCCGATGTAGCCGGGGATGCCTTTTGGGATGTCAAATACCCACGTGTAGTAGCCAATATAATGTGAACTGAAATAGCCTAAGCGCGTTTTCAAAGATTTTGGAAAGCTCAACTGCTGTGTAGCGGGAAGTCCGCTGATCCGCCACTGCGGTGCCACGCCATCTTGCTGACACGGCGCATGTCTTTTTGGTCCGTAGAGCTTGGTTCCGTATTGAAATACCGCCGACCATAAATGGGTTTTTATGGTTTTTCCTTTCGGGTTTTCTGGCGAAAATGCATAGTAGGCACCAAATTGAATTTTGCCCTTAAGGATACTAGCCATGCCCAGGAAGTAGGCATGCCCCATGCTGTGACTCACGGCGTAGAGTGTATCATTAAGTGGGTCATTTCCATTCATAGACAACTCTTGAAGCAGATTGCGCCCTGCTTGTTTACCAGCTAAATAACGGATTCGAAAACCTTCGTAGTTCGGTTTTGTAGCGAGCAAGCTATAAGTTCTGACTTCCTGCTGATTGGCAATTTTTGTGGTGGAACAATGGTGCGCGCCCGAGCAGGGTTTTGGGTAGAGGGCTGCGCTACTTACAAATTGCAGCAAGGACCCATGGTTAGAGGTAGATACACTGTGATGCCCATCTGCATAATACGTTTTGTAGGGCTTGAAGCGTTTTTGAATTTCGGCAATGAATGCTGCTTGTGGCCAATAACCGAACTGATCTGAGCTGTAGATTAGATTTTTGGATCGGGGGCGTTCGAGTCCTTTTGCATTGATTGCTTGAAGAGCTTGTTCGGGATCTTGGCTGCTTGAAATAGGGCGGTAACCATTCACAAACAAAAGGATGCGCTGTGGGCGCTCGGCTTGAGATAGAAAGGGCACCAATGCGCCATTTTGAATTTGAAAGAGCGCTTGCTCCATCTTTTTGTTTTCACCTCTGCGATGGATCACCACGAGTTGTGTGGGTGCTTTTACGCGCTTGGCATCTGGGTAGAAGCGAACATAACGGCTGTCATGCGTAAAGAAGAGCTGGCCTTTCTTGTTTTGTTTGAAATGTAGCACGGGTAGTGCTCTTTGGGTGTGCCATTTGCCGTTGTTTTCTCTGAATAATTGAAAACGAAGGCGCGTACTTTCTTTTGGCTGGAAATAAGTCCGGTTGTTGAGTGCTTGGTCTAGTGCTACGGAGCTTGCGTTTTTGAAATCGGTGAGTTGGTGGTAGCGAAAGTGGATTTGGGTATTGTAAAGGTCGATGGCCCAAAGCGCAGCAATATTACCGGCGATGACCGCAGCCCACAAAAAAAGTTTTAAAAAGCGATAAGACCACCTTCTGAAGAAGCGGCTTTCGGCCATGCGGCGGTTGATTCGCCTGAATGTCAGTATTTGAAGGAATATAGTTAGGAGTATAGCAAAGAAATGGACGAGTGTCCAGTCGATGCCTAACCACGTAAAGCGGATTTTAAAAAAAGGGTTGTTTGGATCTTTGTAGTTGAGCAGCTGATTGCTTTGCTCGAACAAATAAAAGGCATGCTGGGGTGTTTGTGCCTCTTGGATACTTCCGTCGCTATTTTCAGTCCAGGCGATATGAACTACCCTGCCGTTAGCTGCAAAAAACCTTGGAGAACTGTATAGAAAAAAGAGGGTGAGTAAGAGGTACTTGAACACTTATAAGTGCATGAAGTTTTTCTTGGCGAGCAGTTCATCTTCGGACTCGCGGTAGTCGGGGTCATCGACGCAGCAATCTACAGGGCAAACAGCAGCGCATTGTGGTTCGTCGTGAAAACCAACACACTCGGTGCATTTTTCGTGGGTAATGTAGTAAACATCCATATTGACCGGCTCAAAAGCATGATCGGCTTGGATTTCTTCGCCGTTTAGGGTTTGGATGATGCCTTTGAGTGAAGTGCCGTCGGCAAATTTCCATTCGGCGCCGCCTTCGTAAATCGCATTATTTGGACACTCGGGCTCGCAAGCGCCACAGTTAATGCATTCGTCGGTGATCATGATGGCCATAATTCTTTTTTTTTGTGCAAATATAACAACGACTGAGCGAATCTTTTGTGCGCTCCCTGACAAAAAATTAAGAAAATCGTACTTTTGCACCGTGGAAAGAAGCCAAATCATCTCGGCTTTTGCTGCACTCGGTGAAATACTCGAGGCACTCGCAAAAGACCAACCTCGTCCGTTAACTTGTACCGAAGCAGAGTGGGAGGCCCTTCAGCAGCTTATTGAGCGCGAGCAACACCACAACGGTTGGTTTACACCAGACGCCATCAAAATGGCTTTCCAAGAAATTGCGCCATGGTTGAGCAACGTGCAACTGAACAATTGGCTAGCCACCTATTCTTACGCAGAAGTTCCCAAAACCATTGCACTTATTTTACCTGGAAATCTTCCTCTCGTTGGTTTTCACGATTTCTTGTGCGTGCTCTGTGCAGGGCACAAAGCGTTGGTGAAACTCAGTAGTGAGGATGCACGCTTGTTGCCCGCGTTAGCGAAATTATTGGTGCTTTTTGAACCTGAGCTTCAGGCCCGAATTGAATTTGTAGTGGGCAAACTGAGTGGTTTTACTGCTGTAATTGCCACGGGGTCAAATAACAGCATGCTGCACTTCAAGCAATATTTTGAAGCCTATCCTTGTTTGTTGCGCGGTCATAGAACTTCGGTGGCGATTCTAGACGGCACCGAAACAAGTGCCGAACTAGAGGCGCTGGGTCAGGATATCTTCCAGTATTTTGGAAGAGGTTGCCGGAATGTGACCCAATTGCTCATTGCCCATGACTATGACCTCAATCGATTTTTTGAAGCCATAATCCCCTACGCAGACGTTATTCATCACAAAAAATACGGCAATAATTACGATTACAACAAGGCCATACACCTCATGAATCAAGTCCCGATTCTAGATAACAACTTTGTTTTACTAAAAGAAAGCTCCGAACTTCATTCTCCGCTTGGTATGTTGCATTACCACCGTTATCAGTCCAGAGAAGAAGTCTTAGATTTTATAAAAGCGCAGCAACAAGTCATACAATGTGTGGTTGGGCATGGCTATTTGCCTTTTGGCTCGGCGCAGTGCCCGAAACTTACCGATTATGCCGATGGCATTGACACCATGCAATTTCTTGGTAACTTTGCCACATGTCTCTCTTAGATCAATTCATGATTCGTTACAAAACACCCCAAGAAATTGAAATCATGCGCGAAGCAGCGCAAATCGTGAGCCGCACCCTTGGTTTAGTTGCCAAGCATATGCAGCCGGGTGTCACGCCGCGTTTTTTAGATCAGCTTGCCGAAGACTACATCCGCACCCAAAATGCCATTCCTGGTTTCAAAGGCCTCTATGGCTGCCCGAGTACACTCTTGATTTCAGTCAACGAACAAGTTGTACACGGCTTGCCCACCGACAAACCCATCCAAGATGGCGATATCGTTTCTGTAGATTGCGGCTCTGTCTATAAAGGATACTACGGCGATCATGCCTATACTTTTGAAGTTGGAGAGGTGAGTGCCGAGAAAAAACAATTGTGTAAGGTCACCAAAGAGTGCTTGTATTTGGGCATAGAGCAAGCCACCACCGCCAACCGCATCGAAGATATCGGTTGGGCTATCCAACAGCACGCTGAGGCCCATGGCTACGGTGTGGTTCGGGATTTAGTTGGTCACGGCTTGGGCAAAGAACTTCACGAAGACCCACAGGTTCCTAACTATGGCCGCCGCGGCCGCGGTAAAAAAATTCAAAATGGCCTCACCATTGCCATTGAGCCCATGATCAATATGGGTACCGAAAAAGTGGAAACTTTAGAAGATGAATGGACCATTGTAACGGCAGACCGTCTGCCCAGTGCACATTTTGAGCACGACATCGCAGTTGTCGATGGCGCTCCTGTGATCTTATCCACTTTTGATTTTATTTATGAGGCCTTGGGGTTATGAGACACCCTAAATTTAAAAATCCCTCATTCTAAAAATATAACCACAAAAAAAAGCGCCTTTTGGGCGCTTTTTAAATTCATGTTAAAGAAATCTTACAAGTGAATAACTTCGCCGTAAGCTGCTGCTGCTGCTTCCATGATGGCTTCAGACATCGTTGGGTGCGGGTGAACAGTTTTGATGAGTTCCTCGCCAGTTGTTTCAAGTTTGCGCACGGCCACAAGCTCTGCGATCATTTCGGTAACGTTGGCGCCAATCATGTGACCGCCAAGGAGTTCTCCGTATTTCGCATCAAAAATGAGCTTTACAAAACCATCTTTGGCACCTGCTGCACTTGCTTTACCAGAGGCCGAGAAGGGGAATTTACCGACTTTGATTTCGTAACCTGCTTCTTTGGCTGCTTTTTCGGTCATGCCGACACTTGCTACTTCTGGTGAGCAGTAGGTACAGCCTGGGATGTTGCCATAGTTGAGCGGTTCTGGATGGTGCCCTGCGATTTTTTCGACGCAGATGATGCCTTCAGCAGAGGCCACGTGAGCAAGGGCTGGCCCTGGGACTACATCGCCAATAGCGTAATAGCCCGGCAAGTTGGTTTGATAGTAGTCGTCGACGAGAATGCGGCCCTTGTCTACGATAATGCCGAGTTCTTCGAGGCCGATGTTTTCGATGTTGGTCACGACGCCTGCTGCGGAGAGTACGACATCGCATTCAATTTTTTCTTCGCCTTTTGCCGTCTTGATGTTTACCACACAGCCTTTGCCGCTGGTGTCTACTGATTCAACAGAAGCGTTGGTGAGGATATTGATACCTGATTTTTTGAATGATTTTTCGAGTTGTTTGGAGACGTCTTCGTCTTCAACAGGAACGATATTTGGCAAATATTCGACGATGGTAACCTCAGTGCCGATAGCGTTGTAAAAGTATGCGAACTCTACACCGATAGCTCCTGAGCCAACAACGACTAGTTTTTTAGGTTGCGTTGGCAAGGTCATTGCTTGGCGGTAACCGATGATTTTGGTGCCGTCTTGCGGTAGGTTAGGGAGTTCGCGAGAGCGTGCACCCGTTGCCACAATGACACCTTTTGCTGCTGTGTAAGTTGTTTTGTTGCCGCTTTCGTCGGTCACTTCTACAGCTTTTCCAGCTTTGAGAACGCCGTTGCCTTTGAGCACGTCGATTTTATTTTTCTTCATTAAGAATTGGATGCCGTTAGACATTCCGTTTGCGACATCTCGGCTGCGCTTGATCATGGCATCGAAATCTGCGCTACTTTCTTTGACGTTGATTCCGTAGTCTGCAGCGTGCTGCAGGTATTCATAAACGTTGGCACTTTTTAACAAGGCTTTGGTCGGGATACAGCCCCAATTGAGGCAGATGCCACCCAAAGATTCTCTTTCTACAATTGCAGTTTTTAAGCCTAACTGTGAGGCGCGAATAGCAGTGACGTAACCGCCCGGGCCGCTACCCACAACAATGATATCGTAACTCATTTTTTCAAAGTTTTAAGGGACAAATTTAAGGCGAAAAATTGAAAGATGCTATCCGATTAATCGTTACTTTTGTTCCTGAATTCTCAAACTATATGGAAACCAATCATCAAAAAGAAGCTACGCTAGAACAAGCCATCGATTTAGGCCTCCGAGCCGACGAATTTGAACACGTCAAACAAATCCTTGGACGCACCCCAAATTTTACCGAAACAGCTGTTTATTCCGTTATGTGGAGTGAGCACTGCTCCTATAAAAATTCTATCCTTTGGCTCAAAACGCTTCCTAAAGATGGTCCACACATGCTCGTCAAAGCCGGAGAAGAAAACGCTGGCTTGGTTGATATCGGCGACGGCTTGGGTTGCGTCTTCAAAATAGAATCTCACAATCACCCTAGTGCACTAGAGCCCTATCAAGGTGCAGCAACGGGTGTGGGCGGAATCAACCGCGATATCTTTACCATGGGTGCACGCCCTATCGCACAGCTCAATTCCTTGCGTTTTGGTAACATCGAAGAAGCGCGCACAAAATGGTTGGTGAAGGGTGTCACAAAAGGCATCGGCGACTACGGTAACGCTTTCGGTATTCCAATTGTAGGTGGCGAAGTCTTTTTTGACGAATCTTACAACACCAATCCGTTGGTCAATGCTTTTTCTGCCGGCATCATCGACACTAAAAAAATCATCTCCGCTACGGCAAAAGGCCCAGGTAATCCTGTATTTATCGTCGGTTCAGCAACTGGTAAAGACGGTATTGCAGGTGCTGCTTTTGCATCTAAAGACATCACCGAAGAATCTGCCAATGACCTCCCATCGGTTCAAGTAGGCGACCCATTCATGGAAAAACTACTTTTAGAAGCCACCATGGAACTGGCCCAAACCGACGCTATTGTCGGGATGCAAGACATGGGAGCCGCAGGCATCACTTGCTCCACTTGTGAAATGAGCGCGGCTGGCAATGTGGGTATGGAAATTTACCTCGACCGCGTGCCCACTCGTCAAGAAAACATGTTGCCCTATGAAATCTTATTGTCTGAATCGCAAGAGCGCATGCTCGTCGTGGTTCAAAAGGGCAAAGAGCAAATCGTTAAAGACATCTTCGACAAATGGGACCTCCACGCCGAAGAAATCGGTCACGTGACCGACACCGGCCGCATCCGCTACTACATGAGCGGGGAGCTCGTCGGCGATGTACCAGCAGAATCACTCGTTTTGGGTGGCGGCGCTCCACAGTACAAAAGAGAATTCACCGAACCAGCTTATTACCAAGAATTCAAAAAATTTGACATTGCCCAAGTAGCAGAGCCGCAAGACCTCAAAACGGTTGCGGATGCCATGCTCGCTTTGCCAAATATTGCTTCTAAACGTTGGGTCTACGAACAATATGACTCTATGGTCGGCACCCGCAACATGACCACCAACCGCCCTTCAGATGCAGGTGTCGTTCACATTAAAGGTACCAACAAAGCCCTTGCCATGACCGTCGACTGCAACTCGCGCTACGTCAACGCAGACCCAGAGGTCGGTACCATGATCGCCGTTTCAGAAGCAGCACGCAACATTACCTGTGCCGGCGGAAACCCGAGCGCCATCACCAACTGCCTCAATTTTGGCAATCCTTACAATCCAGAATCTTACTGGCAGTTTGTGGGCGCCATCAAAGGAATGTCTGCAGCTTGCTTGAAATTTGAAACGCCGGTTACTGGCGGTAACGTCTCTTTCTACAACCAAACCGTCATGAATGGCAAAGAAGTGCCGGTTTTCCCAACCCCAACCATCGGCATGATTGGTATTGTCCCAGACAAAGAAAAGGTCATGACCCTAGACTTCAAACAGAAAGGCGATCTCATTTTCTTGATTGGCGACTACACCGAAGACATCGCTTCTTCAGAATACCTCGCTACTTACCATGGCATCAAAGCGTCTCCAGCACCCTATTTTGACCTCGAAAAAGAATTCCAAATGCAACAAGCGGTGAAGGGTCTCATCTCCGAAGATTTGGTCAACGCCGTACACGATGTTTCCGACGGAGGTTTGTACGTAAGCCTTGTAGAAATGTCTATGCCAAGAGGTTTAGGCTTTGATATCGTCAGCGATGCAGACATTCGCCTTGACGCATTCTTATTTGGCGAAGGGCAGGGCCGAGTGGTGGTTTCTGTAACCGAAGAACAAGAAGAAGCATTTGTCGAATACATGGTGGCAACCGGTGTCAACATGACGCTTTTAGGCCACGTAACCAAAGGAAAACTACAAATTGACGAACAACATTTTGGTTTCATCTCCGATGCCAAAACCATTTACGATAACGCCCTCGGCGCACACTTAGAAAAATAAACATGGAATACAACACCACGCGTGGTCACCTCATTTTGCCCGAATATGGCCGCAATGTCCAAAACATGATTGCGCATGCTATGCAACTTCCTGATCGCTCGGAGCGCAACCGCGCTGCTCAAGCCATCATCGAAGTCATGGGCCAACTCAATCCGCACCTGCGCGACGTAGAAGATTACCGCCACAAACTTTGGACACACTTGTTTGTGATGTCTAATTTTGAGCTCGATGTCGATTCACCCTATGAAAAGCCCAAGCAAGAGGTGCTCAATGAAAAACCACAGCGCATGGTTTATCCATCGAGTAAAATTCGCTATGGTCACTACGGTAAATACACGCAGTCTATCCTAGAAGCCTCCAAAGAGGTAGCTGTTCCTGAAGAAAAAGAATTCCTCAAGAATACCATGGCTAATTTCATGAAAAAACAATTTTTGGCCTACAATAACGATACCGTCGAAAACCACGTGATCGCCCAACAACTCAAAGAGCTGTCTAAAGGTGAACTCATCTTAGAGAACCCCGATGACCTCGTGCATACCAACACCCTTCTCAAAACCATGGGTATTGGTCAAAACCAGCAAAAAAATCAGCGCTTTAACAAGCAAAAGAATAACAAGAACAAAAAGAAAAAATTCATCAAAAAATAAAGCATGGCTTCTTTTGAAATATACGGTGGCAAACCATTAAAAGGCGAAATTATTCCGCAAGGCGCTAAAAACGAAGCCTTGCAAGTCTTGTGCGCGCCATTGCTCACGCCAGAAAAAGTGACGATTTCAAATATTCCCGACATCGTAGATGTCAATAAACTCATCGCCTTGTTGCAAACCATGGGCGTCAAAGTTGAAAAGGTTGAAAAGGGCACTTATATTTTCCAAGCGAAAGAAATTGATTTAGCCTACCTCGAATCTGAAGATTTCAAAAAGCGCGCCTCATCCCTGCGCGGCTCCATCATGATTGTTGGTCCTTTGCTTGCGCGCTACGGCCGCGGATTTATCCCAAAACCAGGCGGCGACAAAATTGGCCGCCGTCGCTTAGACACCCACTTCGAAGGTTTTGCGCTTTTAGGCGCCAAGTTCAATTACGACGCCGGCGAGCACTTCTATTCTGTAGAAGCCGCCAACTTAAAAGGAACTTATATTCACCTAGACGAGGCTTCGGTTACGGGTACCGCCAATATCCTTATGGCTGCAGTTATGGCCGAAGGTGAAACTACTTTTTACAATGCGGCTTGTGAACCCTATATCCAACAACTTTGCAAAATGCTCAATTCAATGGGTGCGCAAATTACAGGAATAGGTTCCAATATGCTCAAAATTCAAGGCGTCAAATCCCTCAATGGTTGTTTTCACCGCATTCTCCCCGACATGATCGAAATTGGTAGTTTCATCGGTTTAGCCGCCATGACGCAATCCGAAATCACGATCAAAGACGTTTCCTGGGAAAACCTTGGTGTCATTCCAAATGTATTTAAAAGACTCGGTATCAAATTAGAACGCCGCGGCGACGACATCTTTATACCTGCTCAAGAAAAATACGAAATCGAAACGTTCATCGATGGTTCCATCATGACCATCTACGATGCACCATGGCCTGGGTTTACACCAGACTTACTTTCCATTATTCTTGTGGTGGCAACACAAGCGAAGGGTTCTGTCCTGATTCATCAAAAAATGTTTGAGTCGCGCCTTTTCTTTGTAGATAAACTCATTGATATGGGCGCACAAATCATTCTCTGTGATCCGCACCGCGCTACCGTCATTGGCCTGAACCGCGAACACGACCTCCGGGGTATTGAAATGACCTCTCCCGACATTCGTGCAGGGGTTTCCTTGCTTATTGCCGCATTATCGGCAAAAGGCAAGAGCGTTATTCACAATATCGAACAAATAGACCGCGGTTACCAAGATATCGAATACCGCCTCAACAATATCGGAGCTGACATCAGAAGAATCGGATGAGAAAATCAAGTATACTCTTCATAGCACTCGTTGCGGCTTTTGCTTGCTATGCGCTGTGTTTTAGACAAGAACAAACTTCTGTTGCGCCAACAGATGCCACTGCGCCTGAAATTGCTTTGTTATCTCCAAAAGGCAAAACGCTTAAGCTCTCGAGTTTGCGAGGCAAAATGGTGTTGGTCGATTTCTGGGCATCTTGGTGTGGTCCGTGTCGCAAGGAAAGCCCGAATGTCGTTGAGGCCTATCAAAAATACCATACCAAAGAATTCAAAGGTGCTAAAGGCTTTGAAGTATTTAGTGTGTCCTTAGACCGCGATCAAGAAGCATGGAAGCAAGCCATTATTTCGGATCACCTGAGCTGGAAATACCATGTTTTAGATGCAAAAGGCTTGGCTGCCGCAAATTACCAGGTGGCTACTATCCCGAACGCCTTTCTTTTGGATGCAAATGGCGTCATTGTGGCGAGTGGTTCAGAGCTCCGTGGCCTCAACCTACACATTACCCTCGACAAATTTTTAAAATAATCAGATGCGTTTGAGCACATACTGAATGAGCTCATCCATTGCCTCATTGATGCCCGTCGAAAAAATTTCTTTTGGACGGTTTGCTACCCCTAGGCAAATACTGGTGCATCTGTGACCGAGGGCTTTACCTAATGCAAAAATTGCCGAGCTTTCCATTTCGAAATTGACAATTTGCAGCCCTTGGTACTCAAAATTCCCTAAAGAAAGATGGATTTCAGGCATGAGGCTTGGCAAACGCAGCGAGCGTCCTTGGGGGCCGTAAAAACCAGAGCTCGTGACGGTAATACCTTTTCTAATCTGAGGGCCATTTAGCTTATGAACAAGATCTTGGTTGGCTTTACTTAGGTAGGGTTGGATATGATCGGGAAAAGTGACTTGTCTTTTTATTTGCTCCAATAACATGGTTTCTTCTTGCTGCCATTCGATAGGGTAGAAGTGCGCGATGTTATCTAAGCCCAATGCGTACTCCGAGACAACAAACGAATGCAGGGGCATATCTGCTTGAAGCATGCCACATGTTCCTATTCTAATGATTTCAAGACTTGTTTTGTTTGGTTTCTCTTGGCGCTGCCCTAAATCGATATTGACCAAGGCATCGAGTTCTACCATGCAAATATCAATGTTGTCGGTGCCAATGCCCGTAGAGAGCGCAGTGATGCGTTTTCCTTGATATGTTCCAGTGTGGCTAACAAACTCGCGGTGCTGAATAGTGTATTCAATTTGATCAAAAAAACGAGAAATTTTAGCCACCCGATCTTGGTCGCCGACTAGGATAACTTTGCCCGCTAATTGGTGGGGATGAAGGCCTAGGTGATAGACCGCACCTGTTGCATCTAAAACGAGTTCGGTAGGAGGAAAGTACATGATTAAAGAGAACCAAAAACCTTGGCAAGCAAGTCGGTCACGCGCGCAGCAGGATTCGCACGAATTTTGTCTTCCTCTTGTTGAACCAATTTAAATAGACCTTCTATGGCACGTTGGGTGACAAATGCATCGAGATCGGAATTGATCTTTTCACCACCAGTCAGTGCAACGGCAGCGTTGTATTTGTTGATCAATGGTGTCCAGTAGGCAGTAAGGCTCACTTTGGCAGTGGCATCTTTGACTTTCGGCAAGAAAGCATTGTATAATTGCTGACTTGTTTGTTCTTGGAGAAAGCGCGTTGCGGCACCGTTTCCGCCTTTCAGTATGGCAAAACCATCTTGGACGCTCATGTTGAGGATGGCTTGGGTAAAAATCGGAAGGGCTTCTTTGACTGCTTCTTCTGCAGCGCGGTTGAGGGTTGTTTCAAATTTCTCGACTTGGCTGTTCATGCCCAATTGCAAGGCTTTTTCACGCACTTTAATAGCGTCTGGTGGAAACGGCAAGCGGATTTCAGGGTTGCCTAAAAAACCGTCTAAAACAGCGCTTTTGTTTACTGCATTTTTAATGCCGACTTGAAGGGCTTCTCTTAACCCAGAAATGACTTCTTCGTTGGTTAGTTGCGGAGTTTGGTTTACCACTTGGGTTGGCACCTTGATTTGTACATCTTTGGCAAGCTGTTGTAGTTTTTGAGCACAAGAAGATTGTGTCAAAATGAGCACGAGTGCAAATGGAGTCAATATATTTTTCATGACCTATCTGATCACATGAATCATGCCAGTTTTGACTGTTTTGCCATCGGTGTCTTTGTCTTTGAACCACGCTTTCCAAGTGTAGGTTCCAGGTTGTACCTTGACACCGTTGTAATAACCATCCCAGTAACCTTTTGTATCGTAGGTTTCCCAGATGACCTCACCCCAACGATTGTATATTTCTAGGTGGAAATTTTCGTAGTCAATGCCTTCTAGATAGAATTCCCAAACTTGGTTGTGTTCGTCGTCGTCAGGTGTAAAAGCAGTAGGTGCATAGAAGATGACGTCTGAAACCACTTCGATATTGATTGTGATGGAATCAGAACAGCCGTCTATTGTGGTGACGGTTAATTGAATAGGGTAGGTTCCGGTCACACCTTCTGGAAATGTAATTAAGGCACTTGAGCCCGTACTTGCAATGTTTGTGGAGCCTGGTGATGACCAATTGTATTGTGCGATGTTTCCGAGTGATACATCGTTTGTTTGCACGGTCGTTTCAAACCAAGTCACCGGATTTTTTGAAATGGTGAAGTTCGCAGTTGGATTATCAGTGACGGTGATGTGGTCATCGAAGAAGCCATTGTAAATACAACCGTGAATAGAGGTAATGACCACATTTAAGTCATAAACACCTGGTTGTACGATAGTGTGGTATAAATCATCTTGGTTAGGAACGGTGTAGCTATCGCCGTTAGAAAAGAGGTAAGAGGTACTCGCGATATCTTGACCATTCGTTGAATTATTATGGTGTTGGAAATCACCAGGCGTACAAATTTGGTTGTCTACTGCAGTGATGACCGGAATAATTTCAAGTGGGAAGATGATGGTCATGCACTCGGTAGTAGTTGGAGAACCACACGCTTCGCTGAGTGTGATGCAATAGACCGTTCCGGAGTTGATAGGATCAACAGTGATACTTGTGCCATTGCCAATAGGGATGCCATTCTCGGTCCAAGAGAAGGTGTAAGTACTCGAGCCACCTGCACCTGTTGCGGAAAGTAAAATACTAGACTCCGAACAAATCATGGTGTCTTGCGTCAGGAAGGTAATGTCTAGTGGGCTTGGTTGGTTGATATTGACAGTAATGGTTTGAACACAACCGTTGGCATCGGTGACAGTGCAGGTATGTAGTCCGGCGCCCAAGTCAAGGGCTGTCGCTGCTAATGATGAGGAGATATCCCAATCGTAGGTGTATGGTGCGGTGCCTTGGGTTACATTCACGGTTGCTTGTCCGTTGGCAATGGTGTAGCAATCTGCGTCGATGACATTCGTCATGTTGAGTTGCATTGCAGGTATTTCTGAAATGGTTACATAAATAGTATCTGAACAACCTGTGGTATTAGAGGCATAGCACCAATAGTTGCCAGCGCTTAGGCCCGTGGCTGTTTGTGTTGTTTGGCCGTTACTCCATTGGTAGGTTATGACACCTGTGGCGGGAGTGACGTTGGCTGTGGCCGTTCCGTCGTTTCCACCTGGACAAGAAACCAGAGTGGTGGTGGCACTAAAACTCGCTGGGGTGTCGCCTACAATAGCTGTTGCGGTCGCACTACAACCGTTGCCGTCAATTTGAGTGACGGTATAGGTGCCGGCAAGTAAGTTATTGGCTGGGTTACCGCTGATGGCACCTGGGTTCCAGGTATAAGTGCAAGGCGTAGGTGAGCCCGCTCCTGGTGTTGCGGTAGCACTACCAACTCCTTGTGTACAAACGTCGGGGATGACAGTGGTAGTTACGCTCGGGTTTGCTCGGGTAATCCAGGTAGTATCTTGGGTAATGGAACCAATGCTGGTTCCGCAAGCGGCACCCGATAAGTAATAGCCGGTTGTTCCGGGCGGAACTAAATTGACGTTGAGGGTACCGTTATTATATGGGAAGGTTTGCCCGTTGGTGTTGGCCCATACAAAGTTGCTACCAGGGCTATTGACCATTACGTAAGGAATTTGTGACATTGTGTACGATGCCGTATTGCTTGGCGAAGTAGGCAAGAACCTGCGGCCATCTTGATTAGCACCCCAAACGGTGTTGTTGCGGCCTGGCGTAATGTGAGCGGTTGGCATAGGTGCGTTGTTCTCTGAACCTTGGATGGCAAGGCCACCGTTCCATCCTGCACAAATGGGTTTGTTTCCGATGTGCAATTCGAAAATATTGGAAGTTTCGTACATCACGATAGCCATGTAGTTACACTGCGAAGTACAGCTAAACATCATGATGTTTTTGTAGAGAACTACAAACTTTCTATTGGGTGCTGTACCGAGTGTTTGGTATTGAATTTGACCGCCCAAAGATGGATTGATATCTTGGTAGGTGAGCATGATGGTGTTTTTTGCAGCTGTGAACCCTGGATTCGGAAGCGGCCCCACACCTGACAAAGCCCAAGGACAATAGCCACCAGCGTTCGTAAGGTTGAAGGACACGAGCCCGTTGGAGCCAATTACACATTGCGTGTAGGTGTTGCCATAAAAGCTGAACGGGAAACCGATATTCACGACGCCAGACCAAGAATCGTCGGAAAGGGTGACGTTGGTTGGTGCATTGAGATACAAACCGGCAGCTGTTCCGGGAGTGGTTCCGGTATTGCAATTATTGATGATCACAGCTTGCCCTGGGCAAACGGTGGCATCTTGACCCAAGCAGAGTGTAACAGGTGCTTGAGCAAAGGATGCAGTGGCGTTCAATAATTGAAGAGCTACGAAAAAAATACCTGTAAGGCGGGCTAGTAGAGTTGTTTTTATTTTCATGTAGGTTGTATTCTTAGTAAAGGTACTCCACTCAAACGTAAAACCTGTATTGAGGGTTGCTTTCTAGTGCGTAAAAATAACGACTTTTTTGAAGGGTTTCAAATTTGAATTAGAGGTTTTCACGCGCACCTCAGATTAGTGTCAAATTGACACTAATAAAATGTTGAAAAAAGATGGTTTTTGGACCTAATTTTGGCTTATTTTTGCCCAAGTTTCAAACACAAAACACCTAATTTATGTCAAATCAATATCACGCAGAAATCGAGGCTTTCATGGACCGCGTTCGTGCAAAAAATGGCCACGAACCAGAGTTTTTGCAAGCAGTTCAGGAGGTTGCCGAAGCAGTTATTCCGTTCATGGAGGCTCACCCTAAATACAAATCATCCAAAATTCTCGATCGCATTGTAGAGCCAGAGCGCACCATTATCTTCCGTGTTCCTTGGCTAGATGACAACGGCAATGTTCAGGTCAACCGCGGTTACCGCGTAGAATTCAACAGCGCCATCGGTCCATATAAAGGAGGTTTGCGTTTTCACCCATCTGTGAATCTTTCTATTCTCAAGTTCCTCGGATTCGAACAAATTTTTAAAAATTCCTTGACTACACTTCCTATGGGTGGTGGTAAAGGTGGTTCTGACTTCGATCCAAAAGGAAAATCAGACAATGAAGTGATGAAATTTTGTCAATCGTTTATGTCCGAGCTAGCTCGTCATATCGGCCCTGACACAGACGTTCCTGCGGGTGACATCGGTGTGGGTGGTCGCGAAATTGGTTATATGTTTGGCCAATACAAGCGTTTGCGCAATGAATTTACTGGTGTCTTAACCGGTAAAGGTCGCAACTGGGGTGGTTCATTGATCCGTCCAGAGGCAACAGGTTACGGAACGGTTTATTTCGCCAAAGAAATGTTAGCGACTAAAGGCGAGTCTTTCAATGGTAAAATTGTGGCAGTATCAGGTTCTGGTAATGTCGCACAATACGCTTGTGAAAAAGCAACACAGCTTGGTGCTACTGTCGTGACGCTTTCCGATTCAGAAGGCTACATCTACGATGCTGCAGGTATCGATGCCGCCAAACTCGCTTGGGTCATGGATCTGAAAAATGTACGTCGCGGTCGTATTTCAGAGTACGTGAAACAATATCCAGGTGCTCAGTTTGTAGCAGGCAAGCGTCCATGGGAGGTTAAAGCCCATATCGCTCTTCCATGTGCCACCCAAAACGAACTTAACGGCGAAGAAGCACAAATGCTCATCTCCAACGGCGTTATGTGCGTTGCAGAAGGCGCCAACATGCCATCTACACCAGAAGCCATTGCTGCTTTCCAAGCTGCTAAGGTCTTGTTCTCACCAGGAAAAGCCTCCAATGCTGGTGGCGTTGCTACATCAGGTCTAGAGATGTCTCAAAACTCATTGCGTTTGTCTTGGTCTGCAGAAGAGGTTGACCAACGCTTACATGGCATTATGGTTTCTATCCACGAAGCTTGTGTCAAATACGGCAAAGAGGCAGATGGCACTATTGACTACGTTAAAGGCGCTAACATTGCAGGTTTTGTGAAAGTAGCGGACGCCATGATTGACCAAGGTTTGGTTTAATCAGTTCAATAATTTGATCCATAAAGGCCTTCACTCGAGGGCCTTTTTTATTTTTGCACCATGATGTCTCGACTCCTATTTTTTTTGTTTTTAAGCTTGTGTTTGACTACTCGCGCTCAGCAGTTTATTGGCGGTGGCGCATCCATTCATCGTTATGATCAGGTGCTGAGTGTAAAAGTGTTGAAGTCCTTTGATTTAGGTGGCTTAGGTCTAGATCTTGGTTTTGGAATTGAACGCAGTTTGCAAGGCGCTTTGGCTCCTGCGGTAGGTCTTTTTTGGATAGATGCGCTCACCAAGAAGACTTTCAATAAGGTTTTGCCCTTTTATTCGTTTCGCTACCAGTGCGATATTCAAAAAACTACTTTTTTGGACCTGCATCAAGGTATTTATGGTGGTGTAGGTTTGGCATTTGGTCCAAAACATGAATGGGGTGCGGCACTTTTTGCAGGGCTCGCTATGGAATCGTTATCTGGACTTAGCTATCCAAATAAGCCCATCTTTTTTAACCCCCAGCTCCAATTACATTACTTTTTATTCCGTGAGTAAATTCTTTAAAAATTCGCTTCTTCTTTTCATCTTGAGCATGCTCTTTTCGAGTTGTCGCAAGCAAGAAAGTTATCCAGATGTACATGTGTTTGGTCATGCAGGCATGGGAATGGACATCGGCATGAGTGCCTTCCACGACAATTCGCTAGAGGCGGTTGAATTGGCCTTGAGTTTACCTACCATGGATGGTGTTGAGGTCGATGTCCGCATGAGCAAAGATGGAACGCTATGGCTCTATCATGAAAATAAATTAGAGGCACATACAGACGGCTTTGGTTGCATTTTTGAAAAGACGGACGAAGAACTCGAAAAAGTGCGCTACAAAAGCTTGCACCGCGAAAAACTGGCTCGCCTAGATCAAATTTGGCCCTTGCTCGGAACAAAACAGCAACTGATTTTGGATCTCAAGCATTGGAATGAATGTACGGCCGGTTATGTCGATATGGCACTTTTTCAGGATGCAATCTATGCGCTTCCAATTGAATACCGTGAGCGAATTATTTTAGACTCCTCTAATCCGAATTGGCTCGCTCAAATAAGTCAGGATTTCAAAGTGGTGTTTTCTACAGTAACTTTTGAAGAAGGCCTAAAGCAACTCGAGAAAGTACCAACGCTTGCTGGTCTCATGATGCGCAGTAAAGACATTACTGCCGAACAAATTGCAGCGCTCAAAGCGATGAATAAAGAAAGTTATATTTTCGAGATGCGTTCGAGCAAAAAACAAAGGGCCGCTTTACAAAAGCAGCCCTCGGCAATTTTGGCAGATGACCCGCGTGGTGCGTTGGTCATTAGAGATTGATTTTTACGCTTTGTAAAATGGTAGCTTGACCACTTTGGCTTTGATTCCTTTTTCTCGGATTTCGATGAAAATTTCGGAGTCTAATGCGCTGTGTGAGGTGCTTACGTAACCCAGGCCAATTGCTACTTTCATACTTGGCGACATTGTTCCGGAAGTTACTTTTCCGATGGTATTGCCGTCTGCATCGAGAATAGGGTAGTCGTGGCGTGGAATACCGCGCTCCACCATTTCAAAAGCGACAAGTTTGCGCTTGACTCCTGCTTCTTTCTGAGCTTTTAAAAGTTCTGAATCTGTGAAGTCTTTGGTGAATTTGGTGATCCAGCCGAGGCCTGCTTCTAGAGGCGAAGTGCTGTCGTCGATGTCGTTGCCGTACAAGCAAAAACCCATTTCCAAACGAAGGGTGTCGCGGGCGGCCAAACCAATTGGTTTGATGCCCCAGTTGGCACCAGCACTAAACACGGCATCCCATAGTTTTTCGGCATCTTCGTTTTTAACGTACACTTCAAAACCACCAGAACCTGTATAGCCCGTTGCAGAAACCATCACGTTTTCAATACCTGCAAAGTTGCCATATTGAAAAGTGTAGTAGGTCATGTTGCTTAAGTCAATTGAAGTGAGGCTTTGCATGGCTTCAGCTGCTTTTGGTCCTTGAATAGCGAGCAATGAATAGGCGTCGGATAAATTTTGCATCTCTACGCCGAGGTCGTTATGGCTGGCAATCCAGTTCCAGTCTTTTTCGATGTTAGATGCATTGACAACGATAAAGTAAGTTTCGGCGTCGATTCTATAAATGATGAGGTCGTCTACGATTCCGCCTTTGCCATTTGGCATACAGCTGTATTGGGCTTTGCCGTCAAAAAGAACCGCTGCATCGTTGGTGCAAACTTTTTGAATAAGCGCCAAGGCATTTGGTCCTTTTAACAAGAACTCACCCATGTGTGATACGTCAAAAACACCGACGCCATTGCGGACAGTGTCGTGTTCTGCATTGACGCCTTCGTATTGAACGGGCATGTTGTAGCCAGCGAAGGGCACCATTTTGGCGCCGAGATCGATGTGTTTCTGGGTGAGGGCTGTATTTTTCATGTTATCCTTTGACGCGTTCTACGTAAACGCCTGTGCGGGTATCGATTTTAATGACTTCTCCATTGTCGATGAATAACGGAACACGCACTTCGGCTCCGGTTGCAATAGTTGCAGGTTTCATGGAGTTGGTAGCGGTGTCACCTTTGACACCTGGCTCTGTGTAGGTCACTTCAGAAATAATGTACATCGGAAGTTCAACGACAAGTGGCGCTTCTTCTTCGGCATGATACAAGATATTTACCACCATGCCTTCTTGCAAGAAGCCTGGTTTTTCGACCATTTTGAGTGGAATATTCACTTGCTCAAAAGTCTCGTTATTCATGAAGATATAGTCGTCAGATTCTTGATAGAGGTATTGGTATTCTCTGTTTTCGATGCGAACAGGTTCAATTTTGTGACCGGCAGAAAAGGTGTGGTCTAGGACTTTACCAGACTCGATTTGGCGCATTTTGGTACGCACAAAAGCGGGTCCTTTGCCTGGCTTGACGTGTTGAAATTCGATGATTTGAAAGAGTTTTTCGTTGTGCTTGATACACAATCCGTTGCGGATATCTGCGGTAGTTGCCATAATTCTGATTCAATTTGAGCGCAAATATAGCCGAATTCCTATTGTTATCAACACATTTAGTTTATAATTTCCATCGGATAGGCGGCGTACGAGCGCTTTAGATTGTTATTTTTGTTTGTTCCAAATTTTGTAGCGCTACATGGCTGAAAATCAATATACCGAAGACAACATACGTTCCCTAGACTGGAAAGAACACATTCGTTTGCGCCCCGGGATGTACATTGGCAAGCTTGGCGATGGTGCCGCTGCCGACGACGGTATTTACATCTTAGTTAAGGAAGTTGTGGACAACTGCATTGACGAATTCGTTATGGGCAACGGAAAGCGTGTCGATATCAAAGTCAAAGATGGCAAGGTTTCTGTACGCGACTACGGCCGAGGAATTCCGCTTGGAAAGGTCGTTGAGGTGGTCTCCAAAATGAACACCGGCGGAAAGTACGACTCCAAAGCCTTCAAGAAGTCTGTTGGTTTGAATGGGGTGGGTACAAAGGCTGTAAACGCGCTGTCATCATACTTTATGGTCTACGCCGTGCGCGATGGCGAAAAGAAAACAGCAATCTTCGAGCGCGGTGAGCTCGTTTCAGAACTCTCCATTGAAAAAACCGACGAAACAAACGGTACTTACGTAGAATTTATTCCAGACGACACCATCTTCAAGAAGTATGCCTTTAAAACGGCTTACCTCGACAAAATGATGTGGAACTATTGCTACCTCAACCGCGGTTTATCTATCTATTACAACGGCGAAAAGTTCAATTCCAAAGATGGTCTCAAAGATTTGCTCGAGAACAACATGGATGGCGATCCGCTTTATCCCATTATTCACCTCGAAGACGACGACATCGAAGTAGCGTTTACCCATGGCCGTACCTACGGCGAAGACTACTACTCCTTTGTCAATGGCCAGCACACCACACAAGGTGGTACGCACCAAAGCGCATTTAGAGAGTCGGTAGCGAAGGTTATCCGCGATTTCTACAATAAAAACTACGAAGCCTCTGACATCCGTCAGTCTATTGTGGCCGCAATTGCCGTAAAGGTCATCGAGCCCGTTTTTGAGTCTCAGACGAAAACCAAGTTAGGCTCTCAAGAAATTGAGCCCGGTGGTAAATCGATTCGCGCCTTTGTCAACGATTTTCTCAAAGATAAACTCGATAACTACCTCCATCGCAATCCAGATGTGGCAGAAACCATCGAGAAAAAAATCAAGCAATCCGAGCGAGAGCGCAAAGACCTCGCAGGCATCCGTAAATTGGCCCGTGACCGCTCCAAAAAAGCAAGTTTGCACAATAAAAAGCTGCGCGATTGCAGAACGCATCTCACCGATTTAAAAGACGAACGCCGCGAAGACACCACGCTTTTTATTACGGAGGGTGATTCTGCGAGTGGCTCGATCACGAAGTCCAGAGACGTCAACACGCAGGCGGTTTTCTCTTTGCGCGGTAAGCCGCTCAATTGTTACGGCCTCACAAAAAAAGTGGTCTACGAAAACGAAGAATTCAACCTGATCCAAGCCGCCCTCGATATCGAAGAAGACATGGACAACCTGCGCTACAACCGCATTGTCATCGCTACCGATGCCGACGTCGACGGCATGCACATTCGCATGCTCCTATTGACGTTTTTCTTGCAGTTTTTTCCCGATCTCGTGAAGCGCAACCATGTCTATGTATTGCAAACTCCACTTTTCAGGGTCCGCAACAAAAAGAAAACCATTTACTGTTACTCCGAGGAGGAGCGCCGTGCCGCCATGGCCGAGCTCGGCAAAAATCCTGAAATCACACGCTTTAAGGGTCTTGGTGAAATCTCTCCAGACGAATTCGTTCATTTTATTGGTGAAGACATCCGTTTGGAACCTGTTATCCTCACCAAAGACGCCTCTATAGACTCCATTTTATCTTATTTCATGGGGAAAAATACCCCAGAGCGTCAAGATTTCATCATCGACAACTTGCGCGTCGAAAAAGACCTTCCCGAAACCCCATCGGCAGACACCCCAGAAGAAGCCGAGACCACCGAATTAGCATCTTAATATGGCAGAAGACGAAATCGAAGACCAAATGCCACAAGAAGAAAGCGGGCATAATCCATTTGAAAAGCAGCATGTGGACGACAAAATCGTACCACTCAACGGCCTCTACCAAAACTGGTTTTTGGATTATGCCAGTTATGTCATCTTGGAACGCGCTGTCCCGAGTTTGTATGATGGCCTCAAACCTGTACAACGCCGCATTTTGCACTCCATGCGCGAAATGGAAGACGGCCGCTACAACAAAGTTGCCAACATCATTGGCAACACCATGAAATACCACCCGCATGGGGACGCCTCCATTGGCGATGCCTTAGTGCAAATTGGTCAAAAAGACTTACTCATCGATTGCCAAGGAAACTGGGGCAATACCCTAACCGGCGACGGCGCAGCAGCACCGCGCTACATCGAGGCGCGTCTTTCCAAATTTGCCTTGCATGTCGCATTCAACCCTAAAACCACCAACTGGTTGTCTTCCTATGACGGCCGCAACAAAGAGCCGCAGCAACTGCCCATGAAATTTCCTTTGTTGCTCGCTCAAGGAGCAGAAGGGATCGCGGTCGGGATGGCCTGTAAATTTTTACCCCACAACTTTATTGAGCTCATCGATCAGTCGATCAATCACTTGCGCGGCAAAAAGGTCGAGATTTTACCAGACTTTCCAAACGGTGGAATGGCCGATTTCTCGGGTTACAACGATGGCTTGCGCGGTGGTCGGGTGCGCATTCGCGCCAAAATCAGAAAGGTTGATAACAAAACACTGATCATCAACGAAATACCATTCGGAACTACCACCACTTCTTTAATTGAATCTGTGATCAAAGCCAACGATAAAGCCAAGATCAAGATCAAAAAAATCGAAGACAACACCTCCTCAGAAGCCGAGATCATCGTGCATTTGGCCCCAGGTGTTTCTCCAGACAAAACCATCGACGCGCTGTATGCATTCACCGATTGCGAAGTTTCGGTTTCTCCGAACTCCTCGATCATCGATGGCGAGCGTCCGCGTTTCATGGGCGTGAGTGAAATCCTAAGAGTCAATACCGACCACACCGTTGCGCTGCTCAAACTCGAACTAGAAATCAAGCTAGACGAACTCGAACGCCAATGGCATTTCTCGACTCTAGAAAAGCTCTTCATTAACCACGAAATGTACATCGATTTCAAGCATTACAGCGATCGCGAAGCGCTCTATGCTTACCTCTATGATCGTTTCAAGCCATTTAAAAAGCAATTGCTCCGCGAAATCCAAGACGAGGATTTACACAAGCTCACGCAGATCCCCATGATCCGCATCACGCGCTTCGATGCCGATAAAGCCGACGAAGCTTTGCTCAAGATAGAAGAGGAGATGCAGCAGGTGAAGCATCATTTGGCCAATTTGGTAGAATACGCCATCGATTACTTCAAAGACCTCAAAAAACGCTTTGGTGTAGGTCGCGAGCGCAAGACCGAAATCAAAACTTTTGATACCATTTCTGCTACCAAAGTCATCATTGCCAATCGCAAACTTTACGTGGATTACGAAGAAGGCTTTATCGGCTACGGTCTCAAAAAGAACGAGCCTGTTTGCGATTGTTCTGAAATTGACGACATCATTTGCTTTTTCTCTTCTGGTAAACTCATGATTACCAAAGTTGCCGACAAGAAATTCATTGGCAAAGGCCTTATTTACGCCAATGTCTGGAAAAAAGGAGATACGCGTACCATCTACCACCTTTTCTATCAAGACGGTGCAGGCGGCCCTACCATGATGAAACGTTTTTACGTCAATTCCATCACCCGCGATACCGAATATGACCTCACCAAAGGAACCAAAGGTTCTAAAATGCTGTATTTCAGCGTGCATCCGAATGGCGAGCGCGAAGTCGTGAGTGTGCTTTTGCGTCCGCGTCCGCACCTCAAGCGCTTGCGTTTCGACATCGACTTAGGTGCTTTGCTCATCAAAGGACGCAATTCTGCGGGCAATCGGGTCACCAAAGAAATCATTCAAAAAATTGTCCAAAAGGAGGTTGGGGGATCTACACTCGCCGCGCGCAAAATTTGGTACGACACCGTTGTTGGGCGCCTCAACGACGAAGGTCGCGGCAAATTCCTAGGTTCCTTTAAAGGCGAAGACCGCATCCTAACGCTTTACAAAAACGGCGAGTACCGACTGAGTAGTTTTGATTTAGCTACGCATTTCGACGAAGACATGATCCACATCGAAAAGTGGATCCAAGACCGTCCTATTTCTGCCGTTTACTACGACGCAGAAAAAGAATTGCACTATGTCAAACGCTTTACTTGTGAGGTCACACAAGACAAGCGCGTGAGCTATATTTCTGAAGCGCCAGGCTCTTACCTCGATGTCGTTTCTACGGCTTACCGCCCAGAGGCCAGAATCATCTTTAACAAACTGCTCAAAGAAACGAAGAATTTACCCGATCAAGTGCTCAATCTCGCCGATCTGATCGAAGTGAAGGGCATGAAAGCGCAAGGGAATCAAATGACCAAAATGAAAGTGAAGGAAATCGTCTTGACTCACCCCATAGATGAAAGTCCAGAGCCTTGGCCACAACAAGAAGAACCTGAACTCGTAGATCAATCTGCTGAAGAAGAACCCGAGCCAGCAAGCATGGAGTGGGACCTCTCCAAAAAAGAGGACGAAAACCCCGACCAAATTCCGCTTTTTGAAGAAGAACCCGAAGCTGACTAAATAGGCTCGAAATAAATGAGTCATATCATTTTTTTGGCCAATGTGCTTTGCTTATTTTTGTATATATCTAAAAACAGCAGCAAATGAACTTGCTTAAAGAAGACCGCGTCAATTACCTCAACATCGGCCTTATGCTCATCACGGCGGTGTTGGCGTATTACTTTCCTTTTGAAACTTTTCTTCTCGCCTATGCATATCTTGGGCCGCTGCACTACCTCACTGAAATCAGTTGGCTCCACGATCGCCAATACTTTGCAAAAGGGAAATGGGATTTCATGGTGCTGCTCGTTGTCGGTATCCTCCTTTCCTATGCTGCTTTTGCCAAAGACTTCGGCTTCAGCAAAGACGTCTACGATTACTTCGTCGAAATGAATCTCTTTGACAAACTCTTGGTTTTTGCCTTATTCGCATCCATTCTCTTTGCACTCGTGAAAAGTCTTTGGATCAAGTTAGGTGCCATATTTGTCCTTTACATCTTTGTCGGTGGCTGGCTCAGTCCTGAGCGTGCACAAGAAAATGCCGAAAGCACCACCATTTTTGCCTTAACCGCACTCATTCCGACGCTTATTCACGTCTACGTTTTTACGGGTTTGTTCATGCTTTACGGCTCGCTCAAAGCGCGCAGTGTTTCCGGAATGTGGCAAATGGTTGGTTTCGTCGCCATACCATTACTCTTGGTTTTTAGCTTGCCCGTCGATACCCAAAACGCATTTTTATCAAACTATGGCAAAGATGCTTACTACGCCAAAGGCGACGGCTTTTACAATACCAACTACCTCATTTTGGATCATTTTGATCTCATTGAAGAACAAAAACTCACCAATAAAGAATACCTAGACATCATTACTAAAGAAGGCAACAAGAGTTATTTCTTGCGCCAGGGGCTCATTGATACAGCGGCGTTTAACGCTCATACAGATTCCCTTTCTAAAATTGCAAACCGTCCTTTTGTGGTCAAGCCGATGGCTATCAATACCGCTAATTTAGCCCCGCAGTTTCAATACGATCACTTATTGTATTTCTTTGATACCTCGAGTAGGTATATCAATAGCATCAATGAATACCGCTTTGAACCATTGCCTAGAAAAGTCATGAAATCGCGTACCAAGAAAGAAATTGACGGACTCATCTATTTCTCAGAAGTGGGTATCATGCTCATGCGCTTCATTGCTTTCGCCTATTTATATCATTATCTCAATTGGTTCAGCAAAACAGAAATCATTCGTTGGCATAAAGTTCCAAAAGTGCGTTTTATCTTGGTCATTATTACCTGGACTGCTTCATCTGTATTTTATGCCTATGACTACTCTCTAGGTCTTAGTTTGTTGTTCTTCTTGAGCTTTTCACATGTTTTGCTCGAGTTTCCACTTAATATTGTCTCCATAGTTGGCATCGGGACCGAATCGCTTTCGATTTTCAAAAATGGATTCAGAAAACCCATCAAATCCTAATTATTTATTTTACGCGTCCCTATGATCAAACTCACTTCCTTCCTTGGTGCTTTTTTAAGCGTTGGTCTCCTATTTGCACAATTGGTTGACAAAACTCCTG